>Ga0189282_100216_pt1 | contig 48853 bp, 30 predicted proteins | sample N26C3minimetaG_FD_130328 | JGI IMG/M metagenome (GOLD analysis project Ga0189282, IMG submission 130328) | Marine microbial communities from the Costa Rica Dome - N26 C3 mini metaG | ecosystem: Environmental > Aquatic > Marine > Oceanic > Photic zone | place: Costa Rica: the Eastern Pacific... | reverse complement strand
TGCCGATGTGATGATGGAGGAGATTTTTACCTCTCTCTTGAAGCGGGCACCCAAGCAGGTCGGGAAAATGACCTTCAACGGCAATTTCCCCTGGTCGCTCAACATCACCTGCAATCAGGGGAGCTGACGCATGCCGCTCATACCGACCCATTTCAAGGGCAAGGCCTTCCCCATGACGGTGATCACCCCGGTTCGCCGGGGGTGGCAGCGGTACGGTGCCAGGCTCATTCTCTTTATCTTCCAGCATCTGCCGCTGGGTGTGGTGAAACAGCTCGCCTTCATCCATTTTGCGCGCTGGATTTTGGTGCCCGGAGACAAGTTGCCGCGGCTTGATACCGCACAGCCGGTCGAGGATTGGCCGTACGATCTCTATATTTTCACCACGAATTTCAACGGCTCGTGGGACCAGTATATCGACGCCTTTGGCCGCATCCATGCGGTCAGCAAGGGGCTCAACATGCTGTGGTATACGTCCGCCGGTTTCCCGGGGCCTTGGCCCATGCGCCTTTTCAAGCAGTATATCCGCTATTTTGAACAGCCGCAGGACCTCTACTACAACGCCTATCCGGGTGCTGCGGTCCGCGATATTGACCAGGCGCTGGCACTGAAGCCGAAGCTGGATGCTTTCCTCGCGGAAACGGTGGAAGAGATGCCAAATGAAGATTTTGCGCGCAAATACCGCGCGTTCGTCAACGAGGCCGCACCCATGATGGCCCATACAGGGCAGGAACCCGGACTTCGGGCACTGACACATGGCGCCCGCCCGCTGGAGCAAGGCTGATGGTAGCGCATAGTTTCCTGACGGCGCTCTCGCCGATTGATTTTCACCGCAACGACCCGCACGGCCGTATGGAAAAGCTGCGGCAAACGCTCGCCTCGCACGAGCAGGACAGCAGCCCCTTCAGCGACTGCCCCATGGTGCATATGGCGCGCCTGCAGATCCTTGACCAGCTGATCCCGCCGATGGGGGATATGTCAGGCGCCCATATCAAGACCAAATATCTGCTGTTTGCCGTCGACCTCGACGGCAGCGTCGACGATTTTCTCGACTGTCTGTACCGCGTGCATCCTGACTTCGTTCATGGTGTCTGGGGCCGCTGCATCGGTTACCCTGACTATCGCGGTGCTGTCTTCTTCCGCCGCTACATCAGCCGCTGCATGTTTGATAACCCGCTTGGCTATGCCGGTTTTCCAACCAGTGTGCAGGAAACGCTCACCGCTCTCGTGCGCAAGAATGCACTGGGAGACTGGGTTGCGTCCCATCAGGGCCTCAGCGACGCGGAACTGCAGCTAGCATGGCAGCGCGACAGGCATAAATTCACCGATCCCGACACTCCCAAGCCCGGAAGCTTCTGATGACATCCCCAGCATCTATCGACACAAAGGACATTCAGGCGCTCTTCAAAGGCATCGGCCTTGGCTGGCCACATGGGCGCTTTTTTTACTGCCGCTATGATAACGATGCCGCTGGGCGCAGTTTGCTTCGGCACCTCAGCCCGCTGACCTCGATCCATGAGCTTCATAAAAAGCCAGAGGTGGTGGTCAACGCAGCGCTGACCCGCGCCGGGCTTGAAGCCCTCAAACTTGACAATGATATCCTCTCCAGCCTGCCGGAAGACTTCCGTGACGGCATGCGCCGCCGCGCGGCTATCAACGGCGACATGGGGCCGAGCGACCCCGACACCTGGGAGAAGCACTGGCAGGAAGACGAGGTTTATCTCTGGGTCGGCGTTTATGCGCGGGATGAAGCCGGCCTGAAGGCATGGTCTGATGCATTTGCCAACTGGGTTGGAACTGCTGACGCCGTCTCCATCGTCGGCACACAGGATACCGGCCGTGTTGTTTCAAGCGCGGATGTGCCGGTCTATATCGATGACGAAAAAAGCCAGCCGCAGAAACCGGTACTGCTGGAGCAGTTTGGCTTCCGCGACGGTATGGGCAACCCGCCGATCAGGGGCATCGCCGACAAACACGTGGAAGGCGGCGGCATGCTTGATACCAACGGTAAGTGGCACGCCTTTCCGCCCGGCGAGTTTCTGCTGGGGCACATAGATTCCAACGGCGAAATCCCCGAAGCACCGAAACCCGCCGCCTTTGCGTGGAACGGGTCTTTCATGGTGCTGCGGAAGCTGGCGCAGGACGTGGACCTGTTCCGTGATTATCTCAGCGACCAGTCGTCAAAACTGGGCCAGAGCGCAGATGATATCGGCGCCCGCATGGTTGGCCGCCGCAGGGATGGTACGCCGTTGATGACCTCCAAGGGTGACTTTGATTTCACCTATGCCGCGGACCCAGAAGGCCGGTTGTGCCCGATGGGGTCACACGTGCGGCGTACAAACCCGCGCGACAGTTTTGGTGCCGACTTCGGTTCGCTGCTGGTGGACCGTCACCGCATCCTCCGCCGTGCCATCACCTATGGCAAGCTGGTGCCGCGAGGCAAGAGCCAGCAGGAAATCAATGGTGACGCCGGGCAGGGCATCATGTTCATTGTGCTCAATGCCAGCATTTCCCGGCAGTTCGAATTTGTGCAGCAGCAGTGGGTCAATTACGGCAATGATTTCAATCAGGGCAATGACCGGGACCCCATTGTTGGTACCCAGTGCCATGACGGCCGCATGATCATCCCGGGTGACGACGGTGAAAACCGCCAGACCATGGTGTGCAACGAATTGAAGCAATTTGTGCGCTGTCGTGGCGGGGATTATTTTTTCCTGCCCGGTGTCGCTGCCTTTGATGCCCTTGCCAATGACAGTTGCGACTGGCGGCGGGACATCGGCTAACCGCCGCTGCGCCCGCCCACCACACGACTAGCGCCGGATGACATTCTTGAAACGCCACGGGTCGCTTTCGTCCACATCTTCCGGGAAAATCCACTCGTTACGACCGGTGAGCGGGGTCCAGTTGGTATAGGCACCAACAACAGGCCCGAGGTAGGGGGCCGTGATCTCCAGAATGCGCTCGAAGTCCAGTTCGTCGGCTTCCATCACACCGCGGCGTGGGTTCTCTATGGCCCAGACCATGCCAGCCAGCACGGCAGACGTCACCTGAAGGCCGGTGGCGTTCTGGTAGGGGGCAAGCTCACGCGTTTCGTGGATCGAGAGTTGCGAACCGTACCAGTAGGCGTTTTTGCCATGCCCGTACAGGAGCACGCCAAGCTCATCGATACCGTCCACTATCTCTTCATTGATCAGGCGGAAGGACGGCTGGGCATGGAAGGCATTGCCCTCAAGCTCATGCAGCGAGAGCACAGCATCGTCGCAGGGGTGATACACATAGTGGCATGTGGGCCGGTAGTTTACCTGCGCGCCATCACGCACCGTGAAATAGTCCGCGATGGAAATCGCCTCATTATGGGTGATCAGGTAGCCCATGATGGGTCCTGCTTCCGGCGTCCATGTGCGGGCGCGGGTGCTGGCACCGGGCCGTTTGAGATAGATGGCCGCGCCGCAGCCGGTTTTGTGGGTGGCGGCATCGTCTGGTAGTTCGCCCTCGTGGGTGCCCCAGCCCAGCTCTGCTGGCTGCATACCTTCAGCGATAAAGCCGTCAATCGACCATGTGTTGACAAATTCCCCGGCCTGTTTCGGCGTCGCGGATCGTTGCGTGTCCCGCTCTGCAATATGGATGCCTTTGACGCCGAGTGTCATGGCAAGTTTGGCCCAGCCCTCGCGGTTTTGTGGCACAGTGTGCTCAAGCCCGGTATCAGCCGCGATGTTCAGAAGCGCCTGCTTGACAAAATGGCTGACAAGACCGGGGTTGGCACCATGGGCCAGAACCGCGGTCGGGCCGCCAGCCAGTTCGCTGCGCAGCGTCAGCGCTTCTTCCCGCAGTGCATAGTTTGTGCGCAGGCCCATGGGGCGGTCCGGGTCTGTATAGCGCCCCGGCCACGGCTCGATACAGGTGTCGATATAAAAGGCTTCGACCTCATGGCAGAAGCGGACCAGCGCCTTTGACGCCACATCGACGGACAGATTGACGAGAAAACCAACGCGCCGGTCGAAGAGCGGACCAAGCACGGTACGGAAATTTTCTGGGGTCAATGCTTCAACGACAAAGTGGATGCCTTGTTCCTCGGCGATTTCCCGGCCCCGCTCGTCACTGGTGACGATGGTGATATCTTTGCGGTCTACCTCCAGATGCCGGAGGATCAGTGGCAATGTACCCTGACCGATAGACCCAAAACCGATAATCACCAAAGGCCCCTCGAGGCGGGCGTAGCAAGGCCAGTTCGCCATGAAGCAGTCTCCCATATACAGCAGGCAACGGCCGCGCATTTCCGCTGAAGGCCACCGTTGAATCATTGAGTTTGGTCAAAGGCTCAGAAACCCTAATGTCTGGCCCCGTGCGGGCGTTGACCATAGTCATCGCACACCTTTGGTGCAAATGTTATCACAGCGAAATTCAACATGATTGCCGGTCTTTATCGGCTGTATGTTGCCGTGCGGGAGACCGGGCGAAGAAAAAGGCCCAGCATGTGCTGGGCCTTGATGTTCTAGCGTCCCGACTTGCTGGTCGGAGGCTTTTTCTTGGCTCCTGTCAGGTTCGCCCAGGTACCGCGCAGGAATTTGAGCAGTTCGCTCTCCTCCTCTTCTTCTTCCGTTTCCTCGTCGCCGCTCGCGGGCGACAGCTCATCCGGGGCGATACCGAGGGAGAATTCCATCTCGAAGACATCGCCGGCGTTGTTGCCAAAGGCACGGTCGCCCGGTGTGCCGGAACTCACGACTACCGTCCGTTCACCGGAGACACCATTGTCTGGTGCGGTGACCGGGTTTTCCAGATCCTCAGGCTCAGGCTCCGGCTCCGGTTCAGGCTCCGGCTCCGGCTCCGGCTCTGGCTCTGGCTCCGGCTCTGGCTCAGGTTCCGGCTCCGGCTCCGGCTCCGGCTCGGGCTCAGGTTCAGGTTCAGGTTCCGGCTCCGGCTCGGGCTCAACCACGGAACCGTTCACATTCACGCTGGTGCTGCCAGAAGGCACTGTGACAGTCTGCACCGTGCCCGATACAGTTGCGCCGGTGCCAGCCGAGATGGTGAGGGTGTTCGCTTCAACTTCGACATCGGCTTCTTCATCCGCGTCAATTTCTGTTGTGGGCGCTTTCACGGTACCCGTGACATTGCCGCCCTGAACGGTCGCCGTACTGCTGGCGTTCACGGTCGCGCTGACATTGCGGCTTGCGGCCACGTTCACGTTGGAGCCGGAAATCGACGACGAGGCCACGTCGTTCGCCGTGACCGTTACCTGGTTTTGCGCGGTTACATTGAGGGTTGCGGTGGCGGAGGCAGAGACATTGACGCTGTTACCGGTAATGTTGCCTGTCACATTCGAACCCTGCACGGAAACACTGCCGCCGCTGCCACTTGTGCTGGCGTTGACCGTAACCTCGACATCCTCGTCTGCGGCCACGGTCACATTGTCGGCTGCGATTGTGGAGGTTGCCACGCGTTTGGCAGAGAGCGAGACGGTGTTGGTCGCAGCAACGTTCAGGGTTGCGGTCTGCCCTGCGGTCACGCTGACATCACGGGCATTGATCGAGCCGGCGACGTTGCTACCGGCGAGGGTGACCTGCCCGGTGGCGTTGACCGTGTTCTGGCCAACGCTGATGTCGCTCCCGGTAACAGACAGGTTCACCAGATTGGTGGTGCCGGTCGAGGAATCGTAATTCCCGGATGTGACGGTCACATCACCAAGCCGGACAGCCTGGCCAGCGTTGACATGGGTGACGGTGCCAGCACCGGCATCAAGGGTGAGATCCTCCGCGCTGTCTGTCGTACCGTCGATCGCCCCTTCAAAGCTGATGTCGCCGTCCGACGCGCTGGTGTCGATGGTGACGTCGGTCTCAAGGGTGGTGGTGCCGGTGACGGTCCATGCGGATGCAACATAGTCGCTACCTGTAAGCGTGACGTCGCCATCATAATACTGCGTGCCGCTTGTGCTGACGTTCGCGAGCTGGATGGTGTCGCCGCTGACGCTCAGGTCCGTCGGGGCCGCGACCGCCCCGATTGTGCCAAGCGTTACGCCAGCTCCCGCAAGAGTGAGCGCATGGGCACCCTCGATATCGCCGATGACGATGTTACCTGTGGCACTGGCGCTGAAATCGCCTTCAAGAGTGGTCCCGTCCGCAAGGGTAAGGCTTTCAAGCGTAAGCTCGCCCGAAAGGTATGGCACCGCACCATCGACCGCGGTGAGGCTGGTGACTGTCACACTACCAAAGGCGACATGCTGGCTGCCGCGGATGACAGCATTTTCCGTATATGTGCCGTCAGCAACGACGATGGTGCCGCCAAGGACAGCCGCGTTTGACGCGTCGGTGATGGATGCCAACGGTTGCCGTGCGTTACCGAGCCCGTTGCCAAGGTCAAAATCATCCTCGGCGGTGTAGGTGGAATCTGCGGATGCATAGACGTGCGAGCGGTTGCCAACCCCTTCGGCAACACCAAGGAAGCCGTTTGAACCATAGCGGCGGTCAAGCACATGCATGCCGCCGTTGTCGTCGGAGAGGGCCATGATATCGGCACCGTAAGCAGCTTCGCTGTCCACGGGCGACGTGGTGTAGGCACCGTCGGACACATTGTTGAGGAAGACGATGTCCCACTCATTGCCGTATGTGCCGAAGGCGTTGCCGGTAATCGTCAGATTGTCGGTGCGGATAAGGATCGAGCCCTTGGTATTGTCGATCGTGTTGCCGCTGATGGTGCCGGAGTTGCTGCCATGGAAGGCGATGCCTGTCCGCACATTGCTGATGGTGTTGTTGGCTACCGTGATGCCGGTCGTACCCTGCTGCGCGACAACACCAAAGGTGTTCGAGATCGTAGCCCAATCGATATCCGGGAACAGGTCGCTGAACGGTCCGGTGATGGTGAAGCCGGTCACGGTTACATCGTCTGCTGTAATGCTGATGCCTGTATCGCCTTCGTCCACCAGAAGGGAAACTCCCTCGCTGCCCGAAAGGGTGATGCCTGCCGTGCTGACCACGATATTTTCGCTGTATTCGCCAGCTTCAATGAGAACCGTGTCGCCGCTGGAGGCCACACTGATCCCGGTGTTGATGCTGTTGTGTGTGTTGACCAGCACATAGCCGTCCCTGAGCGAGACGAGGCCGGAATGACTTCCGTCAATGCCATCACCGACAAGGGCGGCAACCTCAAGAAGTTCGCTTGTGCTCATGGCCGATGCCTGCACACCGCCAAAGCTGTTGGCGCTCATGTCTACCGCCATGTCGGTGTAGAGGCCGAGGTGCATCTCGTTCTCAGCGAAATTGTTGTCGGTAAGGGTGATGGACGGGCTCGAAGCACCGGGGCCAATGCCCATCGCTTCAAACAGGTTGCCGGTGAAGCTGTTGCCGCTGACTGTGGTGCCGTCCGGGCCGTCAATAGACATGCCGACAAAGTTGCCGTCAAACGTGTTGTCGCTCACCACAGCGTCCGCCGCGCCCGGGTTGAGGTAGACCCCGGTGTGCCAGCCGGTAAAGCTGTTCTGGGTAATGGTGAGGCCGGTGTGCCCGCCGTTCGCGACCGTCAGGATGCCACGGTAGCTGTCACCATCAACCTCGCCGGAGCGGGAGAAAATAGTGTTCTGGACGGTAACGCCGGTTGAGCCGGAGGCAAGGTAGACACCAGCGCGCGAGCCCTGAATGCTGGCACCCTCCATGATGGTGAGGCCGTCAATCGTGCTGCCGTCTGCGCCGCCATTCACAGCGATGGCGCCGGTGATGATTGTCTCGTCCCCGGCCCTGCCGCGGGCATCAACTCCAGCCTGTGCACCGGCGAGCGTGATGCCCTCCGAGAGGGTCACGTTGCCGGAATAGTTCCCTGCACCCGCGATGACGGTGTCGCCCGCCTCAGCAATGTCGACAACATCCTGGATGGAGGATTTCTCAAGGAAGAAGGTTTCGCTTGTGCCGCCATATTCGGTGTAGTCGCTGTAGCGCAGGTCACCTGTGGCCGCGAGGGCGTAAACGGAAGTGCCCACCGTGTTGTTGGCCATGAAGTTGGCGACGAAGGCTGCGTCCGGCGCATCGCCGACATTGGTGCCCCAATACTGGATGATATAGTCGCTCACGCCCGTGACATCGTTCCCGACCAGGGTTGTGGGCATATGGGCCGCGGCATTCAGCCATGCAACACCGTCAACAATGCCGCGCACACGCAGGAAATGGTTGCCGCTTACCGTGTTGTTGGTGATGGTGAAGCTGACATCGCCGCTGTCGCCAGCGCCATTGGTGATGGTGATGCCACCAAAGAGGCGGTTGCCGTCCACCGTGAAGGTGGAGAGGTCATCAACATCGCCGTCGCCAAAATAGAGGCTGGCGCTTGTTTTGCCGTCGAAGTTATAGCCGTCATCGGCGGAGACCACCGAATTGGTGAAGCTGAAGCCGTCTGCGGTGATTTCAAACGCCTTGTTGACGGCGTTGGCATCTGACTCCGTATCATTCGAGCCCGCAGCCGCGGCGAAACCAAGCCCGTTGATGCTAACCCCGGCGCCGGTGACGAAGAAGTTTGTGCCCCAATTTGATTCCGCGCCGGAGACGATGGTGGCCTCAACGTTCGACCAGTCGGAGATGTCGTTCCAGCTGTCGTCAACGCCCTGGAGGGTGACAGTCTTGTCGATGACAAGGCCGAGGCTTGTGCCGTTATAGCTTGTCAGCTCCTCATAGGTGCCAGGCGCGACATAGATCGTGTCGCCCTCATCGGCTGCGTCAATGGCGGTCTGTACCGACATGGCTGTGGTGTCATTCGCGGCGACATAAAGATTACCGCTCGCGTCCACATTCAGGTCGCCATCGGTGTCGACATAAAGGCTGCCTGCCGCATTGTGCCGCACAACCGAATCTTCCGGTGTCGACAGTGCCAGCGCGAAGGCGACCGCATTGTCCGCACTCGACTGGAAGTAGGTATATTCGGCACCGTCGCTGCGGGATGTGGCGTTCTGTACGATATACTCGTAGCCCTCGAGATCGAGGCCGGTGATGGTATAGTAGCTGTCGTCAGACCCCTGATCATTCTCTGCATAGATCGGGTTGGCTTCCGACAGGCTGTTTGTCCCGCTCAGGCTGATGCCGCTTGTGCCACCCTCCGCATAACGCCCGGCGGAATAGATGCCGATACCACCCCACAGGTTTCCGCTCGTGGTGATGTTGGTGAGGCTGATATTGTGCGAGTCCGTGATGGAAATGCCCACGCCGCTGGTGTTCTCGCCAAGGGCCGAGACGTTGGTGAGCGTCGCACCCGTAACACCAAGGATGTCAATTTCCGACCGACCGGAGCCCGAGACCGTCACATTCGTGAGGGTGAAGCTGAGGTCAGGGTCATCCACCAGCGGGCGCAGTTTGAGACCGTATGTATTGCCGCTCGGCCCCTGGATGCTGAGATTGCTGAAGCTGACACCGTCGGAATGCACAAGAATGCCTGCACCGGTCGAGGCAGCCACGCCGCTTGCATCGATGATGGTGCCGCCCTCGCTTTCACCAACGAGCGAAATGCTGTCGGTCTGGATCAGCAACTGGCCATCGAGGCCATAGGTGCCGTCCTGCATGACCACGCGGTCACCACTTTCGGCAATATCCACCGCGCTGCCAAGGTCGGTGGTGATGGCAAGGTAGGTCGTGACCTGGCCCGCGTATTCAATCTCTGCCGAGCGGACCGTTTCGGTCTCGCCCGCGAAAGTAAGGACCGCACCGTCCGCAAAGCTGTTGGAATTGAAGAGTGAGCTCCAGCCAAAGTCGGGCAGGGCGTCACCGCGGGCGCTGATCGGGTCTGCAAGGCCGCTGAAGCTGTTGCCTGTGACGGTGGCGCTACCGACATCCTTGATGAGCCATGCAACCCCGTCAACGATGCCGTTAAAGCGGATACCGCTTTCGCCGTCGTTCCCACCGCCGACGAACGTGTTGTTTGCGATGAAGCGGTTTCCGGCATCGCTGCCGTCACCGGCACCATTTGCGATGGCCAGAAGATAGTAGCTGCCGCTACCGCCAATGAAGCGGTTGTTTTCAATCACAAAACTCTCGGTGTCCTTGGCGTGTCCTTCAACGTCGCCAAATTCAGAGAGATAGAGCGCCACGCTGGTGCCGTTGCCCGAGTTGTTGATCACCGAGTTACGCAGGGTGAAATTGTTGCCCACGACCTCAACCGCCTTGTTGTCCCCGCCGGAGGCTGGCAGGAAGGTCAGGCCTTGCAGGGTCACACCGTCGCCGAAGATGAAATGCTGGGCCCCAAAACCGGCCTGATACTGTGCCGAAATGGTCGCTTGGGTGGCATCGGGGCTTGCGATGGTCGTGCCGCTGTCGGTCACGCCCTGGATCAGGATATTGTCCTTATAGATATGAAGGCCGAAATTCTGGCCGCCGCCGCGCGCGCCAGCCTGGGTGACGTTTGCATTGCCTTCCGAATAGCTGCCCGGGTAGACGTTGATGACATTCTGGCTGGAGGCGGAAGCGCCGCTTGCAATAACATGCACTGCATCCTGCACTTCACCCGCATCATAGACATTCACAACATTTGCGTCACCGGTCAGGGTCTGGTTTGCGCCAAGCGTAATTGCCGCATTCAGGTTGACGGTGAGGGCGCCGTCGGCATCCTCGTCAACAAGGCTGAGCGTGGTTGCCGAGCTTTGTGAACTGGTGTTGATGTCGGCGTTGACGGAGATGCTTACGCTTGCCGCTAGTTCCACGTTGGTATTTTCAAGCTGGCTTGTGATGGTGCCAACTTCGACTTCGTTGTCGCCGGTTGCAGTTTCGACTACCGCCAGTGTCTCGGGGTCGAGCGACCAGGTGCCATAGCTGCCTTGCGGCGCACTTGTGTCAACATGGGCGTCCGGGCTTACGTTGAGGCTCTTACCGGATGTTTCCACAAAGCCGCCGTCACCACCCGTCGCCCCTGCGGACGCGTCTGCCGTGCCGCTGAAAGCAAGGCGTTCACTCGCAATCATCACGATCTCGCCGCCATCGCCGCTTTCGCCCCCCTGGGAGGCGTCTACGGTCCCGCTAACCTCGATGCGGGTGCCGGAAAGGATGATCCGGCCCTCCCGCTCCGCCACAGAGCGGGCTTCAATCACCCCCGTCATATTGACGACCGAATCCACAAGGCCTCTCGCTGTGCTGGCCTGCATCACCACCGTGCCGCCATCGGACATGATGGTGCCTGCGTTCGCAAGCAGGGCGCTGGTGCGGTCATCGGCGGCGAGCTGGATCAGCCGGTCGCCATAGAGGTCAACGGTGAACTGGCTGCCGGAGACAAGCTCGACACGGCCGAAGTGAGCGGTGATGATGCCGTTGTTCTCGACATGCGGCGCAACAAAGGCGGCGAGGCCGCTGTCGCGCGCCGTAATCGTGCCGGCGTTGATGATGCTGCCACCGTAACCCGCGGCCTTGAAGTCGTAACGCCCGGCGAGGAAGTCATCGTCGCTGATATCCGATGTGGTGGCCACAAGCCCACCCACGTCCACCTTGGCATTTGCACCAAACAGGATGCCGTTCGGGTTGATCAGGAACACATTGCCGTTCGCTGTCATCTGCCCGAGTATTTCGGAGCTATAATCGCCCGTTACCCGGTTCAGGACGAGCGAGTTGGCGGTTGGCTGGTTGAATGTGACGGTGTCGTTTTCTCCGATCGAGAAATCGGTCCAGTTGATGATCGCCTTGTCGCTGCGCTGGTCGATGGTGGTGTCGAGTTCGGTCGGGCGGGTGATGCTCACATCGCCAGCGACAACACTGTCAAGAATAGGCCCATCCGCCGTGACTTTGTCAGCCGGTATCGCGGCAACCAGAATAGCGGCGAGGCACCTGCCGGTCAGGGATGTGCCGCCAAGCAGGCGGGCACGCAGGGCGCCGTTGGTGCGGGTCTCGGTATTGGGACGTTTGGTCTGTTGATAGAGCATGATAGTCCTCCTCAAAACCTCAGGCTGAGACCGAAGAAGCCACGTACGGCCCCGCCCCAGCGTTCATCATAGTCGTCGGTTTTCTTGATGGGTGTTGCCAGCTCGAAGTTGGCGGAAAGGTTGCGGGTGAAGGTGATACGGACACCACCGCCCGCCGAGCCCAGCTCGGTTGAAACATAGTCGTTGCCCCGCCGGTCCCAGACGGCGCCATAGTCGGCGAAGCCATATATCTGGTAGCGGTCCAGCCATTTCAGGGTTGTAGTGCCGTCAAAGCGCAGCTCGGTGCGCCCGGCGATACCACGTTCGCCGCTGATCTCGGAGGGGTCGAAGGCGCGGCCATACTGGCTGCCACCAATCGCCATCTCCTCGGACGCAACAAGCGCATCCTTGGTATATTGCCCGGTCAGGTCGATGAGCAGGCTCACCCGGGGGGCAACTTTCTGCAGCCGCATGACGGACATATTGACCTTGAGGAAATCGGAGTCCGCATCGGCGCGGGACATGCCGGGCTCGCCGGTTTTTTTGCCGCCCAGAATATCCAACCCCTTGCTGACTTCGGCTGAGATCAGGTTGATGCCGTTGAGGCTGTCGACAAAGTCATAGCTTGCGCCGACGACAGCTTTGCGAACACGGTCCTTGGTGAATTCCTCATCAAGGATGGTCGTGCGTGTGTTGCGGATATCTAGGCCCGCATGCACATAGAGGCTTCTGGCCCGCGAGCGGATGACCGGATGTGCAAGGGTGAAGGCGCCTGAGGTCGAACGACTTTCGATTTCAAGCTCGGCAAGCGTCGCGCCGGGTTCTGAACGGGTATGGCGCGCCACGAGTGTCATCACGGTGCCTTCGCTGCCCAGCACATGCTCGTGGCGGATTTCGCCGCTCTTGAACTCGGAGAATTGAGACGCGCCGATAAGCCGGATGCTGGTTTTCGACATTGAGCCAAGGAGCGAATTGAAGGTTACTCCGGCTTGCATCTGTACCGGGCCGTTAAATTTGGAGCCGCGGTTGTTTACCGTGGCATAGCCGTAGGCGCGGTCTTCCTTGACGAGGATTGTCAGGTCTGTCGCGCCCGGCTTGCTGGATGGCTGCAATACGGCCTGCGCGTGAATGCCAGGAAGGTCATTGGCGAGGAGCATGTAGCGCTCCAGGTCGCTTGCGCGAAGTGGCATGGATGCCTTGATGCGTTCGCCAAGGCGGGTCAGAAGCTTGCGAGCGTGGCTGATATCGCCCTCTATGGAGACCTGATCGATGTATCCTTCAACCACCCGCAGGGTGACACGGCCGTTGGTGATTTCCTGCGCGGGCACGACAACGCGGGTGAGGATGAGGCCTTCATTGCGGTAGTGCGCCGTCATCTGTGCTGCGATGCTGTAGATGCGGCTCAGGGCAATTTCCTCGCCCACAAAGGGCTGGTAGAAGCTTGTAAGCTCGCTTGCCGGGATAACGGTGTTGCCCGCGACCACAACCTCGGCCAGCCCGAAGCGGATGTTGGTGTCCGGCGCAGTTTGCTGCGGCATGCCTTGGGTTTCACGGATGATAACGCTCGACTGCGGGACCTCGTGGTCTTCGAACTGTTCTTCAAGCTTGGACGGGTCGGGGATATCTGGTGGCGTATCCTGCGCCGATACGGGGCCTGTGGTCAGGCTGAGATATGCACCAGACAGGCACAGGCAAGCCGCAAGGGCGGGCCGTACCAGCAGTTTCCCGCCGCCACGCACCAGCCGTTGCCGTTCACCATGTCCGTAGTTGCATAGCTCGCAGACGCGATTAGACCCCGCTTCAAAGAAGCGGGAGAAAATTTCCCGAAGTAACCCCCACATGTGCAACACCAATCATCTGAGTATGATCGAGCGCAACGTCCACCCGGCCTTAAAACAAGACAGGTTGGTGCTAAAGTCGGGCATGGTATCCAGATTTGATATGCCCCAGTCGCTGCTCCTGCGATCTGAGGTACCATGTATGACTGTACAAATTTCGCCAAAGTTGTCAAATTTTGTCGTAAAATGTACCAAAAATTGTATATATCTGACCGCTGTCGATTGTGTCTCCGGAGACCAGAGGAGCTTGAGGGGGCATGTCAGTGATGTGTGAATTCCGGCCTCATGACCCAGTCATCTAGTGCAGATGTTTGACATCGCAGCTCAGCATGTAGCCGCCACCCCAATAGGTTCTGATCAGGCGCGGTGAGCGTGGGTTTTCCTCCACCTTTTTGCGCAGTCTGGCCACACAGTTGTCGATGCTGCGGTCGAATACGTCGAACTGCCGCCCTTTGGTGGCGTCAAGCAAAGCTTCCCGCGAGAGAACGATATGCGGGTTTTGCAGAAACACCTGCAGTAGTCGCATTTCACCGGTACTGAGCGGCAATGCCTCGCCTCTTGAATTGGTCAGCATCTGTTGCGAGGCGTCGAGGGTGCAGGGACCAAACGATATGCGCGCGTATTGCCCACCTGGAGAAATGCGCCGTGGGTCGGGTTTGGCGCGCCGTAGCACAGCCTTGACCCGCGCCATCAACTCCCGCGGGTTGAACGGCTTGACCACATAGTCATCCGCGCCGATTTCAAGGCCGACAATCCTGTCCGTATCCTGGCAGTTTCCGGTCATGAAAATAACCGGCACCTGACCGACCTTCTGCAACTGGCGGCATACGGAAAAGCCGTCGCCGGTTCGCAAGGTGATGTCCAGGAGCGCAAGATCGGGCTGTTCCGTCGCTGCAAGATGCAGCGCCTCGGGCTCACCCTCCGCGTAGCAGACCGTAAAGCCGTTCATCTCAAGGTATTTACCGAAGGGCTCCGCGATATCCGGGTCGTCTTCCACGATCATGATATGTGGCTTGCTGGACAACAGGGTCTCCACGCCAGAAACAAGGTTTGCGCTTCTTCGCATAAATGCTCGAGCCCGCAGTGAACACATTCCACACGGGCAGCTCCTATTAGACCGCCATCCTTCGTGTGGCACAATCCGGTGTTACAAATTGATACAAAATTCCACGAATTTGGGAAAATTCAGACGCGACATGGTGTTATGTTGACATGCCATGAAGATTTGTCTCCGGGGGAGGTGGTGTCCGGTCCGGCGGCTGAATCCGGGGGATTACAGTCAGGGGATCGGGATGTCGTCTATCTATGGTATTGTTTCCCGAAAATCTGCGGCCTGCAGGATAACGCGAACAGGTTTCCCATGATCTGACAGGGGCGAGCCCAGGCGTGCTTTGATAAGGATATGACAATGGAGCAAATGCCCTTTGTTGTCTTGGCTCTGTTTTTTATCGCCATCACGCTGAGTATTGTTTTTTTGCTGGCGTGGCATGCCTTTGGCAGACAGCGTCATATCCTGACCTGGTCGATCGCGTTCGGTATCTCAGCTGTGCAGTGGGCATTGAACCTTGCCAGTATCTTTGGTGTCCTCAGCAATTATCCGGTCTACTGGGTTTCTGCCAGCCTTGTTGGCGCCATCGTGCCTTACATGGGCGTGGCGGGTTATCTGCAGCGCGCTGGCCGTCAGGTTTATATGCCTTTTCTGGCCGGGATCGTGCTTCTGACATGGGGCGGCTGCGTCTGGTTTGCTTTCGTGCAGCCGCATATCGGCCTCACGGTGTCGCTGTTGCCGTATTCCACCGCGCTGTCTTCGCTTTGGGTCGTGTGGATACTGTACCGCCCGAGGCGGCAGAAATACCTGCTGGAATGGTTTGGTATTTTTGCCTATGCCCTTTTTGCGGTGGCATCGACTGTGACTGGTTCTATCGCCCTGAGCCAGGGTGCAGTCCGGGATGAGGCAATCCTCGATCTTTATAGCCTTGTGCTGTTCCTCACATTGCCGACGTTTTTTACGCTGCTTGGCCTTCTCGCTCTGGCGATCGTTGCGTCGGACCTGGCGAAACGTGCGCAGGATCTTGCCAACTATCAGAAGCGGAAACGCAAGGAGGAGGTGGAGCGAAGTTGGGGCACATTGCAGGATGCGATTGAGGCGATCTCGGACCTTGTCGCCATTGATGACGGCCGTGGGAACATGCTGACCTGCAACGATGCCTTTGCCCGGTTCCTGAACCTGACGCGTGAGGAACTTCCTGGCAAACGAACCACGGAGATGATGGAGCTCTATAAGGAGCGTTTTCAGGCCATCAACGGTCAGCCCGTGCGAAGTGGCGAAGAGATTGCGCAGAAATTCTGGCACGCGCTGACGACGGGCGAGCGGCTTGATATCCTGACCAATGATGATGAAAGTTTCATCGTTGACTGCGGCTATCTGGGCTCTGACGGGCAGATCATGGTTGCCCGCGATGTGACACAGCTCTACCGGGCGAGGGCGAGGCTCGAGACAGCCATCAACTCGATGCCCATCGGTTTTTCACTTTTCGACAAACACGACAGGCTGATTGCGTGTAACAAGAGTTACGAGGACATGATCGGCAAGCCCTTCTCCTGGATCGCATCGCAGCCGATTGAAAAAACCCTGACAAGTTTCATGCGTCGCATGCAGCGTTTCAAGGATGAAAGCCTGATCCAGAAGGGGCAATGGCTGCACAATACGCTCGATGCCGTCGAACGACGGGAAAAGATCGGCGATGTTTTCCTGCTGGACGACGGGCAGTGGTACGACATCTCCGTACAGCCGGTGCCGGACGGCGGTTTCGTCACAATTGCCAACGATGTGACGGAGCGCCGCCTTCTTGAGCTCGACCTTGAGAAAAATGAGGCCCAGCTCAGGGAAATTCTGAGTGCGCAGCCCTTCCCTGTCGTGGTGACAGGGCAGGTGGAAGGCAACATATTGTTCGCGAGCAAGGCTGCGTTGGACGCCTTTGGACTGACCGACGCTGCTCAGACGGAGAACAATGCCCGCCTGAACTGGCGTGATTTTGCCGATCAGAATGCATCCAGAGGCCATAACGACAGCGTTGCACTTGAGGAAGTGTATCTGCGCCGGGTGGACGGCTCCCGCTTCCCCGCGCTTTTTTCACATCACTCGATTACGTTTGCGGGCAGGGCCGCGCAGGTGATGAGTTTCATCGATATCTCGAATATCAAAGAGCTGCAGCATGAGCTTGAAAACCAGCGCGAGGCACTGTTCCAGAGCGAGAAACTGAACGCGCTCGGCACCTTGCTGGCCGGCGTGGCGCACGAGTTGAACAACCCTCTCACTGTGGTCGTTGCCAACGCGCATGTGCTGGGTCTCAGCGTGGAGGATGCCGATATACAGAGCAGGCTCGACAAGATTACCGACGCCGCGGACACTTGTTCGAAGATTATCCGCTCATTCCTCAATATGGCGCGCAAGAACCCGAGCAAGACAGTGCTGTTCGATATGGCGGAGTGTGTTGAGCATGCGCTTGAGATATCCAGCTTCGGGCTGCGGGAGCATCAGATCACCATTCAGGGCGACCTGGCGCCGGACATGCCCGCAATCAACGGGGACCCGGACCAGTTCGCCCAGGTCGTGCTCAACCTCATCATCAATGCCAAGCAGGCACTCCTCTCCAAGGATGGAAAGCGGGAAATTGACGTTGCGGTCAAGCTTTGCGCGTTGAGCGAGGCAATCGAGCTTCATGTAAGGGACAATGGTCCAGGCGTGCCGGAACATTTGAAAGACCGGATATTTGAACCTTTCTTTACCACCAAGGCGGTGGGTCAGGGAACGGGCATGGGACTTTCGCTCGTGCGGGCGATTGTGGAATCACATCGAGGCAAGATAGAACTGATGGAGGAGGGCGCAGACGGGGCGCATTTCAGGATTACCATCCCCCATACGGGGCGGCAGATCATCAGGCACGCTGCCCTTTCATCTGCCGCTGGTGTGGCGGACGGGAAACGCATCCTGGTGATAGATGACGATATGGATGTGCTTGAGGCGCTGGCCGATATCCTCCGGCTTCAGGGGCATGAGGTCGTGGCAGTGGACTCTGGGCGGGAGGCCCTCAGGACGCTCAATTCAAGGGATTTTGACGTTATCTTCAGCGACCTTCGGATGCCTGAAATGGATGGTGAGGAACTTTTTGCCAAGATGGAAAAATCGTTCCCGTTCATGGCGCGCAGGGTGGCTTTCATAACCGGTAACAATATGTCCGAACACACCAGAATGTTTCTCAAGGCCAGCAAACGCCCCTCGCTCGGGAAGCCATTTCTTCCCTCAGACGTGGCGGTGTTGATTGCTGAAATGGCAGATCAGGCTGAGACGGTCTAGATGGCGTCCGCCCGGCCATTGGTGCGGTTTCGATACATTCTGACACAAATTTAGACAATTTCTGACAGGCGCGAAGCCCGATCTCGCGGTAAGCAATGCCCTACACGATGGGGCTGTTTAGCGGTGATGGCGGTGTTTTGCGCGTTGCCAGGTGCGACAGGAGAGGGAGAGATGATCGTTCGTGGGCGTGCTGCCCGCCGCCGTACCGTATATGGTGCGACGTTCAGCGGATTTATGTCCTGCTTGCTGACATTTGTTTGGCACGCAGGAAGGCCTATCCGATGACGATGCGGCAGAGAGCTTCGGCTTTCCTTCTATTGCTGGTGATCATGCTGAGTGGGCTGCTCAGTTATGTGTTCTACCGCTCGGTGGACGAGATGTTGAAGGACGAACTTCAGCGTCGCGGCGACGCTATTGCCGAAAGTGTGGCGGAAAGCTCAACCCTTGGAGTGCTGCTTGGGGACAAGGTCATTCTCATAGACGTTGCAACACGATTTTTGAGCGAGGAAGACGTCGCCTATATCTGGATATTGAATCGGGATGTTGAACCGCTTTATCCTCCGCTTTCCACGCTTGACGCTGCCGCTTTTGATCAGGTCGTTCAGGGAGATATCCTTGAGGTACAGGGCAAGATTGCTGTTATCGCCGATATGAGGGTCGGTGGAGCGCAGCAAAAAACTATGCCTGTGTATCATGTCGCGGTACCGATATGGCGGCAGCCCACGGCCGCTGGTGCCGTTTTTGAGAACGGAGACGGGGAAAAGACCTCTGCTGGCGGCAGCGCACGCGAACTGGTCGGCTTTGTCCAGGTGGGACTGACGCTTGAGCGCATCGAGGAGCAGGCCCGCATGGTCATGTTCCGGGCGGCATTCCTTGTGATGGGAGTTGCCTTTTTTGGCACACTTGCGGCCGCAGTCATGCTGAACCGGTGGCTTGAGCCATTGCAGGTCGTGACGGCACTCGCGCGGCGTATCCGCCTGTTTGGCTTTCAGCGCGCCGTTGGCGGTACCGAGCATGAGGTGGAATACTCGATTGCCAACACAGCAAGGTCCCGTCAGGCTGATGAAATAGGCCTGCTGCAGGATACCTTCCTTGAGATGGTCAAGGAAATCGGTGTGCATGACCGTCGCCTGCGGGAGCAAAAACAACGCCTCAAACAGATGGTTGCCCAGCGCACCGAACAGCTGGCCCGCGCCAAGGAAGAGGCGCTCGCGGCCAACAGGGCAAAATCAAGGTTCCTCGCGTCCATGAGCCACGAGCTCCGGACACCCCTGAACGCCGTCATCGGCTACACTGAAATGCTGCAACACGGATTTGCACGCAACCCTGAAAAGCAGGCCGAATATCTGGAGATTATCCGGTCAAGCGGTCAGCATTTGCTGTCGGTTATCAATGATATTCTTGATCTTTCGAAGCTTGAGGAAGGTGGTTACAGTGTGCATCCGGAGCGTTTTTCCCTGCAGGGCTGCATGGAGCAGGCAATGGCATTTGTGCAGCCGATGGTTCTGGAGAAGAAGCTTTTAGCGGCGCTCAATTGCCCTGACATAGAAGTTGTCAGCGACGAGCGCATGTTGAAGCAGGTGATGATCAACCTGCTGTCCAATGCCTGCAAGTTCACGCCGACCGGTGGGCACGTGGATGTTACGGTCAAGGATGAACGGGGCATGGTTGATATCGTGGTTGCCGACAATGGCGAAGGCATGACGCAAGACGAGGTGCAGCAGGCGCTTCAGGCCTTTGTCCAGATCGGGGCAGGAGAGACCCGCTCGAGCGAAGGAACCGGGTTAGGCCTGCCAATCGTCGACAGGTTCGTAAAGCTGATGAAAGGCAAACTTTCGATTTTCTCCGAGAAGGGGGAGGGGACCATCGTGCGCATCCGGTTGCCCAAGCATATCGGCGGCTTATGAGTGAAGGCGCATTTTTTCCTAGTCTTTCTCGCAGCTCTGGCTGTTGAAGGCATACCCACCACCCCAGTAGGTTTTTATCAGCATCGGGTTTGTCGGATCTTTCTCGATTTTTTTGCGCAGGCGGCTGACATAATTGTCGATGCTGCGATCAAACGGATTGGTCTGGCGCCCTTGCGTCATCTCCAACAGGTCATCCCTGCTTAATACCTTGTCCGGGTGTTGCAGGAAGACGTGAAGCAGACGCGTTTCCCCGGTGCTGAGTGCAAGGCGACGGCCGTTGGCCTGAATAAGTTCCTGGTTAGGAACATCAAGCCGCCAGGGGCCGATGTTCAGTTTCTCGTCGTCCGGCACCGGGATGGGCAAGGCATAGCGGCGCAGCACGGCCCGGATACGGGCCAGCAACTCACGCGGGTTGAACGGTTTGGCGATATAGTCGTCTGCCCCCAGTTCGAGGCCGATGATACGTTCGGTATCCTCGCCGCGACCCGAGAGGAAAATGACCGGGACAGGACGTATTTTCTGAATATCACGGCATAGCTTGAGGCCATCGCTATGCCCGAGAACGATGTCGAGCACAGCCAGGTCAACAGGTTGTGTCTGGATCACTTCCAAAGCGCGCGCGGCGTCACAGGCAAGGCTCGTGGTAAGGCCCTGAGATTCCAGATAGTGTGCAAGCGGCTCGAGAATATCTTCTTCGTCGTCGACTAGCAGGATATGTTTCCGTACCTCCATCTTGCTCCCCAGATGGATAAGCAGGCCCCGCAGCCCGCGCCAAATCTGACGCCACCACCCCCGTCGTTAACCATACCGCCTTTGTCCCTGCTTCACAACCTCGCTGTGTTGGTTCTGACACCGGTGTCCCGTTTATGCCCACCAGGTCGCTCATAATCTGACTGCGGAGCCTCTATGCTCGCATTTCTCGGGCAACGGTTTGGGCGGCGGCAGAGAGGGGCGCCGTAGCCAAGAGCGAGAAGGCAGCAACACGGTGCAGCCTGCGCTAGGTGTTAAATCTAGTCATTGTTCTGGCTCCTCGCAGCTGCCTGCAGGATCACGTCACGGATATGAGGCAAGGTGGCTTCGGCATATTTGCGGTCGGTGATCAGGCTCATGTGGTCGGCCCCCGGAATGGTCGCCCGCTTGCTGTTTGTTGACAGCGCTTCCATCTCGGTATGCAGGTCTTTGAGGATGCGGGTAATGCGTTCGGGGTTGATCTCCTCGGGCCAGCCTTCGCCAGACTGCGGCTCACCCGCGCTGATGATGGTGAAAGGCATGTCGTCCAAGGTTTTGTTGGCGTCGGCCTGTTTGGCTGCCAGCTCAAAATCGCGAAATTCGGCGAGGAAAGCGGTGTAGGTTTCGCCCCGCTTGCCAAGGTAAGTCAGCTGATCCTGAATTTCCTGCGGGTATTCGGCCACCGGCGTATGTTCCACGCCCTGTTCGAGCGGATTGAAAAGTTCCACGTAGCCGGTCGCGATCAACAGGCGTAGGGGTTTGAGTTGCGCCTCAAGGCCCGGCAGGAACTTGGCATTGTCGATCCCCATGGCTTCACCCTGCCGCGGGTGGCTGGGGTCCAGCAGCACAAGGCCGCTGACATCGCCCGGATAGCGTTCGATATAGTCGCGGTTATAAAGCCCGGCGATAGAATGGCCGACAAAGACGAAGGGTTTCTCCACCCCCGCCTTGTCAAGCAGCGTGTGCAGCGCTTCGTTGATGTGTTTGGAATCGCGCGGCAGGCCACTTTCCTCGCTCCAACCGATGCCGGGGCGGTCATAGGCGCAGACGCGGGTGGTGCCTTCAAGCCCGGCCTGTATCCAGTGGAAAAGCGGGCTCGCCTCGCCTGAGCCGGTCTCGATCACGGCAGTAGGCAGGCCTGTGTCCTCACCTGTGCAATGGATGTGCAGGCTGTAGCCGCCAACGTCGATCATCTCGCCGGGTGGTGGAACTTCGCGGGCGTTCAACTTCAGGGCTGCCCCAAGCAAAATAGGGGCGGCGAGAATGCCACCGACGGTCCAGCCTGCGATTTTCAGGGCTTTTTTCATGGTTATCCTCCTGTCGGGGTGGAGGTGGCATTCCCCTGTGGGATAGAGAACGCCACCTCCGGGCGAGGCTACCCACGTGGAATGGATAGCCAGCGGGATTTGCCTAACTGGAAGGCTCGGGACAAGAGGCGCGGCCCAAGGATTTGCGGGCGGTACCGCGCCTCTTCCCTAGCTGCCCAGAGGGGCTAGAAGTGGAGCTAGAAGCTTACGGAGAAAACGGCGCCAATGGTGCGTGGTCTTGCGGGAACACCTGTTGGTGCGCCGACAATCTTGTCGTAACTTGCCGAGGTGTAGACCACCTCATTCAGCAGGTTGGTGACATAGATGCTCAGCGCATAGTTTTCACCAAAGGTGACACCTGCGTTCATGTCGACAAGGAAATATTCCTGGCCTGGGAAGTTGAAGGACGGCGAGGCCGCGTCGCCGTTGTCGAACGCGCCCTTCTGGCCGCTTGAGTAGCGGAAGCCGCCGCCCACATGCGCCATGGTGTCGCCCGAGAGCACAAAGTCATACCGCGCGTTCATCGATGCCACCCATTTGGCGAGGCCCGGTACATATTGGTCCTTGATGCCAAAGATCACCGGCTCGTCCTCATCAAGCTTGCTATCGGTATATGCAAGCGCCGAGATGATGCTGAGGCCCTCAATCGGCTTCAGGGTCAATGTGCCTTCAAAGCCTTTTGCGGTCAGGCCGTGGTCGGCGTTGCCGATGTAGGACGCGCCAAAAATCGGCACCAGTGTCTGGAACTTGGACCAGTCGATGTACCAGAGCGCCACGTCATAGGCGACCTTGCCTTCTGCCGCATAACCCTTGGCACCCACTTCATAGGACCAGAGGCTGTCGGACGAGACATCCAGTGATGCAATCGGTGCGCCCGGCGGGTTGGTGCGTGCGGGGCGGAAACCGCTTGCCACGCGGCTATAAAGTGACAGGGCTTCACTTGGGCGGTAGCTGAGCGCGAAGGACCATGTGTCCGCCGTGTCCTTCACCTCTGCTTCAAGTGCGCCGCCCGCACCCACAAGAGCCGGGTGGCCGGTGACCACCGTATCAAGGCCCACCGTCTGGCGGCTGATGCGGCCACCCACGGTGATATCAAGGTCAGGCGTGATGTAATATTTGACGTTGGCGAAGGCGGCATATTCCTCATACGAGTCTACCGTCGTGCTGTCGAACACCAGCCACTCGGACGGAGTGGCAATGCCGAGCGCCTGCGTGGGGGCATCCTCATCGGTGAAATAAAGGCCAACAAGCCATTCGATGCTGTCGCTCATCTCAGAGGTCAGGCGCAGTTCCTGCACGGTCTTCTCGTAGCCCGTTGTGGTGCGGGTGGGGAAGCCCGTGTCTGTCCCCGTGGGGTGGCCGTCAAGGCTGTTGATAAAGGCCATCACGCCCGGGCTGTTCTGGTCCACCAGGAACAGCTTGGGGCTGTCCATATAAGCGGTGACAGAGGTCAGCGTCGCCCAGTCGAACTGATAGTTGATGGTGGCGCTTAGAAGGTCGGTCTTGATGGTTTGCACATCGTCCGGGTTGCCGGTTGTGCGGTAGTTGCCGAGCGTGGCGTTATAGCCAGCGTCAAGGTAGGAGAAGCCGGAGCCTGCCCATTCGGTTGACTGCCGGGTATAGTTCACGCGCACGTCAAAGCGGTCAGATGCCGCCCAGTAAAGGTCAGCCGCATAACCGTAGCGCTCGTAGGTGTCACCGTTTTTGGCGAGGAGCGATCCGCTTGCGGGGTCGATATAGTCGAAGAGGCCCGCATCGTCCTGATAGAAGCCCGAGAGGGTGATGCCCAGTTTGCCGTTCACGATGGGCGTGCTGATACGACCACTATAGATCTGGTTGAAGCCGCCGTGTTTGGTGGATGACAGGTTGGCAGACGCGTCACCGCGAAATTCTTCGAGGGCAGGTTTGCGGGTGACATATTTGATCGCGCCACCGAGCGAGGTGGAACCGTAAAGGTTGCCTTGCGGGCCCTTGAGCACCTCAATCCGCTCCACATCAAGAAGCGAGGCGTCGATAAAAAACTCGGCGCTCAGGTTCGAGTTGACCGGCACATCATCAATATAGACCCCAACAACGGGCGAGTGGGAGAACTGGCCTACGCCGCGTGCGGTCAGTGTGCCAAGGCCGGGGGGCGCGCCTTCGCTTGCGGTGCTGAGGCCCGGTGTATAGGCCAGCATGTCGGCAAGGGTGACAAGGCCACGGCCCTTGAATTCATCCGGCTTCACGACCGAGATGGCGAGCGGCACGTCCTGCAAATTCTGCTCACGCCGGTTCGCGGTTACCACGATGTCCTCAAGCACATAATCGGCGTCCGGGGCGCTGGTATCATCCAGTGGCGCCTGCACATTGGCGGCATAATCCTCGCCATAGGATATGACGGTATAGCCTGAGCCGGGCTGTTGGTACTCCGCCACCGTGCGTTTGTAGTTGGCGTCACCCGTGCCGCGCGGGCGGATAACATAGGTGGTGTCGTCAACCTTCTGGTAGCCAAGGTCGGTACCCTCAAGCAGCTCCTTCAACACAGCGATGGAATTGAGGCGGCCAGAAACACGGCCTGCCATGATGCCTTCAAGCTGCGCGGGTGCGTAAATCAGCTGGATTTGTGTAATGTCAGAAAGCTGCGCCAGCGCTTCGGTCAGCTGCTGGGACTCGATGGTGATATTATAAAGCTTCGCATCCCCCGCGAACGCAGGCGTGGCCGCGCTTACCATGAGTGCAACAAGTGCCGTGGAAGTTTTCAAACCGAACATCTCATGTTCCCCTTTGTGGTTTCCTCAAAGGTTCCGCAATTTGCTTATGACACCTGGCCTTGTCCCCCAAAGATGCGGCGCTGTTTCGATATGCTCAAAAGGTGCCGCGGGGCCGGATGCAATTTTCGTAGAACCTGAGCGTGAAACACAGGGCGCTCGGAAATCCCCTATCTGATTTTGTAAAAAACCGGACAAAAAGTCCAAAAAAAGCATATGCTTATAAAAATCACAAAAAAATCGCAGCACGACTAGGGGATTTCTGAAGTTGGGGTGTCTTCGGACTGGTGAACCATTTTTGGGGCCAGCCCCCACCTTGAAACTGAATGACGGTCAACGGGCATGACGATCAAATCGCTATTTGAAGCGCAGTACCGGAAATACGCCCCGGAGGTGCAGAATTTCATTGCCCGCTATGTGGGCAATTATTCGACCGCCGAGGACCTGACCCATGAAGTGTTCATCAATTCCTTCAAGGCCACGCAGGATAAAGAGCTGGAGAACCCGCGCGCTTACCTGTTCGCTGCCGCCCGCAACCATCTGATCAACCACTTCCGCAACCGCGCCAACCGGCGCTCCGACGCTGCGGTGGAATTTGACGAAATGGTCCACGCCGGTGACATGCGCGCCGAGGACAGGCGGCTTGAAGCCCGCGACGACCTGCAGCAAGTGCTCAAGGCCATCCGCACCCTGCCGCCACGCGCCCAGCAGGCCTTTCTTCTCAACAGGGTGCACCAGTTAAGCTATGGCGAGGTAGGCAAGCGCATGGGCATTTCCCCGCGCACGGTTGAAAACCATGTTGCCAAGGCCTTGCTGGTATGCGCGCGCCAACTGGCAGCCAGCGCTGAAAACAACACCACCAAAGCAGACAATATTACCGACCTCGCTGCGCACCGCGACAGGCTGAGGTCGCTGGCAATGGACCGCTGACAATGAGTAAAAGCGACTTGGAAAAATTTGAAGATCTGACGGCTGAAGCCGCCACCTGGCGTGCACGTGAACTTGCTGGCGACATGACAAGCCGGGAACGTGATGAGCTTGAAGCAAGGCTGGCAACCGATCCTGCCTTCGCCGACGCCTACCTTGACGTATTGCGCGCCAATGATGCGCTGGACGGGCTCGGTGGGGCAGGGGTCGAACTTCTCGCATCACTTGACCGTACACTCGAACGGCTTGACCATCCGTGGTGGCAACCCAGCCGCCGCAGCATGGGCTGGATGACCGCCGTTGCGGCATCTTTCCTGCTGCTGGCTGTTGCCTCGCTGTCGCTTTTTGACCGTGGGCCGATGTCGACCATGTATGAAACGTCGGTGGGCGAAAGCCGTACCATTATGCTCAAGGACGGATCTGTCATTACGCTCAATACCGACACAAGGCTGTCGGTCGCGCTGGCGTCACAGGAACGGCGCATTCTGCTTGAGCGCGGGGAAGCCTACTTTGATGTCGCCAAAGACAAGGCACGGCCATTTGTGGTGGTGGTAGGTGATGAGGTGGTGCGCGCCGTGGGCACCGAGTTCAACATTCGTCGCCGCTCCGATGTCACCAATGTCATGGTCACAGAAGGTGTGGTCGAGGTGAAGAAAAACCTGCCCGAGGCCGCGCAACGTGGCGCTTCGCGCCCGCTACCTGTGCCGGTGTCCCTGAGGGTAGGGGATGACCTGACGGTCGACCATGACGGCGTGCGCACCAACACGCTTAGTGCGGAAGAACTGGCACAGCGCACCTCGTGGCGGCGGGGCATGCTGCATTTCAAGGCCAAACGCCTTGATGCCGTGGTGCAGGAAATCCAGTATTATCTCGATAAGGAAATCATTATCGCGAGCGACGATGTAGCCGACCTGATGGTGGGGGGCTCGATCAACACACAGAATGTCGCCTCCTTCCTCAAGGGGCTTGAGCTCAATTTTCCGGTCAGTGTTATTGAGCGCGACAGCGTTATCGTCATAAGCTACCGCGAACGGCGGGATGCGGGGGCAACAGCCTCAGGCCTCGCCATCATCCTGTGACACCGGGCGGATACGCCGGGCGGGCGACAGGCTGAGCAGGGCATAGGGGCAACAAGAGTTGAAAAGCAGGTTTGTGCACATCGCAGTCTTGAGTGCCAGCTTGCTGATCTCTCCCCCTTTATTCTTGGCAAGTCCGGCTGTTGCGTTTGAGGGCAAAACATGGTCCGCCAGTAAAATCGAGAAAGTGCGCAAGCGCGCGACCATCGCGGCGGACAAGAAAAAATGGTCCCTCGCCATTCGGTATAACGAGCAGGTTTTGGCGGCGCTCAGGAGCCGCGCCATGCAGGACAGCGCGCTTTATATTCAGGCCCTGATCCAAGGTGCCGACTATTATGCGCAGGCAGGCCGTGTGGCAGAGGCAGATGCACAGGCGGCGGAAGCCTATGACCGGGCCGAGGCCAGTTTGGGAGGCGCGCATGAGATTACCCGCGCTGCCCGTGCGTCACACTACCGGCAATTGGTAGCACGGCAGCATTACAGCGCAGCGCTTGTGCTTGTTGAAGAAGCAGTCGCGGCCCTTGGTGCCACCGTGGACGACGACTATCGCCGCCACCGATACCTCAAACACCTCTATTCCCTTTGCGGACTGACCGGGCAACTGGCGCGCGAGGCTGAAACGCTTGAGGTCTTCGTGCGCCTTGACCGGCAACTATACGGCAACACCGCGCTTGACCAGACCAAGGTTCTCCAGAACCTTGCCAACAGCTATTGCCTTCAGGGGAAGCTGGAGGAATTTGAAAGCCTGCAGCCGCTACTGCCGGGTGACTTTGTCTGTCGGTGAGGTATTGAAGGCTTGCCTGCTCATCTGTGTCAGAGCCGGGTGAAAGCCGGGTTCAGGCGTCGCCTGCGACCTATAAACGCTATCGATAGGTGGGTACCCCTTGGTAGCACCAAAAATTGCTGCCAAGGGGCGGCATCTTATCAGTTCACCGTACAGGCCTGTGTCGCTTCAGGGAGGGGCGGGGCGATAAAGCCTGTGCGCCAGTTCCAGGATTGCGCACCCGTTGCACGGCGGCGGCACATTACTTCCTCATGCAGTTCATACATGCCGGGGAAAAGGTGGGTTTCCGCCACCGGTACCTCGCCAAGGTGCATATAGGCCCGGTCGTTACTGAAAGCCTGCCAGTCAGGCCCGTGCGATGAGACAGGCTTGCCGTCACGGGCAAAGCTGGTCCAATAGTCCAGCATGGCGCCCGCGAACTGTCGCTCCGCCGGAGTGTCCGGCATTGCGGGCCAGTTTGCAGGCGTGCGGCCGAAGGCGCCAAACACATAAGGCACTTCGCTCGCATGGAAGGCACCAAGCTTGGCCTCTACCGCTGCCGGATAGGTGTGGCTGAAGTAATAAAGGTAAGATGGTTGGCCCGCTTCCGCCTGTTTCCTGACCAGACGCTCGGACGCCCAGCCAAAGACTGCGTCGCGGGTAGAATCAAATTTCGACTTATCCAATGAGCTGGCGGGGTAAAGCTTCAGATAATCCTCCGCCATATCGTCATAGCGCACGCGGATATCATAGGCATAAGCCTCCGGCGTGAGCGGATAGGGCGCAGCGAGGAAGCTGAGCGTGCGGATTTCATCGCTGGTGAAACCGGCCATTAACGGCACTTTCGCTTGCTCACCATGGTCAAAGGTGTCAACAAGCTGGCGCTTGAGGATTTTACCGTCGATGGTGCCATAAGGCGCATAGCCGACTGCAGCAGACTGGTTGACGAGCTCTCGCGCATCCATCTCGCGCAGGTCCTTGATGCCTGATACACCAAGGCTTGTTGTGAGCGCAGTGCCAATCTGCTCCGCCGAGCGTTCTTCGTATTTTGAGGCGCGGAGCTCGGGCATGGTGAAAAGGTAACCGCTTTGCACGATCGCACGGTCAAACAGGCCGTGTGCCGCGTGTGACGCCAGCAGATATTCCGTGCTAAGCGCGCCTGCGCTTTCGCCAAAGATGGTGATGTTCTTGGCGTCGCCACCAAAAGCCGCGATGTTCTCGCGCACCCACTTGAGGGCAGCAATCTGATCGAGCAGGCCATAGTTGCCGGAGGTATCCTCAGGGTTCTCTGCGCTCAACTCCGGGTGCGCGAGATAGCCAAGTACCCCGAGCCGGTAGTTGATGGACACGAGGATCACGCCGCGTTTCGCGAACTCGGCGCCGCTATACATCGGGGACTGCGAGGCCCCCCAGATGAGCGTGCCACCGTGGATCCAGACCATCACCGGCGCATCCTTGGCGCCCTCCGGCACTGTCACGTCGAGGATGAGGCAGTCTTCATCCATTTTCACCTCGCCCCTGTTGTAGGGGCCTGCCGCCATCGGCGGCTGCATACACGCGGGGCCTGCTGCGCGGGCGTCGCGCACGCCGTCCCATTTCGGCATGGGTTCGGGCGCGCGGAAGCGGCGCTCACCCGTGGGCGGCAGCGCATAGGGCACGGCACGGAAAACCGTAGTGTCACCTTCTTGCACACCGCGCAGCTTGCCCGCGGGTGCATCCACCACTGGTGCGTCGCTCGCGGCAGCAGGAAGGCTGAGTGCGAGGCTGCAGAGCCCCATCACTGCAGCAATGAAACGGGATTTTGTTTTCATGACAAAGGTCCTCCTGAAGGGGCTGACTGCCTGTTGATGAGGCGTGCGAGCGCGAAATAAAGTAGTGCGCCGATGAGATACATGGGCGCAAGCGCGAAAAAGGCGGCCTGCAGCGAATGCTCACCAAAACTGGCGCGGAAAAAATCGCTGGCCATGCCCACATAGGTGGGGCCGAGGCCAAGGCCGATGAAGTTCATGACCAAGAGCAGCAGCGCGCCTGAGATAACCCGTTGTTCCGGCCGCACTTCCCCCTGCACAAAGGTAACGGTGGCGGAGAGGAAAAACGAGTTCAGGAACATGGGCACCACGAGGAACAGAAGCGCTGTCTGCCACGCGGGCGCCCACACGAAGCCGAGGAAAAACGGCACCGCAAGCACGAGGGAGATTGCGGGGATGGTGGCATAAGCCGCGCGGGAGCGCGCGCCGAACCTGTCAATCAGCCGGCCTGAGACAAAAATGCCCGCGCTCATGCCGATGCCGACCACAAGCGCATACCAGAGTGCTACATCACCGAGCTCCATGCCTTTTTCGCGCATCAGAAAGAGCGTGGCGAAATTGGCGGTGCCATAGGTGATGAAATTGGCCGCGCCACTGGCGACCGCCGCAAGCAGCAGGACCGGGTTCTTGAAAAAAAGCGTGATGGTGCGCAGGAAACCCGGCGCCGGTTGCGCAGGCATCATGGTTTCCACCACAGCGTCCTGCCCGCCACGTTTGGGCTCTGCGATCACGCGGTACACGATGAACGCCGTGACGACACCGATGGCACCAATGACATAAAACGGCATGCGCCAGTCGAACGTGGCGGCCAGCGATGCGCCAAACGCCACCCCGAGCGCAGAGCCTAGCGGCGGACCGAGGTTGAAGATGGCCATGGCCGTACCGCGGCGTTCACGCGGGAAATAGTCCGAGATAATGGCGTATGAAGGCGGCACGCCGCCTGCTTCGCCGACACCCACCATCATGCGCGCCACCACAAGTTGACTATAGTTGCCGGCCATTCCGCAGGCGGCGGTCGCCGCGCTCCAGACAGCGCAGGCGGCAGAGAGGACCTTCACCCGGTTGGTGCGATCTGCGAGCCAACCGATAGGGATGGCGATAAAACAGTAGAACAGGGCGAAGTAGAATCCCGTAATCAGGCCGAGCTGGCCGTCTGTGATTCCAAGGCCGTCCTGTATCGGCTTGGCGAGGATCGACAGCAGCTGCCGGTCCAGAAAATTAAGCACATAGACAAAACACAGCATACCGAGCACAAGCCCGGTGCGAACCCGTGGTGGTGCGGCACTGCTGCCTTCCGTCGTGTGTGTGGCGTGATAGCTCATAGGTTTTTCCCTCCCCTTTAAACTTGTTGTCCCCGTCAGCCCCGCTGCAGCCAGCCCGCGCCGTCCCGCCCGCCGGTCAGCCCCGCAGCTACCCTCTGCTTGAGAAGCGCTGGCGGGCGGAACCGTTCACCATAGGCGTCATGCAGGATGTCCTGCACCTGCAGGCACAGGCTTGAGGTCACCGCATCCATCAGCGCAAACGGGCCAATGGCATGACCAAGGCCAAGGCGGCAAGCAGTATCGAGGTCCTCAGGCGTCGCGACCCCTTCCTCCACCAGCTTGACCGCCTCGATCAACATGGCGTGCAACAGCCGGTTGACCGCGAACCCCGCCACGTCCTTCACCTGCACCGGTTCCTTGCCGATGTGCCGCAACATATCCGTGACCTGTGTTGTCACCGCGTTGTCGGTGTCGAAGGCGGGGATCACTTCCACCAGTTTCATGCGCGAGACGGGCGAGAAATAATGTGTGCCAAGGAACCGGTGCCGCCGCGCGGGCGCCAGCACAGCGGCAAGCGTTGAGATCGGCAAGGTTGAGGTATTGGAGGCAAGGATGCATTCCGGCTGGCAGATATTATCGAGCGCGCGCAGCACTTTTTCCTTGGCCTCCAGCGCTTCAAACACCGCTTCCGTGACCAAATGACAGTCCGCGAGGCCCTTGAGGTCAGGCGTGGTGTGAATGCGCGCGAGAGCAGCGTCCGCCTCTTCCCGGGTATAAAAGCTGCGGTCCACACCTTTATCGAGCAGGTTGGTAAGCCGGAGCATGCCGCGCTCAAGCGCTGTGTCATCAAGGTCATTCAGCACAACCGGATGACCAGCGAGGGCGAATACAAGCGCGACCTCGGCCCCCATCAGGCCAGCGCCTACGACACCGATATTCATGATTTTTCTCCCGCCATGGATGCCATGCCGCGACTGAGCCAGCCCTCGGCCCGTGCCACATACCAAGGAATGATCTCCGGGTTGGCGATGGCATCAGGGTTTAGGACCTTGGACACATGCCAGCCCTGGAACAGGCGCTTGACCGGCAGTTCCTGCTTCTTGCCAGAGAGCGTGCGCGGGATACCAGGTGCGCAGATATAGCGGTCAGGCACAAAGCGTGGCGACAGGCTTTTCCGGATCGCGAGCGACATGGCGGCGGTGAGCGCAGGGGCAAGCTCATTTCCGCTCGTGGGCACCACGAACATCAGGAGCTGGCTGCCACCCTCGCTGTCTTCGAGGTCGATGACCATGCTATCCGCCACGCCGGAGAGGCGTTCCACGGCTGCGTAGATGTCTGCCGTGCCCATGCGTAGGCCGTGCCGGTTGATGGTGGCGTCGCTGCGCCCGGTGATGGCGCAACTGCCGTCGGCGTCAATGCGCAACCAGTCACCGTGGCGCCAGATGCCCGGCCATTCGCTGAAATAAGAGGAGAGATAGCGGCTGCCGTCCTCATCTCCCCAGAAATAAAGCGGCATGCTGGGGATGGGGCGTGTGCACACAAGCTCCCCCACTTCGCCGGTGACAGCCTCGCCCGCTTCATCCCATGCCTCGACCGCAGCGCCAAGGTGGCGGCACTGCAATTTGCCGGGCGTCGCGGGTAGTTCGGGGTTGCCGGCCATGAACCCGGCGAACAGGTCGGTGCCGCCACTGATATTGCACCACCAGATATCCGGCCGGCCGACGGTGGCAAACTGTTCATTGCCCCACAGTTGCACGTCGGGCGGAAGGGGTGAGCCGGTGCTGCCGAGCGCGCGGATGTGGCTGATATCCCCGGCGTCGCTGAGCGTGATACCCGCCTTGCGGCAACTGATGTAATAGGCCGCGCCCGCGCCAAACCACGTCACCTTGTGCCGGGCGGCAAAGGCCCACATGGTGTGCCAGTTCGGGTTCGCTTTTGTGCCGCTGGGTGAGCCGTCATAGAGGCAGATCGTCGTGCCCGAGAGCAGGGCGCTCACCTGCTGGTTCCACATCACCCAGCCGGTAGCACTATACCAGTGGAAACGCTCGCCGAAGGTGTTGGCGGCATAACTTGGGCCAATGTCAAAATGCAAATGCCCGGCATAGGCAGACAGCAGAATGCCACCATGGCCGTGCACAATGGCTTTCGGCAGCCCCGTGGTGCCGCTTGAATAAAGGATCCAGAGCGGGTGATCAAAAGGCACCCATTCGGGCTCAAAGGTATCGATCTCGCTGTCCGTCCGCCCGGTGGCGGCCATGAAATCGGTAGCATTCTCGACCGGGTCGTCACCATAGCCGCTCTCGATCACCAGAAGCGCGCTAACGCTGGGCAGCTCCGCACACATGTCGCGCACAGTGGCGCTGCGGTCCATGGCCTTGCCGCCATAAAACACCCCGTCGGTGGCGATCAGCGCCTTGGGCTCGGTCTGCCGGAAGCGGTCAAGCACCGCCGGGGTGCCCATGTCGGGCGAACACAGGGTCCAGATGGCACCAAGGCTTGCGCAGGCGAGAAAGGCAACCACAGTGTCGGGTGTGTTGGGCAGGTAAGCCGCCACCCTGTCGCCGCGCCCCACACCCATGCGCCGGAGTTCAAGCGCGAGCGAGGCGGTTTGCCGCCTGAGCTCTCGCCAACTGATCTCGCTGACTTCACCTTTCTCGTTTTCGGCCACAATGGCGGGCTGGCCTTCAGCATCCGCGCGCTCGACATGGCGAAAAACCTGATGGGCGTAATTGACCTGCGCGCCTTCAAACCAGAAGGCACTCGGCATGCCCTCATCGCGCAATATGCTGGTATAGGGCGTGGGGGAGGCTATCTTGTTATAGTCCCAGATGCTGCGCCAGAAGGCCTTGAGGTCGGCGGTGGACCATTGCCAGAGGGTTTCATAGTCCTCGAACCTGAGGCCACGTTCACGCGCCAGCCAATCCTGATAGAGCCTGATTTGCGAGACGGGATCATCGCTACTGCTAGGTGTCACGTTATCTTCCTTGCTACTCATCGGGTGATTTAGGCCATGAACCCGTGGTTCGCATGAGAAGCCTTAAGTGGGACACCTGGGCTTCTCATGCGTTGGTTGGGGGAGGGGTTCCCGGATTTCAGTCCGCCTAGAAGCGGTGCTGAAGGGCGACACCGAACATGCGCGGTGTGCCAAGCTGGCCCACGCGGGACGGTGTTGTATCGCTCGCCGCCGTGAGCGACTGGCTCACGTAGCGTTTATCGAAGGCGTTGCGGATGAAGGCCGTGAGCGACCATGCCATGTCTGTGGTCGCAAGCGTCACTGCAGCGTTCAGGAGGCCATAGGAGTCCTGCGTATTCAGCTCGTTGTTAAACAGGTCGAAATACACATCGTCCTGCCACTTGTAGTCCGCCCGGGTGATGAGCTCGAGGTTGTTGGACACATCGAAGCTATATTCAACAGAGGTGCTGAACTGCCAGTCTGGTGCCTGCGGCAGCCGGTTGCCGGTCAGGTCCTTGATGCCCAGCTCCGGATAGATCGGATCGATGCTGGAGAAGGTGCCAAATTCGGCAAAGAGGCGCGTGCCCGACGCCATAACCCGAAGTCCGTTGAACGGCAGTGCCTCAACCTCAAGCTCAATACCCTTGATGTTGGCGGTTGCCGCGTTCTCAACCCTCGGGTAACGCACCCCGGTTTGCGGGTTGATGCGGAACAGGGTCTGCTGCAGGTTGGAATAGTCGGACGCGAAGCCGGTCACGCCCATGCGGAGTTTCTTGTCGTAGAACATGCCCTTGAAGCCAACTTCATAGTTCCAGACAAATTCAGGATCGAAGATATTGACCGGTTGCGACACGTCGCCAAAGGTGTTGAAACCGCCGGACTTGAAGCCCCGTGACGCGCTTGCGTAGATCAGAATGCGATCATCGGGGATGAAGTCGATGGCGAAGCGCGGGGTAAACGCGCCCCAGGAATCTCCCGCCTCATTGAGGAAAGGCGTGCCGATCACGCTGGCATCCATGACAAAGTCTTTCTTGTCGTGGGTGTAGCGGCCGCCAGCGGTTACACGCAGTCGGTCGGTCAGCTTGTAGCGCATCTGGCCATAGACGGCATACGAGTCCAGGTCTTCCGACGGGTTATAGATGAAGGCGTTATTCAGGGCTGGCGGCACGCTGAGGATGAGCGGCTGATCAGAATCGCCGGTCATGTAAAAGCCGCCAACAATGATATCGGTGCGTTCGCTCAGGTCTGCGGCGAGCGTCAGTTCCTGTGTGAACTGCTTCACATGAATGCCCACAAGCGGGAAATCGGAAAAATCACCGGCGGTGCCGTCGTTGTCGGTGTCTGTTAGTACAAGGTCATGTTTGATGAAACCGGTGGTCGACGTGATCGAGACATCCTCGTTCACGTCCCAGCGGGTGATGGCAAATGCTTTCAGGCTTTCCGTGTCGCGCTGGTCGGTGTGGTTCATGTAGACGATCTTGTTTTCAAGGTCGTTCACCGGCAGGCCAAGCACCTCGATTGCCGTCGGCTTGTCGGGCCGGGCGCGGCCAAGCACGGTCGCGAACGCCGGGTTCGACTTGTCCTTCAGGTACTCAAACACCGTGCGAACGGTGAAGTTCTCAGTCGGTTTTGCGAGGAGCGACGCCCGTACCTGTGAGAGGTTGGTATCGTTCTTGTCGGTGTCGAGCGTGGCGTTGGTCATCCAGCCGTCGGCGCGGTCAACCTGGAACGCAAGGCGCCCCATCAGCTTGTCGGACGCGATCGGACCGTTCACATGACCCTTGATGCCGTAGCGTGAATAGTTGCCCGCGAACAGGGTGACAGAGCCTTCGGCCTCATCGGTTGGCACGGCGCTATGCACATTGATGGCGCCGCCGGTGGCGTTGCGGCCTTCAATCGTGCCCTGCGGGCCGCGCAGCACTTCAACCCGCGCCATGTCAAGAAATGTGCTGTCCATCATGAAGTGGTTGAGGAAGGGTACACCGTCTTGTGAGACCGTGACACCTGCCTGGCTGCCGACATCCTGTCCGGCCTGGCCGATACCGCGGAGGGCGATGAAGATGTTGCCGAAGCGTTCCCCGAACTGGAGGCTGGGTGTAACCTGCACGAGGCCGCCCACGCTGTCGATCCCGGCTTTTTCAAGCGTCTGGCCCGACAGCGCGGTGATGGCGATGGGTGTGTTCTGAAGGCCCTCACTGCGCTTTTGCGCGGTGACAATGATGTCTTCAATTTCGATTACCTCCGGCTCGCGGTTCTCCTCGGTCGGTGCTTCCTGCGCGAGGGCGCCGGTTGCCATAAGGCCGCTGCAGAGCAGTGTTGAAGCGCCAAGCATCAAAAGGCGCGTACGGAAAAATTGTGTGTTGCGGTTCAGTTTCATCCGCGTTTCCTTCCCCATTATCTAGCTCATGTCCGGTGCGTTCTTCCCTAACGCCCGGGCTGTAGCAAAACGGTAGGGCTGGCATCAGCGCGACGCCATGACGGGACTGACAGAAAGATTTGGCAAAAGTGACACGCGCTTTGGCATGCCTGACATTCAGGTCCTGAGACGTTCGTTCAACAGGGCCGTGGCGGCGGCGACTTTGGCGGTGTCTGTGATGTGTGTAGCCCGGTAAGCCGACGGTGCCATGCCCGCCCATGAGATGAAATGGCGGGAAAAACTGCCCGGCTCACTGAAGCCCAGCTCAAAACCGATTGAGGTCACCGGCAGGTCGCTTGCGAGCAGATAGGCGCTTGCAAGCTCGCCGCGCAGCCGGGTGCGAATATCCTGAAAGCTCTCGCCTTCCTGCGCGAGGTCCTGCCTCAGCCGCCTTGGGCGGGTCCGCAGGCGGGCTGCCACCACTTCAATGGGGGCAGACCAGAGGCCGGCTTTCTGAAGCTCGATCAACACACTCTGGGTGCGGTCGCGCCAGCTTTGTCCCTGCTCGACTGAACCGAACCAGTCGGGCTCGCTCGCGTAATACTCGTCATACTCGCCGATGGACCGGGGCGCGAGGCGCACGGTGAGGTCGCTCCTGTCGTAGCTGAGGGCGTCGACAGGCGCGTTGAACTTCACCGGGCAGCGGAACAGGGCAAAACGGTCAAAGCCGTTCAGCTGGGTAGGCTTTGGGCCGCGCACCGATATCTCCCGGAGCGCAAGCGGGCGGCCGAGCATCCAGCTGAAAAGATGATAGATCCAGACAAAACGGATCCAGACCAATATGTCCCGGTCGACGCCCGGCACGGTCATATATTTGCAGATATGCTGCAGCCCCGGGCCATGCTCTTCTGAAATCCAGGGCCCCACGTCGGTGGACATGGCGTCGGTGAAGCGGATGCTGACCCGCAGTGCCTCGCCAAATGTGCTGCAATGCAGGAAAGCGAGCAGCCGCTCGGTCTCGAGCGCCATGCGGCAGTTATGGGCGAAGAAACCAAGGTAGATATCATCAAGCGTGAACTGGATTTGCCGCACCAGCCGCACAAGAGCCGAGCCATCGATGCCGCCACGGGCATCGCCATATATGCCGGGGTCAATGCCAGCACCGCGCAGGATTTCAAGCGGGTCGTGGCCCTTCAGTACCGCGCCTTGCAGCAGTCCCTTCACTGCAATTCCGTCGAGTCCGTTTGCTACCTTTTCCGCCACGACATTGATCCTCGATACACCTCTACTTTGTGAATCGGATACCGCAACCTCGTGCAAATGCCAAGACCGTTGGCGGTAGAAGCGACTGTTCTCGCGCTACATCTTAATGGCGGCATGTCCAATTTTGTCTCAGTCAATTGAGCTTGCTTATGTCCGCTTCTGGTCCAGATACGTTGGACATCTCCAGGATGCCTCGTTGGCCAATACTGCCTGTTTCTTTAGATAGAGAGGGGCGCGAAGACTGGATTGCAAGAGTTTGCACTGTCCGCCCATGTCGAGGTTCCTAAATAATGTCAATTTGTGATGCGTAATTTCAGACACTTAGCGGGAGTGCCGGGTGCGAACTGACAACGCTTCCAACCATATATGGACACAGGGGGTGTCAGAAAGCGAAATGACACTCCTTGTGTCCTATAGCAGGTGCAGTCGCAACTTGGTCTTGATTGGTTTAGATGTCCGCTCTCGGCCAAAAGCGGACATCACCATTTTAAGCATGATTGGGCGTAAGCTGACCAACGATAGGCTTGTGATTGAGCGAGATTGGGTCTGAGCATTCAAGTTCCAGAAAAGTCGGCTCTCTAAAACATGAAGCGCACGCCTGACCGACCACAGCATTCAATCGTCTACACATTCCCGTCGTGCGCGCTCCCTTAGTACGTCTGCCAGACCACTCTTCTGCCATCAGAACCTGCAATAACTTTTCGTTAGGGCTTAGCTGGTATCCCTACAACCGGGGGTCATGAAATAGGTGTCCGACGCGCGCGAGACGTGGTGATGCCTTGTTTTGAGGGAAAGGTCCTTCGCATGATGAGGTGCGTTGAAATCGACAGAGTATCTGCTTCTCAGAAGGGCTTTTTTGCGCGCGCTGGCGCAAGAGCTATTTGTTTGCTGGGCATGCTGTGTGGCTTGAGTGTTGCTGCACACGCCGCAGAACCTGCAAAGCGCAGTGCATTCCTTGATTTTAACTATTACCCCTACATGAGCGCGACGGAGAACGACAACTTCCTCACCATCAACGCCGGGGCGAAGCTGGGCAACGGCTTGTCCTACTTCAGTTTGAATAATTTTGGTGAGGTCAAAGGCACGAATGGACTTCCTGACAAGAGCACCTTTTATTCAGAGCAGAATCTTCGCTGGGCATTTTCAAAGAGTCTGCCCCTTGATCTGACAGCGCAGCTCAATTTCAGGAACGGTGAGAACAATGACCGGCACCGGCTGGGCATTCGATGGCGGCTGAACGATACAAAGCAACTCAGCCAGTTCTTCAAGTCACTCAATCTGGTCTATGCGCTGAACTTCCACCTTCTCCAGATCGACCATGAAGACCCTTATGTTTGGCAGATCGAACATGCTTTCATGATGAAATTTCCCGCGCTCGGCGACCGGCTATACCTTGCTGGCTTCATCGACCATACCTTTAACCAGAATCTGCCGGACGGCTTTCCAGCGCGGCCGGTTGTGGCAGAAGCGCAAGCCGGATTTCGCATTGCGGACCAGTTTCACGTTGTCGCGGAGTACCGCATCAATGAATATCGCCGCTCCGACGTGGACAATCTGGCGATTGGCCTTCAGTACAAATTCGTCTGGTAGAGGGCAGGGTCGATGAGGAAAAAACCAGTACATAATTATGATGGGCCAACAATGAGCACAGATGCCCGCCGGGCACTGGTACAAGGCACGGTGCTGCATTGGACCCATTGGCTTGCCGTTGGCTGCTCTCTGCTCCTGACCTTCGGTGCCTGGTATGTGGCGGATAAGCAGATCACGGAAAAAAATCGCCTCGAATTTGAGCGGCAAGCGCTACAGGTCGTCGACCTTGTGCAGGAGCGCATGCAACTCTATGAAAACGCTTTACGTGGCGGTGTGGCCTTTATTGACGCAAACGATGGCACTGTCGATCATCCCAAATGGCGTGAATATGCCGAGAGCCTCCATATCGACCTCGCCTACCCGGGCATAAACGGTATTGGCGTTATCTTCAACGTAAAGCCTGATGAGCTACCGGCCTATTTGGCGGCGGAACGCAAGCATCGCCCCTCCTATCAAATTCATCCGGACCATAATCAGGATGAATTCTGGCCCATCACTTACATCGAGCCAGAAACCCCAAACCAGAAGGCCGTGGGTCTCGACATGGCATTTGAGACCAACCGCTATACTGCCGTCAAAAAAGCGCGAGACACAGGGTTGCCACAAGTAACGGGGCCCATCACACTTGTGCAAGACTCCCGGCAAACACCCGGGTTCCTCTTCTACTCCCCTTTTTATAGAAGCGGTGCCATTCCAGAAAGTGTTGAGGAACGCCAGTCGAGTGTAGTTGGCGTGACTTATGCTCCTTTCATCATGAGCAAGCTTATGCGCGGGACATTGTCTCGGGGCAACCGCCAGGTTCAGATCAAAATCAGTGATGGTGCGGATCTGCTCTACAATGATGCGGCAGAAACTGGCCACGATGCCAGTGTGGACCCAAGCCCTCTGTTTTCGACGTTGACAGATCTGGAAATATACGGACGGACTTGGACGTTCGACATAGATACCAACTTGGCATTCCGCGCAGCCTATTCTAGTAGCCAGCCGTTGTTCATCTTGGGTGGTGGCTTGTTGATCGACGTCATGCTGTTGGGCCTTTTCATTGCCTTGATCCGGGCAAATCGTAAAGCCCTGAAATATGCAGACCAAATGACCGATGAGCTCAAAGAACAGTCCGACCTGTTGGCGCGCTCAAACGCCGACCTTGAACAATTTGCCTATATTGCGTCGCATGACCTCAAAGCACCGCTCAATTCAATCAATCAGATCGTTGGCTGGATAGAAGAAGACTGTGAAGACATTCTGCCGGAAGAATCCAAAAAGCATCTCGAGCTTCTGAAAAGCCGAAGCAAACGCTTAATGAAACTGCTCACCGACTTGCTGGAATATTCTCAGGTTGGCCGCATTTCCCACGAAACGAGGGCCGTTAATATCCAAAAGACAGCTCAGGATGTTCTGTCTCTTCTGGGGGCAAATGAAAAATTCGGTCTGGAAGCGCCCGATACCACTATTCAAATTCCTGGTGTGCCTTTTGAAACAATCGTGCGGAACCTTCTCTCCAACACGGTGAAACATCATGATGGTGAAGCAGGAAAAATCCAGATACGGTGCAATCTGGCCGAGGCGGGATATGAGCTCGAATTTGAAGACGACGGCCCTGGTATTCCTGATGACCTTCATGAGAAAGCTATGGCGATGTTTCAGACACTCCGTCCCCGCGACCAAGTTGAGGGGAGTGGTATGGGCCTCTCTCTTGTGAAGAAGATCGTTGAAACCTATGATGGCACCATCCGCATTGTCCGGAATCGACAACGTGGCTTGGAAATCCATATTTTTTGGCCAACCGCGCAGTGAAGAAGCCCGGCAGGGCTTGAAGAGGTGACCTTAGTTTTGGAGTCGAGTTCATGATGGAAGCAAAAGGCGCAAACATTCTGATCATTGAGGACGACGATGTGGACGCGATGTCCATTGAGCGTAGTTTCCGCGCATGCCAGTCTGGCTCCACTATCACCCGAGCTCGAGACGGCGTTGAAGCACTCGATTTGCTGGACGCGAGGAGCGTCGAGCCACCCTATATTATCGTTGCCGACATCCAGATGCCCAGAATGACGGGTGTTGAATTCATTGAGAAGGTCAGGTCTTCAGAGAGACATAAGGACAGTGTCATATTTGTCCTTACGACATCCAAAGCTGGCCGTGACGTTAATGCTTGCTATCAGAATCATGTGGCGGGCTATTTCAGTAAGGACGAAGCCGGTAGAAACTTCAAGGACGTCGTGAACATCATAAACGACTATACCAAGCTGGCTGTATTGCCGGGGTCGGTTGCATGACCAACTCGGTCACCCTGCTTGTGGTTGACGATGACGACGTTGCACGTTTTTCCTACGCGCGGATGGCCAGGAAGATCAGGACGAGTGAGGTCACACTTCTAGAAGCTGAAACCGGTCAAGACGCGCTCGACATACTCACTTCTCACCCGGTCGACATCGTCATACTGGACTATTCACTTCCGGGCATTGACGGTATTGAAACCCTCCGGCGGCTTCGCCGGGCTTATCCCACAATGCCGGTGTACATTCTGAGCGGCATGGACATCGGGAAAATCGACGGCCCGGCGCGAGAGGCACAGGCAACGGCTGTTCTTTCAAAAGAGGACATCAGGCCCGATTTTTTGGAGCGGCTGATCTCTTCACTCCTCACTTCCTGACCTTAAGGTCAGTTTTTTCCGGCGCCGCAACTATTCGTTTACCAAATGAAGGGCATACTGCGCCCTTCTTGGGGGTTGTGAATTAATCTGCCACAATTTTGGCGCGTACCGGGATTTGACAACCATGTTGCAGTATGAAGTATCAGGCACTACTTCCAGGCAAGCTGCACCGATGTTTGCCATAGGTAGTGGTCGGCCTAAAGTCCGACAGAGCTTTGAGGCGTTGATTATCGACGATAATCCCGCGGACCAGAAACTCATCGAGATTCACCTGAAGAAAGCATTCTCCGGTAACGCGTCGGTCTCGTCTGCGGCTACACTCGATGAAGGTCTGCAGGCTCTCGAATTTTTCCATTTCGATGTGGTATTTCTGGACCTTGGGCTACCAGAAAGTACGGGACCTTGTACTGTGACAGAGGTTGCCAACAAATTTCCGCATGTGCCGATCGTTGTTATCACAGGGCAGGATGACCTGATCGTCGTTCAAGAGGCCATTCGGCGCGGCGCGCAGGAGTTTCTCTCGAAAAACAACCTCAATAGTGGAGGGATTTCTGCGGCGGTACACCACGCGATTGAGCGGCATAAAATGTACAGCCAGATGGAAGTTCTGATCTCAAAGAACGCCGACGCCATCATGGTGGTCAGCTTCGAAGGCACCATCAAGTTTGCTAATCAGGCAGCCTATAAGCTTTTTGGTGCCGAGGGTCGGGAACTCCTCGATCAGCGGTTCGATTGCTCCTCGTTTGGGACAGGCCGCACCGAAGTTGAATTGAGCTTCATGGATTCCGGAATGCTGACGCTTGAGGTGAGTAACGCATTCATCCACTGGCAGGGCGCTCGCTCTTACTTGGTAACACTCCACGATATCTCATCTCACAAGGAGCGGGAAATTCAGCTCCGTAAGGAACGAGAACGCGCGATATCTGTCAGTGAGACGAAAAGTAAATTTCTGGCGAACATGAGCCATGAACTCCGCACGCCACTGAATGCAATTATCGGGTTTTCCGAAATCATACTAACTGATGTCGGCAACAGCCTTCCCGAGGCCAAAACCCGCGAGTATATCAAAGATATAAACACTTGCGGTCACACCTTGCTGACGCAGGTTAATGACCTGCTGGATATAGCCAAAGCCGAAGCTAATAAACTAACTCTCTTGATTGAGGAAACTTCAGTACAAGCCCTTCTTCATGAAGCTGTCTCAGCCATTAAAGTGTCGGCAGGCGCCAAGAATATCTCCATCCAAGTCGACTGTCCCGACGCCGAGCAGATGCTAAAATGTGATGCTCACAGAATAGGGCAGGTTCTTAGGAATCTGTGTTCAAATGCGGTCAAATTTACGGACAACGGTGGTGCGATCTGCGTAATGGCTCGCGACCAGATCGATTATATGCTTTTCGGCGTGATCGATACCGGCTGCGGCATCGCCGACCATGATCTCGAGCGTGTGTTTGAACCATTCAGCCAGGTCGATAGCGATCCCCACCGAAGACGAACTCAGGGCAGTGGCCTCGGTCTTTCGATCGCTCGCCACCTTGTGGAGCTCCATGGTGGCTCGATTGAGCTGGAAAGCGAACTCGGCTTCGGTACAGCCGCATACTTTAAGGTTTCCAAGTTCCTCAAAGCGCTAAATTAGGGAATAGCCGAGATGTCGCTACAAACTGATTTTGGAAAATCGGGCAGCTTCGCCACAGAGCTGCAGTCGGTAGACCTCCTGGCAGCTTTGACCGCCGCTTCGGACGGATTGGCCATATGGGATTCTAACCGAGCCAAACTGGTTTGGATGAATGACAAGCTTCGCTCGCGCCTCGGGCTCGCAGCGTCAAGCGCGTTACCAGAATTTCCGGTTGATGTGGAACTCGGCACTGAAAGCCCTATTGTCGAATACTCAGCGGCAACTGGCGAACCCGTGGCGATGCAGTGCCAAATGACACGGTTTGGGGACGGCAATTGGCTTATCCTTCATAAAGATATTAGCGCGCATTGCCGCCTGGAGGAAAAACTGCTGTCACTCATGGCCCGGAAATCGGCTGTGGAAGAGGAATTTGAACAGTTCCTCTATGCAACCTCCCACGACCTGCAGGAACCACTCAGGAATATTTCGGAGTTCAGCAAACTCTTGCGAGCGGAAACCGAGGGCAGCGTTAATGAAGAAGCGCAGTTGTGTTTGGATTATATTGGCAAAAGCACGTCTCGCGCGCAGGCCATGATTGCTGGCCTGCTCGAACTTTCCCGCACGCGCCGCCACATGAAATCTATCGGTACCGTGAATGTGCGTTCATGTGTGCAGGCAGTCGTTGACAAGACTATTCCTGCTCAGTCAGAAGTCGAGATTGAAGTCGACCTTTCCGCAGAATTGTCTGTGCAGACTGATCCGGCATTGCTCACACTGATCCTGACGAAACTCATCGAAAACGCCACGCGTTATCGCAAGCCAACAGGACAGCATGTTATAAAAATATCAGGCAAACAGGACCGTTCAGGCCCGTCTTTGGCCGTGCACGATAACGGCATCGGCTTCGAACCTCATTTCGAAAAAGATGTGTTCAGGCCATTCCGCCGCCTGGTGCCACGTAGCCGGGTTGAAGGCGTGGGCATTGGCCTCAGCGTTGCCCATGCTGCTACGAAACTGTTGGGGGGTAGTCTGACCGCCGCTGGCAGTGTCGGCATGGGCGCGAGCTTTACTTTGTACCTGCCGGAAAAACATTGCTAAACTGGAGCTAATGAGTTCTGAGTTGTCGGTCAATTTAGGAATTCAGGCGATTTATGCAGGCTTTAAATTGGCTATCTAGACAAAATGCCGCCGCTCTCACACTAGTTTTCTGGGGGGTGTTGCTTCCTGTCGCAGGAAGCCTGGTGTCAGCGCTTGCTATGCCAGCTTGGCGCTTTGAAGGTCTTGTCCCTCACCTTTTTTTGGAAGCTGGTGGTTCGCTCACCGCCGTTGCTATTCTGCTTTTTTTGCAGCTGGCCAAAACGGATACGGCACTCTCGAAACCTGAAACGAGGTGCCTTGTCGCTGCGCTGGCAAGTATGGCAATCTTTGATTTGTTTCATGTCGCCGTTGCACCCGGAAACCTGTTTGTATTTTTCCACTCAATAGCGGTGTTTGTGGGTGGCGTGCTATTTGCGGTCGTCTGTATTCGGGACAGGTTTCAACTGACTGTCGTCCCGAGGTTGTCAACATGCATATGGGTGTCTTCGGCAGCGGGTTTTGTCTTCTACATATGGCCCGACCTTGCACCGACCATGCTGGATGTGGACGGTTTTTCGGTTTTCGCCAGAGCACTGAATTTAATCGGAGGCTTCGGGTTCCTGTGCTCAGCATTTCATTTTTGGCACCGCTTTCGAAAAACAGAAGAGAGGGGATATTTCCTCCTCGCCGCACACTGCCTTCTGTTCGGCTGTGCTGGCGTTTTATTTGAATCGTCCTCGCTTTGGGATGCTGCGTGGTGGTGGTGGCACCTGTTGCGGTTTGCGGCTTATGTGGTGCTAGCAGCCTTTTTCTTGCAAGCCTTCTCCCGGTTCATCCATGCAAGGGATGACGAGTCATTCGCGCCTATTGATCCGGAACCACTATCAGACCTCACCAGAAATGATTTTCAGTTCATCGCAGAATTATGTGCATTCGCTGTCATCGCCATTGCGCTCATGGTCATATTCGGCTGGATGGCCGAATATCGCCCCCTTATCCAGATACATCAGTCATTCGCACCCATGCAGTTCAATACGGCACTAGGCTTTCTGTTCGCCGGGGGCGGCTTGATGGCACTAATTACTGAGAAAGAGAAACCCGCCAAATTGCTTGGATGGGGCGCCATCCTTCTCGGTGGCCTGACAATACTAGAATATCTGTTTGGCACGAACCTCGGGATCGACGAATTGTTTGTCGACGGGTTTGTAACGACCAAAACGTCTCACCCAGGCCGAATGGCACCCAACACAGCAACTGGATTTTTCTTGTCTGGCCTGCTTCTGGTTCTCGCGCCCGCCAAATTGCGGCAGGATAAGGTGGCGATCGTTGAGTTTTTAGGCCTTGTTATCTTTGCACTGGCCGCTGTCGTCGCTGTCGGCTACGCCCAAAGCTCGGAACGGGCCGCGACCTGGGCAGATATGACGCGGATGGCAGTTCATACCGCCACGGGGTTTGCCCTCCTTGGCATCGGCTACACGTCACTCGCCTGGAAATGGCAAAAGACCCAGATTGCGACAGTGCCCGTATGGGTGCCCTTCGTTCTCTGTGTCGCGGTATTAATTCTTGATCTTAAAGTGCCACTGGGTGTGGCAATTGGTATCTGTTATGCGCCGCTTGTGTTTTGTTCATTGTGGTTCCGGCAACTGCATACCCCCTTCATGTTCGCCGGGATTTCCAGTTTACTAATCTTGTTAGGTTATTATGCGTCGCCATTGGGACCGGGTGACCCCAATGCAGTTATTGCGAACCGTGCGCTGTCAGTTGTCGCTGTCTGGATAATTGCCAGCATCGTTTTTATTCAGTCCCTCACACAGCGGCGCCTTATCGAAAACCGTCAGCGACTGAATGATATCTTTGGCCATATGAGCGAAGCACTGCTGACATTCGGCAGAGACGGCAAGATACAGGCGGCCAACCCCGCAGCGCGTCGCTATTTCGCCATCGCCAAAGACGACAAGTTGTCCCATTTGATAACCGATTTTGTACCCCTGTCCGCAGACGCAGCGGGGACGATAAGCATTGACCCTGCAGATTGGCAAAAGCTCGAAATCGATGCGCAAACGCTGGACGGCCGCACATTCCCTGCGCGGATTTCCATCAGTGAAGTCCCGATCGGTAAAGAAATATTATACAGCGCGTTCATTGAGGACATCACGGACGAACATCAGGCGAGAGCCAGAATAGCGCGTAGCATTGAAGATCTGCAGAAAAGCAATAAAGCCCTTGATGACTTCGCCTACATTGCCTCGCACGATTTGAAGGAGCCGCTCCGAGGAATGTCTAACCATGCCCAGTTCCTGCTTGAGGACTATGGCGACACCCTGGGGGAAGACGGCACCAAGAGACTTCAAAGGATGATTGCACTTGGAGGCAGGCAAGAAAGCCTCATCAAGAACCTCCTGTATTACGCGCGCCTCGGAAGGGTTGAAGAATCCTATCGTTCTGTCGGGGCACATCAAGTTGTTGAGGATGTGAAGGAGCGCCTTAAAGAATATCTGGCGGAGAAGAATGTCAAAGTCACAGTTGACGAAAATATTCCAACCATATGGTGCGATGCCACGAAGATCACCGAGCTCTTCTACAACCTCATTTTGAACGGCGTGAAGTACAATGAATCCGATGAGAAACACATTCATGTCGGGTTCCTGACGTCAACGACGCATGACGGCAAAGTCTATAAGGACACACTTTACGTAAAGGATAACGGCATCGGTATTCCTGCCGAGTTCCACGATCAGGTTTTCCGCATCTTCAAGCGCCTTCACAACGAGAAAAAATATGGTGAAGGAACTGGAGCCGGCCTCACTTTTGTTAAAAAAATCATAGATATGCACAACGGGGATATTTGGATACAATCTTCGGAAGGTGAAGGCACCACAATCTATTTCACATTGGGGGGGAATTAATGACAGAGTTTGCAGTTTCAAAGCGCGCGCCGATTTTACTTGTTGAAGACAGTGACGATGACTTCGAGGCCACCATCAGGGCATTTCGCAAGTCTGGTAACCTGCATAACGAAGTTGTCCGCTGCAGTTCAGGTGCAGAAGCTCTCGACTACCTCTTTCAGCGTGGTGATTATGGGCCATCATCGGACACCTATGCTCCGCGGCCGGGGCTCATTCTGCTCGATTTGAACATGCCAGGCATCGATGGCCGCGCGGTCCTGAAAATCATCAAGGGGGATCGGCGCCTCAGCGAGATTCCAGTCATCGTCATGACCACATCAGATGACGAGCGCGACGTATCTGAATGCTATAGTTACGGTGCAAATTCCTACGTGAAAAAACCTGTCGATCTGGATGGCTTTTTCGAAGCCATCAAGCGTCTGAAAGAGTTCTGGTTCGAGATCGCGGTGCTACCAAAGGATATCAGCGACAGCCTATGAACAAGTTCATCAATGTTCTTATCATCGATGATGACGAAGACGGTCGCTTCGCTTTCAAGCGCTTCCTGACGCGTGTCCCGGGCTTTGAATTAAATGTCATTGAGGCAGAAACCGGTGAAGAGGGTCTGGAGAAGTATCAACCTCGCCTGTTCGATATCGTTTTGCTGGATTACTCGTTACCGGGCATCAGTGGTGTTGATGTGCTAGCCCGCCTAAAGGCGGAAGATGCGGATGCTCCCGTTGTGATGCTGACAGGTCAGGGCGATGAAAATATCGCGGTCGAAGCCATGAAACTCGGCGCCATCGACTATCTGCCCAAGGACAAGGTGAACCTTGAGGCCATGAGCCGCGTACTCACCCATGCTATTGAGCAGACCGAACTGAAACGCAAGGTTCGGGAACAACGGCAAGAGCTTGAGAGCTTCGCGAGCGTACTGGCTCACGACCTTAAAACACCCCTCGGTGGCGTCTTGAGTTTTGCCGAACTCCTGCTTCTCAAGACCGCAGATGAGGAGAAGTACAAAGATATTCGTCAGGAAATCCAGTTTATTTACCAGTCCGGTCAGCATATGACGGCGCTTATCAACTCCTTGCAGCAATATGTACATGGTGGCGGTGATGTTCCGTTTACGGCATTCCCGCTGAAAGACGCGCTGGACCAGGCAACACGGAATTTGGCGACGATAATAACTGAGCGAAATGCTGTTGTTCATCTGGATAGCGACCTTCCAACGCTCGAGGGTAGCAAAGCCCAGGTAGTGCAGCTATTTCAGAATTTGATCGCCAACGGGATCAAATACTGCAAAGCCTGCCAGCCTGAGATTGCTATTGGCGCGAAGTCGGTCGACGGCGGCATGGTTATCACAGTCAAAGATAACGGGATCGGTATTCCGGAAGACCAAACGAAAGAGATATTCGGCGCGTTTGTGAGGCTACACCACGGCGAAGAAATTTTCGAGGGAACTGGACTAGGGCTAGCGACCTGCAAACGCATCGTAGAACGCCACAAAGGCCGCATCTGGTGCACTTCCCAAGTTGGTCACGGCAGCAGTTTTCACGTGTTTTTACCATCAGCTTGAGGCTGGCCTACGGTCTTAATTGTCCCGTGGCAGCCCACTATCTGGTGCGCTCCGCCTTTGTGAGACAAGGCGGGTGTCAATGACCCTCTTCCGAGTGTTACAGCTTTGCCTCATTGAAACAAAGAACAGTTCCTAATGTCCGCTTTGGGTCGAAAGCAGGTAGATGTAACCTAATCCTTGTGGCTACCACTCTATATTTGTAAGCGCCAGACGGAGTCTGTTTAAGCGGCTTCTTCCAGCTCGGCTTCAGTGAAGTTCCAGGGCAACAGTTCATCAATACGATTGACCGGGTGCTCTGCAATGGTGTCGAACACCCAAGTCA
>Ga0189282_100193_pt1 | contig 59908 bp, 38 predicted proteins | sample N26C3minimetaG_FD_130328 | JGI IMG/M metagenome (GOLD analysis project Ga0189282, IMG submission 130328) | Marine microbial communities from the Costa Rica Dome - N26 C3 mini metaG | ecosystem: Environmental > Aquatic > Marine > Oceanic > Photic zone | place: Costa Rica: the Eastern Pacific... | reverse complement strand
TGAATATCCCGCCAACCTGAATGATGCAGATAATGTTTACACCAGCATTAATGCCCGATTGACTTCCAATTCATTCTCCAATGGTTGTAATGGTGGCTACAGTACCTGGTCTCAGCAATTGGATAAAGATGCCTATGACAACCCTAATATGTTACATGTTTTCTCAGCCGGAAACAATGGTAGTTCCTCTTGCAGCAATAATTATGGCGCTGGAATTGGTTGGGGAAATATTACTGGTGGGCATAAACAGGCTAAGAATGTGGTAACTGTTGGTAATGTTACTCGTACGGATGGATTGGCAAATTCAAGTAGTCGTGGTCCGGCAACAGATGGCCGGATTAAGCCAGATATTTGCGCTGTAGGTACAGATGTATATTCTACCACCGATGCCAATGGCCCTAATACCTACAATACTAAAACCGGAACTTCCATGTCTTGTCCCGGAGTAACCGGAACCCTGGCAGTGCTTATGCAAGCCTACAAAGACTTAAACGGAGGTTCTGAAGCACATGGCTCCTTATTAAAAGGGGTGCTGATGAATACGGCTGACGATTTAGGAAATGCCGGTCCGGATTACCGCTATGGCTACGGACGGATTAATGCCCGTCGCGCCTATGAAGTATTGGAAAATGGCTGGTACACTACTGATAGTGTTGGTACTGGTGATTCCGCTACTTTCACTTTCAATATCCCTGCCAATACAGCTCAAGCTCGTTTCCTCGTGATCTGGCCCGACCGCCAAGCATCGCCAGCTGCAGCGCGTGATCTGGTAAATGATCTGGATATGGAAGTAAGCTTTGGTGGAAGTACTTATCAGCCTTGGGTTCTAAACCCCACTCCTAGTGCCACTGCCTTGAATAGCCTGGCTACTCGTCAGCGTGATTCTTTAAACAATATTGAACAAGTAACCTTAGACAATCCCGCAGCTGGCAGTGCCTCTGTGAAAATTAAAGGCTACAATGTTCCTACCGGTGGTGATCAGCGTTTCTTCGTGATTGCTTATTACGAAAGCACGGAAATGGTATTAACCTATCCCAATGAAGGGATGGCTTTCCCTACCGGATCTACAGAATTGATTCGCTGGGATAATCCTGCCAACACCAGTCATACTGCCGAATATTCTTTAGATGGAGGTCTAAACTGGTTCATGGTAAATACTACTTCTAATGCCCGTCAATTAAGCTGGGTAATCCCTAATGTATCTAGTAATCAGGTTTATGTACGCGTTCGTACTGCCAATGATACTGCTATTGTGGGGCCAATGACCATTGTTCAAGTGCCAGCGCCCATTAACATTCTTGCGGCTTGTCCGGACAGTTTACATTTGGACTGGAACGATGTAAATGGTGCCAGTGGATACGTTGTGTATCGCTTAGGAACAAAGTATATGGATTCTGTTGATTATGTTACGGTATCCGAGGCTTGGGTAGCCCATAATCCTACTCAGGTAGATTGGTTTGCAGTTGCTTCTGTAGTGAATGACACTTCCATTGGATTCCGTTCTCCGGCGATTGAAAAAAGTCCTGGTGTATTTAATTGTGCTGTACCAACCGACATTGTATTGGAGAGTGTACTTAATCCAGGAAAAGCAGAATTACCTAACTGTATTAGCACCGGCGACAGTGACCTTCCTATCCTTTTAATTCGCAACGCGGGCACCAATGCAGTAAACGGAATCGACGTAGGATTTCGTCGTGTGGGAACCAGCGGGTCTAGCATCGAAACGATAAATCGTAGTTTAAATCCAGGTGATACACTGGTTTACTACTTTAAAAACAATCGGGTAAACCTCCTCAATAATGTAAACCTGAACTATGAATTCTGGGCAAATGCCAGTGGAGATGGAAACCCCTTTAATGATTCATTGGAGGCTAATTTCCGCATAGTTGGTAGTGCCTCAACTACGGTACAAGTCCCTTATAGTAATGATTTCGAAACCTTTACAAGGTGCTCGGATATTACCAATTGTGAAGTTACTAATTGCACCTTGAGCGACGGTTGGTATAATTATCAAAACCTGATCGGTGACTTTATCGATTTCCGCACCTGGAGTGGTCCAACCACCAGTTCAGGAACCGGTCCTAATTTGGATCATAATCCTGGAACCAGTAATGGTCAATACTTATACCTGGAATCTTCAAATGGATGCGATAGTGCTGAGGCGATGGTTGTAACTCCATGTATTGACCTTTCTGCAACAGCCCGTCCTCATGCTACTATTTACTATCATATGAATGGTATTGAAATGGGCAGATTAGCGGTAGATCTATACGATGGTCAACGTTGGTATCTCGATGTGGCTCCTGCCATTGTAGGAAACCAAGGTTCCCAATGGCAACCTTTAACGGTTGACCTGAGTGCACATGTGGGTAAAACCATCAGCATCCGCTATCGAGCCAAAACCGGAAATGGTTTCCGCAGTGACATCGCTATTGATGACTTTTCGGTAGTTGATAGCTCAGGCATTGGGATGGATGAAGAGGTTTTAGCCTCTGGATTACGCCTCTATCCTAACCCGGCCAACGGCTTATACCATTTAAGCAGCGCTCATCCTTTACAAAGCAAGACTATGGTTCGCATTAGCGATTTAAGTGGCGCTTTGATTTGGGAAGCCCCATTTAATACCAGTAGTGGAAATGAGATGGAAATTGATATCCGCGATCGTGCTGCTGGTGTTTATCTTTTAGAAATCAGTAATGATGAATTCCGTTCTACCATGCAATTGGTTAAAGAATAAATCATTTGGAAATAAAAAAAAGGCGGCTCCTTTCGGGCCGCCTTTTTTTATGCTGATTTTTAATCTAAATCCAGATCGATTGTGGCATTATTGAATACCAGTGATTCCTGTTCATCCAAATCCAGGAGGATGACCTCGTCTTTATGAATTTCTCCAGATAGAATTTTCTTCGATAATTCATTCAGTACTCGTTTTTGAATTACCCGTTTTACCGGGCGACCTCCGTACTGAGGATCATATCCTACATCCGCTAAATATTGCACCGCTGCATCGGTAGCCTCCAAAGTGATCTGTTGATCTGCTAATTGTTTCTTAACTCGGTTTAATTGCAATCGTACAATTTGCATCAGATCCTTTTTCTCCAGAGGAAGGAACATAATACTTTCATCAATCCGGTTTAAAAACTCGGGCCTTACCGTTTGACGTAATAATTGCATGAGCTCCGCTCTGGTATCTTCATAAATCTGGAATTTATTGGCCTCGGTAATTTCACTAAAGCGCTCCATAATCAAGTTGGATCCCATATTAGAGGTCATAATCACCAGCGTGTTTCGGAAATTGGCTACCCTACCCTTGTTGTCCGTAAGTCGACCTTCATCCAACACCTGCAAAAGGATATTGAATACATCGGGATGGGCTTTTTCAATCTCATCCAATAGGACCACAGAATAAGGTTTACGACGAACGGCTTCGGTAAGCTGTCCACCTTCATCATACCCAACATATCCGGGAGGAGCACCAATCAAGCGGCTCACAGAATGACGCTCCTGATACTCGCTCATATCAATTCGAGTCATGGCATTTTCATCATCAAACAAGAATTCCGCCAGGGCCTTGGCCAGCTCTGTTTTTCCCACTCCGGTAGTACCGAAGAAGATAAAGCTTCCGATCGGGCGGTTCTGATCCTGTAATCCGGCTCTACTGCGTCGCACCGCATCACTTACCGCCATAATGGCTTCTTCCTGGCCTACTACTCTTTTGTGTAACTCCTCCTCTAGTCGCAATAACTTCTCACGTTCTGATTGTAGCATTTTACTAACGGGAATGCCGGTCCAGCGACTTACCACATCGGCAATATCCTCAGAATCTACTTCTTCTTTTATAAGAGCATCGCGATTTTGCAAATCCTCAGCTTCCGCCTCAAATTTCTTCAAATTAGCTTCGGCCTCCTGCAATTTACCATAGCGGATCTCGGCCACTTTACCATAGTCTCCGGCTCTTTCTGCCTGATCTGCGCTCAGTCGTAACTGTTCTATCTCTTCCTTAGCTTGCTGAATACCTTCTACAATGGATTTCTCTGAACTCCATTTAGCATTCAAGCCATCACGGTCCTCATTTAACTGGGCTAGTTCTTCACGAATAAGATTTTCCTTGTCCTTATCCCCTTCGCGTTTGATCGCTTCTAGTTCGATCTCTAATTGCATGATCTTACGATCTAGGATATCGATTTCTTCCGGTTTGGAATTAATCTCCATACGCAGTTTAGAAGCTGCCTCGTCAATTAAATCGATAGCTTTATCCGGAAGGTAACGATCGGAAATATAGCGTTGTGATAATTCAACCGAAGCTATAATTGCCTCATCCTTGATTCGCACCTTATGGTGAGTTTCATAACGCTCCTTAATACCGCGTAAGATGGATATAGCCGATTCAGTATCGGGTTCCGTTACCAATACCTTTTGGAAACGACGTTCCAGGGCTTTATCCTTCTCAAAATACTTTTGATACTCATTGAGGGTAGTTGCCCCAATAGCACGGAGCTCTCCTCTGGCCAAAGCCGGTTTAAGGATATTGGCAGCATCCATGGCTCCATCGCCACCACCTGCACCAACCAGAGTGTGGATTTCATCAATAAAGAGCACCAAATGACCATCACTCTCGGTTACCTCTTTTACCACTGCTTTAAGTCGCTCCTCAAATTCGCCTTTATACTTAGCTCCTGCAAGCAGGGCTCCCATATCCAGGCTGTAGATTTTCTTATCCTTAAGGTTTTCAGGAACATCGCCTTTTATAATTCGATGCGCCATCCCTTCGGCAATCGCTGTTTTACCTACACCGGGTTCTCCGATAAGTACCGGATTGTTTTTAGTTCTTCGAGATAGGATTTGTAGAACGCGACGGATTTCTTCATCACGACCAATTACCGGATCCAGTTTTCCTTCCTCCGCCAATTGATTGAGATTCTTAGCATATTTGTCCAGAGCATTGTACTGCTCTTCCGAAGAAGCGGAATTGGCTTGATTGCCCTTTCGAAGCTCCTTTAAAGCCGTTTCCCAGCTGTCCTTGCTAAATCCGCTATCCTTCATCATACGGGCTACGGGATCCGAACCCTCCATAATACCAAAGATCAAATGCTCCAAGGTGATGTAATCATCTTTTAAGGACTTGGCCTTGTTCATAGCTTTCAACAAAGCCTGATTGGCACTTTGATCCAGGTATTGATTGGCTCCTTCCACTTTAGGATAGGATTTCAATATTCCGTCTAAGGCTGATTTGAAACCTTCTTTATTGACGCTCATTTTGGATAAGAAGAATTCGAGAATATTGGCGTCAGCTTCTTGAATTCCTTTTAATATATGACCGGCTTGTATTGCCTGGTGCTGCATTTCCATTGCCAGAGCCTGTGCTTGTTGCACGGCCTGTTGGGATTTTAGGGTGAATTTACTCAGGTCCATTGCTTGCTTTTTCTCCTGAATAATCAAATTAAAGACCAAGGCCAATTTTGACCATTAACCTGACTTGCTGTCGGATAGAATCTTCAACCCATGACTTTAAGTCACTGTTGCTTAGAGTATTGTGCCGATGCGTCAGCAAAAAAAAAGCCCCGGCAATAACCGAGGCTTCTATTCAAATTACTGATAATCTTATTTCACAATCAGCTTGCGAGTAACACGCTGACCATCGATGCTCAGGTTTACAAAGTAAATACCAGGAGTATAATCGAAGGTTTCGAATACCAGTGAAGCACTTCCGCGCTCAAGATGGTAATCCTTCTGCATCATGGTTTGTCCTAATACATTCACAATCGTGACGCTGACATCCTTCGCCTGCGCATTAAAGAGCGGTAAGTGAGTGATGTCATTCGTTGGGTTAGGGCTTAACTCACCGATATAAGAGTTAGGTACCGGATTGTACTCTTTATTTCCAATACGGAAGGTAGACTTCTTATTGGTGGTAGTCATACAGAAGTCATCAATCGCCCAACCTTTATCCTGAATTGACCAATCACTTTCGAAACGGAAACGGAATACCGCACGGTTTGCAGCCGTATCAAATTCGAATACATAGCTAGCGGTATCCCAATCGGCAGTATCTGTCCAACCTGGTTTAATGATATCCAGTGCAGTTACATAATCCGTATTATACCAGTTGGTTTCATTGGCAAAACCTAATACTTGCCAGCTACGGCCGCCATCAAGGGTAACTTCAACTACACCACCATCGTGATACTTCTCAGTTTCAAACTTGTGAATGAAGCTAATTTCATAGGCAGTGCTGGTATCAATAACGAACACAGGGCTAAATAATCCCGATTGTTCACGAGAACGATAGTTACTATCCAAGCCTGTCATCCAACAGCTATTACCACTATAAGCTCCGGGGAACTGCGTTGGAGTACCACGCTCCCAGCTCCAATTACCACGAGCATAAGTTTCGGTATTCAGAGCCAAGAATGGTAAAGCACCATTATTGTCTTCGAAGTTGTTACAGTAGGCCGTATCGCCATTGGCAATATCGAATTCATATTCGGGTAGTACAGCCACGGTATAACAAACGGTATCATCACTGGTACGGTTATCCATTTTGTTATTAGGACGTTGACTGATCAAGCACATTTTATGTAAACCGGTAGTGATTGCAGATCCTGGAATAGAATCAGTGTAATCGTAGCGGAAACGACTGCCTTCAATAAAGAAACGTGGTGAAATAGCCCATTCGAACGGTCCATCCCAGGTAAGGTTGGTACCGGCTACATCATCAAACCATTGTGCTTTAACCTGGCTAGAGTCTAAAACTTTCGCTCCGGTGTTACGGATAAAGATATCCAATGGCTGTGCGAATGTTGGAATCTGCAGAGGATTGGTAAATACCCAGTCTTCTGGAGAAGCCGAGTTTTGAGGTGGAATGTACACTTCAAAATCATCAATCGCCCAACCTTCTAAGTTGCGTGCGGTATTGGCACCAGCGGTAGAATTAAAGTAGAAACGGAAAGGAACCGCATTAGGCTCATAGTTCAACTGTGACATTGGGAATACAGAGTAAGCCCATCCTGAAGGGTTAGCACCGTTTACAGAGCTTCCGGTAAATCCTTTAGTAACATTCGTTCCGGCAGGTGCTTGAATGGTTCCGAAATAACCGGTATACCAGTTCTGTCCAATATTTGAGAAGGTTGCCAGGTTACCACCTAATTCATTCCAGCCTCCGCGATTAATTTCAATGGTACCGGCTGCATTATTACCCATATCCAGGTTTTGGTAGAAGGCTATAGTTGCAGAAACAATGGTATCGAAATTATCTAAGCTAGGTAAACGCAATACTTCTTGCTTACCGTCTATATAGTAACCGGTACTCAAACCAGTAGCCCATATATTATCGCTAGCTTGAAGTGAAGAGAACTGGCTACTAGCCGGTGCCTCACCTCGCTCCCACTGAAGATAATAAGTTGAATTATTATTTTGACCCCAGCTAAAGAAGCCATACTCATCGTAATCACAGTTATCGAAATCATCATAGAAATCGAGATCATAAGTACCCAAACCGGTTACTGATCTGCAAACTGTATCATTAAATGAATAGGTATCACCTGCCAGGTTAGCATAAGCGCAAATCTCACATTCACCAGCAGGGATGATCACATCAATATTCGGCATGGTTAAAGTGGCGCTGCTATTCGCAGGAATGTTGGTCGTTGTAGTACTGGTATAAGTAGTTGTAACACCAGCATTCGCACCACATTTAGGTGTAATGGCCAAAGTTGCAGTTACGCCGGTAGCTGTGCTGGTACCAAAGTTCCGAACTACCACTTGCTCGATAACCGATGGGTGATTAAACACCTGGTTTGAAGGCCATGAAAGTGGTGGGTTATTAATAAACTCAACCCCAACATCCGAAGCAATGCGGTTGTAAATCATCAACTTGTCGATAGCGATATCGGCTAAGTCACCCACACCGGTGCGAGAAGCTTTAATACGAATCTTAATCTGCTTGTTATTGTAAGCCGAAAGGTTTACTCGCTTGTAATCGTAATTCGAAAGGGGGTAGTTTCCAGAATAAGTATTTACCAAACTACCAGCCAGTGGATTCCAAACATCAGGAGCATCAACTCCAGGTTCATTTATTTCAATTTCGATACCATCCGCATTAGCTCCAACCATATGGTAATAGAAGTCTAAAGTCGCATTAGGCATACCGCTGAAATCCATACACTGGGTAGTTACTATATAGGTAGATACATTTCCTGTACTACCGGTAGCTTCGGTGTAGAAGTACTGACCTTTTTGGTAGTGACCATATTTTGGTCCAGTACCTCTGGTGAAGGTATATCCATCTCCAACTTTCCAAACGAATGCAGGATCTAAGCCGGTTTGGGTAGTAAATAAGGTAGTACCAGTTTGAGAAGTATTCGGTGTTACCGTTTCGAAATCCATTACCAATGGATAGGTATTGTAGGAGGCTACGTGTGTTATAGTAGCACTGGAAGCTGAATCATTGTCGGGAATAGTATCCGTTGGATGATTTGCCCACACATTAATATCATAGGTTCCCAGCGCTGACATGTTCGCCGTAGTAGTTAAGGTATAAGTACCGGTATCACCAGTTCCCAGAGCTAAAGTGAGCGTTTCACTTTGAATAGGACCTGAGTTAGTTTGAATCTGCAAGGGCAAGCTCAATAAGCTATCACAGCCATTGTTTCGAATCACTACTTCAATACTTTCGGCCGATCCATAAGAACATAGACCCTCAACCGGAGCGGTTACTTCAAGAACCTCAGCATCAACTGGGGTAGGTTCAAATATTCGCAGATCATCGATGGCCATATCTCCACGAGCTGCTGCACCTATCTTGCTGGTTTGCTTAACGGAGAAGAGACGAATTCGGATAAATTGACCATTAAATTCTTTTAAAGGAATCAAAGCACGTTTCCAAGGATCGGACTGCGCTTTTTGTTGCTCCTTACGGATGAAGTAATAACCATTATACCAAGCGGCATTATTGGTACCAGTGTCAATATCGATACGCATGGTACCCATATCCTCACCAAAGAAATGGTAATAAAATTCTAATGCATAGCATTTAGTAACATTCGTCAAGTCGATACAAGGTGTAATAAGGGTTGTACCCGTGTTTTGAGCACCTTGTGAAGCTTCAGCAAAAAGATATTTTGCTCCACCCGCCGTATGGTTTCCATTAGGTCCGGTAAAAGGAGTACCTGTGGTACCTGTACGAATACTCCAACCGTAACCACCTGTATTTTCTGGTGGTTGCAAGTTCCAATAACGCATTCCTGTTTGCTCATTAGGGAAGTTACCACGGTGGGCAGTACCATTATCTCCAATTCCTGTACCTGCCACCCATTCTGGGCCTTCAAAGTTTTCTACCCAAGGAAAAGTTTTAATGGTTCCGGGTAAGGTACCGCAATCTGGTGCCCCACATTTAAAGGGTAAACCTGCTTGTGGCCAGAAACGGATATAGGCATTCTGTGGATTCGCCAAGGAATCCGGAAAACGAGCTGTATTTGGACAAGCTAAATCCCAGGCCTTAAAAAAGTATTCGATGGTATCTCCCAACTGCACACTGTTGAAGGTACCTTGATATTCGTAGTTACTGGCACTGGTAAGGGTTAAGTTAAAGTTCTGCCAAGCCCCAGTTCCCATCGAATTAATAACGCGATAGAATACGGTTACACTATCGATACCGCTCACCCAAGTGGGGTGGCTGGCACCACCAGCAACGGTATCAGTTACCCGCGCTCCAACCTTGTAGTTATTGGATGGTTCCTGAGTAATTGCGCCGGTTGGGCGAATTGGGAAACAGGGAATCGGGGTATAGTTGAAGTGAAATAATGGAGGGAAAAGCTCACAGTTAGAACCGGTAATAACCAGGTTGTCTACCCACCAACCATCACCGTAATTACGTCCGGTAAGGTTTGGGTTCAATACTTCAAAACAAGAAAACTCGATCTGCACGTTAGGATAACCATTACCATTGGCATCAATCGCTAAGTTCGAAATATCGAAGCGCTCCGATTGCCACCAGGAGTTTTGTACGGGAGGGTCCGTACCGGCAAACCAATGGTTAATCCCCTGGTTGGGAATATTGTAAGAAGCTTCCTGAAAGTTAGAGGATGAACGCCAGTTACTAGTTCCCAGGTAAATAACATTGTTATTATTGAGGGTAGTCCAGGTAGCACCATTATCCGTAGAAATACGAATTAAACCAGAGTTTACCTGATTAATCTTAGCAATGTGATAGAAGTTCAAGAATACGAAGGTCTTTCCTACAGTGCTAAACGAGTTTGTACGGAAAACAACTTCTGAACTGTTTGAACCGGTAGCAGGTGCCTGCACCTTTCCATGGTAAGATTGGTTACCACTAATGGAGACATTGTTGGTGTCTTTCCAAACGGTGGTAGCCGTTCCAAGAGATAATGTAGTAATAGAATCTCCGGGGTCAAAAGTTTCAATAAATAGAGTGTCGATTTGGGCTGATAAGCTTACACTTAGCAGAAATCCAAAAAAGAGAAGTAGCAACTTCTTCATAAAGGTAGTATTTGTGCAGTTTTTGACGTTGCACAAATATAATAAGTCACTACGATTAACAATTTGGTAATTATTCTTTGCGCCCTTTTTTTATTTAACGCGCAAGCTTGCCAAACTTTGACCTTCTAAAAAAAGCTCCAATTTATCATTCGGTTGAAGGGCTCCTACTCCGGCAGGTGTACCGGTGAAAATCAAGTCTCCTATCTTGAGTGTGAAGTACTTAGAAACTTCAGCGATTAATTTATCGATAGAAAAAAGCATGTCACTGCTCCTTCCCTCTTGCACGATTTCATCGTTACGTAGAAGGCTGAAATTTAATTCAGAAAGATTGAAATCTTTTACCTTTTTCCAGGGTCCGAGGAAGGCAGAGCCATCAAAAGCCTTGGCTTTTTCCCATGGCAAGCCCTTAGATTTTAGCTCAGATTGCAAATCGCGAGCGGTAAAATCCAAGCCTAAAGTAAACTCACTATAATAACGATGAGCAAAGCGCTCTTCGATATGTTTTCCCAATCGATCGATGCGAATTACGATCTCAAGCTCATGTTGCACATTTTGACTAAAATCCGGAATAAAGAAGGCATTTCCCTTGGGCAAAATAGCACTATCCGGTTTCATGAAAATTACCGGTTCTTTAGGAATCTGATTCGCTAGTTCCCGGGCATGATCCGCGTAATTTCGACCGACGCAAATGATCTTCACGACTGCAGTTTTCGCAATTTAATGGAAGTAAGTACCTTTTTGGTATAAAGCGGGAAATCAGCATTTTGAACCCAGCCATAATAGCCTGGGTCCCTTTCTAAAACTTGCTCTACTGGTTGATTTCGGTACTTTCCAAAGCTGAAGCATTCCACCCCATCTTCATTGTAGATAATGAAACCCGCAAAGTCTACTGCTTTAAAGCGATTACTGTATTCCGCCAAATAGCTCATGTCGTTCTGAAGATCCTCATAACGATCTAATTGGCTCTTCAAAATCTCATAAGTGGCTTCGGTATCGGCTTCAGCCGAATGCGCATTTTCCAAAACCTTTCCACAATAAAATTGATAGGCAGCACTCAAGGTGCGTTGCTCCTTTTTGTGGAAGATATTTTGCACGTCTACGGCTACTCTCTTCCCCATATCGAAATCGATATCAGCGCGAAGGAACTCTTCTACTAAGAGGGGAATGTCGTATTTATTGGAATTATAACCGGCGAGATCCGAGTCCTTGATCATATCAAGAACTCGGTGCGCCAATTCTTTAAAGGTAGGCTCATTAGCCACCTTCTCATTTGTTATGCCGTGAATGGCTATTACCTCTTCCGACATTTGCATTTCGGGATTCACCAGCCAGGTTCGGCTTTCGCGGTTCCCGTTTGGGTAGATCTTTAAAATACTGATCTCCACTATTCGATCTTTGGTTACCGAGGTACCGGTTGCTTCCAGATCAAAAAAGCAAATAGGTCGTTTGAGGCTTAATTCCATAATTTAAAATTCGCGATTGGGATCGAACTGCTCGAGGTAATCTGCTACCCGACGAACAAACATTCCTCCCAAAGCGCCATCTACCACGCGGTGGTCATAGCTATGGCTAAGGAACATTTTATGACGGATGGCGATCATATCTCCCTCAGGAGTTTCAACTACCGCTGGTTTCTTAATAATAGCCCCAGCTGCCATAATAGCTACTTGAGGCTGGTTGATGATAGGCGTTCCTAATACATTACCAAAAGTTCCCACATTGGTTAAGGTATAGGTTCCGCCAGAAATTTCATCAGGGCTTAATTTGTTCTCACGAGCACGACGAGCCAAATCATTTACTTGCTTGGTTAAGCCCACCAAATTGTAATTGTCGGCATTCTTAATCACCGGAACAATAAGGTTGCCACTAGGTAATGCTGCGGCCATTCCGATATTGATATTACCTCGCTTAATGATAGTGGTACCATCCACACTTACGTTGATCATTGGGAAGTCCTTAATGGCTTTCACTAAAGCTTCAATAATAAGTGGGGTAAAAGTGATTTTCTCGCCTTCGCGTTTTTGGAACTCTCCTTTCACTTTGTTTCTCCAATTTACCAGATTGGTAACATCCGCTTCTACGAAAGAAGTAACATGAGGAGAAGTATGCTTAGACATCACCATATGATCCGCAATCATCTTGCGCATACGGTCCATCTCAATAATTTCATCATTGGCACCGATTGATACCGGAGCTGCAGGTTTTGGAGCTGGCGCTGATTTCGCAGCTGGAGCGGCGGCTGTCGCCGTCTTCGCAGCAGGTGCCGGAGCACTGGGCGCTGCGGCTGGAGCAGAACCCCGATTTTCTACATAGGCCAAAATGTCTGCTTTGGTCACTCGACCTTCAGAGCCACTGCCACTTAAATTTTCCAATTCGCCCAGGCTTACATTCTCTTCCTTGGCAATAGAACGCACTAAAGGTGAGAAAAACTTGCCATTAGCGCTGCGAGGAATCTCAATAGCAGCAGTTGCTACGCCGTTAGCTACCATTTTTTCCGCTTCCTGAGCGGCGGCTGGCGCAGGGCTTGCTTCTTGAGCAGGCGCTTCAGATGCTGGAGCAGAAGGAGCTGCAGAAGCACCACCTTCCGTTTGAATAATGGCAATTACCTGCCCTACCTGAACAACATCATCTTCATTAAAGAGCTTCTTGATTAGCACCCCATCTTCCGGAGCAGGAACTTCGCTGTCTACCTTATCAGTTGCAATTTCCAGTACAGACTCTTCCGCTTCGATTGTGTCGCCTTCTTCCTTTAACCATTTGATGATGGTGGCCTCGGCTACACTTTCGCCCATTTTGGGCATGATCAATTCGATTTCTGCCATAATTCGAGAGGTGATTAAATAGCTTTTTTAAGGCCGCAAAGGTATGAAATCTATGAGCTTAAAACAGGGCTTATCGCCCAGCAGATTTATTTTCCGAGGGATTTGCGGTATTGCCAGATAAAGGCCATATCCTTTTGCCAGTCGTAGTCCTTGGCATAGAGTTGATTAAGCTGTCGCTGAATGGCCTCATCTCTTCGATTGCTTTGCAAGGCCAAATCCAAGCCTAAGACCCCAGGAGCCAGTTCTGGTAACTCTTTGCTTCTCCCATTTTCGGCATAAGCCACCCAGGTTTTTCTGCCAATCAGCACTTGCAAAACGTTGCCAATAAACTGAAATGGCTTCTTAAAAAACCAGGCGATCAACGGACTTATAAGCAAAAGGCCAGCGGCAAGGGTGAAATCTAATATTCGCTTGGCGCGACGATTCTCCGGCTTATCTACACTATTAAAATCCTGTGTATACCAGGATCCTTGAGAATGGATAGAGTTACTACCGATTATGAACTGACTTTCGCTGGGAGCAATCTTAAATTCCAAATCAAAATCTTGGAGATTGCGCATGGCTCTAAATATCGCTTCTGCCGGAAGGCTATCCGAGCAAAAGATAATTTCATCTATTTGAAAAACCCGCACCAGATCCGGTAAATCTTCAGTACTCCCAACATAAGGCTCAGCATGTTCACTGTGCGTACTAACCCATCCGCAAAAGCTTAGCAAAGGCTGATTAGTTCTCAGTAATTTATGAACCCGCTCCAGCTCCTCTCCCTCTCCAACCAGGAGAATTCGCAAATCTTTCTTCACTGAAACCAAAATGGCTTTCTTGCTTATCAAAGACCATATATAGCGCCAGAGTAAAGAGGACAATCCAGCCCATAGAGCACCCAAAATAATGATCGCGCGTGAAAACCGCCAGGCTTCAGGTATTAAGCTGTAAGCCACTAAAATGCCTACTGTTCCTAAAATAAGGCCCCTTAATATTTGAGGAATACGAACTTGTTTATCATATACCCCGCTTAAGTACAGACCTCCTACCCAAAAGGCAATATAGGCTGGCACGGCAATTTGCATTAATTCGGGTGGGTATTCTCCGCCTTGAATAAATCGGTGATTATGCTCCCAGTACTCTTTAATGTAATAGAGTCCGCCATAAAGGAAAAGCACATCCAATAGCGGTGCACTTAATCGTTTAACGACACGACCTAAAACCGCTGCTCCAGCCCGAAGATAGATGGCCAGATTGATAAATAAGGAATAAAAGCGAGCATAACTGCTGCTAAAATGCTTCTCAGTGAAAATCACCATAGCCTTATAAAAGACCCGCACATAGTTTAAGGAGCCCTTCTTGGTAGACTCCCCTTTGTAGTGAATAATCGTACTGTCGGCCAGGTAATAATTCTTGTAGCCTCCTTTTAAAATGCGATAGCTCAGATCAATGTCTTCGCCATACATAAAGAAATCCTCATCCAAGAGCCCCACCTCATCCAGAACCGATTTACGCATGAGCATATAAGCCCCAGCTAAAATCTCCACTTCTTGATTTTCATCCTCCGAAAGATGACCCATATAATAGCGGGCAAATTTTTTCGATCGCGGAAAAATGGCCGCTAATCCGAAGATCTTATAAAAGGCCACCCAGGGAGTGGGCAGTCCACGCTTGGATTCAGGTAAATAATTCCCCCTGCCATCAATCATCTTAATACCCAAACCACCGGCATCGGGGTGGGCATCCATAAATTCCAAACTCTTGCGGAAAGTATGTTCCTCCACCACCGTATCGGGATTGAGCAGTAAAACATAGTCTCCTTTCGAAAGTCGAATTGCCTGATTATTGGCCTTGGAAAAACCAGGATTATCTGTGTTCGCGATGAGTTGCACCTGCGGAAATTGCTCCCGCACCATTTCCACCGAACTGTCTTTCGAATCATTATCCACTACAAAGACTTCTGCTTCAATGCCATCCAGGGCCTTATAGACCGATTTCAGGCACTGCTCTAAGAAGTAGCGCACATTGTAGTTAACGATTACGATGCTAAGCTTCATGGTTCTAAAAGGGCTTCTCCCCATTCTTCGGCCTTAGAATGTCCTTCCATTAGCACATTCTGCTGACCGATTTCCGGCAAATATAAAATTCGCAAGCCAGCCGCTCGCGCTGAATCCAGCTCTTCCTCACTTGAATAATGATCGATGATATGCTGGCTCTCCCGATATTTAAATACTAATTCGGGCCAATACCATCCGGCAATTACCAGAGCTGGAGCCTCATCTTGCAAGGCTAAAATGGAACGTTCCACTGTTTGGGATCGCACCTTCCGTTTCCCCTGATCGATCAATAATGGCCCTTGTAAAGGGGAACAGTAAATAGTTTTTCCTCCAGCCTCAAATTCCATTGAACCTACTGTTGGCCTTGCTCCTCGCCACTCATCTTTATAATCAAAACCAAAAAAGAGTAATGAGAAGAGACTCACATAGGCGATCCATCGTGCTTTGCTCTCCTGGGTATAAGTTGCCCAAAAAAGCAGGATAAAAGGAACAGCCGGTATAAAAAATTCTGCTTTAAAGGGCAATCGCATAAATACTGCCAATTGCATGGCTATTACCAAAATTAAAAAGCTTGGAAGATTTATGGCTTGTAAATGATCAGGACTAAAATGCTGGGCCTTGCGACGGAAAAAGTCGGGAACAGAAATAAAGAAATAGATCAATAAGGGCAAGCCCAGGATACCAAGGCCCAATTTGTATAAAACTGAGGCCCAGCCCGGAAAAGGTGGTTTATGAAAATCCAAGAATGCCAGTCCGTATTCTGAAAAAGGCAAGCTATAAGCTAAGGCTGAAATCAATAATGCTACTATTCCCATTCGCAATATGGGGCGCCAATTTCGCCAACCCAACATCAAGGCAAAAGGCAAAGCAAAACCCAGCGAACTGATTCGAAAGCCAGTGGCCAATCCAATAAGAAGTCCGGCCAGGGCATATTGCTTTAAAAGTAAACTGCGATACGCCAGAAGGATAAAAGCCAGGGCAAAATTGTAATCGATGGTATAGGTGCCGGCAATAAAGAAAACCGGAATAAAATTGAAGCTCAAGGCCCAATACCAGGCTTTAGGAATACGATGCAGCTTTAGGATTTCGTAAAAAGCCCAAACCGCCAGAGCGCTAATTAAAGCACTGAAAAAATTATAAACGAAATAACTGTGGTTAATGGGATACAAAAGACTCAATAACATCTCCTGCAAAGGATGCCCCGGCAAACGGGAAACCTCGTAAACTCCTGTTTCGGAAATAATCCGTGCATTGAGGGCATTACTCCAAGCATCGAACTCTTTGCCATAGCCAGCCCATAAAAAGGGAAGGCGACAAACCAGAGCAATAGTAAAAAGCGTGAGGCCCTTAAAGGAGTTCAACATTAGGATCTATTTTGTTGTAAAGATTGCTCATAGGGCAAACGATGCTGAATACTCCGAGCCAGCGTAAGCTCATCCGCATACTCCAATTGATCTCCCACGGCAATGCCTCGGGCAATGGAAGACAGCTTGAGGCCTTTATCTTTCAATTTCTTGTAAATGTAGAAACCGGTGGTCTCCCCTTCCATGGTACCGCTCAAAGCAAAAATCACTTCCTGAACCTTGCCTTCCTCCACCTTATTTATAAGACTTTGCAAGTTTAAACCTCCGGGACCAATCCCATCCATGGGACTAATCAGAGCCCCTAAAACCTGATAAACACCTTTATACTGACCGGTATTTTCAATAGCCATTACATCCCGAATATCTTCTACCACACAAACCAGAGCTTGCTCACGGGCCGGATTCTCGCAAATTTCGCAAAGCTCCCGATCACTGAGGTTTCCACAGGAGCTACAACGTTTTACTCTTTGTTTTAAATCCATCAAGCTTCCGGCCAGGGCCTCCACCTCGTTTTCATCGCAGCGTAATAAGTGTAAAGCCAGACGCAAAGCGGTTTTACGTCCTATTCCGGGTAGGCCCGAAATTTCCAAAACCGCTTTTTCCAAATATTTTGATGAAAAGTCCATGCGACAAAGATAAAGGCGCTTAGAGGCATTTTATTTTATTTGTGAAAAATTCCTCCATGGATGCAACTTTGCTCATCGGCCTCATTGTCGCTTATTTCGGACTTTTAATACTGATCAGCTATTTTACCGGGAAGAGCGACGACAATCAGGCTTTCTTTTTAGGCAATCGACAAAGTCCATGGTATGCCGTAGCCTTCGGGATGGTGGGTGCCTCCTTGTCCGGGGTAACTTTTTTATCGGTACCGGGATTGGTTGCCAATAATTCCTTTGCTTATATGCAGGTGGTATTGGGCTATGTAGCAGGATATCTGGTGATTATCCAAGTGCTACTCCCCCTCTATTACCGTCTTCAATTAACCAGTATTTACACCTATTTAGAAGGCCGCTTTGGTAGAAGTTCCTATACTACCGGCTCAATCTTTTTCTTGATCTCACGCGTAATTGGCGCCGCTTTTCGACTGTACCTCATCGCCATAGTTTTGCAAACAGCCATTTTTGATTCGCTCAAAATTCCCTTCTGGTTAACGGTGGTAATTACCATCATTTTGATTTGGGTATACACTTTCCGCAGTGGTATTAAAACCATTATTTGGACCGATACCTTGCAAACCACCTTTATGCTGGCCGCGGTAATCATAACCATTGTCACCATTCAGCAAAAGCTCATCCCAGAAGGTGGACTATTGAGCTATATCAATGATTCCGATTATTCGCGAATCTTCTTTTTCGACGATTGGAAATCAGGCAATTACTTCTTTAAAAACTTCCTGAGTGGGATGTTTATAACCATTGTTATGACCGGCCTGGATCAGGATATGATGCAAAAGAACCTCAGTTGCCGAAGTTTGGGAGATGCCCGAAAAAATATGTATTGGCTAGCCCTTACCCTGGTGGTCGTCAACTTCATCTTTTTATCGCTGGGCGTATTGCTTTACGATTTTGCGGATGTGCAATCCATCAGCTTTGCCAAGCCTGATGAACTTTATACCCAGGTAGCATTGAGTGGCACTTTGGGTACTGCGGTACTAATCCTCTTTATTTTAGGTTTGGTGGCAGCAGCCTATTCCAGTGCCGATTCGGCTCTTACCGCTCTTACCACCGCTTTTTGTGTAGATATACTTCGCATTGAGAAAATGGAGGCCAGACAGTCGAAACGCACCCGTAAAATTGTGCATCTAGGCTTTTCCTTTGTGCTCTTTCTGGTGATTTTAATCTTCCGCCAGCTTAATGACGATAGCGTAATTAATGAGCTCTTCACCGCCGCAGGTTACACCTATGGACCACTCTTAGGCCTCTATGCCTTTGGATTATATACCAAACGACCGGTTAAAGACAAATGGGTTCCCCTTGCTGCCATAGCCTCTCCTTTACTGGCTTTTGGGATTCGGCACTACGCCAAAGAATGGTACCAGTATAGTATGAGTTTTGAGCACCTCATCATCAATGGATTATTGATGTTTCTATTTTTAGCAATGCTTTCGCGGAAGGCCTAAAGCCCTTAATTTTGCTCAAAATAAAAATTATGCGCTTTGCCGGTTTCTTCTTGCTTGTAATCCTTCTTCAGAGCTGTACTGATCCAAATGAGTTTAAAGAAAGCTATTACAATGGCTACGCTCAAGGAACTACCTTCCATATCAGCTACCTCTATAAAGGTGATGATATTGCCGATATGGATGATATTCTCAAGCAACATTTCGAAGCGGTAGATTTCTCCTTAAGTACCTACAAAGACAATTCTTTAATCAGTCGAATTAATCGCGGCGACACCATTGAAACTGACGATATCTTTCAAATCGTACACAACAAATCGGTAGAAGTTTGGGAAGCTTCAGGCGGCTATTTCGACCCTACCGTAGGCAAATTGGTTCGCTTTTGGGGCTTTGGGCCCGATGCCCGTAGAGCAGTAGATACGAGCGAAGTAGACAGCATTAAAGCCTACATTGGCCTGGATCGTTTAAGCCCCATCTCATCTCGCTGGTCTATTCCCAGTGGAATGGAGCTTGATTACAATGCGATTGCTCAAGGATACACCGTAGACTTACTTTGCGAAATGCTGGAAGCCCGCGGTATTAACAATTACATGGTTGAAGTAGGTGGCGAAGTGCGTTGCCTGGGCCATAACCTGAAGGAACAAGCCTGGCGCATTGGTGTAGATAAGCCTACAGAAAACATAGATCAACAAGATCGCTTCCAGTTTATCTTAGGGATGGATTCCCTCGCCTTAGCCACCTCAGGAAATTACCGCAAGTTTTGGGTAGATACCCTAAATGGCATGCGCTATGCTCATACCATAAACACTAAAACTGGTTATCCAGCTAAAAACAACTTACTCAGTGTTTCAGTGCTTGCTCCCACCTGTATGGAAGCCGATGCCTTTGCCACCGCTTTTATGAGCATGGGCTTAAAAGGTTGCTTAAACTACCTTAAAAGTCATCCCGGAAAAATGGAGGTCTATCTAATTTATACCGAAATCGGAAAAGAAGGTTGGCAAGTATATCAATCGGAAGGCTTTGAAAAGCGAGTGCTGAACTAAGCCTCTCCTTTCTTATAAAGCAGAGTTAAAGGGCTTTTTCCCAGCAGTTGATATCCCTGATCCAGCAGATACTGATGTTGCCAGGAATCTTGCAATTTTAACCAGTTTTTAAAATCGAGCTCATCCCCTTCCAAGCTAATATCCTCGATAAGGATATGCTTAGGTTGGAACATTTTGAAGTCGATAGCTTCCAGGATTTTGCGCTCCATACCTTCGATATCAATACTGATAAAATCTATCTCCTGACCGGAGGGAATGCTTTCCTGAAGCACTTCATTAATATGACGTACCTCCATAGAAATCACCTCTTTGATAGGCAATTGAAAATGTTGAGAGAAGGCCTCCGCCTGATTTTTATTAAAGGTATTGATGCTGTGCTCTGCTCCGAAGAAGTAAAAATCCATACTTCCATTTTCATCGGAAACCCCAATATTGAGATTAACATCCCGCGGACGCATTTTGGCAAATAATTCGGCACTTTCAGGATTGGCCTCAATATTAATCCCGCACCATCCTCGATCATAGAAGTATTTGGTATTGGAAGCCTGCTCCGGATGAAAAGCGCCAATATCTACGTAAAAGCCCGACTTGGATTCGGCATTGGCCATAAAGGAACGCAGGAGTAAATCCTCGGCTCCCTGACCATACACATTGAGACTAGCGTCTTTGAAGAGTACTAAATGGTGGGCCTTTTGCCTGGACTGGAAGTCTTCCTGAAACTGCTTGTATCGGCTATCGGATTGAAGTTTCTTGGCCTTCAACTTCTCCTGGAGAAAGACCAGGCCTTGAGGCGTGCACCACTTAATCAGCTTTTTCAGGAAACGGATCATTCAGATTCAAATAATAGAATTCCAAGCCCTATTTGATTAGGGCCTTAAATGTAATCTCTTTTCGCTGATATGGCCAGAAGTGGACCTTATTCCGAATTAAATAGGCTGAGTGCTGATGCGGGCTTCGCCCTCTGAATCATCCTTTTTACACTTGTCTTGAGGAGCAGCACCACAGAAAGCACAAGACTCTCCATCTTCATTCAAGAAGGGACTATTACTGGCACAGGTTCCCGAAAACTCACCGTCTTTCTTCGCCCAAATCTTAATGGCGATTCCGGCAAATCCCAATCCCAACAAAAGTGCCGCCACTAAAAAAACTTGCATCTCGATCTTCTTTTAAATGATATTCACTTCGGCTTCTAAAGCCACGGCAAAGGTACTATATACCGATGCTTGAATGGCTTCTGCTAGGGCTTTAATTTCTGCCCCGCGCGCCTTACCATAATTAACCAAAACCAGGGCCTGTTTGTTGTGTACTCCGGCATCTCCTTTTCGATAGCCTTTCCAGCCTGCACGCTCGATTAACCAGCCTGCGGCCAATTTCATCTGCTCGGCTCCAGCCGGATAAGCCACTACCTCGGGGTATTGCTTTTGAATTCTTTGGTGATCTTCCTTACTTACCACCGGGTTTTTAAAAAAGCTCCCACTATTGCCAATCTCTGCCGGATTGGGCAATTTACTTTGACGAATAGCAATTACCGCTTCAGCTATACTTTGAATGGAAGGCTCTTCTCCTCTTTTCTCCAGTTCCTGCTGTATAGCACCATAATCAGTACGCAAGCGATGATTGTGGCGACTCAAGCGAAAGCTAACGCCCGTAACTACGTAACGACCACGAGCTTCACCCTTAAAAACAGACTGTCTGTATCCAAACTGGCATTCATCACGATTGAAGGTCTGCCATTTCTTTTCTTCTAAATCGAAGGCTCGGAGGGATTCAAAGTGATCTTTAAGCTCCACCCCATAGGCGCCAATGTTTTGAATAGGAGCTGTACCCACATTGCCGGGAATAAGAGATAGATTTTCCAATCCACCTAAACCCTGTCCAACGGTCCACTGCACTATTTCATGCCAGTTTTCGCCTCCGGCAGCCCAAACTCGTGCTTCAGAGTTAGAAATCATTTCTACCTCCCGCCCTTTAAATTCAAGCTTCACCACCAATCCTTCAAAAGGACCGGTAAGCAGCATATTAGATCCGCCCCCTAACCAAAGGACCTTTTGCTCCTTAAAGATGGGATCTTCCACCAATTCCTCTAACTGATCTTCGCTAGCAATACGCACAAAATAGCGGGCTTGCTCAGCTAAGCCAAAGGTGTTAAAAGGACCAAGGTCCTGATCTTTGTGAATTTCGATCATTAATAATGGGTTCCAGGATACTCCTGCAGTGCTAAGCGCATTAATTCAACGCATTGAACCAATTTCTCCTGCTCCAATACGTAGGCCAAACGAACTTGGGTTTGTCCCATTCCTGGAGTGGCATAAAAACCTTCAGCTGGTGCAACCATCAAGGTTTTATTATCGTGTGAGAAAGCCGAAAGCAACCACTGCGCAAAACGCTCCGCATTATCCACCGGCAATTGAGCAATCACATAAAATGCTCCAGCCGGTTTTGGGCAAAATACGCCTTCAATGCTATTTAAACCGTCTACCAAAATATCACGGCGACGGGTATATTCTGCTTTTACTTCTTCATAGTAAGAAGGATCTACCTCCAAAGCGGCCTCAGCGGCAATTTGCGCCATGGTGGGTGGACTTAACCGCGCCTGAGCAAATTTGAGCATCGTCGCATTTAAAGCACTATTGCGGGAAATCACACAACCAATGCGGGCCCCACACATACTGTAGCGCTTCGATACCGAATCAATTACAATGGCATTCTCTTCTAATCCCTCCAGATTAAGGATAGATTGATGGAAATTATCATCATAGGCAAACTCGCGGTATACCTCATCCGCAATCAAATACAAGTCATGCTTGATTACCAAATCACGCAAGGCCTCCAATTCAGAAGGTTTGTATAAATATCCCGTAGGATTCCCTGGATTACAGATCATAATCGCCCGGGTATTTGGCGTAATCAAAGCTTCAAAATCCTCGATGGGAGGTAAAGCAAAGCCATCTTCAATTTGCGCGGTAACTGGCACTACATGCACTCCGGCATTAATGCTAAATCCATTGTAATTAGCGTAAAAGGGCTCGGGAATAATCACCTCATCACCGGGGTCACAAATAGCTCCCATGGCAAATAAAATGGCCTCTGAACCACCGGTAGTCACGATTAAATCTTCTGAATTGATATGAATGCCATTCTTAGCATAATAAGCTGCCAATGCCTTGCGATATGAGGCAAAACCTTCGGATGGACTGTAAGATAAAACGTCGAGGTCGGCTTTACGAACCGCCTCAATGGCCTCAGGGGGAGTCTTAATATCAGGCTGACCAATATTCAAATGGAAAACCTCTTTACCTTGAAACTTTGCCGCTTCGGCGAAGGGTGCCAATTTACGGATAGGCGATTCGGGCATGGTTTGGCCCTTTAAGGAAATTGCCGGCATGGATTATTATTTGGCCGCTAAAATACAACGGGGGCGAGAGATGGCAAAGGGGGAGGAAGGAAGTACTTGGTGGTTAGAAATTAGTAGTTAGTAGTTAGTAGTTAGTAGTTAGTAGTTAGACGATAGACTTTAGATTTTAGATTGGGTATTTTTCATGATCTTGGTTCGCAAAGCCAATATGCTTCATGAAATATTCTTTTTACCTACTAGGTTTTATCTGCTTGACTAGCCAAAGCTTCGCCCAAAGTAATACCAGAGAAGCGCCGGAATATCCCTGGTTAAACCAGAAGTTCCCGGTAGATCAATTCGTCAGTTTTGAGGGAGACAGTAGTCTTTTATTTCAATCAGACAACATCTATATACTGAGTTTCTGGTACAGCTCCTGCCCTCCTTGTTTAGCAGAAATTCCTACCCTAAATAAACTCAAGGAAGATTTTAAAGGTCAAAAAATCCGTTTCCTGGCCATCACCTTCGACTCCCAGGAAGAATGGAGTCAATTCTTAGTGCTGCAGCCCTTTGATTTCGAACACTTTCAAATGGATCGAAACTTTATCAATCAAAACAGATTAGCTTATGGTTATCCCACCAATTTACTTTTGGATGCGAAAGGGATAGTGCGCTATCAGAAATCTGGAGGACATACGAATCCTGAAAAAGCCTGGCAGGTTTATGATTTGATGAAGGAGGAGATCTACAAGGTTTTGGGGGAAGGGTAGTTAGTAGTTAGACGATAGATGTTAGACGATAGATGTTAGACGGTAGATGTTAGACCTAATGATGCCGCCTAAAAATGGTTGTCACTTAATCCGGAGGACAGAATTGGGGCAAAACAAATTTTAGGCAGATTATCTTTAGCCCTCAGATCGCATTAAAATGAACATCACCATTCATAAGAAGGAATTTGAAGAGCTAGGATCCAGTATAATTTCTGGGGTTTTCAATGAATCCGAAATCAATTTGATGATTGATCTCATAGAGAAAGTTAAGCCCGCCCCTGAAACTTTAATTGAAAACGAAAACCTATTTGCAATCCGTCAATTGCTGATTCAAGTTCCTGGCTTAAGTAATCTGATTTTCACCCCTTTTTTCTCTCAAATATTTCTTCAACTAGCAGATGCTGATTATTTCTTAAGCAAGGCCATCTATTTTGATAAGGCCGGTCAGTCGAATTGGTTTGTTGCCTATCATCAAGATTTGAGCATCTCTGTAAAGAAAAAAGCATCAGTTTCAGGATATCGGCACTGGACCTTAAAAAAGGGGCAATACGGCGTAGAACCTCCACTTGAAATATTGGAAAACACCATTACTATCCGAATCCATTTAGATGATACTGGAGCTGAAAATGGCGCTCTACGGATTATTCCCAAATCACATAAAAAGGGAATTCATCGTTTTAGCTCAGCTGAAACCAATCTCCAAGAAGAGCAAATTTGTGAAGTGGAAAGGGGTAGTATTCATATTATGAGTCCATTATTGATGCATGCCTCCAGCAGAAGTAGTTCAAAGCAAACAAGAAGAGTGATTCACCTAGAGTTTAATTCGGCCAACCTGGCCAAGCCCTTGGAATGGTTAGAGTATCTTAGGATCGAATCTATAAGCCCGCAAACCATTTAACTCTCCCCTTGCCTAGCCCAATCATTTTCATGAAAAAGCTTTTTCTCGACGATATCCGTAGCATTGACATGGTCTACCCCAAAAATCTGGAACAAGAGTTTGATATTGTTCGCAGCTATGATGCCTTTGTTAAGTATATCCAGCAAAATGGTCTACCTGATTTTATAAGTTTTGATAATGATTTAGGCTTGAACTCAGACGGTAAACTCGCTCCCGATGGCTATGCTGCAGCAAAATGGCTGGTTTATGAATCAGGTTTGGATTTAAGAAATTTGAAATATCATGTTCATTCCGCCAATCCGGTAGCTGCCAAGCAAATCGATGGATTACTACAGAATTACATCCGGCATCTTAAAACTCTGAAGGAAAAATAGTTCCACTCTAAAATTACTATTAGGGTAACCCCTTCTTACTCTTTAGCTAACATTCGCAATTTATCTTCATCCGGATTTTAGACCTGAACCAAGCTGTATGCCCCATGAAGCTAAAAATCGCGAGCTCCGCCCAGGCCCAAGCCATTACTGATCTTCGAAAAAGAGCCTATCAAAAAGGATCTAAAACCCACCTAAAAGACGATCGTTTTTTAGAGTGGAATACCGATGATGAAAATGCTCTAATCCTATACATCGCCAACGAAAATGGAATCCCAATTTCCAGCTTCCGATTGAGCATCGCCTTTCACAAAGAGCAAATTGAAGGTTTATTCGATATTCGCTTACATCAAAATTTAAAATACCCTGTTCTCCTCCTCGATAAACTCACTACCGACCCAGATTACCGTAGACGCGGTTTGAGTGCCGCGATGCGCTATTTTATCTTAAAATCTGCCGTAAAAAGTGATATTCAAAATATCGCATTTACTATTAATGATGGCGTTTCCCGTAAGGCTCACCTTTTGGAATTAGGCTTCCGTCTGGATAAAGCAGACCTCAGTCATCGTATCAACGCAAGCTATCAAAATGAAACCGATGTTCTCTTTGGTCATCTAGCTCAGCATCAGTTTCAAACAGCTAGCCAAATCGCCCTGCAAAATTTAATAAGCCCTTGGTCTGATTTCAGCTTAGCTGCTGATATACATCTTATGATTGCTGATTTTTTAAGGGTAAAGGTGGAAGTTTAAAGGATGGTGTTTGAAATCAATCCCCCTTGCTTAACCTTGGGTAACTATCATTAGGTCAAGCCCCTACCTTCTCGATCTCACAAGATCCGATTTTGGCTAAATACAGGCTTGTCATTTTGCATCGGAACTGCGTACTAATCAGGTTCACGGCTAAGCCCCTTCTTTATGAGCTTTCCTTTGACTGTGCTCCACTTTGGCTTCAGCAAAATGAAGAATAATCAGCATTTAAGCCCTTGTAATGAAGACATTGTAGTAGAACAAATCCTACATCCTCTTCCATATTATTTTACAAACCCTTCATTATCCCGCTGATAATTTTGGCTTTCTAATACAAAAGGCTTTCTGGTAATAACAAGGGGCACATTTAGCAAATATTGATGTCCCGCCCACATACTTAAAAGCCAATTAAGTACTAAACACATTAAAACCCCTTTAAAAATGGCGAGATTTTTAGTCCTCCTTCTTCTTGCTGGCAGCCCCATTATTCTACAAAGTCAGCAATTGGCTTCGGCCTATACAGATGGAAGCTTTACCTGGAACCTAAAATCACAATGCAATCAAAAAGGCAGCACTGGCAGAGAAAAGCCGGAAGCGCTATTAGGTGCTGTTATGTGGACTAAAGGTGACACCCTATTTCTTTTTGGTGGTGGAACCAAAGATTTAAGCGGAGGCAGCTACACAGATTTTAAGCTTAGCAATCGCCTATGGATTTACGATAAAGACACTTGGTCTTTTTGGAAAGGTTCTCCAGGCTATGTATCCGGTTGGGGAAGTCCGAATTATGAAGGATCTTCCACTTTTTCCTATGGACAACAAGGAGTTACCAGTACTGCTAATTTTCCTGGTGCTCGAGTAAGCGCTGCCTACGCAAGTAGCCCCGATGGTACATTATACATGTATGGAGGCTATGGTCTTTGCAAAACAAGTTCTGGAAATACAGTTGATGTAATTGAGGACTTATGGATGTTTGATGGCACTAATTGGACCTCCTTAATGGATGGAATTTCCACTCTAACACCCAGTCATGGAACCATGGGGGTTCCTAATTCTTCTAACAGTCCCGGAGGCAGAGCTGGCGCAATCTTATGGTACGACAATGGCTTTCTTTATCTATATGGTGGCACTCTTTTGCAGAATATCCCCTATTCAAACAACCTTCAGCCAACCGTTGCTTTTAATGATTTATGGCAATATGAACTTGCATCTGGTCTTTGGACCTGGATTGGAGGTTCATCCTCAGGTTCAACGGGAGCCACCTATTCCGGATCAGCTTATACTTATCCGCAAGATCTGACCGAAATGGCCCACTGCTTTGATTCGAATGGTGACCTATACCTTTATGGTGGTTGGACCACTAATGGAAGCGTTCAAGAGTGCAACACTTTTTGGAAATATAATGGATCTTCCTGGACCTTGCTTTCGGGTGATCCTACAAACGCCAGCAATCCAAACGGCAGTCTTCCCGGAGCCCAATCTGGAGGACAACTTATTGAGCATGATGGCAGCTTGTATTTAATCGGAGCTAGTCAATCACCAAATTCTGTTTTTCGCTGGGATGGTAGTTCCTGGTCTCTCTTTAAATCTTGCAATGCCCCATCTTCAGGCGGTAACCTGCAAATCGCCTATGATAAGGAAGCCTGTCCCGGCAATGTTATAAGCTATGCATCCAGCTGCAGCTGGAAAGGGGAAACTTATCTCTTCGGAGGAACCAATGTATCAAGTGGTGACTATTCCTCCACCCTTTATAAATTTAATGGACAAAATTTCGCTTTTGAAAGTTCATCAGGCCTAAATAATTATGCCTTTCAGTATGCGAATTCAGCTATGATATCCTTCCCCGGTGGATTAAACAGAGCTGCCTGGACCTATGATGAACAATCGCAATCCCTTTATCTCTATGGCGGCGATAGTTATGACCCCGGATATCATTCCAATTTGTGGAAATATCAAAATGGTGATTGGGTTTGGTTAACCGGTAGCGGGGCCTCATCCTACACCTCGGCTGTTCATGGGACCCAAGGGGTATCCTCAGCTAACAACACACCCGGCTCTCGGATGGATGCAGTTATGTGGATGGGCAGTGGTGATACCCTCTGGTTATTTGGCGGATATGGCTATGATGAAAACGGATCGGTCGGTCGATTAAGTGATCTCTATTGTTATGTTGAAGGGGAATGGACCTGGATGAAAGGAAGTAAATTCAAAGATGATCTTGGTTCATTTGGAACTCAGGGACAAGCTGCAGCGAGCAATAATCCACCAGGTTTAAGTGGCATGAAAGTTTGGACCAATCCGCAAGGAGAAGCCTATATTTTCGGAGGTATATCCGCTGCCAGTTCCAATGCCTATTACAATACTATTTGGAAATTTAATGGTACTAATTGGATCTGGATTAAAGGGGATAACACCTTTGGAAGCAGTGCCACCTATGGCACCAAAGGAATCCCAGCCGCTGGAAACAATCCCGGAGGATCTTTCAATTTCACTCTGGCTGGAGATGCAAACGGCTTTTACACCTATGGTGGGGAGATCTATTACAGCCATAGATCCACACCCCACTTCAGTAATCAACTATGGTATTTTGATGCCAGCACTGAAGAGTGGACCTTTCTTTTTGGTAGCACTTTAGGCGCAAGCAATGTTCCCACTTATGATGTTGAAACCAAAAATTCAAATTTGGTTAATCCGGGCTATAACCGAGGTGGAGCCTCGTGGGTGGCTAATGGGAAATTCTACCTTTCTTCAGGCTTAATTTACACCGGCATATCAAGCCATTATTATACGCCTTCTAACAATCTATGGGAATGGGATGGCACCTATTGGTCTTGGAATAAAGGCGCTAAAGACGCTGAAGGTGCAGATCCCAATTTAGCAGTGTATAATTCTGAATCTGAATTCAACTATGATCATATACCTGCTCCTCGCTACTATCCTATATACTGGAAAGCGGGCAACTCTCTCTATTTAGCCAAAGGCTTGGTTACCGCCTCCGGAATGAACTCCCAAAACCTCGATGATATGTGGGCCTTTCACCCTGGTAATTTTTGGAATGGTAGCACTTGGTCCAATGGGCTACCTAATACTCCGCAAGAAAATGTTCAAATTATTTCTTCTTCTAGCCCGAATCAAGATATTAAAGCCTATTCCCTGCTTATTGATGCTGACCTTAGCGTGAATGTGAATTCCTATAAGTTAATTCTTAACAAAGATCTCTTTGCCTATGGAAATCTTTCAGGTGTAGATGAGCTGCACTTTGAAGGAGAACAAGACCAATACATATGGGGTAACCAATGTTCTGTTTCTAATTCTGTATTGGTTTCTGCCAACTCGACCCTCCACACAAATAATAAACTAAGGCTTACAGCCAGTAGCAATAGTAGCTTTGGTCAATTAGTAAATTTAGGCACAGTTGAAGATTCTGTGGAATTTGAATTTTACGTTAGTCTCTCCTCGGGCTCCAATAATGGTCGATATATCCATTTAGGCAGCATTTTCGAGAATGCTCAACTATCCCTCATTCGTGACCAGGCAAATGGTATTGTGGGCTTGGATCACAGCGGGAGTAATAGTAATAAAAATAGTATCTGGAAATGGAATTCCAATACCGCCGGATGGGAAAGCCCTGCTTCCACAGACGCCTTTGAAATTGGGAAAGCCTACGCCATTTATGCAGGATCAACCTCCTATGGTAATTTTTTAGTCCAAAATGGTGAATCGGGTGTTCTAAGCCTTAAAGGCCTAATTCCGAATTCAAGCTCCAATACTATTCCACTTAGCTATAATAATGGACAAAGCTCCAGTTTCGGCTTTAGCGGTGGAAGCTCAGTCAGTGCCACTGAAGGCTGGAATCACATTTCAAATCCCTTCCCCTTTTCAGTGAGAATTAAGGACTTAATTCAAAATTCAGCCCTTAGCAACAAAACAATCTATATCTGGAATGGCAGCAATTTCTCTACTTATAATACCAGCCTCGACATTTACACCAATAATGGCACCGTCTATATAGCTCCCGGTCAAGGTTTTTATATCCAAATGGCTGGATCAGACCAGGGCTCAATCAGTGAGTTAACTTTTGACAAAAGCTCACTTTGGACAAAAACAAGTGGAATTAAGGGAAACTTTTATAAAAATACCCCGGTTGCAGACGGGCTGCGTATCAATCTGGTTTCTCCCGATAGTTTAAATCACAATTTGGATGATTTGTGGTTAGGCTTTCACCCTTCTGCCACCGCTAGATTTGATGGTGCTTTTGACGCCTGGAAGATTATGGATTATTCTGCGAAAACCTATATCATCGCTCCAGATGGTGAACACTGCGCCTCTACTTTTAACCCGGATTCAACCCAATTCGTGGACCTGGGAATTTCTTCTAACATTCCAAATGGAGACACCCTGATGCTGAAATTTAATCTAAAGGATTTAAAAAGCTTTGCTATCGTAGAAATAGAAGATCTCAAAACGGGGATCCGCCAGAATTTACAGAGCAGCTCTAACTTTCTACTCGTTCAGGACACAGCCATTTCCCAAAGAATCCGACTTCATTTTAAAGATGGGCTTCATCAGTCGAATAGCTCTTTTAAAAAACCAGCATTTAGTTTCTACAATATGGACCAAGCTTGCTTCCTGAAGTCCATTGGTGCTAAACATTATAACGAAGAATTGGAAGTCAGAATTTTCTCCTTAGGTGGACAGCTAATCGAGAGTGTAGAATGGATTCCGGCCTTCAAGGACCTGGAAGTTCTTAGCAATAAAGCTCCCGGATTATATCAAGTTCAAATTTATGATGCGCAGCTAAAAGAATACCATTCATTAAAAATCCTTAAACGCCCTTAAATCACTGCATATCAAAAAATTAATCCACTAACCGCGGCCCAACCTAATTATGCAACATTCCTTTCATTTAGATACTGAGCCGAGTGAAAATTACAAATCCCAAATAGGGTTCAATGTTTAAAATCATCTGAATACTAATTTCATAGCTCGGTCGCTCACTGTCTTGAATCCATAAAAACGAATAGCTTATCACAAATTAATTTTAACAGTTCTTCAAGTTTAAATCATCATTCCTTCCATTCGAAAACTCTTAGTTTAGGCCAAGAGAAGCCGAAGCATGCGAAAAACCCTATTCCTTTTACCCTTGTTCTTTTGGGCCTGCGATTTTCAACCACAGCCCCTTTTAGAGAACTTCCCCCCTAAGAAGATTTTCAAAGAGGGATTTGTAAACAAGTATTACCATCACTATATCCCCGATGATCCTAATTTGGAGCAAAGAACCCGTATTCTCTATACGGGCTATCAGCTTTTAGACAATCATGTAATTAAAATCAGTAATTACGATGCCGCCTTTGATTTGAAGGGCTGGCAATACTATCATTATCAAGGTACTCGGCTATTTGTAGACTCCGCCTGGTACATGCAGAGAAATGATACCGTGCGGGTAGATATAGAAACTGGCTTGGTGAAATATTGGGAGAAAAATGCAGGCGGTTTTTACCGTGAAAACTATCAGTATCAGGAGCAAGAACATCAATACATCAGCCATCAATATGAAATGCTGGATACCTTAGTTGAGGGTCGACCTGGAAACAAATTCCTCTACCATCGTTCTTATCGAAACCTCGAGCAAGATAGCACGCTACAGAGCTGGCAAGCCTGGGAGGTTTATGTTAAAGGCCTGGGACTATGGTCGAAATGGGAACAAAGTGAAGATGGAGAATTCTTTTCTGAATTGATTGAGCAAATGCCAATTGCCGAGTTTCAAAAACGGGCCAATCATGGTAAAAAAAGAGTAGCATGGATTGATCCGCAAAAAAGCCTCGGCAGCCAGGAAGGCTTTAAACTATGTGGATCAGAATCGGATATCGTTGATTATTACAATGGAGATCCAGATGCGCATTTTACCGCTGGAAAGCCAGCTTTAAGAGCCCGTATCGAAGAGCGATTAGACCCGAGCTTGCTTAAAAATTTCGAAGGAATGCTCACCTTTAGGTTTGTCATTTCTTGCGAAGGTGCCGCTGGATCTTTTATAGCAGAAGCCTATAATTTCGATTATCAAAAAATTGAAGCAGACCCTAAATTGGTTCAGGCGTTATTTAAAATCCTTTCTGGTCCTGGTTCCTGGACCCCAACTCTAATCCGGGAAGAGAGACGTGATGCCTATGCCTATCTAACCTTAAAAATCAGCCATGGTGAAATTGTGGACTACCTCCCTTAAACTCTTCCCCCTTATTATCCTCGGAGCTTGTAGTAAGGATCATCAATGGTATCAGCGCGAGTTTAGTGAGGAGGAAAAACCCCTTTATGCTGAGCATCTTCAAAGAGGTTCCGGCTATCATTATCAGGGTTCCCCCGCTTCGGATTTTCACCTTTTAGAGGCTTTGGAACTAGACCCCAATAATGGTGACATCTGGCGCGAAATGGGTACCCCTCGAGTGAAAAGAGGAATCGCAGATGAAATGCAGTACTTCTATGGCAAGGCGGTAAATCTAAAACCCGATCCCTGGGCTGGCTTTAGAGGCTATCTCTACCTCTATTTTTATCGGGACTACGAAAGAGCGATTGCCGACTTTAATCTTCAGGACTCCATCATTGGTATGGTAGGCAATTCGCAAGCGCAGGATCATGACTATATGCGAGGCATCGCCTACTATGGTTTAAAAGATTACCAAAAGGCTCAGGATTTCCTAAGTCGCTATATCAATCGCATTAGTGCCGACCCCGGTCCGGAATGGGTGGATGTTTATGCGCATTTGTACCGCGCACTGGCCTGGGAAAAACTCGATCAAAAGGATCAGGCTCTGGCTGAACTCAATCAGGTACTGCAACTCTTTCCGCAATTGGCAGATGGCCACTATCACAAAGCCCGACTGCTAATGGAAAATAATCAAAAATCAGAAGCGCAAAAAGAAATGGAAGTGGCCCGAAAGGCTTTTGCAGAGGGCTTTTACCATCATAGACCTTATGTGGAGGTTTTGGAGCAGATTTATGAGGAAGACTTAGGATCGAATTACAAATCCGACCTACTAGAGTTTTAGTCTGGATCGAATTGCAAATTCGATCCAGTTACAATTGCAAATTCAATCCAGTTACAGAATCCTGGATCGAATTTGCAATTCGATCCAAAGCTATTGTCCTTATTCCAACATTGTATAGTTAATAAAGTATTTAAACCTAAAAATTTGCTGTTCTCATTTCAAGTACTTTAACAGCTTAAGCTTTAGCTATGTCTCTGAGCATCTACGCACTCAATACTGAAAACGGAATCGAAATCCCCTTCTTTGATGTGGGTGTTGCTGCTGGTGATCCATCCTATGTATCCGAGTATTTTCCGGATACGATCAATCTATCCCACGAATTAGTAGCTAATCCTAAAGCGACCTTTTGCGTTCGGGTAAGTGGTCAGTCTATGGTAGGGGCCGGAATTGATGATGGCGATCTCTTAATTGTTGACAAAGAATTGGAAGCTAAAGAAGGGCAAATAATCCTCGCTGTTATCAATGGCGATTATACGGTTAAGCGCCTGATTAAGAAATCAGATGCCTATTACCTTCAGCCTGAAAATCCAGCCTTCGAGCCTTTGCGCATCACCACTTTTATGGATTTCCGGATTTGGGGAGTAGTTACCGGACTCATCAAGAAACTTAAATAAATCACTTACTTTCGCGGCGCTTTTGGTCTGTAATGGTTCAACCATTAGAGTTAAAAGGGAATTCGGTGTAAATCCGGGACTTTTCCTGAAGCTGTAATTCTCAATACTTTTTAGCACTAGCCACTGCCTTAGCGGGAAGGCGTTAAAAAGGAGATAAGTCAGAAGACCTGCCATCAGCACATACTTATTTGCTTTCAGGATAAAGGCAATAAGGCTTGGATGCCCATTGAAAAATGGTAGCGACTCGCTTTACTTTTCCCTGGAAGTTTTTTGTTCACCCTTTAATTCATGATTTTCATGAGCAAAAAACTATTCCTCGGGCTGCTGATCTTAAACCTTCTGGTCCAGCCCCTTACCGCCCAATTTTCTTTTTCAGAAGTGCAATTCTGGATTGGTTCCGGAACCGATTCTACCTTATTGGTAATCGACTTTAATGATGGAACCACCGACTCCTCCTACGCCTGGGGCTATGCCTATTCAGGTAACGAAACAGGAGAGGATCTACTTAATGCCGTAGCTGTAGCGGATGCGAACTTGAGCATTGCCGCTGCCGGTGGTTTTCTAAATGATGTGATTTATGGTCAACATTCTGGTATTGGCGGTCAACCTGATTATTGGAGCACCTGGAGTGGTAGCGATACCGCCAGCCTAGTTATGAATTCAGGTTTGGCTACTCCTTTGGTGGATGGTGAATGGTTTGCCCTGAGCTATACTGACTTTAGCCCGGCAGCTGTACCAGGAGTACCCATAGCGGCTTTTAATCCGGAGAGTTTCGATTTTTCTCAGGTTGATCAATGGATTGGCAGTGGTAGCGATAGCATGGCCTTATTCATCGACTTTCAATTAGCTGATTCAGGGCAAGTGGTATTCGGATACCTCTTCAACGATTCGGTACAAGCCTCGCAAATCCTTCAAGATCTGGATCAGGCTGTTGCCGCTTTAAGCGTGAATGCCGGCTCCTTCCTAAATGATATCAGCTATCAAAACTGGTCAGGAATAGGTGGCCAGCCAAATTATTGGAGCACCTGGAGCGCTACCAATGTTGGAAACTGGTATATGAATGCGGGTATTGGCAGCTATGTAAAAGCGGGTGAGCTATTCGGTTGTTCTTATACTGATTTCGCCCCTGCCCTACGTCCACGCGTTCCTACTTCAGATTTGGGTATTGGTTTAGATGAAACAGAGCTGCTGCCATTCGCTATCTACCCTAATCCTGCCCAAGATTATTTGAACATCAGCAGTGAGCAGAATGGCCAATTGCAAGTTTACAATCAACAAGGAGCTTTATTATTAAGTCAGTTATTTGATGGGCAAGCGCAACTTGATTTAAGCGATTGGGCTGCTGGTCTTTACTTTGTACAATTAAATGGAAAAAGCCAAAGGCTGATTATCCATTAATGCGCAACCTCGCATTCTATATAATCTTTAGCATAGCCCTGGGATTGCAAGCGCAGTCGCCAGGGCCCTATGCCCCAGCTGCCGGTCAGCCCGGATCTACTGCTATTCATAAAGACAGTAGTATGATTGCCTCATGGGCACAAGCAGTGCAAATCCAAAGGGGTTATCTCGACATTGCCAATAAAAGCCTGGGCCTCGTAAGTCATGGTGATAGTGCAGATGCCCTCGGCTATGCCAATGGACAGGTAATTAGCCTGGGAGATAGTGGAATAGCGACCTATTACATCAGCCCAGGCATTGTAGACGGACCGGGTTCAGAATTCGCCATTTTCGAAAATAGCTTTAGCGATGTCTTCCTGGAATTTGCCTTTGTAGAAGTGAGTTCCGACGGACAGAATTTTGAACGCTTTCCAGCTCAAAGCCTTTTGGATACCAGCCTACAAACCGGGGCCTTTGGAGCCAGTGACCCGACTAAGGTGCATAATTTGGCGGGGAAATACCGAGCAGACTTTGGGGTGCCTTTCGATTTAGTCGAAATCAACCTGCAGGATAGTATCCGCTATATCCGGATTGTAGATGTGATTGGCAGCATTCAAGGTAATTGGGCTAGCCGAGATGCACAGGGTCGCATTATTAATGATCCCTACCCTACCGACTTCGCTTCGGGCGGATTCGATCTTGATGCCCTGGCTTTGCTTTATCCCAGCAGCTTAGCTTTAGAAAATCAAAAACTTGCGCAGTTTGTCCCTTATCCCAATCCGGCCCAAAACAAAATTGCAGTCCCATCAGCCTTAAGCTTGAAATTGTTTAACCTTCAAGGGCAATTTCTTAAGGAAGTAAAAGGCGAGCAAATCAGTTTGGATGAATTCCCCAATGGACTCTATATCTTAGAAGCTCAATTGAGTTCGCATCAAGCGCAAAGCTTCCGCATTCAAATTCAAAAATGAGAATCAAAGCCTGTCTTCTAGCTTTATTCATCAGCCTCGGTGCTTTGCAGGCTCAGGATTCGAATGCCACCAGATTTATGATCACCGAGGTTACAGTGGTCAGCCATTTCTTGCGAATTGCTCCCGAAGAGGGACATCGCTTAGTTCAACTGGGAAGCGACAGCCTCAAGAAGTTCCAGGCTTTCAATCTCGCTGAAGCCCTTAAAGAGCAGACGAACCTCTTTATTAAGTCTTATGGAGCCAATGGGGTGGCCACCTTAAGTATTCGGGGTACCGGCGCCAATCACTCCAAAGTATATTGGAATGGCCTGGATATCAGTCCACCCAATTTGGGTTTGATGGATTTGAGCTTAATTCAAAGTCATGGAGGTGATAATTTGGAACTTAGCTATGGTACGGGTGCCCATTCTTATGGAGCGGGAAATTTGGGAGCGGGTTTACTTATCAACTCCTATCCTGATTACAGAAAAAGCTTTCAGCAAAACTTACGACTTTCCGGGGGTAGCTTTGGCCGGCAGCAATATGATTATTCCAGCGAATACGGACCGCAAAATTTAAAGGCTCAAACTGCAGTTTCCTTTGGTAGTTTAAAGAACGATTTCCAATACCGTAATCCGGGGGAAACTACGCGTAGTCATAATTGGCAGAATGCTGATTTCAAACAGTTACATCTTAAGCAAAACCTATATTGGCGGCAAGAACTTCGCAATCTATTCACCTTAAAGGCTTGGTACAATCAGACTTACCGTCAAATCCCCCCCAATTCCCTCAATAATGGAATTCTCTATGATCGTATGGCTGATGACAATTTCTACCTTACTGGGGATTTTCAGCGGAATTATGCCAATAATGATCATCTCTATGCGCAAATCGGCTGGGTACGTTCCAGTAATCGCTTTCAGTTGGCATCCGCCGAAAGGCCCGATCGCAATGATTACCATTCCTTACAAGCTCAGGTGCGATTTAAACCTTTGGCCAATCAAAAACTAAAGTGGGAAACTGCCCTGCAAAGTCGCTACGATGAGGCCCAATCCGATTCTTATGAGGGTATCAAAAATCGTTTCTCCAGCGCCCTTTATGGCCGGGCTAAATACCTGTGGAATGAATTATGGTGGAGTTCCCTCCAATTGAGAGCCGAGCATTATGATGATCAATTAGCACCGCTCACAGGTAGCATTAGTACCGCTTATCAGTGGAAACAGGCCCTAAACAGCTACCTCAGCATTGGACGGAATTACCGCATGCCCAGCTTAAACGATCTGTACTGGGTGCAAGCTGGAAACCCTGATTTAAAGGCGGAGAAAAGCTATACCGCCGAATGGGGATTAGAAGGACATGATTCCATCGCCGATTGGCAAATTCAATGGCAGGGGGATATCTACTGGATCTATGTCGACAATTGGATTCAATGGACTCCAAATGGGGGAATTTGGCAACCTCAAAATTTAAAAACAGTACAAAATTATGGTTTCGAAGGAAGTCTAAATCTCAATAAAAGTTGGCGGGACTGGCATACTAGCATTAAGCTCGGCTATCAGTATTTGCAAAGTCAAAATCTAGAGAATGAGCAAGAACCGGAGCTTAATGGTAAATACCTGGCTTATAATCCATCCCATAGCTTAAATGCGGGTTTACAATTAAAATACAAGCGATGGGACCTCAACTATCAGGTCAACTATACCGACCGTTACTTTTTAGATGAAGCCAACTCCTATTATTTACCGGGCTACACATTACAGGATTTACAATTGAGCTATAGATGGATTCGCTCCGCTCATCAAATTCGTTTCAGCTTTAGTCTGCATAATTTGGCAGATATCGACTATCAAGTGATCGCCTGGCGACCAGAGCCCGGCCTGAATTATAGATTTGGAATACAATGGCTATGGGAAAAAAGCTAAGCCTCTTTATTGTTCTGGCCCTACTCTCCACTGCTTGCCAAAAGGAATTTGGTCCGCAAGCGGTAAATGGCAGTGTGGTTATTCCGGATTCCACTTCAGTGGTCATTGTTAACGAAGGTAATTTCATGTGGGGCAATGCGGGCTTAGGTCTGTATGATCCTGAAGAAGAGCGCTATGCGGACGGGCTTTTTCAAAGTGCTAATAACAAAGCTCTGGGCGATGTTTTACAGGAAGTCCATAAAATTGGGGATCGCTATTACCTAGTGCTCAATGGCTCCAATAAACTTTTGATTTGTGATGAGGACTGGCGAGAAATCAAATCCATTGAAGCCAAGGGTGCCCCTCGAAATCTCTATTTCTGGCAGCAGAGCTTATGGCTTAATGATCTGTATTTAAATAGCATCAGTCACTATGATATTGAGGGAAATCTGCTCGGTGAATTCAATAGTGCAAAGCCCTCCTTTAAGATCTTAGACTGGCAGGATAAATTGATCCTAGCCCAGAAACGAAAGTTGGAGGCTTATGATTCATCTGGCGACAGCCTTTATAGCCTGGCTAGTTTCAGTCAAGATTTAGAAGATCTAATTGTATTCCAAAAGGCCCTGTATTTGGCTTTCGCCGATGGCCGATTAGAGCGTTGGACTGATCCTGATTCCAATCGGATATTGGTAGATCAATTGCCAATTGAAAGTGGCAGCTTGGTACTTAATCCCAATCATGCTGAGTTCTTCAGCTATGATGGCGAACATATACGAACCCATCACCATAATGGAAGCTTTCAAAGTGAGATAATCACCAGCCTGGAATGTCAAAACTTCTATGGCCTGGACTTTCACGCAGCTTCCTCTTCCTTATACCTCTTCGATGCCCGCCAATTTGTGCAACCGCATTCAGTGCGTCGCATTGACCGTGCAAGCGGTGCTTTACTTGATGAATTTAGAGCAGGGGCTTTGCCGAATGGATTAGTGAGGGAGTGGTAGTTGGTCGTTGGTAGTAGGTCGTTCGTAATTGGAAGTTAGACCTTAGACAATAGACGATAGACGATAGACGATAGAGTTTTTGGGGACAAGAAAACTTATTATTTCTCCTAATAATTTAATCGCAGAGAAGCAAAGGGGTTCCTGCCTGCCGGTAGGCCTCTGCGAACCTCTGTGTTCTTTGTGGCTCTAGCGTAGCGGGTGGTGAAGCAACTGGTAATTAGTCGTTGGTAGTTGGAAGGTCAGAGAAGTTAGACCTTAGACAATAGACGATAGAGTTTTTGGGGGCAAGAAAACTTGTAATTGGTCCTAATTATTTAACCGCAAAGAAGCAAAGGGGCAAAGGTGCGCAAAGTAACTACTTGACAGTAAGCCTCTGCGAAACTCTGTGTCCTTTGTTTCTCTAGCGCAGCGGGCGGTGAAGAAACCTACACGAACAACAAAACCAAAGCAAAGACCAATCCTACTGCCGTGTAAATCAATCCCTTTTTAAAGATATCCGTACCGGGGAAGTACATCCAAAAGGCAGAAACCACAAAGAAGAGCAGGCTAATCCCAAAGAAGATATTTAGGAAGGCTAAAGGCCTGCTGCTGGTCGCTTTATGCAGATGCGTCATTTTTTCTAAAAAGAAAGGGAGCTCCTTCTTGCTATACTTCGCTTCACCGGTAGCCTTATTGTACTCGCCATCGCGGAAATAAATCATACCATTTTCTTCCTTCTCTGCTCGGAAACGACGCATCTTCAGGGCTTCACCCAATTGCTCTGCATTTAGTCCCGAGGCTAGCTTTTCTTCGATTTGCTCTACCTTCTTAAAAGCATCGGTATCTCTAAATATCAGCACGATACCACTGATGGCGTAGATCGCCATAATTCCGGCCAGGAAAAATCCTAAATAGCGGTGCCAAACCCGCATTTTCTGATGCACTTTCATCTTAAATTCTAAAGCTTAATCTATTAATGTCGGCGACCGCCATTGTACGACATGGCCTCGCCCTTTCCAAAGCTGTAACTAAATCCTAAGGTTAAAAATCTTCCACGCTGCGAAAAGCTGTAAGCGTAAAAATCACTCTGATACACTCGATTCTCAAAGATCCGTGAAGCAAAAATATCGCGTACACTTAAATTTATGACGCCCTTTCCATCCCATAATTTCTTGCGAAGGCCAATATCCCCAAATGCAAAGCCACTTTGCTCTCCTTGCACGGTTTTATAGGCCGATTCATAATTGCCACTCAGCTCTACATCAAAGCCTGCCGGTAGCTTAATCTTGCCAGTGATGCGGGTGCTCCACTTATCACCCTCAAAACTAAAATCCTGATCCTGGAACACCCCTTCCCGACTGAAATAACCATAGTTGAAATCGCCATTAATTACCAACCATTTTAGCGGATTGTATTTTCCATTTATCTCCAAACCAGTTTGATTGCGACTACCCACATTCACAGGCATAGTCGTATTTACATTATTCGCAAAGAAGCTCACCCGATCCACCACATCTGTGGTATACAAATGGTACAGACTGGTATTCAAGGATAGCTTCTCAAAAAGCCAGATTCCGGTTAATTCATAGGAATCGCCAAACTCTGGCTGTAAATCCGGATTACCCCGACGAATATTATAGTTGTTGCGAATATTGAAGAAGGGGTTCAGATCCCATAAACGCGGACGAAAGATGCGGCGCGAATAACCCGCTTGCATAGAGAATCGCTGCGAAATTTTATAGGAGCTATGTATACTGGGAAACCAATTGGAATATTCCTGTTTATTTGCTTCATCCGTAGTGGTAAGTAAAGTATTTAATAAGGTATGCTCATAGCGCAGTCCTAATTTTAAGCCCCATTTCTTGCCTTCATAGGCTGCAGTGCTGTAGACCCCAAATACCCCTTGATCGTATTCAAAATTATTGGTGAGGCTACTATCAATCACATAGCCGCTGCTCGCATAATTCAAGACTTGATAATCATTACCCACATCATTTTGCTCGTATAAAGCCCCGGCTTCTAGGCTAAAGGCCTCGGTGATGGGATTGGTATAATCGAGTTTATACACAAAGCTGCGATCAAAGAAGCTAGTTTCAGTGCGTTGATTGGGGGCAACATCACTGGTACCAATCGGAACATTTGAGAATTGAGAACTTTGGGTCTTCCCGAAAAAGCGACCTAAGGTGCTGATCAATAATTTATGGTCCTCATTATTCTTAAACTGTTTCTCATACTGTAGATCGTACTGATACTTCGGATTGGTAGCGCTGGTTTCTTCCGTACGACGGTATTCGGATAAAAGACTGCCATTGGCATCGGTTAAACGAAAATCGGTTTCTGATGGCTGATCCTCAATTTCATAAGCCATACTTCCAGAAAGGGTTAGCACATTCCAATCATTTATATGATAGTCGGTACCTAAGGTGATATTGTAAAAATTCTCATTGCGGTATTCAGTACCTTCACTATAAATCTCGGTGCCATCATTGAGATTGCGGTTCAAGCTCTCATTATAGCGCGGCATGGAACGATAGCCCAGACCAAATTGGGTGAAGAAATTGAAGTTCTCCGTGCGTCGATTTAAGCTCACTCCTACCGAATGATTATCGGGAATCCCGGTATTAACGGAAACCGAGCCATTAAAGCCCTTTTTCTCTTCTTTCTTAAGGATGATATTGATGATACCACTGGTGCCCTCAGCTTCATATTTGGCGGAAGGATTGGTAATCACCTCAATGCTTTCAATCATATCGGCAGTAATGGTTCCCAGGGCATTGGAGCCTTCTTCCGATAAAACCGAAGGCTTTCCATTGATGAGAATCTGCACCCCGGTATTACCTCTTAAGCTTATCTGTCCTTCGATATTAACATTTAGCGATGGCACATTCGACAGTACATCCAGAGCACCCATACCGGTGGTATTTAAATCCTTACCCACGTTAAAGACCCGCTTGTCCAGCTTAAATTCCATGGCCGACTTTTCAGCGGTTACCTCTATCTCATCCAGGCTTTGACTGTTCTCCTTCAGGTAAATTACTCCCAGCCTGACCACAGATGATTGGGGGTTATAGTTTCGAATTTGAAGCGACTGATAACCCATAAAGCTAATTTCCAAATAGAAATCTGTCTCCTTAGTCGTCAAATCAAAGGTCCCGTCTTCACCTGTGGTCACCCCATCCTTTACCCTTCCATCTACTGAATCAACCAAAGCAAGGGAAGCGTAAGGAATAGGAATTTTACTGAGAGCATCGGCAACTTGCCCCTCTATTCGAATTTCAGACTGACTCCACAACCTAAGAGGGCTTAGGCTAAAAATCACTCCTAAAACAAGTACTAATGAAATTCGATCGATTGCCATCGTATGAAAAAATTACCCGACAAAGAACCGAGCTTTTCCAAGACTATTAAAATAGAATCCGGTGAACGACAGGTGCAGACCTCCCAACAACCATATTGCCAAATATTCGGTCGATGAGCCATAAAGATCAGCTGTTTACCGATCCAATTTAGGGAGGCTCGGTTTTGTTTATAGATTTACCTTGTGAAAATGCAAATTAGAAATCATAAGCGCTCCTGGGAGCTGATTTTTCAGGTGGCCTTGCATGCCATGGTCTTCGTTTTTTATGCTTTCGACCGCGAAGGTTGGCGACATGAAACACAAGTAAAAAGCCATGAGGTTTTCTTCTTTTTGAACTATGCCCTTACGGCCGCCATTATCAATTATTTACTACTTCCTAAGCTCCTATATCGCAAGAAATACCTGGCCTTTAGTTTAGCCTTAATTGCATTATTAGCCTTGGTTATGGCAGTGGAAGAAGGCATTCTAGAACAGATCTTTTTTCCGGATACACGGGGCACCCACTTTCCCGGAATATTTCGCACCCTAACCGATTTACTTCCCACCATTACCATCCTAACAGGATTCAAGTTCGCTTGGGATGCCTTAACCAAACAAAGGGAGTTGGAAGAGCTGCAAAACCTGATTAAAGAAAGTGAACTGCAGTTTCTGAAATCGCAAATCAATCCGCATTTCCTCTTTAACAATCTCAACAATATTTATGCACTGGCGCTGGAAAAGTCGGATAAAACCGCCACGGTATTGCTGAAATTATCCGGGGTTATGCGCTATATGCTTTACGAAGCTCAGGCCCAATATGTACCACTCAGTCGCGAGGTAGAACAAGTAGAGAACTTCATTGAGTTGAGTGAAATGCAAATGGAGGAAAGAGGCAAGCTTACCTGGAGCAAAGAACTGACTTCCGAACAATTTCGCATTGCCCCTCTAATCCTTTCCGTTTTTGTTGAAAATGCTTTTAAGCACAGCTTAGCCAGCCTCAGTGAGGCCATAGATATTGCGATCAGTTTGCGGCTTTCGCCGGAAGGCGATTTGCATTTTAGCTGCTGCAATAATTTCGGGGAGCTATCTAATACCGAAAATTTAAAAGGCGGCATTGGCCTGCAAAATGTGCAAAAGCGTTTGGAGCTTCTTTATCCCGATCAACATGAATTAAAGATAAATGAAGGTGCGGGTAAATATTGCGTGGATCTTAAACTAAAACTGAGTGCTCAGTCATGAAGTGCATTATCGTTGAAGATCAAGTCCCCGCCCAGCGCATCCTAAAGCATTATTTACAGGATTTCCCGCAATGGCAATTGCTAGCCAGCTTCACCGATGCCTTGCAGGCCAAGGAGTTTTTGCAGAAAGAGGAGGTAGACTTAATTTTTCTCGACATCCACTTGCCCCGTTTATCCGGCATGGATTTTTTACGCAATCTGAAAAAGCATCCGGCGGTAATCCTCACTACCGCCTTTCCGGATTATGCTTTGGAGAGCTATGAATTTAAGGTTATCGACTACCTTATGAAACCCATTGCCCCGGAGCGCTTTGCCCAGGCGATGGATAAATTTCATTCACTGCATAAAAGTGCAGAGCCGGAATATTCCTTTTTCGTAAAAAGTGGCTATGAAAAAATTGCAGTGAGCACCAAAGAGCTCCTCTACATTGCCTCTGACATGGACTATACCGAACTGCATCTGAAGGATAAAACCGTGCTCAGCAAGGAGACCCTAAATTATTGGGAGCAGAAACTAGGCGACCATGGCTTTCAACGTATCCATAAATCCTTCCTCATCAATTTGGAGCAAATATTGGAAGTTCGTAGTACGGCTGTAATTCTGAAAAACGAGATGGAAATCCCTATTGGTCGGGCCTATAAAGATGCTTTCCGGGAACGCCTGGAATCTTGATTAGAGCTTAATAATCGAAGTTCCGGAAACAGTGCCCTGATCATGAACCCGAATGGAATAAAGCCCTGTGCGCAAATGGCCTAAGTATAATTGAAGTTCTTCTGCATCGGTCGATTTCTGCCCGACCAGAACGCCGCTGCTATTAAAAATCTGAATCTCCTTCTCCCCTTTTGCCATTCCCTCAATATTCAAAATATCATGTAAGGGATTGGGATAAACAATCAAGCTCTTGCTCGCTAATTCGGTTAAACCCACAATAGGACCATAGCGGTAAATGGCCAGGCTCTTATCCAACCAAAGAGTGTCATTGTACTTTAAAACCTGATGCAAAACACTATCAATGCGATTGGAAGCATTATAGCTAAATAAGCGTCTTGTTCCAGGATTAAAGGCACCAGCCATAAAAATGTAATAGCGATCTTCCTGTAATTGGCCCTGTGCATCATAAGTATACTCATGCCAGCGCAGGGTGTCTATATTAGAGCCACGATGAATGAACTCATATTCGAAAGTCGGGTTTCCTAAAGCATCAAAATAGCGATGCATCTCATTTTTAGGTGCCCAGCTAGCATTGGCACTGTCCCATTCCGAACGACGTAGAATATCCCACTGGCCGTTGATATTATAGTAGTAGTCTGTTTTTGTGGTTAATTTCCAATCCGGACCATCGCCATCGGAGGTAAAAACATGCTCCAAAAGACCGCCTGCGCTATACTGAAATTCTTGTCGGGTATCCTTAATCCAGGGACCGCTAATATTCTGCATTACTATTATAGAATCCTTTTCCCAATTGGCATTGTAATAATTCTGCTCTTTAGAAAAGCCGGTATAGCCCCCATTAATTTGATCCCAACGCTCAAAATATACAGTGTCCACCAAGCCATTACTATGGTTGGATTGGGATTTTAGCTGACGGTTTTCCCATACCATACCGTTCCAGACCTCATAGTCTTCCAAATACGGATAACCATTAGCATCATAGGAATACAGGGAGCGACTATTAAACTTCCAGCTCGAATTCGAATAATTCTTATTGGTGATCGAAAGTAATTGCTGGCTTTGGGCTCCTAAACCCAGGCTAAGAAAACAGAATAAAAGCGTGCGCATGCTGAACTAAATTAAGGCTGGGGAAATTAGGAATTTGTAGCTCTCCTAAAATAAGCCTTTCCTTTGACAAGGCGCAAGTAATGAGTTAATTAAGCCTCAATTACTAGTCTTTTTGCACTGAATACTGAGCAAGAATTGACTCTATTTCATGCTCTTCCAGCGCAAAGGGATAGGCTATTTGCGAGATTAATTCGCGGTGCTCATTATGTTTGGGGATGCTGCTATTCTGAAAAACGGTATGGATATTCTCAATCAATGTAGGCTTGACTCTCTCTAAAGGTGGGAAACCAAAATTCTGTACCGCCTCCGCTGCAGTTTTCCCCCATTTTTTATCTCCTTCTAAATAAAATGCCAAGCATAAATCATCCAAGGCATTATTGGTAATGTAACTAGAAATCAACTCTAAACCTTTAGCGTCATCCGGGTCCACTTTCGAAGTTTTAAAGCGCATAAGGATCATGTGGGTCACATATCGCTTAGCGGATTCGTCGAGGTCCTTTCTACTCATTAAATTTCATATTAGTAAACTATCAAAATAGCTTTATGTAAAGGGAATGATTTACTGAGTCTACCCCCAGCGTAATCCATTCGCTACTTTGCATCATTCCTAGCTTTAGAACCGGAACCAATTCTAGCTTAAAAGAGATACGGCTTTAACCTTTGTGGTAAGAATTGGCTGGAATAAAAGTATTAAGCACTGAGGACTTCTCTTTCCTAATAGTGCTTTACCCAAATCTTCTGACTTTGCAACTTTCCATTTCGCTCAGTGCTGAGAATATAAATTCCGGGGAGAAGATTGAGTTGATGTTTACTTTCATTAGAACTTACAAATTCCTCAATTAATTGTCCCCGGAGATTGTAAAGTCGATAGAGCTGAGGGTCCTTCGAATCTGTCCGTATTTTAAAGGTCCCAATATTAGGATTAGGATAAACTTCAAAAACATAATCCTCAGAAAAAGGTAGTTCCTGAATGCTAATTCCTGAACGGGCCGTATTTCGATACATGAAAGTTCGTCTGTTGTATTTGGTAAATCCAGATATCAACAAATCTTGATCCCCGTCTCCATCTATATCGCCAATGGCTGAAGCTCCGTCATAAAACCCTAAAATCAAGGAATCTTGCGCCAAAGTAAAATTAATAGCCGTATCAAACTCGTAAATTCTACTTAAGTACTCCGGTGAATTATTACCTGAGTTTGGAACAAAAAAAATCGATTTTTTTTTAAATTAAAGATCCATATACCTATGAACAGCCCTATCTAAATCTTCGAAATAGAAGATACGGTTTTCTCCTAATTTATCCAAATATATTAAGTCCTTAGTTTTTCCCAGTTGACTCACTTCAAGTGTACCAACATTTATTTTTGCCAATTTAAAACCCGAGCCTAAAAACTTACTTACAAGTATCGGAGCATATAAATATTCACTGGTGCAAATAATCGGACCTCCATAACGACCTTTGACCCTTTTACCATTAACAGAAAGATTTCCAACTACAGGACCACCTTGAGATATTTCCATTACTTCAGAGTATTCTATTTCAATGTCATGAAACTTCTTTTCTAGGCTAAAAACAATTGGATCTTCAAAATTATTCATCGTGGTATTAGTATAGATGATTGATTAATAACACTTTTGGATTGAACCCTGAATTGCAATGCCCCCCCTGGATACTTCCAGCCTTGAGGGCCAATGATTCCAAATTTAATCGGAGTACCTTTTGGAATAACACCTAGTGTGTATTGAGTTAAAGGATTCCATTTGGGTTTAATTGCCGCAAAAGTTCGATTGGCAAATTCACTTGTCCCAATCCTCAACCCCCAACAATCTAGATTTCGGCGACTCATACTACCGAATCTCTGAACAGAAATATTAAAAGGTGTTCTAATGGTTACCCCCCCAAACAAAAAGCCATCAGTTGAAGTAATTCCAGATGTGATTCTTTTTGAAACTTTTAATGCTAAAGGAGCTTTCCTGATTTTAGAAGCATACCCCAACCCCTTATATGCACCACCTAAACCAGCAGTTGCTCCAAAATCAATAGCCATACTGCCGCTAGCATACCCCATCATAGAAGCACCATTTCCATCTGCAACCCTTCCTGCCATTTCCACTGCAAGTGGAGTTATCGTTTGAATTGCCAAAGAAGGGTTAGATAATTTACTGAGAGAGTAAGTTCCATTTAGGAATGCTTGCCCCACCCCGGTCCAGGTGGAAACTTTATCAACATTATCTATGAAGTTTTCATAGTCATCTAGTCGATCTTGAAAACCCATACCAAATGAAATCCAAAATTGATTTGACTTTGCGACTTCCTTCATTTCCGCCGATGCATCTTCATTGAGACCTCGCATAAACTCTTCGGGAGTAGATGTCCTCATATACCCTGACTCCGTGAGAGTTTTGTTTCCTAAATCAAATACATCATGATATTTGATATATTTATTAAAGTCAATTACTGTTACAGCAATCAGTTTAAAAATTTCACCATTTATTTCAACAGTAGGTGAGTACACATTTGATAACCACACTACATTTCCATCCTCCCCTCGATAGCCCCAAGCACCATCCGGGTCATAGATACTAATCGGGTTATTCCCCATACCCTTGTACAGGCTAAAATACTGGCCTTTAGGGTCAATGGAAAGCCAACGGCCAATCCGAGAATCAAAGTTTCGAACTTCAAAGCGACTCCAGTTTAATATTTCATTGGCCCAGGTAAAATCACCTTGATACTGAAATTGATTGCCCTCGGAGCTTGCTTCGTAAACCCTTCCCGGTAATACCCAGCCATAAGGATAATAATCGCGATAACTTAATACTTGATGTACCTGGCTGCTTAAATTAAAGCTCTCCACAATAAAGCTTTGAACACCGGTACTTAAGCATTCTACTTTTAAAGTACATACCTGGGCTGTAGCTAAATGAAACTGTAAACTTTGCCCCATATTGCCAGCCTCCAGAACAGAGCTAGCCAGACTTTGATTATTCGCATCTAAAACCGTTAATGTTAAATCTGCCGTAGCTACCTGAGCCAGATTCATATTAAAGGCAAAGTGTCCAGACCCCAGGCTAATTATATACTTAAAGAGAGCGTGCTCTCCTTCTATATTCCATCCATTGCCATCAACATAGGGATCCGGGTCGCCTTCATTTTGACTATAGCCCCATCCCCCTTCATCTTCCATTTGAGTGAAATCCCAGGCTCCCTCCTGACTATGGGTTTCACTTAAACTAGCCCTAACATTGCCAATATGATCTTTTATGGAAAACTGATATGAAATAGCAGAACTCTCCAATTGCGTATAAGTTGCTAACCGACCATCAGAATAGATATACGATTCTTTAAGAACAGGATTAGCTTCTAATGCTTCTTTAAAATATTGAATTGGACTTCCCGAAAGGTCATACCACCAATACTCTGTATTCGATAATGATCCGGATACATAATTCTCCTTCTTAAACAAGTTTCCTCGGTCATCGTAGAAGTTCTTTTGACGCAGCTGTGTACCGCTGGCATTTTTCACTTCCTCTACCAGGCCACCGGGGGTGTAGGCTAGTTTAACGTCACGCTCTTTATCGATCTCTAATTGTCCACGCTCATCATACTGATAATTATCACTAAGCTGAGACTGGATTTCATCGCTAATGCCCGAGCTAGAAGACGCATCAGTTATATATAGTAACTGATTACCTGTTAACTGATTACCCGCATCTTTAGGGTAATTATAAGTCAATTGATCAAATAATGTTCCTGTTCCAGACCTTCTACTAAGTGATACAATATTACCATTGCCATCATAATCATAACTGGTTCCATATGCATTTGCACTATTGGAAACATAAGTTGCCGGTGCAGAATTGGTATAGCCAAACTCCAATCCGGTAGCAATGTTCCCCAAACTTGCTCCTGTCAATTGACCTAAAACATCATACTCATAGGAATAGGTAGGTCGGTTTCCGATGCTCTGGCTTAAAGCTATATCGCTACGTGTATACCAGGTTACTGCTTTTATCGTTCCATCTAATCGATCACTTAAGCTATTATCAGCAATGGAGTTTAAGGAGACATTTGCATTTTGATAATCCCCTTCATAATAGTGCAAAGTTTCTGCAAATAAGTCTTCATAAGCATCCACATCAATATAGTCAGGATCCGTTTCTGGTCGAAAGGCATTATTAATACCTTTCAATTTCCCACTAATAGTATAATAGTAATCAATACCCTGTGCCTTATTACCCAGTTCCTTTCGTTTTAATCGTCCAAGGATATCATAGTCATAAGTAGCCAAAGCTTTAAAATTGGTAGAAGCTTTATTACTCCCCATAATTCTGGCTAATTGCTGATCCTTATTAAATAAGAATTTTACGAAATAGGAAGAGCTGGCATCCTGCTCATCATAAGCAATTGCTACAGTTTTTCCAAGATGATTATAACTGTAACTAATGGTATGCACACCCAAGTCTGCACTGTACTGAACCAAATGCTCCAAGCGACCTAAATAATCATAACTGTACCAGGTGGAGGTGTTTTCATTGGAAGTTTTAGCCAGCCTGCCAACAACATTGTTTTGAGTACTTAAGTCTCCGCTTAAGCCGGTCGGATAATCATTTTGAACTTCATCGTAAAAGAAAAAAGTTTCATACTCTGTATTGAGCCCATTCAAGGTGGAATTATCCCCCACCAAATTAAAAGTATGACTGGCTGCTGGATTTTGAGGGTCAGATATACCAAAAGTGATCACTTCCCCTCCGCTCACATTATTATCATATTGGCCGGTTTTCCAAACTCTTCCAGCAAAGTCGTAAAGAACATAGCTAAAAGTATTGTTTGCTGCTTGAACGGCATTCTGAGAAAATTTAACTCTACCCTCCTTATCATATAAGTATTGGGTTAAATCCTCATCGGGAATTTGTTTCTGACTTACAGTTCCATCTTCATGATTTACCCCATAGAATTCGATTACGTCTTCATTATGAGAAGGTGGGCTGGGAAAGCTATTAACCCTTAAACCAATATTCCCAGCAAAATTAAAGAAGCTTAAGGCAGTATATGAAGATGGTTTGGATTCCTCATTTGAAGGAGTTAAATCATCTGTATCACGCCATTCTTTTGAGAATACTGATTTAACTCTAACTACAATACTTTTGTAATTAGATAAGGTAGCAGCGGAAATATCCCCATCATCAAATTTGTAATAATCAGCAATATCTAACTGTACCCAGACAGAGCCATCTTGTCTCCAAACTTTAGACTGACCACCAGTACCATTTGAATTAAATGTTGTTGGATCAAAGTATTGTATTTCTTCGTGTTCGATTTTAAAGGTTTTCTCCAATAAAACCACATCTTGACCTACGGCAGGTCTACCAACAACCTCAAAAGTAAATTTCTTTTCAAAAATATCCTTTACTACCAAAGAGCCCGCTGCAGGGGGAACCTTAATAGTTGAAACTGAGATAAACCCATTTGGATTTGCTTTGCCTCGGTTTTGACTTGGGCTGTCGGATTCAGCATAGATATCTGCGGTTCCAATAACTACAGCCACGGGAGGATCGCCTTCAGTTTCTGGTTCCAGTGCACTATATACGCTTTGATCGCGAACCAATCGTTCACCTGAAAGATTATTTGATATTACTTTATCTACATAAAGTGGCGAAAGACAAAGAGATGCCTCATTTATTGTATTTCCAGAGGGAACGGCTATTGGAAACACTACCAAATCATCTACTTGAGAAATACCGGTGGTTGAAGCAGTGCGGATTTCCACCTGATCATTAAACTGGAAATAGTTTGAAGCGTCGACGCTGCAATCAACACCCTCCGGTTGCACAACCTCAATTACATTCCCAAGGACATCATAATAATAAAGCGTCCATTCGTGGTAATCCAGTTCATAATTTAAAAAAGTCTTTAAGCCTCCATACTTTACAACCCTTAAATAGTTTTTCCAGACCCCATGACTGAGCGCATTCTCATTGAATGCTACTGAAACCCCTAAGACCTGTTGACCACTGGCATAACCTCCCAGAAGCACAATATTTTGAATTACAGATTTCTGAGCGTCTTGAACAATACTATAGTCAGTTCCCGCTGTTAAAATCGAGCCACTCAGTTGATCCACAATAATGACATCAAAACAATTCATAGGAAAAGTACCCTGACTGCTTTGATATATAAGAGTTGGATCAGGCATTTCCAGAGCCAATGCATCATCATGGCCATCAGGAACATGAATGGTAGTAAGAACCCCAGGATGCATTTCTATTCTTGCCTTCTGAACCTCACATGGATTTGTATTCCCACTAAGGGCAGTTGCCAGAATATCTCCAGAGAGGGTGGTGTAGGTAATTACCGCCTCATTTTCCTTAGTAATATTTATGGATTTTTGAGCTAGTTGCGAAAGGGTAAATTCTGTGGCCAATTGAGTATTAATAATCCCATCAGCCGAACTTCGCTTAATATGACTTTGATTAGCTCCAAATAAATTAACCAACTCATTTGCCGAAACAGCCGGGAAAGTAAAACTGCGATTTTCAGAATTAAAAAATCGCTGATCATAACCGCCAGTCGAAATTGCTGTATTGTATATATCGTCCTTATAATAAAGCTTGGCAAAAGGGTAGTCACTTCTAGCTATGTCGTCAGTATAGCCGCTATAAAATGCCCCTAAAGTGGATTGATGAGAAATCGCATCGGGAATTCCATTTGCATTCTCGACATCCAAAACTGAATAAGGCTGTATGGAAGCCGGGCTACTTATTGGTTCCTGATCTACAGAAAACATAAAAGTCTCGTCAATACAGAAGCTGGATTGATTTATTGGTGCCTCTAAACTTTCAATTATAGGCCTCCCAAAATTATCATAGATAACCTGTTTTGCTAGAACTTCGTTTGCCTCATAATTCTTACGCATGGACATTTCCACCTGATCAAAATCGCCCAGAACCTGCAGTCCTCGGCTTATCTCATTCCCATACTTATCATAAGCTATTTCCTCCACATACTTTTCCGCACTTAATGATTGACAATTGGAACTAACAGGAGTGGAAGAACTTGTACTCTGTGCACTAAGTACGGTCTCGGTGAAAGTAGTAGCCAAAAAACTCTCCGGATAAAGGAGGTTAATGAATACGTAATAAGATTGACTTGAGCTTAGAACAGAATTAATTGTATAAAGCTGCTCCGATCCATTATATACTTCAACATTTCCAAGATGATTTAAAACCAGAGTCAACTCAGATATATTAGAGATACTTAAAATCTCGCTCGAGTTATGATTAACATAACTACCATCAAAATAGAAGATGTCAACGGCTTGATCAATTTGATCACTAGTTCCCAAACTTATTTTGAAAGGAATTCCTTCCCAACTGGCATAATCTTCTGAGTAAAAATAGTATTCAGCTGACCCTACCTGAAATCCACGTTGCTCGGATACCAAATATCCATCTTGCCAACCGTTAGTACCATAGTTAATATAGCCCGTTTCAGAAACTTCCTCTAACTCAACGGACTCGCCCCATGCTATGGCATTGCCTTGAGCATTGCTGTAAAGACTAAAAACTATAAATGATAAGGTGAAAATTAATTTGCGCATCATCTTAATCATGGTAATTGGTTTGTTTTGAAAGATAGAAGCCAGGAGTATCCTCTGCATACAGTTGTATTACCCGACCTTTAGAGTCGTAAACTAATTTCCCTGCGATGTTAAGAGCATCCAGTTTTGCCGTAACCCTTTTAAATTTTGTATCGTACACCACCACTTCAATGGGACTTGCCGCAGGATGAAAGCGCACATCATCAATAATTGTTGAACCCCCGGCATTCAAAATCTCAATTTTCAATCCGGCATCAGCGGTTATTTGACCTCCTCCAATGAGGTCAAAAGTGTAGGTGCTTTGGCTTATTTGAAAGTTTAACGGTACTTCAAAACTCATCTTAATCTGCGTCCAGTCCCCGAAAGTGAATTTCTCCGAAATATTACTTAAATAGCTTTCGGCAAAAACAGAGAATGGGGTGCCCTGACCTTGACTAATCGTCTCGCCCACAATTGCAAATCGTAGTCTGGGATCACCACTAAGATTTGCCGTTCGAATCCACAAACTCATCTCATAGCTTTGCCCAGTTTCAAAATCATCCAAATTGGGATCATGATAAATGGTCTTATAACTAGCATCTTGCGGCAACTTTAAATAGTACTTTCCTGTATGCGCTTCTACACCGCCATTAGTCGTTGCAGACTCCTGATACGATGTTAAAAAGAAGTTCCCCTCAAATATGAAATTGTCGGCATTTATATCCTCAAAACCAGTTGCACTATAACTCGATAAGGGTAAGGTTGCCGATTCCACAAACGGGACTCTCAGACTATTGTAGTACCTCTTACTACTGAAGATGTTCGCCTTAACATTATAAGATTGTAATACATTAAGCGAAGGATCAATAATTTGAATTTCAGATTCATTGGCCAGTAAATTATTCTCAGATGGTGAGAAAATAGTTGAAACACGAGTAATGGTGCCAGATGGAACAATACTACGGCCAGCCAAGGGAGCAATTACAGTTTTAGCATACGATACAACTGAAGAGCTAGCCGAAAGAGTTGAGACATCCAATGTTATATAGTTTTCATTAGAATTAAACTGATCTACAGTTCGAATTTTTTTCAATGGGTTACCGGTGGGAATACCGGTCTCCATTCTGTAAAACTGATTGAGAAAATTTTGATTAGGTAAATAATGCTTAATCGTATTTTCCTTTGAAATATCCTGTAGGTTTTTCCTTAATAATCTTTGACTGCTTGCATCTGTATAATACTCATACCAAGGAGTGGTTTGGCTATTAATATCACCTAAAACATATCTTGTAGACTCTCTCTGATATCCGGTTTCTTCTGTAACAGAAGTTAATGGAGAAATCTTATTCCATTTTTCAAAACTATTATCCGTATTAAAATAAGTTTTCTCTATCGCCTGGTAAGATTCCGCCGACATATTCAAAATAAGTTGAGCCGCAGCTGTTTCCGGATCAATAGCCAAGATATTCTCCGATAAGACCTGACCATTCTCACGGGTCACAATCTTAAGTGGCATCTCATATCGATGTATATAATGTGTTTTATACTTATAGGCTGTAGTTGTTGTTTGCTGGGCGCCAGAAGTATACGAATTCTGCATATGGGCATAGTACGAATTTGCTTTAAAGCCTTTTTCTCCATAGAAATAATCTTTCGAAATCTGTAAGTTACCCAAGCCATCAAATACTTCCATCTGATTTAATCGACCCAATCTACCGTGATAGCGATTAATAATTGTGCTTAAATACACAGGCATATCTTCATCATTACCATAAGGACGAGGTGGTAAAGTGTAAACAATTTCATAGGGTGGACCACTTCCACTGGGGGTAACAGTGTTCACCACACTGCCTTCGCATGAACAGGTAGTTTGCCCTGTATATAGAGAAGGTCTCGCTGAATTAATGAAAACACCATCCATACTGTAAAAAGGAGTGGTTGGAAGATGATTCTCTACCACATCAGAGTCTGATGGATTTAAATTGTTATACTGATAATAGTTTTGTAAATAATAATTAAATGCATCCACCATAATACGAGGTGCTAATTCGGCCCAACTCTTGGGATAATTAGTAAAAGGCCCTTGATAACTCCTTGTAGAAACAATTGGGTTTTCTCTGGTAAACTTGTAAAAAGCTGCAGGACTATAATTTAGCCAATAAAATGGTAAATAACACTTGCCTAACTCTTTAAGGCTAACTTCAGATCTCACGTCAACCTCTCGTTGTAAATCAAATTGGAATTTGGCCGTGCTTATCAAATTTGAATTCTTATCAATCTTCTTTAAAACAACTTGCTCATACAGAACTCCTCTATCGGAACTGTTGTGGTTATTAAAATTACTCCCAAAACTCACCCCTCTTTTTGCTCCCAGGTAAACAGTTTCAAATTTTTTAAGGCTGGCCCTAGGAACAAGATATTCATACTCCAATTTGGCATAATCTTGAGCATTAATATCCTTTTTCACTCTTAATTCTTTGACCCTACTTATTCCAGTTCTGTAATACTCATCTACAAAACTCAAATAGACATCATCAATATAGTACCATGGCCCAGTGGTATAGTCAGAAGTACCAGCCGGATTATATAAGACCGTTCCACCAATAAAGCCTACTTCTCTTGTGGAGCTCCCTGCATATGAAATTCCTTTCCCTGTGCTTACACCCTGGCTATCAAAACCTAATCCTGTACTATTGATATTCGTAACCCTTACGGATTTTATATGATGAACATCATGAACATTTCCACTGTAATTACTGGTAGCTAGTGCATTTTTATGATAGAAGTGACCCCTAACCGTTCTGGCAATTCCTGAATTATTGTAGAATATTTTTTTGTGATCATCAGATAATAAGTAAGCTTTTTCATTCGGATGATCAAAATATACCGGAATGTAATTCTCCCAGGACTCCGTTAAACCTTGAATGGTATACCGATACAGTGCTTCTTCATATTCGACTTCTACATGGACATCCGAAGGCAAGGTTATTTCATCTATTAACCAATTATGGGACTGGTTATCCTGGCTTGTATTTAGGTTACGCATTCGAAGCCCAGGTGCAGCAGACAAATCAACGTAATTCCCATTCTGATCATGATTATTAACTTGAAAAGTTGGATTAAGGGAGGAATATCCAAAAGTGTATCTTTCCAATTCTTGATCAAGATGATCATGATAAATGACATTTAACAAGGTTAATTTCCCCCCTGAGTTTAAACTGGACTTCCGATCTATCAGTTCAATAAGGCTTAGATCCTCACCGGAGCTGAGATAGTTTTTTGACCCGGAATGGTAATTATTAATATTCCCATCGTATTCCGGCTGCAATGAATAATCATATACAAACTCTATGCTCCCTAATAGCTGAGATTCAGTACCAAAATAGTCCGATTCAAAATATACACCACTGGTTGAAGGAGGAGTTGCAAAAATGGAATTGGGACTGGGATGAGATGATGCATTTAAATTTAAAGACAACTGGCCATCTTTATGGTATTTTGCCACACGTTTCAAATAAAAATTTGGAATTGCTTCATTAGCGCTACTCAAACTATATTCATCGTCTCTATAATCCTTATAAAAGACCATGACCTCGCGGTCGGTTTCAATTTTTTCAATGTAATAGCGCTCTTCCTTACTTAAGGACAAAACCCCCAATTGATTCAATTGAACCTCTTCAAGGTCCTTAAGCTCATCTTCATTGGGGCCAGGATTATAGTGAAGACCATAGTAGGGAAAGCGGCTGTAAAGATCTCCCCAATGGGAATAGCTAAATGCTACCCAGTGTCCATCATCCCCATCATCAACAATACCGTTACTATTCAAATCTCGATAATTAGGCCCTGTAATAGCGGTTAATTTCCATTCGGTAACTACATAGTCTGCAATTTTTGTACTTACGATCTCATCATAGCTTGCGTTTTGAACAGTTCCCGCATCTATATCATAAAGATTAGTAATACTTTGAAGTTGTAGTACGGGTAATGAATAGTGGTACTGCATTCCGTCCGGTGTTACCGCTGTAAAAGCCACAATCTCTTCACTACCCAAGGAAGCTAAATTCCCTGAAACATAATCACTTATACCAGAATACCTAATGAACCCAGGGGTATCATCTGTGTTTTGATTGGTCACAGCATCCTTGGTGTACTGGCGTATATACACATTTCCAGTTGGATCATTACTCAGAACTAATAACCAGGGGTTTTGAAAAGGAATAGTCGCTTGTCCCTCACTATCCATTTGTCTTAATGGACTAAATTCTCTTTGAACTTGATTAATTTCTGCCTCATAAGGAGAAGGCATTAACTGAATTGGATTTTCATTAGTTAGATTTCCATTTTCCACATTAAGAATGGAAGGATAATAATCTAAGCTAAAAGTCCCTGACAGGCCATTGCCTGTAAAATAAAACTGATCAAAATCTTGTACAAGGCCTTGCCCTTGACCTGTTAAACTGGGCACATAGGTCGCATCTGAATAAACGCTGGTACCATTAACTGACTGACTGTACATTGATCCTGCCCGTACCAAATTTTCTTCTGAACCAGAGACCTCAGTACCTAATGGCAAAACCAAACTTCGCTTAGTTTCCAAATAATCACTATGATCATCTGGGCAAGTCATTACCGTTCTTCTAATTGATCCAACATCAAAATTCCAACCCAATCCAACCATAGAGGCAGGTTGGTTCATTTGAACATTACCTGAGTAGGGAATTCCTATAGAATAAGACTGGCCGGATACAGAACTAACACTGCCAATGGGAACCGACAAAGAGAATTGCCCATTAGAAGTACTCACCATTTTTTCAAATGGTGCATAGCGGTCCTGCGCCTGAATAGTGGTGAAAAGTGATAGCGTGAAAATCAGGCTATGAATTAATCGGGTTTTCATCAAAGAAAAAATTTCTTCGAATCTAGTCCGACTTACTGCCTGGGGCAAGGCCAAAAATCAAATAAATGGAAAAATGCTGATTGGCCATTAGATAGCAGTGATATAATGCGCTATGATCACAATTCCTTTTAATTCACAAACCAAAGCTTAAATGACTCCATCTTTCCATCTAGCTCGACTTGCACTATATAAATACCGTCTGGAAAATGAATTTCTTCATGCATATAATTTACTGCTTGTTTTTGGTACTTCAACTGTCCCTGTAAATTATAGATTCGAATATCCCCTAATTTCTGAGGTGGTAATTGAACTGTTAAAGTCCCTCTGCTGGGATTCGGGTAAACAGCTATCAGCTCTTTATCCTTTGGTGCAGAAGTAAAAGTTGGCACGGATAAACCGGAAAACAGCGTGTTTCGATAATAATAAAAGGAACGAGAGAACTCAGGATTAATGCCTGAATAAATTAAATCTTCATCTCCGTCTGAATCAAAATCCCCGCTCACAAATGCTCCATAGGCTACTGTATAAAGAATTGAATCAGAAACCAATGTGAAATTGAAATTTGTATCTACTTCATAAATTTCCGAGTAAGGCTGATAATCGGCAAATCGAAAATTAACCCCACTTACAACGAGCTCTTTTACACTATCCTGATCAATATCGATAAAAGTCCCTGATGCTCTGGCAAAGTCAGTAATGCTATCCGGTACAATGCTAAAATTATTGTTGCCATTGTTACGATAGGTAACCGTGCCACCATCCGCAGGATGCCCCAAATACAGAACATCGATCAAAGAATCCTGATTAATATCTTCTAATATAAAATCTGCATAGGTAGAATAACTGTTATAGTGTATAGGCTGAATACCAATTAATGTATCGAACCTTCCCGATCCATTATTTACTAATTCATATAGTGCCGACCATTGGGAGTAAAGAATATCTTTATCTCCATCATTGTCCATATCTACACTTCTTATAAAATCCGGAATAGGCCTTTTCCAGGTGCTATCTTGGTAAAAAGTCATAGATCCTGAATTAAGGAATAAATGATAATTCTCTCCATTCACCCCCATTATGCTATTTACTAGGAGATCTAAATGACCATTGCCATCAAGATCTTCTAATAGTAAAGATGTTTTTGAGAAAAAAGCGGGGTAATTTCCTTGAAAAACTGAAAAGCTACCAGCACCATCATTTTGCAACCATTCGGTTTTAAAATTGCCTTGTTTGTTCTGGGAAACCCTTAAAATATCCGGATCGCCATCGTTGTCTAAATCACCAATTGCAAAACTTAAATTTTCAGCTCTTAAATGTAAGAGGGGATCCGGAGACGGGCTAAAGGCTCCCAAGCCATTATTAAGAAATACACGCATGGAGTCTAAAAAATCTGAATATTTGCCACTTGCCACTAAATCCAGATCACCATCCATGTCAATATCTATCGACTCCATCTTTGCCTTGCAAATATTTTGAAAGGGATATCCAGCTTTATTTAGTCCCCCATTAGGGTCCCCCAGGTACAAATCTATTTCATAGTTATCATCACTCCTTCTGGACATTTGATTGTCAAAACCTGCAACATGCACTATATCTTGTCTTCCATCTCCGTTTACATCTCCCATAGCGGTTCTATAGGATTCGTAGGCGCTAAAAGGTGTCTCCAACACTTCTCTTAGATCCCCCCAGCCTTTATTCTCGAATAATTTAGGCTTAGCAGTGTCTGAAAAAATAACGGCCTTACCGGTAACTAATAAATCGTGTTTAGAATCCCCAACAAAGTCTGCAGCTTGCAAACTAAAGCCAAAAGTTTCAGGCTTCATGCCGCCAGCAAATAAATGAGGCATTACAATCCTACCGGGTTTTTTACTGAAATAACCGAAGCCATTATTCTCATAATATTCTATTACTAACCCTGTAAATAGCTCATTATAAACCGTCAAGTAATCCAGATCATTATCTGTATCCAGATTCATAAACTTATATACCGGTATTGTGTTACTGCCAAAGTCAGGCTTTAAATTATTAATACTGGACGTATTAAAGCTTCCGTTGGGCTGACTTAAATAAATAATATTGGTGTCTCCTGAGGGACCTCCTTATGTAAGCTTCCCTTAAAACCGAACTGTTTAAAAGTAGAGGAATAGGATTAATTTTAAACAGTCGATTATGAGAAAGAGTAAGTTTTCGCCAGAGAAGATTGCCAGGGTCTTGAAAGAGTTTG
>Ga0189282_100187_pt1 | contig 63293 bp, 55 predicted proteins | sample N26C3minimetaG_FD_130328 | JGI IMG/M metagenome (GOLD analysis project Ga0189282, IMG submission 130328) | Marine microbial communities from the Costa Rica Dome - N26 C3 mini metaG | ecosystem: Environmental > Aquatic > Marine > Oceanic > Photic zone | place: Costa Rica: the Eastern Pacific... | reverse complement strand
TTCTTTGTCATTTTAAGTGATTTAAATGGTTAATGAATCCATCTTCAAGGCTAGCCTTGAAGATAACAAAACCATCACTTATCTTTAGACCAAGATCAGTCCACTTTTAGTTGAAGATTTACATAGTGCAGGGACTCAACATATCGGGTGGGGGCATCATCTCCAAACCCAAGCACTATGGCAAAAAAGCAATACAAACGGTCATTGATGCAAAGAGCGGCGGGGCCACAAAAGCGGTTAGGACACTTACGCAATAATTAGGATTATGAAAGGAAAATACGAGATATTCAATGATATCGCCCAGAGTAGAAGGCACAACAACAGGCTCGTCTATAGCTGCCTGATCTTGATGATAGCGGTCTTCGCGATCGCCATCTATTTCGTGGTATCGGCCCATGAGCGTGCCAACAATAACGCCTATGTGCTGCACGGGGGGCAACGCCTCCCCATGGTACCGATCAGGGATGCCAAGGAAAACCTCGAAATTCTTTGCGAAGGTCACGTCCAAAACTTTCATGAACTGTTTTTCTCGTTGGAACCCGATCTGAACCTGATCAAAAGAAACATAGAGGAAAAAGCCTTGTTCATGGTCGATTGGTCAGGCAACCGTTTATATGCCCGTTTGGTCGAAAAAAAATACTTCCATGATGTGGTAATGCGTGACTATCACTACTTTGTGGAACTTGATTCGATTCAAATCGACTATGCAACCTATCCGTTTCCGTTTACTTTTTACGGCAAACAGGCCATAGAAAAAGGCAAATCCACAACGTATAGGAACTTGGTCACTAAGGGGCACCTGAAAAAAGCGGGCATTACCCCAAACAACCTGAACGGAATCAAGATTATCGACTTTGAGGTCGTGGACAATTCCGATCTCGAGCGTAGGTAACATGAAATTCAGTGGCAACATAAAACGTTTGAAGCGATGGGTCGTAAGGCACAGAAATTTTGCTATGGCCCTACCTTTTATTCTGGTACTGACCAGTTTTTTTGTCATTGAGAACGTCAAGGATTTTCAAATGGGGTTCGGCGACACTACCGATCCTACGAATGGCTTCAATCCAGAACTTCCCGGCAAGGTTCCGACCTTGGAATCCGAAGCTATCGCCGAGCCTTGGAAATTAAAGGACTCAACTGAAAAGAAAAAGGTAGGGAAATCTTCGTCCTTACCGGACATGACCCAAATGAATGATTCGCAAAACGATTCTCTCCAGAAGATCTTGAAGCGATTGGAAGGACTCTCCCTGGATGCTAAACCACAGGAAACGGTGCAGGCCGAAATCCCCGATGGAAAGAAAACCGTGGAGAGGGAAAAGAAGAGCGCAATGACCGCTGAAGAGCAGAAGCAAAAATTCGTCGAGAACCGCTTGGCCTACCGTGAGATGCTGCTGGAGGGAAAAAAGAAAATAGTCGGGGAATCCTTGAGAGGGAACCGCAGGCCCCAACAGGAACGGATGCCCGTTACCAAAAAGCCAATCTTCTTTAGGGCCACCGTATATGGCGACCAATTCATCTTGCCCAATGAGAACGTAAGGCTCCTACTCATGGAAGATATGGTCCTTAGCGAAAAACGATTTTCCAAAAATACCTTCATCTACGCTATGGCTTCCATACAGGGAAACAGGGTGTATTTGGATATAGACAATATCGAGCACCATCCGGTCGATATCTCCGTCAGGGACTTCAACGATGGCAGGGAAGGAATCTACAACAAAAGGGCCGGGGAACTCTGGAGGGAGTACAAGGCCGAAATGGGAGGCGATGCACTACGAGGGGCCACCGACGAAATTACCAGCGGCGCACCGGATGTTTTAAAAGGCATCGCCCAAGGGTTGGGGACTTTCCTTCGAAAAAAAAGGTTACGGGAAAAAGAAAAAATCCTATTGATGGATGATTATGAACTCTTATTGGCAACACAATGAAAATAAAAGCTGTACTTACAATAATTGGGCTATTGGGGTCTCTATCGGTTATGGCGAAAATGGACACCATTCCGGTTTCAAGGAACTATAAGACCATTCTGGTACTGCCCGCCCCTTATGATTTTTCCATCAATGGGAAGGAGCTGAATTTTTTGGAGTCCTTCCCGACGAAAAATGCTTCCGCAACCTCAGAGCGTATCGTTTTGCTTATCTATAACGATGTGGCGCCCGACACCTCCGATTTTACGAACTATACCATTTATACCCGTGACGGTCGTGCCTATGATTTTATCCTGCAACTTGTGGACATCCCCGCCAAGAAGCGATGGACCATAACCACCGATATGGTCGATAACCTCGAAGAGCTATCCCATAAAAAAAGTGCTACTGAATTGGATGAATCCGACTTTGCCTCACATCCTGACATAAAGGACACTTTAGCAACTACCAAAACAGTTGGGGAAAAATTGGAGATTAAGCCCGAAAAGGAAATCGATGGGGAACCCTTGCCGCTTACCAAGGAATTGTATGTCTTGGATAGAATGGAATATATACGGCGGAGATGTTATTACAACCAGTTCAACAAGGGCAAGATCATCCGATATTTTTCCAAATACGATGATGTATTTCTCTGGCTGGAGAACGTGTACTATGAGAATAACGAAATATACCTACAGTTTCGCTTGGAGAACAAGGAACATATAGACTATGATGTCAATTTTATAAAGTTCAGCATCGCCACCAACTACAAGAATAGTTCGAGCAATGTCAAGACGGAACACAAGCCCTTGTTCAGGTATAAAGTTCCCAAAAAGGTCGAGGGGAATTCCGAGAACTATTTTATGGTGGTCTTCGATAAGTTTACCCTTGACCGGAGAAAGTCCCTCGTAGTGGACCTAGATGAAGAAAAGGGCAATCGAAACCTATCCTTGGATATAGATCAACTTGTCATCAATAACCCATCAGGATTTAAATTATGAAAGGCCATAATGCGCATTTATAAGATAATGACCAACTCCAACCGATAGAATAAAACGATTATCATCACTGGTTGGCTAAATTTTAAATAGATGAAAGCAAAGTTATTTTTCATTACGGTGTTGTTTTGTCTTGCGGGTTCAGCCGTTTCAGGCCAAATGCGGGGGAACCTTGCCTCTTCGGTCGGAGTGAGCGGTGGCTATGTCGAGGATGGATACGGCATTATGGGAACGTTCAATTTTCATCCCAATCGGTTCCAATATTTTCAGATAAGTGTTTTGGCCGCAATTGCCGAGGACAAGGGTGCCCAATATATTCCCTATAATATTTTCACTATTCAGCCGGGGCTGTACTATCGTGTATTCATGGCGCCTCGAAGAAAAAATTTTAGCCTTTTCCTCGGTGGCGGTGGGCTGTTCGGATACGAGGTCATCAATAACGGAAGCAATGAACTGCCCACCGGTGCCCTTATCAATGGTAAAAGCCAGTTTATTTATGGCCTGTATCTCGGTGCGGAAATGGAAATAGGCCTGAGCAATGATTTTTCGCTATTGGTCAAGGCCAACGAATACTACCATGTCAATTCGGACGTGGGAAATTTTTATCCGTATGTCGGCGTCGGCCTACGGTATTTTTTGTTTTAAAAAGCGACGTTATGAAATTCAATACCCCACAACGCATAGTCGCCATAGGTTCGCTATGCATAATATTTATAATTGCCTGTAGCAAGGACTTTGAAGGAATAGTGCAGGATTCCTTCGATTTCACCTTTGATGGTAACAACGAGGAAAACGGTTTTGTATTTGAAGCTGCAAGAACGGATTTCAGCTTGGAACCAGAGCGGATGGTCTCCACCGTTTCCTATTTCATGAAATATAATATCCTTGACGGAAAAGGCTATTATTTAGGTACGGAAAACGATACCATCCGCGAAAATGACACCATTTTGGTCAAGGACTTTGACCTATCCTACCGGTATATGCCCATCGATACGGGTATGCATAAAGTCAAGGTATTGGCCTGGGATTCAAACCAATTGCAAAAGGAGTTGGAGTTGGCCTACAATGTCAAGTACGCCAGTTTCAGCTTTCTCTTGGGAAAGGGTACCGGGGATTTCATTATCAATAGTCGGAATCCCGTAAATGTAACCTTGCTACGGGACAAGAACACGGTAGCTCCGGATGGGGAATCGACCGAGGAATTTGGGATTACCTACCAACTGGAAGATGGTTCTGGCAAGCTCCATTTGGACGATGTTACCTACGATGCGGGAACCCCGTTCAAGTTGCCCAAGGGCATTACCGAATTTGGCTACCTTCCAGAAACCTTGGGCGAGCATAAATTGACCATGGTTGCCAGGGCTCCCGATGGGGCGTCCCTGACGAACGAGCTGCTGCTGACAGTCGGAAATGTCAATTTCACGTTCAGGGCGACGGCGGCATCCTCACAAGTGGAGCTGGACACCAATCTAGCAATCAATATCGATTTGCAGACACAGGACGGGGAAAGCGAAGTTACCTATGATATTAGCCATTCCTTTTCTTCCGATAGCCAAGGCGCGGGAATCGTACGGGACCAAAATGGCGGGGTCATGGACCCCGGGACTTTTCGCGGCATCGATCCCGGCAATTATAACTATACTTTTGAGGACGATGAATTGGGGCAGCGCAAAATCTATTTTGATATACGAGACAGCAATGGCCAGAGGAAAAGGGACAGTGTCGAGATCGAGATTGCCAACATTCCCTTCACGTTTAGCGGAAATTCGGAAAGCAACCAGGTATTCGTAAACCAACGGACACAGCTTAATTTCAACATCAAATCGAACGGCAACACATCCAATATCGATTACTTCCTGACCTATGACCTAGAAGAAGGAAACGGAAGGGTTACTGGGGTCAATGGAAATACCATTCAGAACAATACCGATTATCCGGTCGACTTGGGTAATTTCCCATTGTTTTATACGCCCGAAACCTTGGGCCCGCATCGCATCAATTTTCTCGTTACGGACAATTACGGGCAAGCGGTCGGACCCGTCGAAATCGATCTGGATGCCAATCCACTTGAACTGGAATTCAATGCCTCGGCCAATAGCAACGAGGTATTGGTAGGCCAGCGTGGTACAATTTCATTAAGCCTTATCGAACAAGGGGATTACGATGGGGTTTCCTATGAGTTGAACTACTTCATTTCAGGTGGTGACGCACAATTATACAATGGAAATTCGCCAATAATCCCTAGCCAATATTTTTCGGTAAGTCCGGGAAGCTTTGCGTATGATTTCGTCGGGGAACAGGCAGGAACCTACGAAATAACCTTTTTGCTTCGTGACAGCAACGGTCAGATCCTTGAAGATAAGGTTACCGTCGTTGTCGGGAATAACGACTTTACGGTCAATATGACCCCATCCAAGGCTACGGAATTTTCCAATATTCCGGTAGGTATGATCGTGGATATCGACGAACTGCCCGAGGGAGCGAACGACAGCTACATAGCGTTCTTCTCCTCCAGCCAAAACGGGGCGATGTCCGTAAATGGTATAACCTACGGTCCGGGGGAACAATTTCCCTTGGGCGCCGGGGTCAACAATATTTCCTATACCGGATCGGAACCCGGACAGCACAATATTGTCCTCAGTGTCGAATCAGGATCGGACGTTACCCGCACGGCCAACTCTACCATCACTTTTGACCAGGTCGATTTTACCTTTACCGGGGGCACCCAAAAATCGGATATAACCGTGGGGGAAACCACCGGTCTCAATTTCAATATTTCGGAAAGTGTCGGGTCTTCGGATTACACCATGCGTTTCAGTATGAACGGGAATGCGCTTATCAGGGACAACAATGGTATAGAGGTAAGCCCAGGAAACAGTTACGATGTCAATACGGGCAACTTTAACTGGACGCTCGAAGGAACCAGTGAAAGTACGGTTCGAATGGCTTTCACGGTCCGAAACGATACGGGATTGGAGAAAACTGTGGATATTACGGTAAACGTGGCGGCCAAGGATTACACCTTTACCGCATCGGGCACATTGCAGCAAGCCTATACAGGGGAACAGGTGGATATGAACTTCAATATTTCCGAAATCGGAATCGGTGGGGATACCTACGGGATGTATTTTTCGGCAAGCGGCAACAATGGTTCTTTTGAATATGAGGGCACTAGCTATTCCGCTGGAGAAAGTTTTAATGTACCTGTGGGGGCATTTTCGGGAAAGTATGTCGGAACGACCGAAGGCAGTCATGTCATAACGTTTACGGTACGCTCTTCATCGGATGTGGAGAAAACGGCCAGCGTCAACATCAACTATGAAAGGTACGAGGAACCATTCGAGTTGACCGTTAGTCAGGCTCCAGGGGAACGTTTGGAAGAAGAACCTTTTAACATCACGGTCATTACTAATGCCATAGGCACTCATGACCCGGCCGTGACCTATCAAATGACATTTTCTTTCAATGGAAACCGTGTCGGTTATTTCTTTTATGGTGGGAATAGATATGATGAGGGGGAGACAATTCCGTTGAACTACGGGAGTACCAACCTTACTTTCTATCCAGAGACCTCAAATACGTTTACCATTGATTTTGAGGTGGAGAACTCAACGGGGCATTCCAAAAGCGGAAGCACATTTGTTGACACTTTAGGAAGGCCCGTGGCATTGGTCAAGGGGGAAAAGCACAATGTCAGTTGTGGGGGATTGAACGGTTGTGATTATCAAGTCAGGATCTATACCTGTTTTGATATCGAGTGTTCGGAGGCCTATGGCGGTGCTACGTTGGATCAAGTGGAAATCAGGATATTCAACCGGAGTACCAATCGGTGGGATACCCGCTTATTCAATTACAATGAAGCCTCGGGCGATGGGGTGGATAGGTATTTCATGTTGGAAGAGGAAGCCCGTGAAAGCCGTTTAAAATATCTTGACCAGGACTTTGAGGTCAGGGTCAGGGATACCAATGGCCAATGGAGTGACAAAGTAAGGGGAAGAGTGGTCAGAGTTTGATGTCAAAGGCACTTTTAACGCGCTAAGCTAAGCATAACTAAAACTAGCTTCTCTTGAAAGTGTAGGTAATCACTACATCCTGATCATCCAGAAAATCCTCTTGGTCAACGACCAATCGGTTTTTGGTAAACTCCACGATAATCCAATCGTTGCGGTTATCAAATCGTATGATCCAGTTGTCTATTAGTTCGTACCTATCGTCCTCGACATTTTGAAATGCGGGCACTTCCCCACAGGACAGTCCGTTTTCATTAATGGAAAAAGCACCTTTTTCTTCAGCTCCCCTAGAGCTGAAGAAAGTGAGATTATCCTTTAAACATTGACGTATTTCGTTGGTATTGAACAGGTCTACATTGACCGTACCGTCGCCATTGATGTCCACGGCTGTATTGGAATCAATAGATTCATACTCCCACTGGCCCAACAAAGCTTGGCTCCTATCCGATTCCGCAACGCTGTCGTCGTCGCTATTGCACGAAAAAAATAGCAGCATCGGGAATGCAAAAAAGATGAAAATATTTGGTTTCATTGGAACTAGCCTTGAATTACTACAAATATATCACTAAGGATTACATATTTTAAACAAGAATTTTCGAAATTAATTGTGCTTAGGCAAGATAAATGCATGGAGCACTTTTTTTGTGCCTCCATGCTTTTATGCGCGGTGCTGAGGATGTTTAAAAACCGTAGCCGGAAAGACGACCGAATGCGGGCCAGCGTAGCGTGCTCGCTCGGTCAGGCTTGGAGGCAGAGGGTTTTCAACTTCCGCAGGCACAGGGGAGAGCAATATGAAAATGATCTCTATATTTCAAAAACTAAACATTATCCCCAAAGTTGTGTAACCTTCCAACTGACCTGTAACAAATTCAGTCCTCATGCTTTCTGGTTTTTTCCAACCCAAACCATCGTTTGTATCGATTTTCTTGATTCGTCGATTGGCCGCCGCCTTGCCTACTACATAACCGATAAAAAGACCCAAGGGATAGTCCGAGGCCCAATGTACCCTGCTGCTCATCATTTCGAAGGCCATGATACCCATTAAGGTATAGCCAACGGGCTTTATCCATTTTATCTCAGGATAGTTCGTAGCAATGACGGTAATGGTCGCCATAAAAGTCGCCACATGGCCCGAGGGCATGGCATCGTAGTTGGACGTTCTTGTTTGATATTCCTTGATTCTGAGGAAGAGTGTCCAATGTCCGCCGGGATTTCCGCTATCTATGGCGGGGCCTGGACTCTGCCTTCCAGCAAACCTCTTGATGGTCTGTGTGATGACGCCGATCATACGTGCCATTTACAGCACCCATAGCCTTATTTGTTAGTGGACCTTAACTTTTTGCAATTGTTTTTCTAAAACTACTGGTTCCTGCCTAAAACATTCCACCAGCATTTTATAGAGTTCAGGATGCTTTTTCTTGAGTAAATCGGGCCGTTCAAAAAAGTATTCAGAAGCCACTGCAAAAAACTCGGCTTCGTTGGTGCCGCCATACTTTCGGATATCGGAATGATTATCGCTTATGGCTTCCATTTCCTTATGGATCAACTTTAGCCATGGGATTGCATATTGATGTTTCAATAACCGTTCTGGCACTCCATCGGTCACATCGTCTATTTTATCTATCAGGTGTGCAAATTCGTGAATACCGGTGTTGCTTTTATCAGTCGTATTGGCAAAGCCATGATACAACGCTTTTTTTGATAAAATCATCTGTTTTTCGAACCTTCCGTTACCGACCAATCCGCCAATATTTCGCAGTAGTCCTTTGCTGTCAAATTCTAAATCTTCATTAAAATGGTCGGGATATAAAAGTATACCGCTTAAATTAGTGTAATGCCATTCTTCAAAACCAAAAACGGGAATCACGGCACTTGCGGCAATCAATATTTTGTCCAGTTCCTGTAACTCCAGTTGTACTCCGTCGATGGAAACCTCGCTTAAAAACTGCATCATTCGTTGTTGAAAAACTGCCTGTTCACTTTTGGGAAGTTTCCGGTAAAAGAGTACATGATCCATCAGCAACGGATGCCAATGATTTGGGAAGGGCTTTACCTTTTTTTTTCCTATTCCGGAAAAATAATAAACGGCAAGCGCCAATATCAATCCGAATATAATCGTATAAATCATAGTTGATGTAGCGGATAAGGGAATATCATCTGATTTTAATTTTTCCCAGAATAACCACCATATAATAACAAATTATCCGGTTTGATTATTTGGAATAGTCCTTCAACAGAAAATTCCAATGGTATCTTTTTAACAATCCTATGTACAAATAGAGTTTCAACTTTTGGGCATTCAATTTTTTATTGACTTTTATTGATGACGTATTGAAGTAGGAGACAATACTGTAAAGTTCTTCTACGCAATAGTTTTCAAGAAGTTCAAAGCAATGATAACGTAAGTAGGTAGCCAAGTTCTTACCTCTATACGCCTGAAACGTGTAAACATTCAAAAGGTAACCTTCCTTATCTTTTATTTTGAAGGAGCGGCCTTTAAACACAAAATCCTGCAAATCAACGAATAATAGGGCGGCAATCTCTTTCCCTCGCTTGAGACCGATACATATCTGCCCCATACTTAAATTCTGCTCTAATTCCTTGGTTGTAAGCCCCATGATGTTATTCATTATCCCAATCTCGTCCAAACCTATATAACATAATTCATAGTCTTTGAAGCTATCTCGAATCTCAGGTTTTTCGGCTCCATTTTTTATTTCCCTATACCAATAGTAGGGTGCGATGTCCAATCCTATCCGGGTCAGAGCATTTCTAAGGGTGAATAAAAATAGTCCATGGCGTATTCGGTGCCACAATAACTTCGTTTTATAGAATTTGCTTTTTTCCGCTACCTTCATTTTCTTTTCATTTGACTTAAGTCAGTACTGACAGAACGATATCTTTTAGATTGGATATAAATTTATTATAGGCGTTTGGTGATTAACGAACATCAACACTTTCCGCGCTAAACCCAATTTTCTGCAAAGTAGCTTTTACATCTTCTTCTGAAGCACCATCGCTTTCTATGGTCAAGATTTTATCAGCATTAGTAGTGTCCACTTCCCAACTTTCGACCCCTTCTTGTTTGTTTAAAAAGGGGGTTACTTTAGAGATGCAACCGCCACAATTGATATTTGTTTTGAATTTTATAGTTTTCATAGTATTTAAATTTATGATTAATCTTAAAGTTTTACTCGTTTAAGCCTTAAGCTATTTAGAACGACAGATACGCTACTGAATGCCATTGCTGCTCCCGCAATCATTGGGTCCAATAAGAACCCATTTATGGGATACAAAACGCCCGCCGCAATCGGTATTCCAATGATATTATATATGAATGCCCAAAATAAGTTCTGACGGATACCCAAAACCGTTTTCTTTGATAGTTCCAATGCTTTTGGGATGGATTGCAAATCTGAAGTTATCAAAGTCATTTTTGCAACATCCATCGCTATATCAGAACCTTTACCCATCGCAATACTCACATTGGCTTGCGCCAAGGCGTGGGAATCGTTGATGCCATCGCCAACCATAGCTACTATTTTTCCATCAGCTTGCAGTTTTTCTACAAAAGCTGCCTTGTCCGAAGGCATTACTTCGCCTTGGTAATTTGTTATTCCAACCTGTTGTGCTACTGCAGCTGCGGTCTTATTGTTATCTCCGGTAAGCATAAAGACCTCGGATGTCTCTTTCTTGAAGCGTTGCTATGGCTTTCTTTGAAGTTTCCTTAATTTTATCTGCAATGGCGAGTATTGCCAGTACTTGTTCATCATTTCCATAGAATATGACTGTTTTTGCTTGCTCTTCGAGGCTTTCTGCTGTTTGCATTAAGGAAGCATTAATTTGAATATTTTTCTCAAGCATTAATTTATGGTTTCCCACATAGTATTGTGAACCATTTTTTGCTTGAGCTTTTACACCCATACCTGTAATACTTTCAAAGGAATCTATTTCAGTTTGTTCAATATCTTCTTCTTTCAAAAGGTTGACCACCGCTTCCGCCAAAGGGTGTTCAGATTGTGCTTCAATTGCTAAAAGAATTTGTTTGTATTTCTTCGTGTCTTTATTATTCTCAGACCAATGAATATCCGTCACTAATGGTTTTCCTTCGGTAATGGTACCCGTTTTATCAAGAATGACCGCATTCACTTTATGTCCTAGTTCTAAACTTTCGGCATCTTTTATTAGGATATTGTTCTCGGCACCTTTGCCAATCCCCACCATTATAGCCGTAGGTGTAGCCAATCCCAATGCACAGGGACAAGCGATAACCAATACTGCTACAGAGGTCAATAAGGCCTGCGAAAATGCATTATCGTCTCCTACTGACATCCAAACAATGAACGTAATGATAGATATACCCAAAACGATAGGAACAAATATTCCAGCAATTTTATCGACCAGTTTTTGAACGGGTGCCTTGCTTCCCTGGGCTTCCTGAACCATTTTGATGATTTGGGATAGCAAGGTTTCCCCACCTACTTTTTCAGCGGTAAATTGAAAACTTCCTTTTTGGTTTACCGTACCCGCAAATACTTTTCCACCACCTGATTTTTCCACGGGAACAGGTTCCCCTGTAATCATACTTTCATCTACATACGAGCTGCCTTTGGAAACTTCCCCATCCACAGGAATCTTTTCTCCTGGACGAACTAAAATAGTTTGACCTACTTGAACCGAGGAAATAGGAATTTCTTTTTCTTCCCCATGCTCAATGATTTTTAGTGTTTTGGGTTGTAATCCCATCAGTTTTTTAATGGCCGAAGAGGTGTTTGATTTGGCCCTTTCTTCCAATAATTTTCCAAGGGAAATGAATGTAATAATGACCGTGGCCGCTTCGTAATAGACGTGTGGTTCAATACCACGGCTCAGCCAAAATTCAGGAAAGAGGGTGTTGAAAACACTGAACAGAAAAGCGATTCCGGTACTCAAGGCGACCAAGGTATCCATATTCGCCTTCCCGTGTTTGGCCTGCTTGAAAGCATTGATGAAAAAGCTACGACCGAACCAAAATAAAACAGGAAAAGTCAATACCAAGGATATCCATTTTCCAGGTTCCCAATGCATAAAAAACATTCCCAAAATGAAAATGGGAAGGGTCAGAATCGCTGACCAGATAGTACGGTTTTTTATATCATAATAATGCTTTTGCCGAAGCTCCTCTTGTACCTCCGAAGGGTCTTCAGCATTTATGATAATGTCATAGCCCACCTGACGTAAAGCGTTTTGCAATTTTTCTTCGGTAACGTTCTCATCATAATCTACGAGTACCGAGCTGCTCGCAAAATTAACAATGGCATTATTGACACCTTCAGTATGCGACAGGATGGATTCAACACTTGATGCGCAGGCCGCACAAGTCATTCCCGTGACCGGAAACGATTTTTTGATATCTGATTTCTTGGTTTTATCCTTTTGCTCCAAAACAGTTGTGGTTTCCATGGCTTTATCTGAATTACTTTATGCAAAGTTCGGAATTGTTGCCGCCAACCGTGTTACGAAATTTGCTGAAAGAGTTGTAGAATTCTCGGAAGAAACAACTGACCATCGTGCAAAAATCTACATAAAGTTTTTCGCCTCTTGACCACAGGCCTCGACCACTCTTATCAATGGCTGTGACAGGTAAATAGAGTACTCCCTCTTTCCAGCGATAGTAGAAGTCTCTGCAAAGCTTTACTTGTTGCATTAAAAAGTTGCTTACATACAATAATCTTATGCTTTAATTATTTTTCATAGGACCATTTTTTCCTAATTTAAGGCTTAATAGAATTACTACTATGAAAAACTCTAAAAGTGAAATTTGGTTGATCGCCGGATTGAGAACACCTTTTGCAAAGGTTGATAAAGATTTTAAAGATAAAGATGCCCTTCACTTGTCTATTCCCGTTGTCCAGGAAATGATAAAAAGAGACTCTTTATCCCCCAATCTTTTTATTTGGGGTTCAGTAGCGCCAAATCTAGGTTATAGCAATCTTGCACGTGAGATACTTATGGATGCAGAATTAGATCAGAGTATTCCTGCGTTGACCACGATTATGGCCTGTAGCACCAGTATGATGGCAGCCATTGAGGCTGCTGGATTGATAAGCGAAGAAGAGGTTGCCTTGGTGGGCGGCGTTGAAAGTATGAGTCGGGTTCAACTTGGATTGAACCAGAATTTTTCCGACTGGTTACGGCGGTTGTTCCAAAGCAAGACCCTTGCGGATAAATTTTCAAAATTGAAAGATTTGAGTTTTGGGGATATACGTTTGTTTATCCCGAGTGTTACCAACAGAACTACTGGTTTGAGTATGGGCGAACATTCCGAAATTACCACAAAACGTCTTAATATTGATAGAGAGCGGCAAGATGAGATAGCCCTTAACAGCCATCAAAATTATATCAAAGGAAGAAATAATGGATTTTTTGATGATTTGATTTTATCGTTGGATGGAGTTGAAGAGGATAAGATTCCTCGGGAAAATACCAGTTTGGAGCAGTTGGCCAAACTCAATCCGGTATTCGATAAGGAGTCGGGCAACGGTTCATTGACTGCCGGAAATTCTTCCTTATTGACCGATGGTGCCGCAGGTTTATGGGTATGTGGTTCAAAGGCAAAAGAGAAATTTTCCGATGAATCCTATGCTGTTCAATTAATAGACTGGGAAATTGCCGCCGTAAATATTGAAAAAGAAGGACTGTTGATGGCCACTACATTTGCAATTCCCAGATTAATGGCCAGGCACAATTTACGCTATGATAATATAGATTTATGGGAGGTGCACGAAGCCTTTGGGTCACAGGTGGCTGCTAACGTTCAATTGCTTGAAGATAAAAATCACCTTAAAAAGGTGGGTGTTTCATTCGACTTTGGAGCGTTCCCTTGGGACCATCTCAATCCAAATGGAGGTAGTATTGCTATTGGTCACCCTTTCGGAGCGACCGGCGCAAGAATTATTAACCAATCAATCAAGGAACTGGCACAAATGGGACCCGGCAAGAAAGCGGTGGTCAGTGTCTGTGCCGATGGTGGACTGGGAACGGTGATGTTATTGGAATCCTGACTAATGTGTTTGGTTTATATCAGCGTATAAATAAAGGATACTCAAAAGATTTCTCAAATCCTTTACCGGAGGTTGTGCATCTTCCATAAATAAAAATACTTATTTAACGGCAAACCCCCATTGAGAATCGCTCACATACCGCGTTTACCGTCCCAACTGATTCTCCAGATGGTATTGGTCACATCATCGGTTATCAACAGCGATCCATCGGGTAGTATGGCGGCACCCACGGGTCGGCCATAGACCTCATCCTTTTTGCCGTCAACAATAAAACCGGTTAAAAAGTCTTCGGGTTTTCCAGTTTGCCCTCCATTCATGAATGGCACGAAAACCACTTTATAACCTGATAAAACCTGTCTGTTCCAAGAACCATGCTGCACGACAAAGGCACCGTTCCGATACTTGTCAGGAAAGGAATCGCCCGTGTAGAACGTCAATCCCAAAGATGCCGTATGGGAGCCAACGTTCACATCGGGCAGCAGTGTATTCTCCACTTGGGCCGAAGGCACCCATTTTACCCTTGGATCTTCATTTTGCCCATAGTACACATAGGGCCAACCATAAAATCCGTTTTCGCGGACACTGGTCAAATAATCTGGTACGAGGTTGTTGCCCAATCCGTCGCGTTCGTTGACCGCCGTCCACAAGTCTCAGGTAATGGGGTTCCAATCCATACCCACGGCGTTTCTTAATCCGGAAGCAAAGACCCTTAATACGGAACCATCGAGGTCGATCTCCAGAATGGCCGCCTTCATGAATTCGGCCTCGGCCCCTTTCTCCCCGACATTTGAGCCACTACCGACCGCTATGTATATTTTTGAACCGTCCATGTTGGCAATTATATTGCGTGTCCAATGTCGATTGGCCTTTCCTGCGGGCAAGATGGTAATTTTTTCCGCTCTTCCCGATAGTTGCAATTGACCGGGCTTGTAAGGAAAACGTAGCAATCCGTTGGTATTGGCCACATAGAACCAATCATCCAGCACAAGCATTCCGAAGGGTTGATCGAGTTCCTTTTCGAGAAATACGGCGCGTTCATCGGGAGACCCATCCTTGTCTACATCGCGGAGCAAGGTTATCAAGTCGGCACTGTTCTTAAAGCTTTTCGACTTTGATGCCCCGATGAACCATGCCCCGATTTTTTTCCAAAGAGGATAATTCGAATTGCTTTGCGCCACAAGTACATCGCCATTCGGTGTAACGTATATCCACCTTGGATTCTCAAAACCGTCAGCATATTTTGTAACGGTAAAACCTGGCGGGGCTTTAGGGGTCCTTCCATTTTTCCAGCCAATGACATTGCTATAGTTGGAATAGGATTTGGAGGCCGATATCGGCGGTAGCGAATCGACGGTCTGCGCATTTGTAGTTGCCAATACTAAGAGTGAAATGATTAAACCTGTAAAAAAACGTCTTCCCATGGCCATTTAAAATTTTGTCTTACATCTTCTGCCCATTAAAAACTTAGCTTCTTGGTTATTTGAATTTCTCAATAACTTCCCCTAGGTCATATACTTTTACGTCTTGCAATTCATTTGAAAGTATGCTGCTTCCGATCGCGCTTCTATATCCACTGCCACAATGGACAATAATGGGTTTGTCGTTAGGAATGTCCTGAATTGAATCCCTTAGTTCGTGTAGGGGTTGGTTCAGGGCACCGTCAAAAATTTTCTTTTTTCTTACTTCATCCGTATTTCTGACATCGACAATGGTGTAATTATCCAGATTTTGCACAAAATGCTTGAAATCCAATCGCTCGTTTTCGACAAAGCTTTTCTTCGAAAGGGTAATTATCGCCTTAAGCTGATTTTCAAACCCTATCTTCGCCACCCGCCGGGCGATGGTCTTTACACTTTTTGGAGAATCAACAACCAGATGAAATTCCTCATTTGGTTGGATTATAGTACCTAACCATGTTTCAAAAGAGGATGCTTCGCCACCCTGCATAATATTGATACTCTGTGGCCAATGACCTTGTTTAAACTCGTTTTCATCACGACTATCGACAATTAAGATATTTTCTTTTGGTGTTTCGGCATTAAGATGAATAGGGATTTTAGCGGTTGCCATATCAATCGATTCAACTTTCTTTTTGTTCATAGCTACATCATGTTTGAAATAGGCCGGTATGAATGGTTGGTCTTCAAGGAGTTCTTTGACAAACTCGTCTTCATTTTGATGGCCAAATGCCCAGTTATCCTTTCGCTCCCTACCTAATGTGCTACTGCTATCTGCCGACATGCTTTTGCCGCACAGGGATCCCGCCCCGTGGGCGGGGTAAATAATGGCCTCATTCGGTATTTTTTTGAATTTAGTTCGAATTGTGTTGAACATTTCACGGGCCAGTGCTTGCTTTTTTTGCTCTTTGTCATTTTCATTTCCGCGCAGATCCGGGCGTCCGACATCCCCGATCAATAAGGTGTCCCCCGTAAAAAGTGCAACCTCATTTTCATCTGTGGCAAGAATGGAAATACTATCGTATGAATGCCCAGGAGTATTTATGGCTTCTAGTTTGGTATTGCCCACGAAAATGGCACTGTTCCCATCAAAACTTTCGAAAGGGTATTCAGCTTCCAATCTGCTGCTGTTATAGATCGTGGCACCAGTTTCTTTGCTAATTTGCCAATGTGAGCTTACAAAGTCTGCATGGGAGTGGGTCAATAGCACAACTTTGATCTTAGCATTTTCTTTATGCGCAAAGTTATAATAGTGCATCGGGTCGCGATCGGGATCGATTATCGCCATCTCCCCTCCGCTCAGCAGTACGTATGAATAGTGGGAAAGTGGTTCATATTCAAATTGCTGTATTTTCATAAAAATTTTATGCGTTTATAATTTAACGTCCGAAATGCCTTCGTTTATTCTCCTGTATTTTCGTTTTTTCCTTTCGAAAGTAAAAACTGTTATTACCTCCTGACATTCACTTTTCCGTATCAGTCAAGGTTTGTTGTTTCTTCGGTAAGCGATCCTTCAAATTTGGGAAGCGGACGCTTTTCCTTTTCTTCTTCTGTTTCTACTATCCCATTTTCCTTGATATCGTTAATCAACCATTGCATTTCCATTATTTCCCGACGCTGCGCTTTGATGATTTCATCGGCGATTTCCCTTACCCTGATATCTTTTATTTGAGATCGTTCACTAGTTAGGATAGCGATGGAATGATGAGGAATCATACCTTCCATATAATCAACACCGGTAACCGTAACCTGACTCCTGACCAGCCATATTCCGCCTGCAATCAGCAAAACGCCCAATGCCAGGATGGCAATATTCTTATTGCGGTCTTTGTACATTTGTAGCATATACAGCAGCATGATAATAACCATGGACCCGCCCATGATCAACGTCATAAAGAACCTGGTTTCACTATACCAGAAGTGATCGATAATCTGATAGGAGTGCGTGTACATTAAAAAGAACATCGCGACCATTGAGGTGCCAATCATTGCGAAGAACTTTAAATACTTATCTGTTTGTTTTTCCTTGTTTTCCATCGTAAAATTGTTTTTTGGTTATTATTAGAATTTCAATTGATTGTAGCTATCATACAAATTACCGCATAACTATATAGGCATTGTTTTAGTTTTGTTCAACGCTATTCATAGGTTGTATTTTATATTGACCGTCGGTATTTTTCAAGGCCTTTTGCAAATTTTCCAAAGGCACTTCAAATTGAGATTCAACCGTCGCTTCGGCATCTTTCAAATCGACCGATACATTGGCTACTCCTGCGACATTTAGAATTGCTTCTTCTACATGGGTTCTACAGCCGTTGCATGTCATTCCTTTTATTTCATACTTTTTTTTCATGACGTATTTTATTTTAGTTTCTTTCGTGAAACCGGAAATTTTCCGATTTCGTAAGTATTTATTACCTTTTAATAGTTTTCTGCACGCCAACGGCTTTCATAATTTTTTCGCGAAAAAGAATTTATCACTTTTGCCAACAGGCGATAACCAATTTGGTTATTCTATTTATGGTTTTGAGTTATTCTTTTGTGCTACACCAAACCATTAAATAAGAACGTGCAAATGGACATTAGTTAAAAATAAAGCTTACAGTAAAGATCATTTGTTTCTAAAAAAACAAACATTGACCCATTTGAAATTGGGACATTTGTTTCAAAGCAACCAATATGAGGGCTCCTTTGGAAGCTTATCGTAGAAATTATATATCATCCAACGATTTCCTGTTCTTATCTATACTATTTTTAAATTATGAGGGAGTCATTCCCGTTACCTTTTTAAACTGGTTGCTTAAATATGCTACACTGCTATAGTTAAGTTTAAAAGCTATCTCGCTCAAGCTTGATTTATGGTACACCAACAACTCCTTTATACATTCAATTTATTGGTTGATGATTTATTACTCAACGAAAGTATAAACCTCATTTACAAATTCTGTAATCCTAAAGTACCCAAACGCATAATTATCAGGGTTTTCTAAATTTTTATAATTGCCCCTTAGCCTTGTTGGAACAGTTGCAAAAGGATCTCCTGCATTATCAGATTGTTCTATTAATCTATGTAAAAAATCATAGTATTCTTCGGATATGCCATATAGGTTTATGTCCACCATATCTCCAGGCAAAATTTCGTCTTCCGCATCCGCTTCATCTTCTTCGTATAAAAGGGACATTTCATTACCATTTGTAAACTCATCAGACATTATTTCTCTTGTCGGAAGCAGATCTTCTCCTTCTAAAAAGGTGATGTAATAAAAATTCACTTCATTTGCTGGATCATTGAAGTATATTGTGAGATCTAACTCTTCTGGGTCCGAACCGAGTTCACGAGATTGCTCTATTCTATCTATTTCTGGGACAGGCATTAATGTTTCTTCAGCAGTATAGGTCTCATTATTATAAATTACCTCTAAGTTATAGGTGTTGTTAATCATTGGTTCGAAATCTGAGGTTGTGTAACGACCATCTTGTTGGTCTTCAAAAATAAATATATCGCCATTTGTGATGTTTTCAACTCTGACTGATGCACCTGCTACAGGGTTTGGTGCTGTATCATAATAAGGTGTGGTAAGGCTCAGTTTTATGGTTTGATTATTTCCTAAAGTACCTTTTTCCCAACCTATAGATGCTTCAATAACCAATCGTGGAGATTCGGTAGGTACAGATAGGTCTATAGCTTCTGTACAAGAAAAAATAATAATGCTTAATCCTAAAAGGCTTACAATTTTAATCTTATTTTCTATTTTAAATATATTTTTTAAGGACATCATGTTTTTTAAAATTTAAAGTTATAGGTTACTGAAGGAATAATGCCAAATATTGTAGTTCTCAAGGCTTCGTTTACTCCAGTGTTATAGTCTTGGTTAAATGATATGGAGGCTGCATTTTGCCTGTTATAAAGGTTATAAATACTAAATACCCACTCACCTTTCCATTGCTTATTGGGATTACGGTTGGGCTTATAGGTCGCTGAAACATCTAACCTATGATAAGCAGGTAGCCTGTCGGCATTTCTTTCATTATAAATTACAACAGAGGATCCGTCATATTCAAATTGCCCGGTTGGATAGGTGACTGGACGACCGGTTTGGTAAATAGCATTTGCACTAAATTTCCATTTATCTGTTAATTTATAAACTCCTGTAATAGAAATATCGTGTGTACGATCAAAAGGTGCATTGTACCAATTACCATTATTGATTCCAGGGCCTCCAGCATTTCCGCCAAAAGAACGTTGCTCAGATTTAGCCAATGTATATGATAGCCAGCCTGTAAAACGCCCTTTATTTTTTCTGAGCATTAATTCTAAACCATAGGCTCTTGCCTCACCATTCAAAATTTCGGTTTCGATTGTATTATTCCCAATTAAATCCGCTCCGTCAATGTAGTCAATACGATTATCTGTAGTTTTATAATAAGCTTCGGCTTCAAATGAATATGCATTGCCATTGAATTTCTTATAATACCCTAAAGCATATTGGTTAGAAAGCTGAGGTTTAATATAGGTCCCACTAGGTGTCCAAACATCTAATGGGGTAACAGATACCGTATTAGACAGTAGATGTAAATATTGTGCTGTACGTGTGTAACTTCCTTTTATTGAAGAGTTGTCTGTTAGCAAGTAAGACAAGCCTAAACGCGGTTCTAAATTTCCAAATTGTTTAATTGTTTGGCCTTTTGAATAAGCTGTTTCTCCTATGGCTTCGCCATTTTGGTAGATGCCTAATCCTTGGTTATAAACTACTGGCTGATTATTTGCATAATTTGTGATGGCCTGCCCGCCCAATCGGTTGAATGTACTGTAGCGCAAACCATATCTTGCAGTAAACTTATCTGTAAGTTTATGTTCTACACTGGCATAAGTCCCTGCTTCAAAAGCTCTTTTTTGATCTAATGTCAATGGATTAATAGGAGAGGTTGGCGTTGAAGGCATAATTTCTCCTGGATTTAGATTATAAGAAATGCCACTTAGTCCAAAATCTATTTTTAGTTTATCACTTGCATAATATCCAAAATCGTATTTTAAGTTATAATTTGTGATGTCAGATATCCAATCCAGTTGTTCAAAGTCCAGTATTATCTGATAATCGTATTTACTATATATAAGCGATAGGTTAGAGAATAGCTTATCATTGAAAACATGATTCCACCTAAGATTTGCAGAGATGTTTCCGTAATTACTATTTATTAAACGTGAAATATTAAAAACATCTCGCCCAAAATAACTGGACAGATATATTTTATTGTTTTCATTAATTTCATAATTGGTTTTTAGGTTTACATCGTAAAAACTAATATTACTATTTGCCAAATCGTCCATCAAACCAGAAAAAAGCTGAGCATAAGTTGTTCTTCCTGCTAAAAGAAAAGAGCCTTTCTTTTTGAATAATGGTGCTTCTACTGCAAGCCTACTTGAAATTAATCCAATACCTCCATTGAGTTCAAGCCGCTTATTGTTACCGTCTTTTTGCCTTACATCTAAAACTGAAGCTGTCCTTCCGCCGAATTTAGCAGGAATATCACCTTTATAAAGTTTTACATCTTTAATTGCATCGTTATTAAATACAGAAAATAATCCAAAAAAGTGAGACGTATTGTAAATGATGGCTTCATCTAAAAGCACCAAGTTTTGGTCTACTGCTCCACCTCTTACATTAAAGCCTGCTGAACCTTCTCCATTATTTGAAACCCCTGGCAAAAGTTGTATGGTTTTAATAAGATCTACTTCGCCTAATACAGCAGGCACTAATTCAATTGTTTCTGCCTTTAAGGTAACAACTCCCATTTGTGGTTTTCTTACATTTAGATTTTTTACGCCTTCATCTGCTGTAATTACGACTTCATCAAGTGTGCTAGGATCTTCTTTAATTTCAATGTTGAGTTTTGTGTCTTTATTAAGAAACACCTCTTTTTGTATTTCTTTGTATCCTAAATACGAAACAACCAATGTGTATTTTCCTTCTGGTGCTGTTATGGAGTAAAAGCCATACTCGTTTGTGGTGGTGCCTATGGTGGTGCCTTTTAAATAAATCGTTGTGCCAAACATGGCTTCGCCGTTTGACTCATCGCTAATGGCTCCTCTCAAGGTGTATTCTTCTTGGGCAAATAGCATGCTGTTAATTATGATGAAAAATAATGGTAAAAAGGATTTCTTGATTGATTGACTTAAATGTTCCATATATAATTTGATTGTTTTAAAATAGATTCTTTTTGTAATGTCTAAAGTTTTGATTGAGTTTTACTCTTGGCCGAGATGCAAACCAGTCTTTGTAGAAGATATTATGAAGACTATGATTATCTTATTACTGTATCTGCGGCGTTGTGAATATATTAGCGATTGATCTCATCCAATAATTTTTGTTTTTTCATAATCTTTAATACTATGTATATTATTGATGAAGCCAAAGCACCATAAAACCAGAAGTCATATTCAAATTTGATAGCCTGTAGTTTTATCATTTCGCCGATAAAACTAAAAACCCAAAATATTAGAAACACGGCTGCCAAACCGTTTTTCTCTTTTTTTAATGCCTTTTTGATACTAAACGGATATTTAGCTTTTTGATAATACTTAAATGAAGGCATAAATGCAGGTGTTTTTTTGGCCCAATCAAGATAGATATTACCAAATTTTTGTCTTAAAAAACTTTCTTCGGCATACATTATACGTTCGTAGTAAAATGCGTAGAACAAAACGAAGGTTATCACAAACCAAGTGTTATTAGTGAGCATTGCCACGCCAAGCCACATAAAGAAATTGCCCAAATATAAAGGATGCCTAACTATTGAATAGATGCCCGTAGTGTTTAGCTCTTCAGCAATTTGCCCCTCTGTTGTATTTCTTCCAGATGTGTTTTTTGGTGTATGGGCTACTGTAACCACTCTTATATACAAGCCGAATAAACTAATGCCAAGCCAAATGTAGTCGAAGAATTCAGGTAACCAATTGTCTATTGCTTCACTGTTGTAATGTTTTTGATAGATAAATACCAATAAACCAATAACTAAAATAATCAATGGTAAATAACTTCTATTTTTAAATAAAAAGTCGCCTTGTGTTTTCAATTCTTCTTGTAATGCCATGCTTTAAGGATTTAATTCCCCCAAAGAACGAAACAACAAAGCACAAGATTATTTGCCTGTTGTCCAGAATGCTTATTCTGTACCTATTACCTTTTTCTGGGCAATAGAATTCCTGAATTGCGTAGGGGTTATTCCTTTGACTTTCTTGAATGTAGCATTAAAAGAAGACTTGGAACTAAAACCGACTTCTGTGGCCATCCCGAAAAGCGTAAAATGGGCATGTTGGTCGTTTTGTAGGTTTTTTACAAATGCTTCAACCCTATATTCATTGACAAAATCTTGAAAACTTTTGTTTAAATGTAAGTTTAGAACTTCAGAAATATACTGTCTAGGAATATTCAATTTTTTTGACACACTATGGATTGATAACCTGTGGTCTAGATAAAGTTTTTCCTTTTCCATTATTTGTATTAAAGCGTTTTTATATTTTTCAATCAATTCGGGCGTTAGGTTAGACGATTTGTACTTGGTGACCTCAGCATTTGGTATGAGTTCTTTGGGCTTACTTATCATATAAAAGGTAATAAAATAGAACAAGAATGCGACAACAAGAAGCAAATAGGAATTAAAATCGTCATCACTGGAAAAAACAATAGGCGCCAATTCAAACAAATCTAGAAGACCATTTATATACGAAATGCTCAATATTAAAACAATAGGGGCAACAAAGTAAAGAATCCAATTAGTCCTTTTAGTTTTAAGTAAGTTGTATAAAATATAGATTAAGTAGCACAAAAACACGAATTCTATTAACGTCTCTATTATCTCTAAAAAATCGTTTTCCCCATCCGAAATCATTTCCAATGTTTCACTTAAAAACAAAAACATACTGGGTAAGAAAAACAAATAGTCTCTTTTCAAAAAAACCTCTTTGGCAGAATTAAAGTACTTGAAGTATAAAAAAAGAAATGTTAGAAATAACGAGCTGTCAAATAAGAACCAATCTGCGTCATCTATAAAAAGGTTGTTATCATCATCACCAATTATGTATAGCAGTATGGATACAATGCTTCCAAAAAAGAGCCAAAAAGTTGTTTTCCTGTAATTCGCTCTACTTCTGTAAAAAATGAATAAAATAAAAAGACCTTGTAGTAAGGCAACTATTTGTATGATTTTAAGCATCGATTAAAAGTTTAATTATATTATGAAGTATTGAGATGGTCTAGTTGCCTTGGACAGCTTTCTTGATAAAGTGAACTTGCAACAAAAACTTCTTAAACATCATCCAAAAACTTTCTATTCTGTATAGTACTCTTCTTAAATTGTGTAGGTGCCATACCATTGATTTTTTTAAATTGATTGCTTAAATAGGCCACGCTGCTGTACCCCAGTTGATAGGCAATTTCGCTCAAGGTAAGTTCGTCATACACCAATAATTCCTTTACCCTTTCAATCTTTTGGGTGATGATATACTGTTCAAAAGTGATGCTTTCCACAGATGAAAAAAGGGAACTTAAGTACTTGTAATCAAGATGGAGTTTTTCGCTTATATAGTCCGCCCATTTAATATCCAATCCATCGGAAGAATGATGGATTTTGTCCACGACCAAGGTTTTCATCTGTTCTATAAGTTGACTTTTACGGTCGTTTATCAAGCTGAATCCGGATTCCTGAAGCTCTATGGACAAGGACAATTTTTTCTTTAAAGCAAGTGTTGCAGGCAATTCCACTTCTCCCAATTTTATAGATACATATGGAATCTCCAAATCTTTCAAAATATTGGATACTGCCGCTATACATCTGGGGCAGACCATATTTTTTATGTGGATGATGTTGCTCATGTTATTCCAGTTTCAACTTCTATCATAAGGAAAGTTACTATGAAAATGCATTGATAATAACTAATATAGTGGCTATAAGAAATAATAGCACTATCGCCAGTATTCCGTAAATTTTATCTTTCTTATCGATATTGTTTTGCGGTTTTTTTCTCTCTTTCTTTCTCCTTTTCCTTCTGTTCTCGCTCATCGTCATCCAACTTTTTTAAAGTAAAAAAGCGGAACTTAGTACCTATTGGCCACATCCGCCTTTTACGGAAATTAATTATTCCAAAGTAGCTTTTACCTCTCCACAGGTCATCATCGCTTCTCCATAATATGGGTTTCGAATCTCCTTTTCCAGGCTTAGCCAATTGGCTCCCTTATTGCTATCTGCCATCGGGCAAAAGCTGTTGTACACTTTTTGATTGACTCCAAAAAGCTGAACACCGCTGATCATGTGGGCCGATAAATGTTTAAAGTGGTCTCTTTGCCCCTTGACATCCGAAGTGCTGGCCATTGCATTGGACGATGCTTTGAGCTCTTTTTGAATGGTCATCCAATGATCATGTGCCTCTTTGTCTTTTAGCAACTTCATATCGACTTTGGCCAAACTTTCTTCCATTTGTTTTGCTTCTTTTTGTGCGGCCGCGCCATCATCGTTTACCAAGGCATCCTTAACATCTATATAGGCTTCGAAAATCTGCTTCAACTGACCTTGAAACTCACTTGATACTTTAATCCTTTTTTTCATATTAGAATGGTCGGTGCCCGTACTTGTTGAGGGTTCCATTTTATCTCCTTCCTGCATACCCAAATGACCCTCATGCCCGGTCATGGTTTTGCCTCCTTCTGCGTTCATCATCGATTTTTTACCCTGTAACTGTGCGGCCGCATCAACACTAAATGTTCCGTTGGTCACAATTTGATCCCCGTTTTCAAGCCCGCTGATTATGGTATAGGTATCGCCATTGGTATTTCCAAGGGCAACTTCGCGCATTTCGAAGACAGGCTCATTGGGATTGGTCTTTACATAGACCACCGACCGTTCCCCCGTCCACATCACGGCGCTAGCGGGGACAATAACCGCGTTATCCATTGGCATTTCGGCAGCTTTGATTGTACCTTCCACGAACATACCCGGCTTCAAGAGATTATCCTTATTGTTAAGTATTGCCCTTACCATAACCGTTCTTGTAGAAGAATTAAGTAACGGGTCTACAAAGGATATTTTAGCCGTAAATTCTTCATTGGGATAGACATTCGTCGTTATCTTGACCTCCTGACCCTCCTTCAACGATGCTATCTGATTTTCATAGGCATCGAATACCGCCCAAACGGAATTTAAGTTGGCAATTTTGTACAAAGGCTGCCCTTGTTTTACATAATCTCCTTCTTCAACCATGATATCGGTAATCGTTCCTGAAACTGTGGCATAGACTGGAAAGTTTTCCTGCACTTTGCCCACTTCTTCTATCTTATCTATTTGATTGTCAGAAAGCTTCCATAATTTTAATTTATTGCGAACGGCATTGTATAATGCCGGTTGCGATTCCTTCATGGATGCGGCCGTCAACAGCTCTTGTTGTGCGCTTACCAATTCTGGGGAATAGATGGTTGCCAAAAGTTTGCCCTTGGCAACGTTCTCTCCGGTATAATTCACATTTAGCCGTTCAATGCGACCCGCAAAATATGTAGCTTGGGTAGCATTGGCTTCTTCGTTCTCGCGAATCTTTCCTGAGAGCTTAAGTGAACTCCCATCCGAACCACCTGTACCAACGGTAGAGGCCCGTATATTGGCTAATGCCAAGGCGTTGTCCGTCATCCTTATTTCGTTTGGCCCAGCCCTTCTCCTCCGGTTTCAGCGGGAATGAGATCCATACCGCAGATTGGGCAGTCTCCCGGTTCGGGTTGCATGATCTGTGGGTGCATGGAGCAGGTCCACATCTGATTCTCGGATTCTCCGGAATGGTCATGGCTATCGGACATATCCGAAAGATCTTTTATGGCCAATTGATCGGCCTCAGCATTTGAGAAAATAAAATATCCCCCCAATAAACCGACCGCTAACGCAGCCACTGCAATGTAAATGATGTTCTTGTTCATGATATTGAAAATTGAAATGTTATTGTTTCTTAAAAATTTATATGGATTCACTAATATTTTTCAAAACCAGTACAATGAGCGTATGTACTATTAAAAGTATGATAATGACCCATAAAATATAAGCACCTTCCTTTTCAAATGGCATTTTTCTAATCTCGCGCTTACTTAGGTTTTTTCTTTTCATATATTGCGTCTCCACTCATTCAAAAATTACCTTCTTGATTTGCTTTTCATCCTTCGTACAGATGGTGATGAAATATACCAAAGCAAAAAGCCGCTCAATACCGTTATCAAGCCTAAGAGCGAAAAGGCTCTTAAAACAATGGTGTTGAAGTTATCCCTCGTGTCATAATCCATTGTGTGGGTCATCCATAAAAAATCGAACCAGCGCCAATCGCGATGACGTACTGTTTGAAAAGCACCATTCTCAATCGCCACGTAGGCTTTTAAATTTTCATCGGTTTTATATGAAATCTCATAAGCAGGTAATGGTCGTCCGCGGTACTCGTGGTGGTTTCCGACTTCTTCTATCCTTTTTATTGCGGCAATTTTAAGCTCTGGAAGCATATATCTTTGTGCTACCTCTTGCGCTTCTTCTTTAGTGATACCTTCCTTTCCCTCTCCTGTTTTGGCATTATAAAGCTTTGCTTCGTTTATCCAATAGTAAGGTTCTTCTGCTATTTCCAATAATTCCAGCGATTGGATGGGTTGCATACTATTTAATTGACCCGTACCCAATAAATCTGAAAAAACCATCTGTTTTGGCTCCTGTTTTTTGAACTGGTCGCCGTGTATTTCATCAATATCCGTCCAGCTAAAATACATCCCGCTAATCGTCCACATCAGGAACTGAATACCCAGGAAGATACCCAAGTAGCGGTGGGCTTTTCGAATCCATTTTGCTGTTTTTCTATTGACCATTAGCTTTCGATTTTTTTGGTACGTAATCGTAAGGCATTTGCAATAACCGATACGGAACTAAAACTCATTGCCAAAGCTGCAATCATAGGTGATAATAACAAACCGAAAAACGGAAATAGGACTCCAGCCGCAATGGGCACACCTAAGGTATTATAGATGAAAGCGAAAAAGAGATTCTGCTTGATATTTCGCATAACCATATGGCTTAAATTTTTAGCTTTTACGATACCGTGCAAATCACCTTTTACCAAGGTTATCATCGCACTTTCTATGGCTACATCTGTACCTGTCCCCATAGCGATTCCCACATTACTTTTTGCCAGTGCTGGTGCATCATTGATGCCATCACCTGCCATTGCGACCACCTTCCCTTCATTCTGCAATTTTTCAACTTCCTGCAACTTATTTTCAGGTAACATACTGGCTTTAAAGTCAGCAAGGTTTAGCTCTGATGCTACGGCCTGTGCTGTATCGTGGTTATCGCCCGTGAGCATTATCACGGCAATCCCCTTGTCCTGTAATTCCTTGATGGCCTTGGCGCTTGTTTTCTTGATTTTGTCGCCTATCACGACATAGCCTGAAACCTTACCATCAATAGCTAAATACGAAACGGTTTTCCCTTGTTTTTGAAAGGATTGTGCTTCATCTTTCATAGCAGATGAAATAGTAGCCTTGGCATATTCCATCATCCTATCGTTTCCTAAATCGAGCTTCTTGCCATCAACAGTACCTTCTACGCCTTTTCCCGTTATTGCGCTGAAATTTTCGGTTTTTGATAGTTCAACATTCTGCTGCTTTCCGTATTTCACAGTAGCTTCGGCCAATGGATGCTCGCTGGAACTGTTTAGGGATGCAATAAAATGTAGAATTTCGCTTTCGCTAAATTGTTTATCATCAAAAGAACCTACCTTCTCAACCGTAGGTTTTCCTTCAGTAATGGTTCCAGTCTTATCCACGATAAGGGTGTCCACCTTGTCCATTTTTTCCAGAGCTTCGGCATTCTTGATTAGCACACCATTTTGTGCTCCTTTACCAACGCCAACCATAACGGACATAGGTGTGGCCAACCCCAAGGCGCAGGGGCAGGCGATTATCAGTACGGCAATGGCATTCACAAACCCATAGACATAAGCGGGTTCCGGACCCCAGATTGCCCAAACGATAAAGGTTATGACCGCAATAAATATGACTACTGGCACAAAATAGCCTGAAACCGTATCGGCCAATTTTTGGATGGGCGCACGACTGCGACTGGCATCGTTTACCATTTTGATGATTTGGGAAAGTAATGTGTCGCTACCTACTTTTTCGGCCTCCATCAAGAACGACTGGTTGCCGTTTATGGTACCGCTACTTACTTTGTCATCTACAGATTTATTAACTGGAATGGGCTCTCCCGAAATCATCGATTCATCTACGGTAGTTTCTCCTTCGGTAATTTTGCCATCAACAGGAATTTTATCTCCTGGCTTCACCCGTAATATATCTCCTTTCTCTATCTGGTCGATGGAAACTTCCTCCTCATTTCCATTGACTACCTTAATGGCTTTATTGGGCGCAAGTTTTAAGAGTTCCTTGACCGCAGAATTGGTCTTACTATGCGCACGAGCCTCAAGTACCTGGCCGAGTAGCACCAGCGTTAAAATAACTGTGGTCGCCTCAAAGTACACAAATACAGTTCCTGATTCCGTTAAAAAGTCTTGTGGAAATATCTGAGGGAATAGCATACCGAAAACACTAAAAACCCAAGCCACTCCGGTACCTATCCCAATGAGCGTAAACATATTTAGGTTCCAGGTGACAATACTGCGATACGCACGTTCAAAGAACATCCACGTAGCATAGAAAACCACGGGAAGGGAAAGCACAAACTGAGCCCAGTTCCAGTATTTTATTTCGAGAATACTTTCCAAGGGATTGTTTGACAGCATTTCTGACATTGCTATAAAGAATATAGGCAACGTAAAGACAACCGCTATCCAGAATTTTTTAAGTAATTTTTTATAGGTCTTTTCTTCTGCCGATAGGTCTGGTTCCATCGGCACCAGGTCCATCCCACAAATAGGGCAGTCTCCAGGTCCGTCTTTAACAACTTCAGGGTGCATAGGGCAGGTCCATTGCTCGGAAGTGGTGGCGGTTAAATTTTGTTCCTCGACTAAATCCATTCCGCAGACAGGACAGTCGCCTGGCTTGTCGTAGGTTTTATCTCCTTCGCAATGCATTGGACAGTAGAAGGTTCCTGTTCCTTTGCCTTTGGGTTGTGGTTTTTTCGCTTTCGCGGAAGCGGAATCCTCTTTATGATGATGCTCGCCCGGTTTGTGGATAGAATACGTACCGCCGTCATCATTTAATACCTTTTGAAAAGTCTCGATAGGAATGTGAGATTCCATTTCGATGGTGGCTTCTGCCTTTTCCAAATTGACCGATGCACTGGTTACTCCCTCTATATTGGAAAGGGTTTTTTCGACGTGATTCTGGCAACCTTTGCAGGTCATTCCGTGTATGTGATAGGTATGTTTCATTTTATCTTAATTTTTTTCGCATTGCTTCAGAAATATTCTCTGCATAGACACCATAGGCATCGACCAATAATCCTTTAATTCCATTTTTTGATGAAATAGCGTAAAGAACGCTGTTGTCATCGGTACTGCTCATTCCTTCAAAACGATGCATCTCATCTACATCGAAATCCTCTGGATGTAATTTTAGCTTTAGCGCATTACATTCAATGTGTCCCGAACATAAATTAAAATCGTAGGTATAACCTTGCTTTTGCAAGTGGGTCATTGTTTGGGAAAGGGTATCGAATGTTTTCATAGCCACTAATTTTAGTTGATTAAAAAATTTACAATCAGTCCTCCTGCAAGCCATATATAACAGATGAAGGCTGCATATTTTAAAACACTTTCCAACAATGGACTTTTGGGTGCCATCTCGCTCATTGAATGTTCTACATCTTTTTTCTTGAAAAAACCCAGATATACGAGATAGGCCGAAATGATGAGAAAAGCAACGTTCAAGAAAAAGGTATAATCAATCTTGAAAAATTCGCTATCCTGAATCTTCACTTGTGATGAACCTGGTAGCATATTCAATAAATCAAATCCATAATGAAGTGCCAATGCCGTACCAATTAATGCTGTAAATAATAAAAACAAGATAAACAATGACATTTTCCAACCATAATACTTTGCATTGATTCTCAGTACTGGAAAAACCACCAAATCACTAAAAATAAAGGCCATTACGCCAGCAAAACTCACGCCTTTTCCGAATAGTAACGCTGCTAACGGAATGTTGCCCATTGAACCGATAAAAGTCAAAAATGCGGCAACTGGACCGACCACAATATGTTCCAGAATTTCGAGAAATGTGAAATCTGTATTGCCTTGACCACTATTTATAAATAAGGTCTGAAAGAACGAATCTGGCACAAAAGCTGCTGTTATACCTGCAATGGTAAAACCTACGGTTACATCCTTCCATACCATTTGCCATTCCATCTTATATTTTTTGGCAACGCGCGCCCAACTGTCTTCGTTCTTGATTTGTTTCTTCCAATCTTTGGAACCGTCCATCTCATCATCATCTTCATTTTCGAGATTCTTACGGGCTTTTTCGATGAGTTTTTTAGGATTGATGAGTCGTATCAGAATCCACGAAATACCAATCAAGAGAATACCACCTACATATTCGCCCACCACGAACTGCCAACCTAAAAAGATGGAAATGATAATCCCCAATTCTATGACGAGATTGGTAGATGCCAACAGAAAAGCAATGGAAGACACAAAGCTTGCCCCTTTCTTAAAGATGGATTTTGTACCTGCCAAAGCCGAAAAACTGCACGAGCTGCTTATAAAGCCGAAAAACGTGCCCAACAGCACACTTTTGCCTTCGTTTTCGCCCATTGTTTTTTGCATCCTCTTTTCGGTCACGAAAATCTGTATCATACTACTGATGATATAACCCAAAATGAATGCCCAAAGCGCCATCCAGAAAAATCCGGTAGTCGTATAGGCGGCTTCGCCCCATTGTTTTAAAAATTCGTTCACGGTTTAAACTGTATTAGTTTTTTATTCTTTGATGATACACGTTTTTTTATATTTTTTATCATCGTACCCTTGTTGACCCTATCTTGTTATTTTACTTTGAATGGAATTACTACTTTAACTTTTTCCCAAGCTAATGTTATCTCACCTTCCGTATCACTAATTTTCTTGATATTATATTCTAAGTGTTCTTTTAGACTATCTGCAATAATCGGTGTTATCTTAAATCGTATTACATCATCTTTTTCGTCATATTCATCCTTTCCGTGCTGGTTCCAATTGGAATTTAAAATGATGGTCCATTCTTCTTTTGTAGGAATGGTAAAAAATCCATATTTACCTGCTTTCAGTTCCTTACCATCTATTTCTATATCCGTATCTGTCTCTATCCACGTAGCCATATGTGCCCCAGCTTGCCAGACTTGGTCATACGCCAGCAAACCACCAAAAATCATCCTGTCCCTAACCCCTGGCGATGAATAATCAATATGGATGTGCGCATTACCAATGGTCGCCATTGCAGAGGTGTGTGGGCTTAGCTCTTTTTTTGGCGGTTGGTCTGTGGTTGCTTCTTTTGACTGTTCTGGCATTGGCTCGGTTTTCTTCTCTTTACAACTGGTAATAAGAAGAAGACCGAACACTATACTTATTGAAATATATCTACTCATCGGTTGTTATTTTGTATTTCTTGAAGATGAATGGGTTTTTATTATTTTCCATTTTCCATCTATTTTTTTAAGGAGTGAGGTTGCTACCCCTTTTTTCTTTATGGTCCGACTATTTCCCTTGTCGTCCGGATTGAGGACAATGGTATATAGGTACGTTTCGGTAGTAAAGGCATAGGGTACATCTACCTTTACATCGATTTCATAATCTGAAAATTCGAATTTTTCAAAATGACCCAATTCCGGTCCTAAATGATGTTCTATATAGTGGCTGTACGTACCCTCGACGCCTCCCGATTCAAAAACCTCGGAATCCTCGGTAAATAATTCGAAAGTACCATCGGTCGTAAGATTTTGTAGGGCATCCTTATAGCTTTTCATTACTGTAAGCACTGCTTCTTTTTCTGTTTTTGCATCTTGGCTAAATAATGGGCTTGTCGCCATAATTAATAGCGCTACTAAAGTTGTTAATTTAAAGGTTTTCATCTGTATAAAATTTTTAATTTTTTGAAAATTAATGTCTTAAAAATTTTAAGACATTCAGCAATTCGCATATCTTAATTCGTATTTGCGACGAGTTTTCGGTCATGCTCATTTCATAATTTTAGTTTTAAAGGGTTATTTGTTATCGACGTGTATTCTATTTATATTGGCAATGCCAAAGACAAGGACCAAAAAGCTCAAGAAAATCTCCAGAATCACCAGTATTTTTCCCGAAATGGAAATCGGCACGATATCGCCATAGCCCACCGAGGAAAATGTGATCATACTGAAATAGATAAACTCAAAAAACTGTACCAAAAATGAACCATTGAGTGCTGTGCTCGATTTAAAATTTCCGGGGTTCAAAACATATAAAGCGTGATAATCTGCCGTGAAAGAAAAAACAATCAATACAATCAATACCGCAAATAAGGTGAGGACGTGCGCAAGCTGATGGCTTTCGCCAATTATTTTGGCCAACTGCGTAAACGTAAGCCTAACAATAATAACGGTCTTTATTAAAGCCAAACCGACAATAAGAATATGTTGCCAAAGGATGTCGGTATCAGCTTGTGCCCAAAATATATAACTCAATGATATGGCAATAACCGCTGTTGCGGTAAGCAATACTTTTTTAAAGAGCTGTCCGTAAAACCCCTTGCCGGTTGATATAGTTTTTATTGTTTCTTCCACTATTGTTATTGGTACATTTTCAATATAAAAGTTTTGCAAACACAGTACATTTGTCTGCTTAAATCAGTACTTGAAGATGGGATATGAACTATCAATCAACAAAATCATCCATCTCCCAAAATCAAGTTTTTTTAAATTAATTTTTTACAGTCTTTCCAAATTGATATTTCGCGAATATCTTCGCTACGGCCTCCCTGATTTCCTTTTGTTTATCTGTGGTATCTGCGTGGAGTACATCGGGCGCAAACCCTTGCCAGACCAATTGCCGTCTGTTCATATCTATAAGTTCGATAACGACACCACCTTCCTTATGTTCTTCAGTTGATTGGTAACCGCCATAATATCCATAGCCATAAGCACCAAAGTGTCCGAAGCCGTGACCATAAGAAGGGAAGTAGGGGTAGCCGCCACTGTTGTAGTTCATATTCCTTGTCTGGACCACAACACGGGAATCTACCAGTAAATCTGGATTGTTCTTATCCAAGACATAGCCTTTATTTTCCATTTGTTCTTGTATGGCGGCTTTTAAGCGTTTCTTTATCAATGTGTTAAAAAAAAGCGGCTCGTTTTCCTTATTGCTGTCCATTTGAAAATCATCGCTCCAATAAAAAGTTTTGTAATTTCCAAATGGTACCTCTCGGTCATAATCGGTAACGATGGCCGAAGAACTGACCGAGCAACTGACTGCGGTAACACCTATTATAAGGCAGACTACCATTTTTATTAATGTTCTCATAATTATTTATTTAATTCAACAATCTTTTTATTTACTATTTTTTCCATTTTTACATTCCATCTTGATTTAGCTTGGTTTCATTTTTTATATTGGACAATATCAAAGTACCATAATCTCCTTTTAATGCATTGCCCCAAATAATTTCCAGCCCGACCGAAGCCCTGCAAATAAAATGACCAGTACCAATAAAGCAAGAACAATAAGCCTGGAAACCAATTGGGCTTGTTTTTTATGATAGGTAATGGGCGAGCCAGATTGCGCAAGCCCAAACATTTCACTGTGTATTTTATTTAGTGGCACTTGCAATTGTCTCAAATCCTTGATTACAACCTCGATCATAAGTGGAGGCATACATAATAATCATTCTGCGAGAGCGGGGCAGAACAGTATTTTTTCAATAATTCCATATCAAACCGTCCTTTTTCACCTTCCCAATCATCCTGTTTGCTGAGTATATGCACTACTTTCAGTTTTAGGGAGGTGTTTTCTGAAATGTGGCTTAACTCTTCTCTAAAGGCAATGTCCGATTCGGTGGCATTGGAATAGAACAGCATTACTTCCCGCTCCTCACCTTTATCTGCCATATACTGCAACATACTCACAAAAGGCGTTATTCCTATGCCACCCGCAATAAATACTATGGGGCCCGAGTGCGATTTTTCTATATGGGACATCTTGCCGAACGGCCCTATGATTTTAACCTTATCACCTTCTTGAAGTTGATGGATTTGACTGGTAAAATCGCCCGATGCTTTAATTGTGGATGCCAAATGCAATTTTTGGCTTGGGCTTGAGGATATGGTAAATGGGTGTTCTTCAGATTTTATATGCCTACAATCTATAAATTTGATAAAGTGGAACTGCCCTGGGTTATGCGAATAGGGCTCATTGCCATTTATAGGAACAAACTGAACGCTGTATGTGTTGTTGGCCTTTTTTACAACATTTAGCACTTTATATTTGGGTGCGAACGTGAACAAAAAGTACCGTTGCCATATAAAAAACGCTATGGCAGTAGGGGGGAGAATGAACCATAATACCTGTAATGGCAACAACTCCAAATCGTCCCCAGCATAAAAACTGTGCACGAACATCAATAGAAGAATGCCGATGGCAAATACATCGTGCATAGCACGCCACCGTTCATAGTTTATTTTTATTTTCCTGTGGCCGATACTTACTACAACCTGAACTAACAATATTAAAAACGCAATTTTGCCCAAATTGATGAACCAAGGTTCGTCATAGCCCAAAAGCATATCAAAAGATTGCTCTGATAAGGTAAGCAGCATAAAATGGGCCACAATAAATATAAATGCCCAGATACCCATTCTTCTATGAAAATCGATCAAGTTGTTATAGGCGAACAATCGGTCCAACCATTTTATTCTGGCAGAAATGATAAATTGAAAGAACACCATCATTATACCTGATAAACCCATTAGCATCCCAATTTGCGCAATAAACCCCTCTTCAGTAGTTGGCATTAAGCCATATACCATTAGCAATGGGATGGCCATCGCTATGAAATAGGTGCTTACTGCAAAGATGTGTTTACTGTTCATCAACTTAATTTTATAGTTTTAAAGCTTCATCGAAATAGAATTATTCAACTTTCTGCGACTATAATTTTACTTCATTACTGTTTTTTCTGAAGAAGCGCATCCACACTCAAGTCGTGCCTGTCATTAACTTTTATAAATGTAAAACTGGGGCGTTCTAAATTATAATCGGTAATCAACAGGGACCAAGAAACTTTTAACTGAATTGTTTCTTCTGAAACAAGTTTCAACTCAATAGGAATTGTTATTTCCCGTGTAACTCCCGCAAGGGTAAAGTCGCCCTTTGCGGTGAGCGTTTGCGCCGCTTTTTCGTCAAAATCAAAATCGTCTTTAAGCTTTCCTTCAAAAACGACATTGGGATTTTTTTCCGCTTTTACCAACTCGTACATATGTCCATCCCGTTTTTCATTGTCTGTCTTTATGGATTTTACAGGTACCGAAAAGTTCAACGCACCGTCCTTAAAATCAATGGTGCCCTGTAAATCATCAGATTTACCGATATAGGAATTAAGGGGCATTTTTGCCTTAAAGGATGCGCTTCCTTCCTTTACTATAAAGTTTTGGGCGTTCATAGCCACGTTGCCAGAAAACAACAGTATTATTAAAAAATACATTGCATTTTTATCCATTGCTTTTTATTTTTCGACCATTCAATCCGTTTGAATATAATTCTTGGTATGTTTTTGTCCCGTTTTCATTGATTCGGCGGACAATGAACTTCTTGTCGATACCTTTTCTACTTTCAAGCCCCATTGATTTTAGCAGCTCCTTAAAAGCTTCCATGGTGTTTTTATGGTAGTTGGCTACTTTGGTCTTTTTATCTTCTACTACCAATGATGCGACCCTTGAAGGTACCATTGTGGTGATTCCCGTAGGGCAGGTATCCAGATTGCATTTTAAGGATTGTACACAGCCCAGGGCAAACATCATCCCCCTTGCGCTGTAGCAGGCGTCGGCACCAAGTGCCAACATTCTATAGATATCAAAAGCCGATATTATTTTTCCTGCTGCCATTAATTTTATCTCATCACGTAGCTTATATTTCTTTAAAATGGAATGTGTAAAATCTATGGCTTCAATTATGGGGAGTCCGGCCCAATGCAGCGATTCCATATGCGCAGCACCGGAACCACCCTCTGCACCGTCTATGGCTATAAAATCTGGATAGTTTTGCTTTTCAGCGAAAATGCGGACCATTTTTTCGAATTCGTCTTGCTGTCCGATGCACATTTTTATCCCAATAGGCTTTCCTCCAGAAAGTTTTCGTAATTTTTGTATAAAGCCAATCATTTCCGAATCATTGCTAAATGCAGCGTGATGTGGTGGCGATAGAATTTCGGTTCCTTTTTCTACGTCCCTGTACTTTGCGATTTCCTCGGTATTTTTTTTGGCAGGAAGAATGGCACCAAAACCGGGTTTTGCACCTTGTGAGACTTTTATCTCAATCATTTTGATCACCTCATTGGATGCGATTTCTGCAAATTTTTTAGGGTCGAAATCCCCTTCTTCTGTCCTACATCCAAAATATCCAGTACCAAACTGAAAAATAACATCGGCTCCATATTCCTGATGGTAGGGGGTAAATCCACCTTCGCCGGTATTTTGGGCAAATCCTGCGATTTTTGCACCGCCGTTAAAAGCAAGGGTCGCATTTTTGCTTATGGAACCATAGCTCATTCCAGCCAGATTGAGGATGCTTGCCGAATAGGGTTTTGAACACTTTGAACTTCCTATGGTAACCCTGAAATCATCTTTGATTTCCTTTGCAGGATACGTGGAATGGGTAAACCATTCGCGACCAACTTCGTCATACGGAATCTGCGTTCCAAAGGGTTGGTTTTTGACCGCATCTTCGGCACGTTTATAAACAATTTCTTTCTGTATCCAATTGAAAGGTTTTCCCTCTGTTCTATTCAATAAAACCGTTTCTTGAACGACGTGACGTTGTTTTTCCAATAGAATGGTAATTCTTCCCAGCAAAGGATAGGTGCGTCTTATATTATTGGATTTTTGAAAATAGTCCTTAGTGCCGAGAAGCATAAAAGGTGCGATCAACAGCGCAAGCCACCATAAATGAGGCTTCCACATTATAAGTCCTGCAAGTACAACTAGCAGCGTTATCGACGATATTAAAAATATTCTTCTCATGCTTTATTTTTTAATGCGAATGGCTTTCTTCCTCTGGCGTTTCAGTTTCCAAATACTGGCCCTGTGGGCCAACGCCCTGAATATAAACGAGCTGAGCGCCATAATGTCCTGCTTGTGAAACGGAGAACGCCGAAAAGGCCATAACAAGGAGAACGGCTATTTCAAAACCTCGATTCAGTTTTATCCAAAAAAGGCTGATAACCTTCAATACTGCGGCCAGAGCGCTCGACCAAATGGTCCAATCTGCATATTTATCATGGTTATCCAATACTTTTTGGGCTATATCCGTAAGGCCATGGGTATGCGGGTGTACAAAAGTTCCCGCTACGTAGGCCCCAATAAAACCAGTACCAATAAGAAACAAGATAACCCAGTCCAAGTTCCTTTTAAGGACGAACAGCTGAATACCTTGGAGCAATGCCGCAAACAAAAGGAGTACGATAGGAAAATGCACCACCAACGGATGTAAATTGTCGAATTCATCCAAAGCCACCTCCTCCTTGTTTATGGGCTTTTCAGCGTGGCTTTCGGTATGTTGCTGTAGTTTTTCGGACAATTCAAGAGCATAAAAGGTTCCCAAACTATTCGCCGAATATCCCGAATTGTTCCCAATGGACTCAGGGGCACTTGCATGAAGCGACATTAGGCTTAAAAGCAGTACTAAAAATGAAACTGTTTTTTTCATAATCAATCGTTTTTATGATGAACTATTCATAATCTGTAAAATAAGCGCACCTATAACAATAGTGCCTATAATGATGAAAATGGTATAGTTGAACCACTTTTTCCAACCTTGTTTCCCTGACTTTTCCGGGCCATTTTTACAACAATCTTTCATTTCAATCCTAATTTTGTTTATTGTGCCTGTCAAGGGAAGAGCGTTAAACACCAACCATTGATTAACCAATATCCCCTTCCCTAACAGGACTTAATAATATAACACGAATCTGGGTGGACATTAACTATGTCAAACAAACAATCCAAAAACACATTCCCGACCGACCCAGATTTACTTTTCCAAATTCCCTTCGTTTATAAAGTTTTTACCAATCACAAAAATTAAATAGGGTAACAATGCAAATTGTAGTAGCGGCGACAGTCCCACATTAACCCATGGTACAATAGGCATTGCCTCTGCATAAGCCCAATCGCCCCGTGATGTATGCCAAATTTCTCCCAAAATTGCACCAGCACTTCCGATAAAAATCAACGGGAATATTTTATTGATATCCATTGAGCTTGTCCAAAAGACATTTTTATAAACCAAACCAAATCCGAAAAGCAGGATAAGCACCATCAACATATCAGCTACAGATGCGAGGGCACAAAACGATATATGTTGCCAATCGTATTCAAAACCTTCATAGAGCAGACCTTGTGCCAGCTCCCAAATAAAATTGAACGAAAACGCTATTACTGCAATACCGATGATATAGTTGTTATAATTTTTTTTGTCCCGTACCTGTTTGGCAAAATAGAGATATAGCAGAACGACCACGGTCAACGCAATGGTTGGTACTATAAAAATGTCAAGGCTCAATGCTTCCATTTTGGTTTTGCTTACGTTAAATCTTTTTTTGCATTTTATTTTATTAATACTCGTAAAGCTGTGCTCAGCAAGAATCAACTATTAATGCCTGAAAAGGGGAAGCATTGTAAACATTAACCGCTAACTTTATCTCCCCTTCCCTTATTCAGGCCTACATTTCTATAGTTTGTGTAACCTTTCCGCACGTCAACATTTTACTACCGTAATATGGATTCTTAACGTCCTTGCTAGCACTCAACCAATTACTGCCACCATCATACATCGGGCAAAATTGCTGATATAGCGTGTTTTTTGTTCCGGTAATGGCCACCATATCGGCTATATCCTTACTCAACGTTTTAAAGTGCTCGCGTTGATGGTCGATATTGCTTTTGGCAATATGTTCTGCATGTTCAATAGCGTCTGCTATAATATCTACCAGTTCCTTTTGCTGATTTGCTGTATAATTTGACTTGTCAAAGGCTTTTAGTGAAACCGCCAATTTAGCACCTGTTTGGGCTGCCTTTTTGGTGTCATCTGCAACTAGGGCATCTTTTAGACTGAAATAGTCGTTTAATATTGCTTCAGCCTTTATGTCTTGCATTTTTTCCATGTTCATTTTCATCCCATCCATGTTCATTTTACTATGATCCATGTTCATTTTTTCTTTTTCCTGTGCGTTGGTGAAAGAAAGGGTTAACAATAGCATTGCTGCCATACTCATTTTTAGATATTTCATTTTTATTGTATTTAATTGTTGTTTATAATTTATTTTTAAGTTCCGTTAAAAAGTTGATGATGTCCTGTTTTTCAGTATCCGTAAAAACGGCGTCCCTGTGGATAAGAGTATAAGAGGCTAGAGGCATTTCGTCATTTTCTATCTGACTAATAATTGATTTTATTTTACTTGCCTTTCTTCTACTGCTCAGGGAATCCCACTCGTTAAAGTTGAGTTCGGCCTTTCCTTCCTTAACATGGTCTTCCAATAACCAAGCCACCGGTTGCACTTTATTGTACCACGGATATTGAGTGTTGTTACTATGGCAATCATAACATGACACCTGTAACTTCTTCTGTATAGTTTTAGGAACATTATATACTAGCATGAAGTCCGTTTCGGGTACACTATCACTTTGATTGGGTTGCGTGGGAATAAACTGAATTCCCACTAACCCGACCAAAAACACTAGTGCAATGATTTTTACACTTTTCTTCACTTAGTTGATTTCCTTTTGTACACTCCCGCAGCTCATCATTTTAGCCCCGTAATATGGATTCTTTATTTCCTTGGTAGCGCTCAGCCATTGTGCCCCCTTGTTGTTATTGTACATGGGGCAAAAATCCTGATATAACTTTTCTTCCGTCCCTGTAATGGCGATAAGGTCTATCATATCTTTGCTCAACACATCAAAATGTTCCCTTTGGTGGTCGATTGGGCTTTTTTCTATGTGCTCGGCGTGTTCAGTAGCATCTTCAATAATATCCTTCAATTCTTTTTGTTGTTCTGAACTAAAAGAACTGGCATCAAAACTATTTAAAGCCGTTACCATCGTGCCCCCGGCTTTCGCCGCACCATCTTTGTCGTCGGAGACTAGTGCATCCTTTAGGTCTAGGTAATTGGCAATAAGTGTTGTTGATTTTGATGCATGCTGTGCGTTGCCCATCATTTTATCCGACGATTCCATATCGCCATGATCCATTTTGCTATGGTCTTCTTCCATTGCGCCATCCATATGACTATTGTCATCCATTTGTTCCGAATGGTGGCCGTCTTCGTCGTTATGCTCTTTTTTAGCGTCTTTACATGAAGTGGTTGTAAGGGCTACCAATGCAATTGCCATAATACTTGTTGTTACTTTTAAACGTTTCATTTTGTTTTTATTTAGATTAATACTTGTTTTTATTTGACTTATATATTGAATGATTAAAATCTCACGGATAGCCCACCACCTCCACCAAAACGGTTGTCATAGCTGCCCATAAGGGATACGTTTCTCGATAAAAAATATTCTGCACCTGCACTCCAAACTGTTTCTGAAGTGAAGTCTTTATTTGCAGGTAAGTCATTTACAAATCCTAAATCTATTTGGTACTCATAATAGCCAAAAACGGAAAATCTTGGGAACAGCATAATGCTTCTCCCCAATCCAATTCTCGGTCGTAATTCATTATCAATTCTGGCATCGAGTGCAAATAAATAAGGTGTTAAATAGCGAACCCCAACCACTGCGGTTGTTTTAAATTGGTCAAGACTTTTACGGGTTTCATTTTCAATATTTACACCTCCAAAAACACGTAAATAATCGTGTAGGTAATATTCGTAGGTTGCCTCGGCCTCTAAATTTTTGTTCCATCCATATTCAAAAGAAGCATTAAATTGATTTCTAATATTGGAGCTTATAATATTGAGAGCCGTTGTATGCGAAGCAGCATCAACCATACCCCAAGTATAGTATTTGTTAGTTTCGGCTATCAAATTTGAAACTGGATATCCTTTCATTCTTGGGTCTCTTGGTGTATCATAAGATACTACCCTTGCCATACCACCCATCATGTGATATAAAATATGACAATGGAAAAACCAATCACCATACTCGTCGCCATTATTACCATAAAACTCAATGGTTACCTTTTGCATTGGTGGTACATTTACCGTGTGCTTTAATGGTGAGTACTCTCCATTTTCATTAAGTACTCTGAAGAAATGCCCGTGCAGGTGCATGGGGTGGTGCATCATGGTAAGGTTATTGAATATTATACGGGTAACTTCCCTGTTATTTATTTTTATTTTATCCGCCTCAGACAATGGCACCCCGTTCATGCTCCAGATATAACGGTTCATATTTCCGGTAAGGTTCAGCAATATTTCCTTAACTGGAACATCCTTATCATAGGTGGTTATTTCGGGCGACTTCAAATAATCGTAATTGTATTCTGAAAACAAATCCATTCCTTCCATTTTCATCCCAGCCATGGTATCCATTCTGATGGTATCTTTTTGCATATTCATTGCCATACCTTTCATTTTCGTATGGTCTATGGCCGTTGTGTCCTTTGGCATTTCCATGTTCATGTCATCCCTTTTCATGCCTTCCATCTTGTCTTGTTTTATGGAATCTTTCTTCATCTCCATGCCCTGCATTTTTGAATGATCCATATTTTTCATATCATCATCTTTCATTTCGGAATTACCCATGTCCATTCCTTGCATCTTATCCATCTGCATCCCATATTCTTCCTTCATTTTATAGCGTTCATCTTTTTTAGGGCGATATTTTAATGCATGTGCACCCATTTTCATGTCCATCTTTGCCATTTTCTGCATCATGCCAATCTTATCTGGTCTCGGAACAATCTCTGCAGGAAGCACGTCGCCGGTTCCAAGAAAGGCTGAAGCCGTACCAGAACCATCCTGTGCCGTAATTCTAAATTCAATTTTTCCTTTTTCTGGAATGGTTACAATAAAATCGTAGGTTTCTGCAATACCTATGAACGTTTTGTTCTTTTTAACAGGCACAACATCAAGACCATCAGCCGAAATTAAAAGTGGGTCTCCTCCTCCAAAAGTCATCCAAAAAGAGGTAGAAGCCCCTCCATCTATAATCCTTAATCTAACTTTCTCACCGGGTTTAAATTCAGGATACTCAATACTTTCTTCGCCGTTAATTAAAAAGGCAGGATAATACACATCGGCTATATCGGCACCTTCCATTCGCTGTCTCCAAAAGTTTAATTGCGCTCCCATGGCACCTCGTTTAATTACTCGGTTCAATGGGGTAGCCGTTCCTTTTCTAATGCCGTACCATTCATTGCCTCGTTTAAGATTGCGAAGTACATTCATTGGTTTTTCGTTGGTCCAATCAGACAACATCAAGACCAATTCTTTGTCGTACTCCAATAGTTGTTCTTTTGGATGAATGACTATAGAACCATAAACACCACTTTGTTCTTGCAACATTGTATGTGAATGGTACCAATAGGTTCCAGATTGTTTTATAGGAAATTCGTATTTCTGTGTATGCCCAGGTTCTATGGGTGGTGTTGTTAAATAGGGTACGCCATCATAAAAATTAGGTAATAACAAACCATGCCAATGCACAGAAGTTTCTTCGCTCATTTCATTTTTTACGTAAATAACCGCGTATTCTCCTTCAGTAAATTCTAAAGTTGGCCCTGGGATAGTACCGTTAACGGTCATTCCCATAACATTTTTTCCTGCTTTATTTACAGTTGCTTCACGCAAAGTTATAGTATGTTCTCTAACAGGAAGGTTGTATATATTACCTTCTGCTACTTGCACTACTTGTGCAAAAACACCAGTAGTTATTGCAACTAGAAATAATAATGTTAATTTTGTTTTCATTTTTGTTTTCATTGTATTTCTTCTTTTACTTCTCCACAAGTAAGCATTGCTTCTCCGTAGTAGGGATTCTTTACTTCTTTTGTTGTACTCAACCAATCGGCTCCCTTATTGTTGTTCGCCATTGGGCAGTGCATCACATATAACGATTTGTTATAAGGACTAAATGTCTTTTCCAAATCAATCATAGTACTGGATACCTGTTGGAAAGGTTTTCGAATGTCTTCCAGCGTTTTGAAATGCTGAACATGTTGAAGCGTGTTTTTTAAATCGCTGCTCAACCCCATCCAAACATTGTGTGAATCTCCTGTGTACAAGGACATGTTAACCCCTTCCAAAGTCTTTAATATTTTTGCTCCTGCCGTTTTTGCGCCTTCCATATCATCTTTGGTTAGAGCCTCTTTCATATCAATGTAATTTGTAAAAAGAGGTTGAAGCGCATCTTTTGCATTCTGCCCAATTGTTATTTTTTTTAGAACTGATTTTTTAGACTCCACTTTAGAATTAGGAGTGTCACCCATATTCATACCCCCATGATTATGCCCCGTCATTGCAGGACCACCCTCAGGATTCATCATACTAGGCTTACCCGCTAATTGTGCTGCGGCATCAATACTGAATGTTCCGTTAATGGCTATTTCGTCCCCATCATCCAAGCCTTTGTTTACCACGAAACCATTCCCCAAACCGGGTCCTAAAGTTACTTCGCGCATCATAAAATTCACACCTTTTGCAGATGTATTCTTAACATATACTACAGAACGCTGTCCTGTCCACATCACAGCGGTTTTGGGAACTACGATAGCATCTGATTTTATCGGCAATTTCGCTTCCACCGTGCCAGAAACGAACATTTCAGGCTTTAGTTTTAAACCTTTGTTGTTGATTTCCACCCTGGCCTTTGCTACCCTTGTCATGGGATTGATTACCGGGTCAATATAAGAAATGCGACCTTTAAAGGTTTCCCCTGGTAAAGAAGGGATAGTAAAACTTACCTCATCATCCTTTTTTACCCAAGCCATATCCGATTCATAGACATCGAATAATACCCAAATATTATAAAGATTTGCAATTTGATATAATGCTTTGCCCTTGTTGACATAGTCGCCAAGGTTTACCATTTTTTCGGTTACATAGCCCGAAACATCGGCATGTATGGGTAGTTCTTCTTTAACAATACCAGATTCGAGGATTTGTACGATTTGCTTATCAGATAGTTTCCAGTTTTTTAATTTTTCCTTTGCGGCATCAAAAAGCTGTGGCTGGGTCTCAACAATCTTTCTCGCTTCAAAAAGCTCTTCCTGGGCGTTTACCAAATCTGGGGAGTAAATGGAAGCAATCACCTGCCCTTGGTTTACATTCTCACCTGTAAAATTGACCATAAGTCTTTCTATACGTCCAGGTATATGGGATGACTGGGAATATACAGACCGCTCATCGGCTTCAACCTTGCCGTTTAATTTAAGCAACTTTATGGGCTTGGTCTTGCCCACTACGGCTGTTGAAACGTTGGCAAGCTGCATGGCTGTTGGCGACATGCTTATGACCATGGGATCCAATTCTGAATCATTATCGTCTCCCAAAGGAATTAAGTCCATCCCACAGATGGGGCAGTCACCTGGTTCATTTTGTCTGATCTGCGGATGCATGGAACAGGTCCAGATGGTTTCTCCAGCTATTTCTTCTTCCGTATGTTGGTGCTCATCTGTTTTATTGTTTTCTGAACCTCCAAACAATAGCCACCCGAACAACAAGCCTAAAACCAGGGTAGATGCGGCCACTTTTATGATTTTTTTTGTTTCTGTTTTCATCTGTATAAAATTTTTAATTTTTTGAAGATTAATGCCTTAAAAATTTTAAGACATTAAGTAATTCGCACAAATTTTATTCATCCCAGTAGGTAAATATGTCGATGAAAAAATTTATGCTCATTTCATTTGTTTATTTTTTTGCAGTGATATAATTTAATTTAGCCAATGCTATTTTATATTGTTTCAATGCGGTTATTTTTAGTTTATCGTACTTTAACAATTGTTGCTGCATTCTCAATACCTCTTCGAAGTCCTTTCCAGAATTCCCATAGGACGTAAACAACAGATTAAGTGCCTGTTCCGACTCTGTTATTTGTTCATCGAAAAGTGACACCAACTCGGTTTGTTGTTCAATATCAAAAAAGGCCATTTCGTAATTTGATAATAATGAATTGGTCATTTCTGTCTTTTGTAGCGAATAACTTTCCTGCATTAATTGCGCTTCCTTTACGGCTGCCTTATACTTTTTCCTAAAAATAGGCAGGCTTAGGGTTACCATTGGCATTAATACATCCTTGCCATTGTCAGGCACAACCATATCGGTACGTTTATCTACCATTACATAGTCCAAGCCAAGGCCGATTTTTGGGAAACCTTGTTTAATAGCCGCCCGTTCAGAGGCCTCTACAGCCTTTACCTTCAATTCCAAAGAATTTAAGAGTGGATGATCTACCAAAAGGGAATCTTTACCATTATCAAAGGACAACATGTCAATTTCAAGGGTTTCAGAAATAGATACCGGTTCAAATTCACCACGGTTTAATAATTTATTGAAAGTTGTTAAAAGCGGGCGTTCCTTTTTTTTCAGTATTTCCAGATTTGTCTGTGATTCCTTTAAAAAAATATCTACTCTCAAGACATCCACCAAGGTTCCTACACCATTTTTAAATTTTGAATTGGAAATGGTCTTATACGACTCTAGAATTTCAATATTCCTTTCTTCAATTTTCATCCATTCTTGGAGTTCGTACAAAGGAAAATAAGCCGCTGAAACCTCATAGTACAATTTGTTCTTGGCATCCAAAAAGGATTGATACTTGGCTTCTGCCATAAGTGCTGCGGCATCACCTTGTGCTTTTAAAGTTCCAAACCAAGGGAACATTTGGGTCAATGAAAACCTAGCTTTTTGTGGTCCAACCCTGGTTTCCACCGGTGAAACAAAATATCCAAAAGAAAGCGAAGGATCTGGCAAGGTGCTTACCTGCGGCACTTTTTGCAATACCGCTTCAAACTCCTTGTACTGCGAAAGCAATCCCGGATTGTTTTCTGCCGCTATCTTAAAGTATTCCTCTAAAGTCTGGCTATATAATCCCATACTTATTAAGACAAGTATTATTGTGAATACATTTTTCATTTTATTGTATTTTTTTCAATTTCTTATTTTGATTTTTAATGACCGTTTCCCTCCAATATGCCTGTAATACAGGTACTACAAACATGGTCATGATTTGAATGGCCATCCCCCCAAAGGTCGGAATTGCCATGGGAATCATTATGTCTGCCCCTTTTCCTGTTGAGGTAAGCACAGGCAAAAGTGCAATAATGGCCACCGCTGCCGTCATCATTGCCGGACGGACTCTTTTCTTTCCAGCCTCCAGTACTGCCGCCCTTACATCTGGAATGGTTTGTGGGTTCTTTTCCTCAAAAACCTGATGGATATAGGTTCCCATAATCACACCATCATCTGTTGCGATGCCAAAAAGGGCAATAAATCCTACCCAAACAGCAACACTTAAATTGATGGTATGCATTTGAAACAGGTCGCGCATATTAACACCGGATATGGCGAAATTCATGAACCAATCCTGTCCATAAAGCCACAACATGATAAACCCTCCTGCAAAAGCAACAAATACACCCGAAAAGTGAATGGATGATGCTATTACTGTTTTAAATTGGAAGAACAGCAGCAGGAATATAACAATTAAACTGATTGGTATAACAATGGACAATCTTTTCACTGCCCTGATTTGGTTTTCATAACTACCAGAAAATTTGTAACTAATTCCCGCTGGTACGGTTAATTCCCCTGTATCAATTCTTTTTTGAATGGCTTCTTGCGCGTCGTTCACAACATCTACTTCTGCAAAGCCATCGCGTTTATCAAAAAGAACATAGCCCACCAAAAAGGTGTTTTCACTTTTGATGGCCTGTGGCCCTCTTACATATTCAAAATCAACTACTTGTGATAGTGGAATTTGAGCTCCTACTGGGGTGGGAATCAATATTTTACTTAAAGACTCTGGATCATCCCTTAATTCCCTTGGATAACGCACCCTTACAGGAAACCGTTCCCTACCTTCGACTGTAGAAGTAACTTTCATACCACCAATGGCGGTTTCAATGCTTTGCTGTACATCTTCCACGTTAAGTCCATATCTGGATATTTCATCTCTATTAATATTAAGGTGCAAATAGGGTTTTCCAACAATTCGGTCCGCAAATACGGCCTCTGCTTTTACTGAAGGAACTTCTTTTAAAATACCCTCCAATTGCATTCCAAATTCTTCTATTGTTTTTAAATCTGGCCCAAATACCTTTATCCCCATGGGAGCACGCATTCCTGTTTGCAACATGACCAACCGGGTCTCAATGGGCTGTAATTTGGGAGCCGATGTTATACCAGGAATTTTTGTGACCTTAACAATTTCGTCCCAAATATCGTTCGGCGATTTAATCTGTGGCCTCCAGTTGCGGAAAAATTCGCCATTGTCGTCCTCTATCAAATCTTTTTTGGTAATTCCCTGTTTTAAGGCTTCTTCATTGGTCAGGGTGTCCTTTTGTTTGGTAATAAACCTATCTTCCTTATCCACTTTAAAATGGACCCTATGACCTTCTTCATCTAAAATAAATTCAGGCTTGTAATTGATGATGTTTTCAAACATGGAAATAGGTGCCGGATCGAGTGCCGATTCTACCCTACCTAACTTACCCACGACCAATTCTACTTCGGGGATATTTCCCAACAGCATATCCAGCTGTCCTGCTATATTCTTATTATATTCTACCCCAGAATGTGGCATTGAGGTAGGCATCAATAGGAACGACCCTTCGTTGAGTGATGGCATAAACTCCGACCCTATACCAGGAAATCTATTTGAAGCCGCCTGCCAACCAGAGGATTGCCGAACGCTTTTCCATCCTACGGATTCAAGGCCTTTGGCAACAATTCCGAAAGAACTGTCGAAGCCAATCCAAACCAAAACCCCGAAAAACAGCGTCACAAAAGGTATTAGCATAAATTTTCCTTTGTTCTGCAAACACCATCGTAATACCGGGGTATAGAAATGTACAATGGCTAATAACGCCGCCAAAATAATTCCGATCAAAAACAGCACAAAAATATAGTTTATGATGATCCCGTTTTGAGGTCCTAATGGCATCCACTCCTCTGTAAGGAAAAAAGAAGCGATGAAAATCGTTAGTCCTAAATTGATATAATTGGGGTACAATTTATATTTCTCTGGCCATTTAGGCTCCAATAAATTATTCAATCCGATCAGCGTTATAACCAACGGCAGCCACATATGGGCATAAATAGCAAATACAATACCTGCAACAATCAATAATATAGACCAAAAACGGCGTACGCGTTTTTTGTCATAATTCACTCCCATTACAAAATGGGCCAGTGCTGGCAATACAATAATACCTAAAACAAACGCACTTAACAACGCAAAGGTCTTGGTAAACGCTAAAGGCCTGAATAATTTTCCTTCGGCCGATTGCATGGCAAAAACTGGCACGAAACTTACAACCGTAGTGGCCAATGCTGTTGTAATGGCTGAAGCTACTTCTACAGTTGCCTTATAAATTACTTGCATAAGCTCTTTCCCTTTAACGCCATGATTCTCTGGCATTTCCAAGTGCCTAATAATATTTTCAACAAATACGATTCCCACATCCACCATAACACCAATAGCAATGGCAATGCCTGATAGAGCAACGACATTGGCGTCGACACCGGCATATTGCATGACGATAAAGGTCATCAATACCCCAACGGGCAACAGGCTTGAAATAATAATGGAAGCCCTTAAATTGAGGACAAGTACCAATACAACAATGATACTGATTAAAATCTCATGGGATAAGGCATTTTCGAGCGTGCCAATGGTTTCATGTATAAGTTGAGTACGGTCATAAAATGGCACAACAGTCAATTGGCTTTCAACACCATTGGCCAAGGTCTTTTTTGGTAACCCAGGTGCAATTTCTTTTATTTTATCCTTGACATTGTTGATAACCGCCAAGGGGTTGGAACCGTAACGGGCCACTACAACACCCCCAACAACTTCTGCACCCCCTTTATCAAGCACTCCTCTACGCGTCGCTGGACCTAAACTGACCACTCCAATATCTTTGATACGTACAGGAACGTTATCCTGGACAGCAACAACCGCTTTTTCTATATCTTCAGTTTTCTTGATGTACCCCAAGCCCCTTACCAAATATTCCGCCTGATTGACTTCGATGGTTTTTGCGCCTACGTCCCTATTGGATTTTTGAACGGCTTGCATAACCTTATGCAAGGGAATGTTATAGGCTTTAAGGGCATCAGGATTTACATCTATTTGATATTCCTGTACATAACCACCAATCGAAGCTACTTCTGAAACACCTTCAACAGCATTTAAACCGTATTTTACATAAAAGTCCTGTGCGGTGCGAATTTCATGCAAGTCCCAACCACCAGTGGGATTGCCATTTTTATCCCTACCCTCCAGCGTATACCAATATACTTGCCCTAATGCTGTAGCGTCAGGTCCTAAAGCTGGGGTTACACCATCGGGCAACAGGCCTGCCGGAAGAGAGTTCAATTTTTCCAAAATCCGGGATCGGGACCAGTAAAACTCGGTTTGCTCATCAAAAATAATATTGATCATGGAGAATCCGAATATGGAAGAACTACGAATGGTTTTTACCCCTGGTATACCCAACAAATAGGTAGTCATAGGATAGGATATCTGATCCTCGATATCCTGTGGGGAACGCCCTGGCCATTGTGTGAAAACGATTTGTTGGTTTTCCCCAATATCGGGTATAGCATCGACCGGTACGGGATCTTTTGGGAGAAACCCTGTATCCCAATTAAAAGGAGAAGTAACAACTCCCCAAGTAATTAAAGTTATTAAAATGAGAACAGTAACTAGTTTGTTCTCTAAAAAGTATTTTATGATATTATTAAGCATATTATGTAATGTTAGGTTGGAATTAAATGAGATGTTCCAAAGGCAATAAATATATGAACCACACTATATCAATAGCACAGCCATACTTCAACAATACAATACGCTTTTATATAAGGAAAATTTGATCCAGAATGTGAATATCCTTAACGAAAAGAAGAGATGAGTAGCAACTGAAAGGAACTACATTTTCTTGTAATCCCTCAAAAAGGTTTAAATAACTGTAAACGAAAGAAGCAACGAAGTGTTGCTGTTCAAAACTTAATTTTTCAAATGTAAGTTTCAAGTCGTGTTGCCCGTTTTTTGAAAATGTAATATCATCACAACAATCATTAGAATCAAAATTGTCATTGTGTGAGTTCTGAGTTTGTCGTATCTCCATTCCGCAAGATTCGACTTGGCCAAAGAAGGAGAAATCAACCAGATTGTCACAACAATAATGTTGTTCAACCGTAAAAGAAAAGGTTGAAAACAACACTACTAGTGCCATTATAAAAGACGCTATTTTATTAAAATCGCTTTTCATCAATACTGCAAAATACATAAAATTTAACATGCCCTTAAAATTTAACAAAATTTTAAAATCAAAATTATTCAATATGCAAATCTAATTGTTCGTCTTTCGAAAATAGATGACAATTATCAAACTTTGGCATAAGGCAACAAACTTATAGTAATATTATAATTGGAAATTATTTAGAATCTTTCTCAATAAGATTGCGTCAATTCTAAAAAAAAAATTATATTTGCATTTTATTTTTATTCAATCTAAATAAGTATAATATGAAATGGTTTTTAACTGTATTTTCAATAATGCTCCTGACAGCGAATTTAGGATTATCACAGGAAAGCAATGATGGCAAAGATTCAACTGTCCTGAAAACGGAAGTTTTAAACGAGGTCATAGTCAATGGAAGTGCAATTCTAGGGAGTAAATTTGAAGCCATGAACAGAACGGGTTCCGCAAATTATATATCGGCGAAAGAACTTCAAAAATTCAGTTACAACGATATTAACAGGATATTGAGAAACGTGCCCGGGGTCAACATATACGAGGAGGATGGTTTTGGATTACGGCCCAATATCAGTTTAAGGGGTACTTCTCCGGAACGTAGTGCAAAAATCAATCTTATGGAAGATGGGGTACTTATAGCCCCTGCCCCCTACAGTGCCCCTGCCGCATATTATTTTCCCACCATCGCAAGGATGCAGGCCGTGGAAGTATTGAAGGGAAGTAGTCAGGTCCAGTACGGGCCAAATACTACGGGTGGCGCCATCAACATGATCTCTACCCGGATACCGGACCGGTTTACTGGAAGAGCGACCTTATCGGCCGGTAACTTCAATTCAAAGAATACGCAGATCGTAATAGGCGATAGTTTTAAGAACTTCGGATTCGTAAGCGAATACTATAACTACAATTCAGACGGTTTTAAAAATATTGACGGAGGGGGAAATACGGGTTTTGACAAATCGGACTATTTGGCAAAGTTTCGAATGAATACCGATGAAGGTGCCAAAGTCTATCAATCCCTTCTCTTTAAAATCCAATTTTCCGAAGAAAGGGCCAATGAAACCTATTTAGGGTTGACCGATGCCGATTTCAATGAAAACCCGTACCGTAGATACAGGGCATCCTCGGAAGATGTGATGGACGCGGAGCACCAACAATACCAATTAACACATTTTCTTAAACTTTCCCAGACCCTGTCCATTACCACCACGGGATATGTGAACAAGTTTAAACGCAACTGGTACAAATTGGACGATGTAAATCTTGGGGAGCGCGTTGGAATAAACAATGTGCTCACAGATCCGGAAACCTATGCCATGGAATACAATGCCTTGTTGGGAAACACGGATACCCCGGAAGATGTGTTCGGCATAAAAGCGAATAACAGGAGGTATACCTCCCAAGGAATACAGTCCATTGCCCGGTTGCGATGGGGCGCTGACTGGTTACAAAGCCTGGAGCTGGGTATTCGCTACCATGAGGATGAGGAGGATAGGTTTCAATGGGTAGACAGGTATGGTTTTCAGAACAATGAACTAATACGCACAACGGTCGGCATCAAAGGGGCGGATGCAAACCGTATCGGCAACGCAAAGGCAATTGCCGCGCATACCTTGTACAAACTAAATTTGGGCAGGTTTACATTGACCCCAGGTATTCGGTACGAGAATATTACCTTGGGCAGGATAAATTACGGTACCAACGATGCAACGAGATCGGGTACGGACCTTTCCGAACGTGAGAACCAAGTGGATGTTTGGATTCCGGGAATTGGGGCAAATTATACCTTTACCGAAAATCTTTCCGTTTTTGGCGGGGTGCACAAAGGGTTTTCCCCTCCCGGCAATACCGAAGGCCAAGATGCGGAAAGCAGTATAAATTATGAATTGGGTACCCGTTTTAATTACCATGGAATTCAAGGCGAAGTGGTAGGCTACTATAACGACTATCAAAACTTGTTGGGGAGCGACCTTGCGGCTACAGGTGGTACGGGCAGCTTGGACCAATTCAACGCTGGCGAGGTAAGGGTCAGCGGTGTAGAAGTATCGTTGAACTATAACCTTTTGAATAACAGCTCGGAAAAGGTCCGCTTACCGTTAACGTTTAACTATACCTTGACCGATACCGAGTTCCTTAGTTCATTTGACAGTGCCAACGCTATATTCGGGGAAGTCTCGGTGGGTGATGAGATACCCTATATCGCCAAGAACCAGTTCAATTTGAACCTTGGCCTGGGGCATGAAAAGTTTGGCATTGACATGGGCGCACGCTATATCGATGCATTCAGGACACAAGCAGGAACAGGGACCATTCCCACAAATTTAAGGGTGGATTCCAATTTTGTCGTTGACATGTCGGGCCGCTATTTCTATAATAGCCACTTCACCTTTTCCGCCAATATCATTAACTTGTTCGACACCACCTATGCGGTGTCAAGGGTTCCTGCCGGATTACGGCCTGGGCATCCATTCGGGGTTAACTTTTCAATAACCTATGGCCTTTAAAAGAAAGAATCATAATTTTTAGACCATGTCAATTGAAAACCGATGTAAGGACATTTGTCCTTTTTACCTCACATGGCCAAGAATTAAAAACAGCACCTGAATTTTTTCTTTTAATTTTTCCCTTAAAATTTTGAGGGCTTTGGTAAGATGTCCTTCGACCGTTTTGATGGAGATACCCAAATGTTCCGCAATCTCAGTATTGGTTAGCCCTTCTTTCTTACTTAACTTAAATACTTGGTTGCACTTCTTTGGAAGCTGTTCGATCTCTTTTTCAACTAGTTCCACCTTATGTTTTAAGTCTTCTTGATATTCTCTTTCAATTACAAGGTCCAAAGTTTCGGCATAGGTAGTCTCGAAAAAATAAGTTTCTTTCTTATACTTTTTTACATGGTCCAAAAAATTGTTTCGGACAGACTTGTAGAGCCATCCCTTTAAGATAGTTCCCTTTTTTATATTATCCCTTTTCTTCCATAGTTTAAAAAATGCTTCCTGCACCAAATCTTTTGCCAAAGCTTCGTTACGGCTTAAACTTTTTGCATACCAATAGATTTCATTATAATAGAACTCAATGACTGTTTTGAAAGCCTTCCTATCCCCTTTTTGGATTGCTTCAACATTAATTTTTTCATCTAAGTTATTTGAATTCATAGGCTATTTTAACAAAAAAAAATCAATATTATAGATTATTGACAATAAAAAGTAAGGGTATTGTATAGTTCAATCGTTTACATAATATGAATTGGGACTTTCCTAAAAATCATCGATGAAAAATAAGAAAATAGAAATTATCATACACAAATTTTTGATCAATACGGCAACTTTGGATGAGCTTGATATTTTGGCCAAATGGGTCGATAAAAATAAATCTAGCTTTCAGGAAGAAGTGGAACTCCATCATCTAATAACCGGGGCTGGAGAAGAAGAAAGTACAGAACACCTAAAGAAAAATCTGATATCGGCTTTTAATCACACTAGACTCGTCGCAGGCAAGGTCAAAAAAAGGAACTTACTACTCAGGTACGCCGCGATTTTTGTCGGCGTTCTTATGTTAGGTATTTATGCTTACGAGCAACGTAGTCCTGAAGTAATTCTTGAAAAAGAAGCCACGATTACTTTTGAAGATGGGTCTAAAAAGGAAACCTTAAATGACAAGGCAACCGGAATAGTGTCTACTACAAATGCCTATGTGGTAGAGCAAGAAGGCACTAAAATTACCTATAAAAAAGTAGCATCGAACCAAAAAAAGGTGAATCGGTTGGTTTTCAACACCTTGGATGTGCCTTATGGAAAAAAGTTTCAGTTGTTACTATCCGATGGTACGGAAGTATACCTTAATTCGGGTTCCTCAATTACATACCCAGTGATATTTTACGACGAAGGTCCAAGGAATGTTGTTCTTAGAGGGGAAGCTTACTTTACCGTTGCTTCAGATTCTTTAAGGCCATTTACGGTCAGCACACAACTTCTTGATGCAAAGGTCCTAGGGACGGAATTTAATATTTCCAGTTATCGGGATGACGAACATATTCAAGTGGTACTTATTGAAGGTAGTCTGTCAGTCGGTCGGAATAATTCTATTGGTTCGGGAGATGTAATCCTAAAACCGAATCAGCTGGCTTCCTATTCCTATTCCGATGATGAACTATCCACTGCCAATATAGATGTTAGCAGTTACATTGCTTGGAAAAATGGCATATTGTTGTTCAAGAACGAAGACTTTTATCATATCGCAAAAAAACTTGAAAGGCACTATGATGTAAAAATCGAGATAAAGGATATGCAGGTAAGCAAAGAAAGATATACAGGAAGGTTTAAAACGGAAACCATTGAGGAAATACTACAGGCTTTTCAACGGATTAAAAGTTTTGATTACAACATTGAAAACAATAACATTAAAATTAACCTTAAAAACTAAGCGTATGGAGTGAACCTTAAAAGAATCAGGGATTGCTGGAACAATCCCATGATTCCAAACGAATTTAAAAACTATTTGACCAATTTCTAAACTCTCTCAAAAGTATGAAAAACACACTATGTAAAAGGTATTTTACGATTAAAATAGACCTGAAAATGAAAATTACCATGTTGTTTCTTTTGGTTGCCTTTTTTCAACTTCAGGCAAATAACACGTATTCCCAGAAATCCAATATTTCTATGAACATGAAGGATGCTACGATAGCGTCAATATTTGAAGAAATAGAGAAAACAACCGATTTCAACATTCTTTATAAGAATTCCACTTTAGACATCAATAAACGTATTTCCGTAAACGTTGACAAAGTCAAGATAGATGAACTGATGGGTATAGTTCTAAAGAAAACCAATGTTTCTTTTGAAATTAGAAAAAAACTTATCGTGTTGGTTGAAAACGGCAAAAAGTTGAATTCCGGTACTAGTCCGGCCTCATCCAATCCTCCAAAGGTTCCGGGTCAAACCATGACGGTAACTGGCACGGTAACCGATCAAGACAATATTCCCTTAGGTGGAGTGAGTATTGTAATCAAGGGCTCCACTAAAGGGGTTTCCACCAATTTTGATGGGGAATATGAAATAGAAGCTTCTGAGGGCGATATTCTTGTGTTCTCCTATATTGGCTTTTCCTCACGTGAAATCAGTGTAAAACAAGCAGACGTAATTAACGTTGCCATGATGCAAAGTTCAATGGATTTGAACGAAGTAATCGTTACCGCAACCGGTGCGCGCCGTAAGGTTGAGATGGGAAATTCCATTGCGAATCTCAACGTTGCCGATGACGTAAAGCAGCGGCCGATAAGCAATGTCTCGGACCTACTTCAGGGGCAGGCGACCGGCGTTCAGATTTCAAGTAGTGGAGGTTCTACAGGCATGGGCTCGCGCATTAGGATCAGGGGTTCGAACAGTGCATCCCTTTCCAACGAACCAGTAATTTATGTTGATGGTATTTTGATTAATAACGAGGCAAATTCAATCTCTTTTGAAACAGGTGGGCAATCCCCTTCCCGTTTAAATGATATCAACCCAGAGGATATTGAGTCTATCGAAATCATCAAGGGTCCTTCCGCGGCAACATTATACGGATCTATTGCGGCCAACGGTGTAATTCGTATTACCACTAAAAAAGGTAAACAAGGAGAACCAAGATGGTCTGCATTTTTCGAGAGCGGTTTGGTAGAAGATGTAACAACCTATCCCAAAAACTATCAGGCACTTGACGCAGCAGGCAATCCCGGTTTCAACTTTGAAGCGGCCGAAGGCACTTTTGTCCACAGTACGGTCAATTCTTTTCAGCCCTTGAACGACCCGCGTACCTCGCCTTTTAGAACCGGACAGTCTTATGGCGGTGGGTTGAGCGTATCGGGAGGTTCGGAAGTACTCACCTATTTCCTTTCGGGAAGTCTTACCGACGGTGAAGGCGTGTTGCCCGTCAATAACATAAAAAGAACGAATTTCCGGGGAAATTTCGGAGCCAAGATTACTGATGACCTTAAGGTAAATTTGACCACGGGCTACACCAACAGTAATCTGGAACTTCCCTTGAACGATAATTTTGCCCTCGCATTAATGAGTCAGGGCCTAAATGGTACATCGACCATAGATGTCAACAACGGTTGGGGTGAATTTACACCCGATGAACTGTTTACCATAGACACCCGGCAAATAATCAATCGTTTTACCAGTGGTCTTGAACTCATTTGGCAACCCTCTGAAAAATTGAACCTAAGAGCCTCCGGAGGCCTAGATTTTACATCCCGTTGGGACAGTCAGTTTTTCCCCACGGGTGAAGCCCCTGATTTTCTAAACTACGACGAAGGTGCCCGGTTCTCTAATAGGTTCAACGATTTTGTCTATACTTTGGATGCCGTAGGTTCTTACAAAACAGATCTTTGGGAGGGCATAAATTCCAGAACTTCCCTTGGATTCCAATATTTACAGAATCTTTCGCAAGGCACCTTCGCAACCGGTCTTCAGTTGGTTGCGGGTAGTAATTCTATTGCGGGGGCAGCAGTAACACAAAGTAACGAACAGACCATCGAGTCGCGTACCGTAGGGGTCTTTGTGGAGGAACAGATCGGTTTTAATGACAAATTGTTCGTGACAGGTGCCGTACGGGCCGATCGCGGGAGTTCTTTTGGTGCCTCGTTCAATTCGGTATTTTACCCCAAAGTGAGTGCTTCTTGGCTGATTTCGGAAGAAGAATTTTTCAATGATTCCGACAAATATGGCATAAGCTCGTTACGGCTTAGGGGAGCCTGGGGAGCCTCGGGGGTACAACCGGGCACCAATGATGCGCTGAGGTTTTTCAATCCCATAGCCGCTACACTGGACGGACAAAGTGTTACCGGGGTCACTATTGGCAGCGTTGGAAACTCCGACTTAACCCCAGAGCGGTCAACGGAAGTTGAGTTCGGCTTTGATGCGAAACTATTGTCCGAAAAAATTGGCTTTGAAATGACCTATTTTAATAAACGTACCGAAGATGCTCTTATATTTAGGCAATTGCCCTTATCGCTCGGCGTGGGCGAAGGGCGCTTTGAAAATTTGGGTTCCGTTAAAAACTCGGGTATTGAAATTGGATTGAATACAAGAATCATCGAAACCGATAAGTTTTTCTTTGGGGTGGATTTTGTGGGTTCGTTCATAGATAATGAATTGATAGAATTGGGTGAGGGCATACAACCGGTCATTTTTGGTCAACAACGTCACGTTGAAGGCTTTCCCCTTGGCGGTTACTGGGATGAAACCTATACTTTTAACGATGCCAATGGCGATGGTTTCATTGGGCAGGATGAGATACAAGTTGGGGAAGTAGGGTACTTAGGTACGCCGTTTGCCACTACTGATATTTCATTTACCCCAACACTTAGTTTTTTCGAAAATCAATTTGTGCTAAGAGGACTCCTAAACTACAGGGGTGGTCAAAAACTTTATAACAACACCGGTTCTTGGCGAAACGGGAATAGTAACAACCAAGAACTGAACGATCCCAATGCCTCGCTTGCCGATCAGGCAAGGGCCGTTGCATCAAAATTTTTGGGCACTAATGCTGGTTATATTGAAGATGCTTCGTTTTGGAGGCTTCGTGAAATTTCGTTGACCTATAATGCGCCTGTCACCTTTTCGAGTCAACTTGGTTTTGACCGTATAAGCCTGACGCTTTCCGGGCAAAACTTGGGTGTATGGACCGACTACACGGGACTTGATCCCGAAATAAGTTCTGAGGGGCAAGCCAATTTTACTACTGAGGAATTTCTCAGTCAACCACCCGTGCGTTCTTGGAAAGCAAGGCTAAACCTATCTTTTTAACATTAAAAAATCTAAGAAAATGAGAACATTACTGAAAATAAAAAACAACTATTCCAGATTGATCTTTAATGTCGTTGTTTTGGTTGTACTTACATCGTTGAGTATATCTTGCGATTCGGTGGTAGAAGTTACAGATCCTGATATTGTTACACCGGAATCGCTTAATAGCGAAGCCGGTATACAAACCCTGCGCGCGGGTTCTTTGGGAGATCTTGCCGTGGCCATGAGCGGTTCCGCAGCAGGCCATGGGGCTACCACGGGCCTAATCGTTATGAGCGGCCTTATGGCTGATGAGTATAGTTATTCTGGAACCTTCCCCACTAGACGTGAGGCTGATACCCGAAACCTTCAAGATATTAACGGTGACATAAATACAATTTATGGTAACCTGCACAGATCACGAACCGGGGCCGAAACTACTATAGACCTTCTTGCCAATTTCGGCGGAAATCCAGAAGTGGAAAGCGAGATGCAAAGTATCGTTGGGTATGCCTATGTCATGTTCGCAGAAACCTTTTGCGGTGGGGTTCCCTTTAGCAAGGCACCTGCCGACGGAGGTGAATTGATCTATGGCGAGCCTTTGACTACTGAGCAAATGTTTAATGCTGCGGTCGAATGGTTTGATCAAGCCATCACCAACGCCGGCAGCAACGATAAATTGGCCAACCTGGGGCGGTTAGGCAAGGCCCGCTCCCTTTTGGGCCTAGGACAAATTGATGCCGCGGCTGGCGAAGTATCTGCTGTTCCATCAGATTTTGTTTACAATATTGAACAATCAGACAACAGTCGTAGACAAGAGAACGGTATTTATATAATGACCACTGTTCGCCGTCAGTTTTCTATAGCAGATGGCAAAGGCGGCAATGGTCTAATGTACCGCTCCGCTATGGATCCCCGGACACCTTGGGACGGGGGCACGGAATTTGGACAAGATGATATTACCCTGTATTACAACCAACTCAAATTCAATTCCTCCAGTGTACCCGTGGCCTTGGCCTCAGGAATAGAAGCAAGGTTGATCGAAGCCGAGGCGGCCGCTAGTGCAGATGATGCCCAAACCGTCGAGAATATACATAATGAACTTAGGGCCGCAATGGGTCTATCAGAGTTAGACCTCTCAGGAATTAGTGGCGAAGACCTGTTGCTGGCCCATTTTTCAGAACGTGCCTTTTGGTTGTTCAGTACAGGTCATCGACTGGGAGACCTAAGAAGACTTGTGGATGTTTATGATATGATGCCCTCAAGTGTGTTTCCATGGGGGCCTTATTTCAAGGGAGGGGAATATAATCCCAATCTTAAATTTCTAGTCCCACAGTCAGAATCGAACAACCCCAATTATGTTGGCTGTTTGGATTGAAAATATTTGAAAATGTCATACAAAAAAGAGAGGAGGCTTTTTAGGGCCTCTTTTCTTTTTAAGTTTGCTGAAGGCAAAGTTGTCAATTACATTTTTTATGAAAAACCTGTTAGCGATTCCAAAATTTGAACGTTCTGGAAGCTTCATTTTCTTATGTGCCTTGTTTTTGTTGTCCGGCACCGCTGGCCTTATATTCCAAGTGATTTGGATGTACCGGCTGGGACTTGTTTTCGGGAATGCGGCGTATGCAACAGCTGCAACATTATCCGCTTTTTTTCTCGGATTGGCCCTTGGGGGACGGTTTTTTGGCAAGGCTTCCGCCCGTTTTAAACGTCCACTTCGCTTATATGGCTTTATGGAGCTAGGTATTGCCGTAACGGCACTCTTGTTGGTTCCTGGCCTCCATTTCTACGAAAAGTACTATTCTGATATCGTATCTTTTTTAGGGGTTTCAAGAAGCGTTCTCTTAGTCATCAAGTTTGTATTTGGTATTTCATTACTTTTTTTTCCTTCATTTTTAATGGGAGGCACCTTTCCCGTTTTGGCACAGTACATCGGGAAAAATCGAATTGACCTTTCAAGACGTGGAACGATTTTGTATGCCGTAAATACCTTAGGGGCCGCTCTAGGTGCTTTTGCTGCCGCGTTTTATTTGTTAGCTAGGTACGGGGTCAGTGCAACCTATGGCTTTGCCATGGCCCTGGCTCTTTCCGTAGGGGTTCTGGCGCTTGTTATCGACCGCTTTTATAAGACTCCCCACCCAGCTGCTCTTGAAGCCTTCGATTGGCCTGAAAAGCACGAAAAATCCACTTACGCTACATCCGAATTGGGTTATGGCCAATTCATCACGGTCGCCTTTTTTTCCGGGGCCTTGGCACTAGCGGCCGAAACCTTATGGACTAAAATGTTAGCCCAAGTTTTACAAAATTCGGTCTATTCGTTCGCTGCAATATTGGTAGTGTTCCTTTTATCCCTAGGGCTTGGCGGTATTTTATCCCATGTGCTGGTAAGGCTAAGGGCGCCGTCAACAAAATTTTTGATCTTATTGTTGGCCTCGGCCGCAATTTTGATAGGAATATCTCCAACGGTATTCAGTACTGTGACAAACGGACTTGAGTACCTTGCAGTGAACGCATCTTGGCTTACATATATATGGTCCGTCTTTAAACTAAGCCTAATAGTAATTATGCCTCCAACTATTATTTTAGGTGCCGTGTTTCCCTTTCTGTTGAAAGCGGCCCCTACAATCCATATGCCATCTGGGATAATCGCGGGCAAATTAGTACTCTACAATTCGTTGGGCGGCTTTGTGGGACCGGTAGTGGCAGGTTTTGTTCTATTTGATTTGGTCGGCCTCTGGAATAGTATAAAAATCATTGCTGTTCTGTATGGCATCTTAGCTCTATTGATTGTTTTCCCAGCATCCGGAAAAAAGAAAATTATTCAACTTTTATTACCAGTTGCATTGATTTTCGGAATATTCGTGTTGAAAAACCCACCTCTTGTACAATTGAAAACAGGAGAAAAAGTACTGGATTATTGGCAATCAAGCGACGGTGTCGTCTCTATAATACAATTGGCGGGAAATTTAGAGATGCGATTAGATAATTTTTATGTGCTCGGGGATTCGAAATCGTTTTTGGTCGAGCAAATGCAGGCCCATGTTCCGCTTATGATACATTCAGCACCTAAAAATGTGGCGTTTTTGGGACTGGGTACCGGCATCACGGCAGGTGCCGCGTTTAATCATGATGTAGAAAATGTAGTAGCCGTTGAACTGGTGTCCAACGTGGTTACTGCGGCAAAACGTTATTTTTCACCTTGGACCAATGGACTTTTCAAAGATAAACGGGCGCATATCGTAGCTGACGATGCCAGAAACTTTCTTCTGGGCGCCAATAAGAAATTCGACGTTATTATCGGAGACCTTTTTACCCCGTGGCATGCGGGTACGGGAAGTCTTTACACCCTTGAGCATTTTGAACAAGTTAAAAAGCGATTATCGCCCGGTGGCATCTTTGCGCAATGGTTACCGCTATACCAGCTTACACCTGAGAACTTCAATACCATTGCCGCTACATTTGCAGCCGTTTATCCACAAGTGACACTCTGGCGGGCCGATTTTTCCACGGACCGGGCCAGTATCGTACTCGTTGGCCAGGAAGCAGGCTCACAGCTTAACGATAATACCTTACGCAAAAATATTGTCCATGTAGTGGGTAAGCAAATTGACCCGGAAAACAACCACATGGCCGGTCTTTTTTATCTAGGTAACTTGGAGGCCATTAGAAATCGGTTGTCGGGTGTTGAACTGAATACCGATGACAGAAGGTCTGTTGAATTTAAGGCACCTATTCTATCGCAACAAGCCAATTCGGGCAGTGCAAGCTATATTACAGGCAAGGAGTTGGATGATTTGTTGACCTTATTAAATACTAATCTTCCTGCTGGGAAAGACCCCTATCTTTCCAACTTGGCAGAGGAAGAAATTCGATTTGTAAAAGTGGGGGCGCTTTACCATCGTTATTTGCGATATGTCAGTACCGGGGAAGAAGATAAGGCAAAAAAAATACGGGAACAGATACAGTTCTTGGCACCGGACTTTTTACAGACGGAGACCAAAGCTATTGATGAATAGAATAAGGGAATACCAACAAACAAGAAATAAAATGAATTACCAAAAAACAACTGGACCGATCAAGAACTATATGAAACAAGTAAGCAACAAACCATTCTTTTTTTCGATTCCAATAATCATATCCATACTATCTTTTAGTCTTTCCTTTGCGCAACAAGATATCATCGATAAGGCCATAGCGGTTTCGGGAACCGAAAAATTGAAAAATGCAAAGGCTTCATTTGATTTTAGGGATTATCAGTATACATACAAAAGAAACCAAGGGCGATTTGAATACACAAGAATCGGCAAGAAAGGCGATGGCACGGAAATACGGGATGTCTATACCAATAAGGGGCTGGTCCGCTATGTGGCCGATACCTGTACGTCTTCAAACGAATTAGGACTGTCCCGATCCAAAGTTAAGTCATAGTTTCAACTTTTGAATTAGGTGCTCTTTCCTTCTTTTGAGCATCGTTCTTTTCTTTATCGATTTACGTTTT
>Ga0189282_100165_pt1 | contig 75454 bp, 72 predicted proteins | sample N26C3minimetaG_FD_130328 | JGI IMG/M metagenome (GOLD analysis project Ga0189282, IMG submission 130328) | Marine microbial communities from the Costa Rica Dome - N26 C3 mini metaG | ecosystem: Environmental > Aquatic > Marine > Oceanic > Photic zone | place: Costa Rica: the Eastern Pacific... | reverse complement strand
GCCGTCCTCAAGCGCGCGGGCGTGGGTGTGCAGGCCCTTGTAGGAGGGCAGCAGCGACGGGTGGATGTTGATCATGCGGTCTTTCCAGCGGCCGACAAAATCGGCTCCTAGTAAGCGCATGAAACCCGCGAGACATACAAGCTGGACATTATGTTCGGTGAGGCAGTTATGCACCGCATCCTCGAACACCGCCCGGTCTTCATAACCCTTGTGGTCAATGCACACGGCCTTGAGGTCCGCCGCGCGCGCGCGGTCCAACCCTTTGGCGCCCGGCCTGTTGGAGATCACAACCTCGATCTTCGCCGGATAGTCAGCCTGCGCACAGGCATCAATCAGCGCCTGCAGGTTGGTACCGCTGCCCGAAATCATTACACCGAGACGGAGTTTGCTCACGTGCCTCAAGCCTCCGCAGTGATCGCGGTCCAGTCGGAGCTTGCGCCCCAGGTGCCCGCTTTGCCACTTACGCGGCATTTTGGTGAGCCGGCACCGGCCACGATCTTGCCGATGGTGTAAACCGTCTCGCCTTCGGCTTCAAAAAGCGCTTTGGCGGCGTCTGCATGCTCGGGCGCGACCACAACAACCATGCCGATGCCGCAGTTGAACGTGCGGGACATTTCGGCCGTGGCGATATTGCCCTCGCTTTGCAGCCAGCCGAATACGCCGGGCAGGGCCCATGCGCCGCTGTCGATCTCAGCCAGGGTATCCTTCGGCATCACGCGCGGCACGTTCTCAAGGAAACCGCCGCCGGTGATGTGCGACAGCGCCTTTACATAGCCCTTGCGCACGCCTTCAAGGCAGCTTTTCACATAAATCTTGGTTGGTGCCAGCAGCGCTTCACCGAGGCTCAGGCTGTCGTCAAACGGTGCTTTGTCGGCGTAGCCAAAGCCCTTGTCGCCAACGATGCGGCGGATAAGCGAATACCCGTTCGAGTGGGTGCCGTTTGAGGCAAGGCCCAGAAGTACGTCACCTTCCGCGACCGTCGAGCCGTCGATCATGGTGCCGCGTTCAGCCGCGCCCACGGCGAAGCCCGCGAGGTCATAATCCTTGTCGTGGTACATGCCCGGCATCTCAGCCGTCTCACCACCGATGAGCGCACAACCCGCTTGACGGCAGCCTTCAGCGATACCCGCCACAACGTCCGTCATCTGGGCGACATCAAGATGGCCTGTTGCCATATAATCAAGGAACAGCAGCGGCTCAGCGCCTTGGACCACAAGATCGTTCACGCACATGGCCACGAGGTCGATGCCCACCGTGTCATGTTTGCCTGCGTCGATGGCAACCTTCAGCTTAGTGCCTACGCCGTCGTTGGCGGCAACGAGGATTGGGTCCTGAAAGCCCGCTGCACGGAGGTCAAAAAGACCGCCAAAACCGCCGAGGGAAGCATCAGCACCGGCGCGGCGTGTGGACGCCGCCAGCGGTTTGATGTTCTCAACAAGTGCTTCGCCAGCGTCAATGTCCACGCCAGCCTGTTTATAAGTGTAGGATTGAGTATCTTGTGCCACGATGAGACCTGTCCTGCCGCAATAAAGGCAAATTTGACTGCCAGCCTAAGAGCACTGGCAATTGCCTGCTCAGTTGCTATAAGGGGGCGTTATAGGGGCGCCGCGCCGGTTATGAAAGAGTTTATGCATAACTATTTCAAAAATAGCACAGTTTTCCGACTGACTTTCGCGTTTATTGTCGCCGTTGGGCTGTTTTTGGCGGGCACGCACATGCCTGCCCATGCTGACGGGGATTCGACCGACCGCCTGTTTACCATCCGGGACATCAAGGTGGACGAGACCGCCTCACGTGCCAGTCAGGCGCGGGAAACCGCGCTCGCCAAGGCTGAGATGCTTGCCTACCAGAAGCTTCTCAGGAAGCTGGTGCAGGAAGATGGCCGCATGCGGCTGCCTGAGCTGAGCCGCCCTGAGGTTCAGGCACTAATCACCGCCATCGAGGTGGTTGAGGAGCAGTCATCCTCCCGCCGCTATCTCGCAACGCTCAATGTGCGCTTCGAGCCGGGGCTCGTGAGCCAGTTCCTTGCCGACCATGACGTACCGCATGTGCTGGGCACCGGGCAGGGCATTCTGGTGCTGCACGGTCATCGTCGAGGGCTTGATGAGCTTTTGTGGGAACGGGATACTGTGCTGGCTTCCGCGAGGGGCAAGGTGGACTGGGTGAACCGCATTCGCCAGTATGTCTTTGCTCGCGGCGAAATCAGCGAGCGTGCTGCTATCACCTTCCGTGAGGTGCAGGCGCTGCAGGCCCGGCAGGCGCGCGACGTGGCAAAGCTTTATGGCGTGCGGGACGCCCTGATGATCGCAAGCGACTGGTACAGGACGCCTGACGGGCCGGTGCTTGAATATCGTTATTTGTCGACCGACGGTAATATGTCGGGCGAGGGGCGTATTGAAGATATCGCCACGGAGGCCGAAGCGGTTGCCGCGATGTATGAAATCGTGCTCGACACGATCGATACTGCATGGCGGGGGCAGTTGCTTGTTGATACAGGGGTTGAGGGTCAGCTTGAGATGCTTGTGCCGACCACGTCGCTGAGCGTGCTGACAGATGTCGAACAGCGGCTGACCGAGGTTTCGCTCGTGCGTAATGTGCGTACGCTTGAGATCGGCCTGCCATTCAGCCGGATCGCCTTTGGCTACACGGGCCGGGAAGATCAGCTTATACTGGCGCTCAGATATGCCGGGCTGTCGCTCGGCTATTATGGTGGCGAGCGGCTGCTGGAGCCGAAAACCGACGAAGAATAAGCGGAAGTCTAAGGGGGCGAACATGAACAGGTGGTTCTGGATCGGCGGCATTTTGGTGACCGCCCTGTTTTTCTATCTGACACGCGGTATCCTTCTGCCCTTTCTGGCGGGCCTCGCCGTTGCCTATTTCCTTGACCCGCTCGCGGACCGGCTGGAGGCACGCAAAGTGCCGCGCGGCGCTGCTGCAGGTATCGTCATAACGCTCTTCTTCCTGTTGATCATGGCCGTCATCGTCGCCTTCTGGCCCATCCTGCAGAGCCAGATTGTCGCGGCGTCAAAAAGCCTGCCGGAGACGCTCGCCACGCTCAAGCCCAAGTTCAATGAATGGATGGATGCCTTTGCCACCCGGTTCAATCTGGACATGCCCCACGATGTGGATGGCCTGATTTCAACTTTCTCCGATGAAATTCTGTCGAAGGTACGGTCGGCAGCCACGGGTGCCATCAAGGGCGGCATCGCTATATTCAACGTCCTGTCGCTTGTGCTGATCACACCGGTGGTCGCCTTCTATCTGCTGCGCGACTGGGACCGTATCATTGCAAAGGTGGATAGCTGGTTGCCTGAAAAAACGGCCATCACGGTGCGAGAGCAAGCCGCCAAGGTGGACACGGTGCTGGCGGGATTCGTGCGTGGGCAACTGCTGGTCAGCACCTGTCTTGGCGTGCTTTATGCCGTGGGATGGGCCATTGTCGGGCTGGACTTTGCCATCGTGCTCGGCCTTCTCGCGGGCATCATGTCTTTCATTCCTTTTGTCGGCGCGCTGTTTGCGGGTGTTGTTGCTGTCGCCATGGCGATTGGCCAGTGGGGCTTCGACCCGTTGCAGATTGCGCTGGTGACCGGCGTGGTGCTCGTGGTGCAAACCCTGGAAGGCAGTGTGATTTCCCCCAAGCTGGTCGGTGACAGGGTTGGCCTGCACCCGGTGTGGGTTCTGTTTGCGGTGTTCGCGGGTGGTGAGATTGCCGGTTTTGTCGGTGTGCTTGTCGCGGTACCGGCCGCGGCCGCAATCGCCGTTCTGGTGCGCTTCTACATCGATCACTATCTTGACCATTATGAACTGCAGCCCAGGGCAATCATTGTGCCGGACCAGGCCGAAAATGTAACGAGTAACGAGGACAAGAGCACTGATGGTTGACGAGATTGTCCAGATTCCGCTGGACCTGCCACACAAACCCAGTTTTGCGCTTGAGGATTTTATCGTCTCCGGCTCCAACGAGGCTGCCTTTGCGCTGATTGACGCTTGGCCGGAATGGCCGAGCCATGCGCTGGCGCTTGTCGGCCCCCGCGCGTCTGGCAAGACTCATCTGGCCAGCGCTTGGGCCAAACGCAGTGATGCCATCACGGTAGATATCACGAAGCCACTTGAAACCCTGCCGGACGGGTGTGCCGTGCTTGTGGAGGATGCCGACAGCACAGCGCGCAATGACAACACGCTGTTCCACCTCTTTAACTGGACCAAGGAGCAGGGCACTGGCCTGCTTGTTACCGCCCAATCAGCGCCAAACCGCTGGGATGTGGCGCTGCCTGATCTGCGTTCGCGTCTCGCCACCGTGACGGTTGCGGAAATGCAGGAACCTGACGACCATCTGCTGATGGTTTTGATGGTAAAATTGTTTTCAGATAGGCAGTTACAGGTCGATCTTTCAGTGATAGCTTATATACTTCCCCGTATCGAGCGCTCATATGATGCGGCGAAAGAGCTGGTCGAAGAGTTGGACCGCAGCGCGCTTGCCGGTAAACGCAAGATCACGCGTCCGCTCGCCAAGGCTTGCCTTGAAGCCCGGGCAGGGCAATAATTGTAACAAAGATGAGCTAAGGCAACGCATTCCCTTGAATGCAGGAGCAGGTACATGGCCGACGGCGACCAGATGCAAAGAATTGAAGCGGCGCGAAAGCGTGCCGAAAACCTTCCATCACGGGAGGAAATTTTGGCCCAGCTTGCTGAAATCCCCAAGGCAGAACGCTTCCTGAACCGCGAACTAAGCTGGTTGCAGTTCAACATGCGCGTGCTTGAGGAAGCGGAAAACATGCGTCATCCGCTTCTGGAACGGCTGCGGTTCCTTTCGATTTCGGGCAACAACCTCGACGAATTTTACATGGTGCGGGTAGCGGGTCTGCGCGGCCAGAGCGATATGAAGATCGAAGTATGCTCCGACGATGGCCTGACACCCTGGCAGCAGCTTCAGCGCGTGAATGATCTCGCGGAAACCCTGATGGCGAAGCAGCAGCAGGTCTGGGCTAAACTCAAGGCGGAGATGGGTGAGAACCGCATCATCGTTCTTGATGATGACCATCTTGAAGATGGCGACCATGAGTGGATCGAGAGTTATTTTCTCGAGAATGTGCTGCCGGTCCTGACGCCGATTGCCGTTGACCCGGCGCACCCGTTCCCCTTCATCCCGAACCTTGGCCTCACCATGGCGCTGTCCATGGTGCGCAATACCGACAACAAACAAATGGTCGCTCTGTTGCCGGTGCCTAAACATGTGCAACGCTTCGTGCGCCTTCCGGGACACGGCGATGTGCGCTTCATGCCGCTTGAACATATGTTGACCCTGTTCCTCGACCAGTTGTTCCCCGGCTACCGCTGCGAAGGAAACGGTGTGTTCCGCGTGGTGCGCGACAGCGATATCGAGATCGAGGAGGAAGCGGAAGACCTCGTGCGCGTGTTCGAAAGTGCGCTCAAACGCCGCCGCCGCGGCAAGGTTATCCGCCTCAAGATCGATTCCCGCATGCCGGAGAAGCTGCGCAATCTTGTCGTCTCCAAACTGGATGCCGACACCGAAACCGTGGTGCTGGTGGACGGTATCGTGGGCGTGAACGACACGAGCGAACTGATTGTCGACGATTTCCCCGACCTGAAGTTTGTGCCGTATAACCCGCGCTATCCTGAGCGTGTTCGCGACTTTGGCGGCGATATTTTTGAGGCGATCGCAGCCAAGGACTTTGTGGTGCACCACCCTTACGAATCGTTCGAGGTTGTGCACCACTTCCTGCGCCAGGCCGCGCACGACGACAATGTGGTCGCGATCAAGCAGACACTCTACCGTGCCGGTTCACAGTCCCAGATCATCCGTGCCCTCATCGAGGCCGCGGAAGCTGGCAAGTCCGTCACCGCCGTGGTGGAACTGAAAGCAAGGTTCGATGAAGAGCAGAACATCAAATGGGCCCGCGACCTTGAGCGTGCCGGCGTGCATGTGGTGTTCGGTTTCATCGACCTGAAGACCCACGCCAAAGTATCCATGGTCGTGCGGCGCGAAAATGGCAGGCTCCGGAGCTATTGCCACTTCGGCACGGGCAACTACCATCCGGTGACCGCGCGTATCTATACGGACTTGTCCTTCTTTACCGCGGACCCGGCGCTGGCGCGCGACGCCAACAAGATGTTCAACTATCTGACCGGCTATGTGGAGCCCGTCGCGCTTGAGAAGCTCATTGTTTCGCCCTTTGCGCTCCGGGACAAGCTGATCAGGCTGATCGATGCCGAGATTGAAATTGCCAGAAGTGGCCGGCCGGGTGCGATCTGGGTCAAGCTCAACTCGCTTCTGGACCCCAAGATCATCGACAAGCTTTACGAGGCTTCATGCAACGGCGTTCAGATCGAGTTGATCATTCGTGGTATCTGCACGCTCCGGCCCGGAATCAAAGGTCTGAGTGAGAATATCCACGTGCGGTCCATCGTCGGCCGGTTCCTGGAACACGCCCGTATCTGCTGCTTTGGTAACGGCCATGGCCTGCCGTCCCGTCAGGCGAAGGTTTATATCTCAAGCGCTGACTGGATGCCGCGCAACTTCGACCGCCGGGTGGAAACCCTTGTGCCGATTGAGAACCCGACCGTGCATGACCAGATCATGGGGCAGGTGATGGCCGCTAATCTGAAGGACAATGCACAGTGCTGGACCATGAACTCGGACGGCTCCTTTGACCGCATCATCCCGAAGGAAGGTGAAAAAGAATTCATTGCCCACCACTATTTTATGACTAACAGTTCGCTTTCGGGGCGCGGTAAAGCTCTGGGTGGTGACCGCAAGATTGAGCCGGTCATCGCGTATGACGTTAAGGAATAGAGTATATGTTTGAAGCCGTTGCGCATGTGGACCAGTATCTGGCTGTAATCGATATTGGCTCCAACTCGGTGCGACTGGTGGTCTTTTCCGGCTTGCGCCGGGTACCTGACACCATTTTCAACGAAAAGATGATGTGCGGTCTCGGTGCCGAAGTCGGCTCCACCGGCAAAATGGGCACGGAAGCGATCAAACTGGCCATTTCCACGCTCAAGCGCTTCAAGGCGCTTTGTGACCAGATGGAAGTCAAACGCATCCATGCACTGGCCACGGCCGCCGTGCGGGACGCCAAGAACGGCCCCGCCTTCGTGCGCCAGGTGAAACGCGAATGCGGGCTGGAGATCACCATCATTGATGGTACGGAAGAGGGCCGCTATTCGGCCCACGGCGTGCTCTCCGGTGAACCTCGTGCGACCGGCCTGATGGGTGACCTTGGCGGCGGCTCGCTTGAGCTCGCGCAAATGAAGGACGGTCAGGTGCTGAATACCGTCAGCTTGCCCATTGGCCCCTTGCGCCTGATGAGTAAATTCGGCAGCAACCGACAGAATATCCGCCGCTACCTCCGCCAACAGTTTGCCGCGATTGACTGGCTGCCGGAATGTAACGGGCAAAACCTCTATATGGTGGGCGGTGCCTGGCGGAACATCGCCAAGCTGATGATGCGCGAAAAATCGAACCCGCTGCCGATCCTGCACGGCTACCGCTCAAGCCGTCGTGAATTTACCGACTATTGCCGCAGGCTGAGCCGCCTGCGCCCGCAGGACATTCCCTTTGGTGGGTCGCTCACCGAAGCCCGGCGTGAAGTATTGCCGGTGGCAAGCATTATCATGGCCGAAGTTTTAGCCGCGATCCGCGCCAAGGCCGCCGTCGTTTCCACATACGGCCTCAGGGAGGGGTTCCTCTTCGATATGCTTGATGAGGATGCCAAGGCGATGGATCCGTTCCTGTTCACCTGTCACGTGCTGGCAGCGGAACGCTGTCGTTTCCCTGAGCATTCCGAGACAATCTACCAGTGGACCCGCCCGCTGTTTCACCGCAAGACCTCGGACCCTGAACACCGGGACAAGCTGCATCATGCCATTTGCCTTCTTGGCGACATTGCATGGCGTGGCCACCCTGATTTCCGCGCGGAAAAGGCGGTTGAAACTGTGCTTCACGGGCATTTTGTCGGCCTGAGCCACCGGGACAGAGCTTACCTGGCCGTGGCCCTCAATCAGGCTTACGGCGCAGCAATTGATGCGCCCCATGTGGCGCATATCCTGCCGCTCCTCAATATCAGTGAACTTCTGGAAGCCCGCATGATGGGGGCGGCGCTAAGGCTTGCGCAGCGGCTGTCCGGTGGTGCGGTGACGGCGCTTAATGTGTCACGACTGAGACTGAGCAAAAGCAAGCTCTTCCTCGGCGTGCCGCGCGCCTACAAGGATATCACGAACGATGTGGTGCTGAAGCGACTGACGCAGCTTTCGCAACTGATGGGTCGCCGCCCGGTGATCGAGTTCCCGAAAGACCTGAAGGTGCCGTCTTAGGCGCCTTCAGCCTCTTCAAGCTCTTCAAGGTCTTCTTCCGCGACAAGCTCGACAACGTCGATATCGCCGTCCCGCGCGGTCAGACCAAGATCACCGTTCATGAGCTTGACAGCGTCTGCGCCAAAAATCTCATAGCGCCAGCCGTGCATGGCCTTGATGTCGGTGGTTTCGGGTTCTGCGGCCCAATTCTCAAGGTCTTGCGCGTTTGCGACCATACGGGCAGCAACTTTGGCGTCCTGACATTTGATCTTGAGAAGAACCTTCAGTAGGTCCGCCATGGGCGGTGTCGCCGGGCGTGGTTTTGCACGCTCGATCTGCGGCAGGTCCTTGTCCGGGATATTCATGCCAGCTTCTAGCGCTTCCATCAGGCTTTTGCCCGCGCGCGAACGACTGAAACCTTTTGGCACGCCACGAATGCGGTCAAGTGCAGCTTCATCCTTGGGCGGATGCGCTGCAATCTCGAACAGGGTTTCATCCTTGGCGACACGGTTGCGTGGCAGGTCGCGTTCCTGCGCCTGACGCTCGCGCCACGCAGCCAGTTCCTTGAGGAGGCCGAGGAAACGCGGCTTGTTGGTGCGAACCTTGAGGCGCTGCCAGGCATCTTCCGGCTGTGTCTCGTAAATTGACGGATCACGCAGGATTGCCATTTCCTCATCAACCCAGCGTTCACGTCCCGTTGCCTGGAGTTCCTTCGACAGACGGCGGTAGATCGTGCGGAGATACGTGACGTCACCGAGCGCATAATGGAGTTGGGTTTCTGAAAGCGGGCGTTTGGACCAGTCGGTATAACGTGCCGATTTATCGAGCTGTGCTTTGGCAATTTTGGTCACCAGGGTTTCGTAGCCGACCGAATCGCCGAAGCCGCACACCATGGCTGCAACCTGGGTATCAAAAACCGGGGAGGGCAGCTTGCCCATCATCTGGTAAAAAATCTCCAGATCCTGACGGCAGGCGTGCAGAACCTTGAGGACTTTTTCATTCGAAAGCAGGTCCATCAGCGGGGCCAGATCAAGGCCCTCAGCCAGCGGATCAATGGCATGCGCACCCTCATCGTCGGCAACCTGCACAAGGCAAAGCATGGGGTAATAGGTGTTGTCGCGAAGAAACTCGGTGTCAACTGTGACAAAGTCGGCCTTGGAGAGACGCTCACAAAGGGCCTTCAGTTCATCGGTGTCCGTAATCGGCAGCATGCAAATATCCGTTGTTGTTTGCGGCATCTAATACACAAGGATGGCGCAGCCGTCACCCTTTCTCTACAATCGTCATATCGTGGTCTTGACATTCAGGGCCATTCATGCGCTTTTCCGGGCCAAATTTGTACGTTTTTAGCGTAACTATCAAAGACTAAAAGATCGTAGGACAACATGCACGCATATCGTTCACACACCTGTAACGAGCTTCGCCATTCCCACGTTGGCGAAACTGTCCGCCTCTCGGGCTGGGTACACCGCAAACGGGACCATGGTGGTCTGCTTTTTATCGACCTTCGCGATAACTATGGCATCACCCAACTGGTGTTTGATACCGACAGCGCCGCCTTTGCGGGCGCAGAAGCGGTCCGCTCTGAAAGTGTGATCCGTATTGATGGTCGCGTGAAGGCCCGTACGGCTGAAACCGTGAACAAGGACCTCGCCACTGGCGAAGTTGAAATCTTTGTTGATGATATGGAAGTGCTGTCAGCAGCAGGTGACCTGCCGATGCCGGTATTCGGCGATACCGAATACCCGGAAGATATCCGCCTCAAGTACCGCTTCCTCGACCTGCGTCGTGAACGCCTGCACAAGAACATCATCATGCGTTCTGGCGTAATCAATAGCCTGCGTCGCCGCATGATCGAGCAGAACTTTACCGAGTTCCAGACCCCGATCCTGACGGCGTCCAGCCCTGAGGGCGCGCGTGACTTCCTCGTGCCGGCACGCCAGCACCCGGGCAAGTTCTATGCGCTGCCGCAGGCACCGCAGCAGTTCAAGCAACTGATCATGGTGTCGGGCTTCGACCGCTACTTCCAGATCGCGCCTTGCTTCCGTGATGAGGATGCGCGCGCTGACCGTAGCCCGGGCGAGTTTTACCAGCTCGACGTTGAGATGAGCTTCGTGACCCAGGATGACGTGTTCAACGCGATTGAGCCTGTGCTCGTGGGCGTGTTCAAGGAATTCTCCACGAAAAAGATCACCGAAGCACCGTTCCCCCGCATCGCCTATAAAGACTCGATGCTCAAATACGGGAACGACAAGCCGGACCTTCGCAACCCGATTGAAATCCAGGACGTGACCGAGATTTTCCGCGGCTCCGGCTTCGGTATCTTCGCGAACATGGTTGAAAACGGCGCTGTTGTGCGCGCAGTTCCGGCTCCTGAAGCTGGCCTGCAGTCGCGCAAGTTCTTCGACGGCATGAACGACTGGGCAAAACGCGAAGGTTTCGCGGGCCTCGGTTACATCAACATCAAGGACGGTGTGCCGGGTGGCCCGATTGCCAAGAACCTCGGTGAAGAGCGCACCAAACAGCTTCTTGACCAGCTTGGCCTTGGCGCGAACGACGGTGTTTTCTTTGCCTGTGACAAGGAAGCGGGGGCAGCGAAACTTGCCGGTGTTGCGCGCACGAAAGTGGGCGAGGACCTCGGCCTCATCTCTGACGATGAGTTCAAGTTCTGCTGGATCGTCGACTATCCGATGTTCGAGTACAACGAAGACGAAAAACGCGTCGACTTCTCGCACAACCCGTTCTCGATGCCGCAGGGTGGCATGGAAGCGCTTGAGACCATGGACCCGCTCGACGTGCTCGCCTACCAGTATGACATCGTCTGTAACGGTGTTGAGCTGTCGTCTGGCGCGATCCGGAACCACCGTCCGGACATCATGATCAAGGCCTTCGGTATTGCGGGCTATGATGAAGCGACCGTAGAAGCGCAGTTTGGCGGCATGCTGAACGCCTTCAAATACGGCGCACCGCCGCACGGCGGCTTGGCCCCGGGCGTTGACCGCATGGTCATGCTGCTTGCCGACGAGCCGAACATTCGTGAAGTGATCCTTTTCCCGATGAACCAGAAGGCGGAAGACCTGATGATGGGCGCGCCGTCCACCGTCAGCGCCAAGCAGCTCCGGGAGCTGCACATTCGCTGCGTCGAACCGGCGAAAAAGGAAAACAGCTGAGTTTACGAGATGGGGCCCACGCGGCCCCATCTTGCCATTAGGGCAGGGCGCAAGGCCCACCTTCACCACCACCAGAACGAGACCGGTTGATGAACGATAAAATCCTCATTCTCGATTTCGGTTCACAGGTAACCCAGCTTATTGCGCGCCGCGTGCGTGAAGCCGGTGTTTACTGTGAAATCGTCCCCTTCAACAAAGCCGATGAAATCATCGACAGCTTCGGTGCTGCCGGTGTCATCCTCGGTGGCGGCCCTGCAAGCGTTACCCATGAGGATACGCCGCGTGCGCCGAAGCGCCTGTTTGAGATGGGCCTGCCCATCCTCGGCATCTGCTATGGCCAGCAAACAATGGTGGCGCAAATGGGTGGCAGCGTTACAAACTCCGATCATCAGGAGTTCGGCCGCGCCTTCGTTGACGTAAAGGAACCCTGCGCGCTGTTTGACGGCGTCTGGAACGTTGGCGACCGCGAACAGGTCTGGATGAGCCACGGCGACCATGTGGACCGCCTGCCGGAAGGCTTCAAGGTTGTTGCAACGTCGGAAGGCGCGCCTTTTGCTGTTGTCGCCAACGATGAGAAACGTTTCTACGGCGTTCAGTTCCACCCTGAGGTGGTGCACACCCCGCACGGTGCGCAACTGATCCAGAATTTTGTAAAGAAAATCTGCGGCTGCTCTGGTGAGTGGACCATGGCCAGCTTCCGCGAGACCAAGATCCAGGAAATCCGCGAACAGGTTGGTGACAAGAAGGTCATTTGCGGCCTCTCGGGCGGTGTTGACAGCTCGGTCGTTGCGGTCCTTATCCACGAAGCGATCGGCGATCAGCTTACCTGTGTGTACGTGGACCATGGCCTGATGCGTCAGGGTGAGAGCGATCAGGTCGTGAACCTGTTCCGCGAGCATTATAACATCAACCTTGTGCACAAGGACGCGTCCGAGCTGTTCCTTGGCGCGCTCGCAGGCATCAGCGACCCTGAGACCAAGCGCAAGACCATCGGCAAGCTCTTCATCGATGTGTTCGAGGAAGAAGCCAAGAAAGTGGGCGGCGCGGACTTCCTCGCGCAAGGCACGCTTTATCCTGATGTGATCGAAAGTGTTTCCTTCATTGGTGGCCCCTCGGTGACCATCAAGTCGCACCACAATGTGGGTGGCCTGCCTGAGCGTATGAACATGGCGCTCGTGGAGCCGCTCCGCGAACTGTTCAAGGACGAAGTCCGTGCGCTTGGCCGCGAGCTTGGCTTGCATGAAGACTTTGTTGGCCGTCATCCGTTCCCGGGGCCGGGCCTGGCCATCCGTATTCCGGGTGAGATCACCCGTGAGAAGGCAGATATCCTCCGTAAGGCTGACGCCATCTACCTTGAGGAAATCAGGAACGCGGGCCTTTATGACACCATCTGGCAGGCTTTTGCCGTGCTGTTGCCGGTCAAGACCGTTGGTGTGATGGGTGACGCGCGCACATACGACCACGTTTGTGCGCTGCGGGCTGTCACGTCCACGGACGGTATGACCGCGGACTATTACCCGTTCCCGCATGACTTTCTTGGTCGTGTTGCAACCCGCATCATCAACGAGGTGCGCGGCGTGAACCGGATTGTTTATGACATCACGTCGAAACCACCGGGAACGATTGAGTGGGAATAAACACAATAAGAGGGCGCACCATCCGGTTGCGCTCTCTTTTTTATCCTGCGGGCCTGTGTGAGTTAGGCAACAAATGCCATGGCATCATGGCCTTTGCTTTTTATTCGAGTGCAACTTATATGTTTCCCAAGTGGAATAGGCAGCAGTGCTGCATATTTAGGGGGGAATGTTCGAGATGTCGTTTTGGCCGGTATTTTCCCGGGCGCAGGTCCGCAGCTTTCATGACCGCGGGTTCCTCGTATTCGACCCCGGCATCAAACCGGCGGATATTGCCACCATCATAGCGCGGACCTGTGAACTATATGCTCCGCCTGAGCCCGGTATGAAGGGGCAGGGCGCCTTCTCACATGGTACACGGTTAACAGACATAGGGATTGCTGCGGTCAAGAGAGTGGCGACGGCGCCACGGGTATTGAGTGGGCTGAAGCAGCTTTTCGGCCGGACAGCGTTGCCATTCCAGACGTTGAATTTTCCGACAGGCACCGAGCAGATGGCCCATTCGGACACCATCCATTTCAATAGTATGCCCAGCGGCTATATGGCAGGTGTTTGGGTGGCACTCGAGGACATCGACGAAGATAATGGCCCGCTTGTCTACTACCCTGGCAGCCACAACTTGCCCGAATACCGCATGCAGGATTTTGGCCTCCGCTCCAGCTATGATGACTATTGCTTATATGAACAGGCAATCGACCGCCTGATAAAAAAATACGACCTCCAGCCCGAATACGGCTTGGTCCGCAAAGGGCAGGCAATCATCTGGCATGCCAACCTGTTGCATGGTGGTTCAGCGCAGCGTGACAAGGCGCGTAGTCGCCACAGCCAGGTTACGCATTATTTCTTCGAAGGGTGCCGCTATTATACGCCCATGAACAGCACACCAGAGGCCCCCGACTTCCGCAAGCCTGACTGGATTATGCGCCACCCCGCCAGCTAACAAGCCAGAAAGTCATAAGGCCAAAGCGCCGCCTTCATGGGGCGCCTTTGCTTTTTCTCAACCGGCGACTTATATTTTGACCCGCTACAGACCGTGCGTGGCGACACCCTGAAACCAAAGTCGGCAATCGAATATGTATGATGACTATCTGACAGAACTACAAATGCGCGCCGATGAACCGGGGGAAGCCGGCTGCGCGGCAGAGCAACTTCTCGCCTTGCGAGACGCGGCCACAAGGCGTACCGACTGTGTGTTCCTTGAGCTCGGGACCGACAGGGGACAATCCACCAAGGCAATACTGAATGCGCTCGAAGGCACGAACGGCCTTCTGGTATCTGTGGACATCAACGACTGCTCGGCGGCCGGCGGAGGTGACAACTGGATTTTTGTGCAATGCAATTCGCTTGATGCCGAGACAATCTTCAAGGCCGCACCACGCCTGAAGGAAGGAATAGATTGTCTTTACATCGATAGCCTGCATGAGGAAGAACACGTCCTCAAAGAACTCTATACCTTTTACCCCTACATCAAACAGGGCGGGGAGATTTTCTTTGACGACATAGACTCCACGCCCTACATGCGTGGGCGGCGCAAGGATTCAGTGGCGATGGAAGTGGCGAACCGCAGAATTCTGCGGCTTGTAAGGGATGTGTTCTATGACAATCTCGACCAGCTTCGGCTTGACATTCGGTACGGTAGTACGGGGCTGGCAATCCTTAAAAAGGTCTCGCCCCTCGGTGCATCCCTGCGTCCACGGAGAAGGCTTGTCGGTGAGCGTCGCTTCATCACCTTTTGGACATGGATGTATAAACTCGGTCGCAGGCAAGCTTATGTGAGTCGTGGTGACGGCAGCGATACATTGATCAACCCCAACGGCTGAAGTTTTCACCAAAACGCCGGAATGCCCTCGGGTCGTCGATATGGCCACATCCGAACCAAACATAGCTACACCGATTTAGTCCTCATGCCACAGAAGGCTTTGCGCTCCGCCTTTGCTTTTTGCCGCAGTGCACACTATATGTTGCGCACGACCTGTGAAGGACAATCAGCAGCAAGGAGAGGCCGTCATGTCGACAGAGCCCAAAGACGCCGTTATCGACGCGCGCCCGAAACGTCAGCAAACCGCCAAAAATATCGCCAAGATGAAGGGCGGCACCCCTATTGTGTGTCTCACCGCCTATATCACGCCGATGGCGGCGCGGCTTGACAAATATTGCGACCTGCTGCTCGTGGGTGACAGCGTGGGTATGGTGCTTTATGGCCTTGAATCAACGCTTGGCGTCGATGTCGAGACCATGATCCGCCACGGCCGGGCGGTCTGCCGCGGTGCCAAACAGGCGCTTGTTGTCGTGGACATGCCCTTTGGTTCCTATGAAGAATCAAAAGAACATGCCTTTCGCAATGCAGCTCGTATCCTCTCGGAAACCGGGGCAGGGGCCGTCAAACTTGAAGGCGGCGTAGAGATGGCGGAAACCGTACGGTTCCTGACCCGCCGCGGCGTGCCGGTGCTCGGTCACGTCGGGCTTATGCCGCAGTCCGTGCATACAAACGGCGGCTACGGTGCCCGTGGTCGCAGCGTGGACGAATGGCAGCCGATCATTGATGACGCCAAGGCCATCGAGGAAGCCGGTGCCTTTGCCGTGGTGCTTGAGGGAGTGGCAGAGCCGCTGGCGCGCAAGGTGACGGAAGCTCTGTCCATTCCGGTCATCGGGATTGGTGCCTCGAACGCCTGTGACGGCCAGATTCTGGTCACCGAGGACATGCTGGGCCTCTTTGCCATCAACCCGAAATTCGTCAAACGCTATACCGAGCTTGCCCTCGGGATTGAAGAGGCTGTGGACGCCTATGCCCGCGAGGTGCGCACGCGCGCTTTCCCGGCCGAAGAACACACCTACAAGATGCGCGGTGCAAACAGCTAGGGCTTTGCCGAAAAAAGACCATAATTCGCTGCGCAGGTATTTAGTGTTTTCTGGGTTTGCGTCTGGCGGTCGCTTTGGCTATTGTAGCGCCAAATCGCGAGGCCTAGGCCTGAATTTTAATAGATCAATGGACGCCGCCTGCACCAAATGACGGGTGGTATTGTCTGGGGAGTATAGTGTGTCGGACCTGAATTCCGATCTTCTCACGCAGGAAGTCGATGACGAGGTGCGCCGCGAGCGCATGCTCAACCTTTGGAAAGCTTATGGCAAATACGTGATCGGCGGTGCCGTTGCGATTGTTGCCATTGTTGCCGGTAACGAAGGCTACAAAGCCTATGTCACTTCTGTTGAGCAGAAGAACTCCTCCGCTTTTGAAGCCGCGGTTGATGCCGCAGGTGCTGATGGCGCTGATGCTGTAACCGTGTGGGAGCAGGCTGTACCTGGTCTGAGCGCTGGCTATGGTGCGCTGGCGCAGCTCCGCCTCGCGTCCGCTGCCATTGATGCCGGTGACCTTCAGCGCGCGCTTGCCACCTATGAGGCCCTTGCCGCCGACAGCACGGCAGACGAGGCGCTCCAGCAATTCGCGATGTTGCAGGCAGGTATGCTGCTCGCGGGCAAGATGAACGACCTTGATGGCGCCCGTGCGCATCTGTCCACCATCGCTCAAAAAGGCAACACCTGGTATTTCAGCGCGCAGGAACAGCTTGCCCTGATCGATCTTCAGCAGGGTGCGCTTGGTGATGCGCTGGGCAAATTTGCTTTGCTCGCCGATGATGCCGAGACACCGCAGTCGATCCGCAGCCGCGCGACCCAGTTCCGCAGCTTTATCGAAGCAAAACAAGCAGCTGCAGCACCCGTTGCAGGCACTGAAGCTGACGAGGCAGCACCAGCGGGCGCCAGCGAAGAGGGAGAGGCACAATGACGGCATCTCCGCTTAAAACTGTTCTGCGCTACAGCTTGCTGAGCGCGATGACTGTAGCTCTTGCAGCCTGTTCGGGCGGCGATAAGAAGCCGCGCGGTAAATATGATGATGAGGGCCGAGAGCGTATCTCCATCCTCAGCTCTGCCCAGACGCTCGACGCCGACAGTGCCATCGCAGGCCTGCCGGTTGTGCTGCCGCGCCCGTATGAAAACGGCAACTGGTCGCAGATTGGTGGCAACACCTCGCACCGGGTGCAGCACCTCGCACTTGGTGAGACGCTCTCTCCCGCATGGCGCCGCAAGATCGGCCCGGCAAACGAGAAATACGAACGTGTGGTCAGTGGCCCGGTATCTGCCAATAATGCTGTTTTCGCCGTGGATGTGAAAGGTGGTGTAACTGCCGTTGCGCTGTCCGATGGCCGTATTCTCTGGCAGAACAAACTTGAAGATATTTCCAAGGAGCGCAGCGACGTCGGTTTCGGTGGCGGTGCAGCTTATGCCGACGGCAAGCTTTATGTCACCAGCGGCTACGGTTTTGTTGTGGCGCTTGATGCAGCCTCGGGCCGCGAGCTATGGCGCTATACCGGCATTATTCCGTTCCGTGGCGCGCCGACCGTTGGCGGCAACAAGGTATTTGTTGTCACCCACGACAACCAGATGCTTGCCCTTAACGCAAACGATGGCACGATTCTTTGGGAACAGGTTGGTATTGCGGAAAGCGCTGGCATGCTTGGTGCCGCAAGCCCTGCCTTTGACGGCACGGCGCTGATCGCTGCGCTGTCCTCTGGTGAGCTTATCGCCATGCGCGGCGGCAACGGCCGTATCCTCTGGCAGGATGCGCTTTCAAGCTCCCGCCGCCTGACACCGCTTGCGACACTGTCGGACATCGACGGTGAACCGGTCATCGACCGTGGCAAGGTATACGCCGTCAGCCATTCGGGTAGCATGGTCGCTATCGACATGCGCACGGGCGAGCGCTCGTGGGAAGCTGATATTGCTGGCGTGAACATGCCGTGGGTTGCGGGCGACTTCGCTTTTGTGACCACCATTGACAGCCAGGTTGTGGCTGTGGCGCTTGGTGACGGGCGTGTGCGCTGGGTTTCCCAGCTTCAACGCTTCGAGAACCAGGAAAAACGCCGCGACCTGATCAAGTGGAATGGTCCTGTGCTTGCGGGTGACCGCCTGCTGGTGACCAGCAGCCACGGATATGCCGTCAGCCTGTCGCCCTATACCGGTGCGGTGCTGAGCGCGACTGAACTGCCATCTGGCAGCTCGACAGCGCCAATTGTTGTAAACGGCACTTTTGTGGTGCTGACAGACGAGGGTGAACTGGTCGCCTACCGCTAGGGGAAGGCACCAGTACCCGACGGCCCCAAGGGGCCTAGCCGAAAGTAAAAAGTCATGGGCTTTACCATTGCCATTGTTGGTCGCCCCAACGTTGGGAAGTCGACGCTGTTCAACCGTCTGGTTGGCAAGAAGATCGCTATTGTCGACGATACGCCGGGTGTAACCCGCGACCGCAGGCGCGCAGAAGGCAACATTGCCGACCTCGAATTTGACATCATCGACACCGCCGGCCTTGAAGAGGGCGATGAAGACAGCCTGCAAGGCCGCATGCGCAGGCAGACCGAAATCGCGCTCAAGGAAGCCGATATCGCGCTGATGCTCTATGATGCGCGCGCGGGTGTTACCTCGATGGACGAACACTTTGCCCTATGGCTCAGGCGCGGCAACAAGCCGGTTATCCTCGCCGCCAACAAGTGTGAAGGCAACGCGGTCATCGACAATATCTACGAAGCCTATGCGCTTGGCCTTGGTGAACCGATTGGCCTGTCGGCTGAGCACGGCGAAGGCCTGGGCGAGCTGTACGCAGCCATTGTCGCAACCCTCAAGGAGCTGGGTATCGACCCCTATGAGGGTGAAGGCGACGAGTTTGCAGAGGGTCGCCCACGCAATGTTGACCTTGGCCCGACCGAGGGTGACATGGCCTATGAATTTGTCGACCCCGAGGACGAAGAAGAGATCAAGCCGCTTCGCCTCGCCATCGTTGGTCGCCCGAACGCGGGTAAATCCACGCTTATCAACGCGCTTGTGGAAGACGACCGCCTGATCACCGGCCCTGAGGCGGGTCTCACGCGCGATTCGATTGCAGTTGATTGGGAATGGGAAGGCCTGCCGGTCAAACTGTTCGACACCGCGGGTTTGCGCCGCCGTGCACGTGTGACCGAGAAGCTCGAGAAGCTGTCGGTCGCTGATACGCTGCGTGCTGTGCAGTTTGCCGAAGTGGTTGTGCTGCTGCTGGATGCCGAGCTTGGCATTGAGCGGCAAGACCTCAAGATCGCTGAAAAAGTGGTCGAGGAGGGCCGTGCCCTTGTGATCGCGCTCAACAAATGGGACGCGGTTGATGACCGTCTTGAGACCCAGCGCCAGCTCAAGGATGCGCTTACCCGCAGCCTGCCGCAGCTCAAAGGCGTGCTGGTGGTCAATTTCTCCGCACTCACGGGTGCTGGCATTCACAAGCTGATGCCTGCGGTTGCGGAAGCTTACGAGATCTGGAACGCGCGTATCCCGACGGCGGCTTTCAACCAGTGGCTTTCGGATACGCTTGAGAAACACCCGGCACCGTCCGTGGCTGGCCGCCGCATCAAAATCCGTTACGGCGCACAGATCAAGACCCGGCCGCCAACCTTCCTGATGTTCTGTAATCGCCCGGACGACCTGCCGGACAGCTACAAACGCTATCTGGAGAATGAGTTGCGGCGCGACTTCAACCTGCCGGGCGCACCGATCCGCATCCTGCTCAAGAAGGGCAAGAACCCATACGAGAGCCGCCGCAAGAAACGCTAGGTACGATCAGCTTTGTTTTGACGTTGGCAAAAGCCGCATTATGATCATGCATCATGAAGCGGCTTTTTCTATTTCTGAGCATCCTCAGCTTTGCCAGCACGCTCGCGCGGGCTGAGGACAGCGCTGTTGTTTTTGCGACAGACTGGAAAGCGCAGGCGGAACACGGCGGTTTTTACCAGGCACTCGCCAAGGGCTTCTACAAGAAGCGTGGCCTGAACGTCACCATCCGCCCGGGTGGTCCACAGACCGACAACCCGCGCCTGATGGCGGCGGGCGCGCTGGATATCGCCATGGCGTCGAATAATTTCCAGCCACTGAACCTGATCGCCGCGGGCGCGGAGGTGAAAGTGGTGATGGCGTCCTTCCAGAAGGACCCGCAGGTGTTGATGGTGCATCCGCACGTCGAAGCCAGCACAATCACCGACCTGCGCGGCATGCCGGTTTTCATCTCCGATAGCGCGGTTGCGACTTTCTGGCCGTGGCTCAAGGCCAAGTTTGAGTTCGAAGACAGCCAGATCCGCAAATATACCTATTCGCTGGCACCGTGGCTTGTGAACAAGAACACGGTGCAGGAAGGTTACCTGTCGTCCGAGCCTTTCACCGCGACGGAAAACGGCGTAACGCCGAAGGTCTTCCTGTTCGCGGACGCGGGCTATCCCGGTTATGCGGGCATGGTGATGGTGCGGCAAGACTATCTTTCGGCGCACAGCGATGCTGTCCGCGCTTTTGTCGCAGCCAGTATTGAAGGCTGGCAGGATTACCTTTGGGCTGATCCGGCACCCGGTAATGCGCTGATCCTCAAAGATAACCCGGAAATGACCCCGGCATTGCTCGCCTTCGCCATCGGCAAGATGCGCGAGAATGCCATGCTGGGCGAGAAGGGCCGGGTAGGGCAGATGGACCCGGTGCGCTGGCAGCAGTTTTATGACGAGATGTCGGCACTGGGTATCATCGACAAGGGCCTTGATGTGACGGCAGCTTACACTCTGGAGCTGCTGCCGGGCGGGACGACGGACTGATGCTTGCGGCTTCCGGGCTTCATTTCACCTATCCCGAGGCAGACAGGCCGGTTATTGACGGTCTCTCCTTCGAAGTGAAGCAAGGCGAGATAGTCTCGCTCCTTGGTCCAAGCGGGTGTGGCAAGTCCACCCTTCTGCGGCTTGTGGCGGGACTTATACCGCCGCAAGGAGGCATGATCCGCTGGCCGGAGGGCAGGAAGGCGTTGTCCTTCGTGTTCCAGGATGCAGCTCTTATGCCGTGGGCTACGGTGATGCAAAATGTGCTGCTGCCGCTGAGTCTACAGGGCCGTGCGGGACAGCAAAGCCAAGCCAAGGCACGGGACGTACTTGCGTCCGTCGGGCTTGAAGGTTTTGAAGCGCGTTATCCGCACCGGCTTTCCGGTGGGCAGCGCATGCGCGTCTCAATCGCTCGCGCGTTGATGGCGCAGCCGGAGTTGCTGCTGCTGGACGAACCCTTCGCCGCGCTGGATGAAATCCTGCGTTTCCAGATGAATGAAATGCTGCTCACGCTCCGTCGGCAGCAGGGTTGGAGCGCCCTGTTTGTAACCCATAGCGTCTATGAGGCAGTGTATTTATCTGACCGAATTTTAGTCATGAAAAACAGTAAGATAGACGGTGAAATTAATCCATTACTTGATAGAAGGTTACCCGCTTTAGAGCAGCGCGGATCGCGGACGTTCTCCAATGCTGTCGCAGAAATTTCCCGCCTGCTGGAGGGGCAGCCATGAAGCGCATCCTGCTGCCACTTATGGCGCTCGTCGCGCTTGTGTTCGTCTGGCACATATGGGTTGCTCACGGGAACGTACCCAAATTCATCATGCCAGCACCTGCGGCTGTGCTTGCTGCACTTGTCGAGAATTTTACGCCCTTCATGTCAGCTGCTGCGGCCACTTTGAAGGTTACCCTCATTGCCCTTATGGCCGCAGTCATCAGCGGGGTTGCGCTGGCGTTGGCCTTCAGCCTGAGCCGTACGGTGGAGATGACGGTTTATCCCTTTGCGGTCATCTTGCAGGTAACGCCCATTGTCTCGATCGCGCCGTTGGTGCTCATATGGGTCGGTATTGATCATGTTGAGCGCGCGCTGGTGATCATTGCGTGGCTGGCGGCCTTTTTTCCCATCCTCGCCAATATGTCAGCGGGCCTGCGCGCCGTGGACAAGAATTTGAGCGAGCTGTTCACGCTCTACGGCGCTACGCGCTGGCAGCGCTTCTGGCAGTTGCTTTGGCCGACCGCCATGCCTTATTTGCTCGCGAGCCTTAAGGTGAGCGGCGGTTTTGCCCTGATCGGCGCTGTGGTGGCCGAGTTTGTGGCAGGGTCGGGCGGCGCGACAGGGCTGGCGTGGCGTATCCTCGAAGCCGGGAACCGACTGCAGACGGAAAAAATGTTCGCCGGTCTCATCCTCCTGAGTTTCATGGGCGTATGCATTTTTTACAGTTTTGCCGCGCTGGAACGCTGGCTTCTGGCCTACCGACGCTAGAGCGGCACAATGTCACTTGCCCACGCGCACGGAAGAGGGTAGCAAACGCAGCATGATGTTCCAGACAAAAGACAGGGACCGCAGGGCGGTCGGCATATGGCTTCTTTTCATGGCGGCGACCGTGTTTGCCATGGTGGTTGTGGGCGGGGCAACGCGCCTGACGGAAAGCGGGCTCTCCATCGTTGAATGGAAGCCGGTCACGGGCGCACTGCCACCAATTGGTGAAGCCGAATGGCAGGCCGAGTTTGAAAAATACCAGACCAGCCCTGAATACAAGCTCAAGAACTACGGCATGAGCCTTGATGAGTTCAAAGGCATTTTCTACTGGGAATGGGCGCACCGTTTGCTGGGTCGCCTGATTGGCCTGTTTTTCTTTGTGCCTTTTGTCTGGTTCTGGGCGCGGGGGCGGGTGCCGGAGGGATATAAACCACGGCTGATCGTGCTTTTCATCCTCGGTGGGCTGCAGGGTGCACTTGGCTGGTATATGGTCAAATCCGGCCTTGTGGACGAACCGGCGGTGAGCCATTACCGGCTGACCGCGCACCTGTCGCTGGCGCTGCTGATCTTTGGCGCGCTGTTCTGGACCGCCTTGTCGCTCCTGAACCCGCAGCCGGAGCGCACGAACCGTACCCTGAAGAAACTCAGCCATATTTTCATGGCCGTACTTTTGCTGCAGATCGTGATGGGCGCGCTCGTCGCGGGGCTGAAGGCCGGACATATCTTCAACACGTGGCCGTTGATGGGTGACACATTTGTGCCCGAAGGGCTGATGGTGATGGAGCCTGCGTGGCGCAATTTCCTTGATAATGCCGTGACCACACAGTTCGATCACCGCATCGGCGCCTATGTGTTGACAGCCCTTGTTTTTGCGCTCCTGTGGGCAGCGCGCGGGCAGAGCTTCCGGATCAAAAAGGGCGTTTATGCCTTGACGGCGGCGGTTGCGATACAAATGTTTCTAGGGATAACAATGCTTCTCAAAGAAGTACCCGTCAGTTGGGGGACAGCTCACCAGGGTGGTGGTGTCCTCGTGCTGGCGGCAATAATATATCTCATGCATATGCAACGCGGGAGGACAGCGAAGTGAGTGAAACAAGCGAATTTGTATCCATTTATATGATGGCCGAGAGCGAGGATGTGGCGGTTCATATTGCCACTGCGCTCGTGAAGGACCGGGTGGTGGCCTGTGCCAACGTGAACCCCGGCACCCGGTCGATCTATGAATGGGACGGCATCATTCAGCTTGATAACGAGATTACCGTTTTCATGAAAACCATGGCCCACAAGGTGGACGAGGCCATCCGGCTTATCAAGGAGATGCACAGCTATGATGTGCCGTGCATCACCGTCTCACCCATCATTGCGGCCAATCAGGATTATCTTGAGTGGATCCGGATGCAGGTTGACCCGGCTTAAGCTGGGTTCCTACTTTAGCCAGAGATTATACAGGGCGGCGCCATCGTCGCCGCCTTGCCCCACATGAAGCGTTCCATCCTCAAGGATGAGGGCGCGGCCTGAACCAACCTCACCCCACAGGTTGCCTTTCAAAAACACATTCATGCCAAAACGGATGCCACGGGCGCGCACTTTGGCGGGCAGGGCATATTTGACCCAGGCCTCCCCCTCTGTGATAGCGCCAACATCGGCGCGCCAACCGTTATCTGCCGGACTGTCGCCAAGGTAACCCTGCCACGGACTGTCCCATGTGGTGCCGGTCAGGAAGCTTGGCACCAGCACGAGCGAAATGCCCTCAGCCGCAACCGCGTCCGCTGTGTCATCGAACCAGCTATCGGCACAGATGAGCACACCAAAACGGGTGTCTCCCGCGGTAAAGGTCGGCAGGAATTCAGCGCTTGATGCCTTGGTGAAACCCCGTTCCGAAGGGATCGGGTGCACCTTGCGGATGGCGTCTTCCATGGGTTTGCCATCAGGACCAAATACAAAGCCTGCGTTGAAGATAGGGCCATGGCCGTAGCTGAGCGTATCGGGGTAGACGCCGGGGGTCATCAGCGCGCTTGACCCCGCCACAAGCGTGATGCCGTATCGTTCTGCCAGTCGCGAATACACTTCAAACTGCGCACGGGCTGACGCAGCGGTACGGGTGCGCAGAAGTGCGGCTGCCATATTGTCGGGATCGTCAAAAATGAACAGATTCTTGGCGAAATCCAGGAGGTTATGGCTGATGAGGGGCAGCATGGCACCGTTTGCATCCGCCGCGTTGTAGACCCGGCTTTTCTGGTTTGTTGCCACTAGCCATGTGCCGATATGCTCGGGCAGCAGCACGATGGTATTCTCACCGAGCCAGCCTTCGTTTTTCGCGATATCCAGATAACCGGCAAGCTTGGCCTCGAAGTACTCCGGGGTGGCATAGTCCAGTTGTTCCATGAAGGGCTCAACGCCGACAACATTGCCTTGGCCGCTGTCGCTGCCATAACTGGCGCTCACACGCATATGTAGGTTGGGCGGGGAAGAGAGGTCGGGCGTAAAGCCCGGCCAGAACAGATAGAAGGAGGCGACCACAACCGCCGTGAGGAAGAGAAGCTTCTTTGGGTGCCGCCTGATCATGGTGCCTCCACTTTTCCGTCACCCGCCGGCTTGACCGGCGGGTCCATTATGATGGTGAGCATTGTGGTCGGCACGGTTTCGCCGGTCAAGCCAGCGAATGACGCTCGAAGGCAGCGCCGTCAAGCATCAGAGAGTTTGACGACCTGCTTGCCGAAGTTCTTGCCCTTGAGCATGTCAATGAAAGCTTGCGGGGCGTTCTCGATGCCTTCAGCGACACTTTCGCGGTACTTCAGCTTGCCCTCCTTGAGCCAGCCGGCACCAACGCCGACCCATTCCTTGCAGAGATCGGGGTAGTTGGAGACGATGAAACCCTGCATTTTCACGCTGCGGCCGACGAGCATGAACAGGTTGCGTGGGCCTGCAGGCATATCATCGAGCGTGGCATTATAGGCAGCGATCAGGCCGCAGAGCGCCACCCGGCTGTTGAAGTTGAGATTGTTGATCGCTGCCTCGAGGATCGGGCCGCCCACATTCTCGAAATAGACATCGATGCCGTTCGGGTTTGCGGCACGCACAGCTTTGTGCACATCTTCGGTTTTATAGTTGAAGGCAGCGTCAAAGCCGAGTTCGTCCTTGAGGTAAGCAACCTTGTCGTCCGAGCCTGCGCTACCGGCCACATGGCAGCCCATGTTCTTGCCAATCTGTCCCACAACCTGGCCCACTGCACCTGATGCGGCAGAGACAAAGAGTTGCTCCCCTTCCTTGAGTCCTGCCACGCCCTTGAGGCCGACATAGGCCGTCATGCCCGGCATGCCGAGGATGCCGAGATAATAGGAGAGGGGGGCAAGCTTGGGGTCAACCGGCTGGAAGCCAGCGCCGTTTGTTGTCATATAATTCGCCCACAGGCCCATGCCGGTCACATAGCTGCCTTCCGCAAACTTGCCACCGTTGGATTTAATCACCTTTGCCACAATACCGGCCTGGCAGGGCTCGCCGATCTGGAACGGCGGCACATAGCTTTTGGCGTCATTCATGCGGCCGCGCATATAGGGGTCCACCGACATATAGACCGTCTCAAGCAGCATTTCGCCTTGTGCGGGCTCCGGCACGTCTGCCTCGTGAAGTTTGAAATTCCCGGGCTCTACCCAGCCGTTTGGGCGGCTCGCGAGAAGGATTTGCTTGTTGCTCATGGTGTCCTGTCCTCCAGAGTTTGCTTCAGGCATGATATGGGGCAGGCTGGCAGGTGGGCAAGGCATGCTAAAAACAGCTTAAATTTATGGGGTATTTATATACCGTTTTATCAAGCCATTGTTTTTGTTGTATTATTTTACGGAAAGTCCAAAACAAAGCATTTGACAGCGCTCAAAATATGCATATATTCCCGGCCAATGCGCAGCGATCCCCTGTATTCGGGCTCGTGTGCGTTTGAGTTTAACACCGGATTTCCGGTAACCGAGGCAAAAATTGCGATGAAAACTTATTCCGCAAAACCTTCGGAGATCGAGAAGAAATGGCTCGTAGTTGACGCACAGGACGTAGTCCTCGGTCGTCTGGCACAAGCCATTGCTGTTGTTCTTCGCGGGAAACACAAGCCCACGTACACCCCGCACATGGATTGCGGTGACAACGTGATTGTTATCAACGCTGAAAAAGTAAAGCTGACCGGCAAGAAACTTGCTGACAAGGTTTACTACCGTCACACCGGCCACCCTGGTGGTATCAAGTCCGCAACTGCTGGTGAAATCCTCACCGGTCGTTTCCCGGAGCGTGTGATCGAAAAAGCTGTTGAGCGCATGATCCCGAAAGGCCCGCTGGGCCGCCAGCAAATGCGCAACCTGCGCGTTTACGCCGGTACCGACCATCCGCACCTTGCGCAAAACCCCGAGGCTCTCGATGTTGGCGCAATGAACCCGAAGAATAAGAGGTAAGCGACATGGCCGACCTTCAGGATCTCAAAGAAATCACTGGTGCAGCTGACGCTGCTCTCGCAGCAACCGAAGAGCGCAAGCCGGTTGTTGACGACCAGGGCCGTTCCTACGCAACCGGCAAGCGTAAAGACGCTGTTGCTCGCGTATGGGTTAAGCCGGGCTCCGGTAAAGTGACCGTAAACGGCCGCGACCAGGAAGTGTACTTCGCACGTCCGACGCTCCGTCTCATCGTGAACCAGCCCTTCCAGGTTGCTGGCCGCGAAAACCAATATGATGTTATCGCCACCGTTAAAGGCGGCGGTCTTTCCGGCCAGGCTGGCGCGGTAAAGCACGGCATCTCCAAAGCGCTTCAGCTCGCTGAGCCGGAACTGCGCGGCGCCCTCAAGGCTGCTGGCTTCCTCACTCGCGACAGCCGCGTTGTTGAACGTAAGAAGTACGGCAAGGCAAAAGCCCGCCGCTCCTTCCAGTTCTCCAAGCGTTAAGCGCGAACGGGTTTTTGTTCCGAGTATCAGTTTCGAGTACACCGATATTCTGTTCAGAGTATCAAAAGGCCGCCCTACCGGGGCGGCCTTTTTCCTTGTGTAGACGGGGGAGCTCACACAAGGCAGGGCAGTGGAAATGAGGATGGGAGGAGTGGGGCCCACAAGGCCGGGCCCCACTCCATAACGCTCCCTAGACGCAAACACCGATGCATTTGCCGAACACACACGGCCCGATGCATGCAACGGGGCAGCCGCAAGAAGAGGACTGTGCTGCCTGCGCTGCAAGGTCGGAAACCTTGCGGGATACCGGCTTGGACTGTTTAGGCGATTTCATCAGAATGCTCCTTTTTCGGGGTTGTGAGCTTGCCCGTGATGGACAGGCCCGGATATCAGCCAAGCAATCTCGGCCGATCTCTGTTCAGCCGGGGCACGGCGAATTTCAGAAAGTGCTGACTGGTGCGGCCCACTTCCGGACCTGGCCAACCGTGACCGGCAGCACCTCGCTGACGTCGACAATGAAGCGGTAAATCCAGCCTGCTCGGCGTTCGTTCTCGGGGTCGAACATCTTCAGTTGCACGTCCCAGCAATCCGAATCCGGACGGCAAATCGGGCTTTTGACCACATCGATCGAATAGAGCGCCAGCTCCTTCGATGCTGCGTCAGCGAAGGATGCCGCAGCCTGATAGGCATTGGTGGCGGCGTAGTTGATGGCGCGTTCGTCAGCGCTGATGCCCAGGTTTCTGAGTTCGTCATACACCCGGACCAGGAAGTTCAGCACATTGTCCTCACTGAACTTCTTGTCTGCCATCGCGGCCTTGCAACTGCTGATCAGTTCCTTGGTGTCCCACTGGGTCATGCTGCGCAGGTCAGGGAAAATGACCGGCAATACGGCACCGTTCATCAGGCGCGTCGTGCCGGACATCAGCCCGCCGATGGAAACCCGTTTCAGTTCTCCACCCTTGCCAATGGTGGCCTTGAGAGCGGAGAAAATGGCTTTATAGGTCTCTGCCGCATAGATGCCGCCAGGGTGAACTGCATATACCGGGATCTGGTCCTGCATCAGTGTGAAGGTGATGCCGGTGGCATATTCGGGATTTTCGCTCAGGAAGGTGAGAAGTTTCGAGGGATCTGCAACAGCGGCGGCAGATCCCATGGCCTGCACGAGCGCATCATACCGGGCCTCGGTGCCAAAGTCGTACCAGAGGCTGCCGATTACATAGACTTTCTCCGGCTTTGCCGACCCGCCACACCCGCATGCACTTTGCGCAACGAGCGAGTCTGATCGCGTCCGGCTTGCGGCTGCCAGTGCGCTTGCCGGTGGTTCGCCGACCGGCGCTACGTCGATTGCGGCTGACTGGGCGACAGCCAGCTCAGTCGTCTGCGTGACTACAGCGCCTGCTGGCGGGGCGGGTGGTTCAACGGCGGCGACGGCCGGTTGCGCGTCGGTGGTTTCAGACATGGTCTCTCTCCCGAAAGTTTGCTGCGATATGGATGAAGGGGTACTAAGCGGGGTGGTTTCACTTGCCTCGGCCCGCTCGTGAAGGAGCTGCCGGGCCTTGGCGACATTCAGCTTGCCGCTGAGAATACGGGCACAGCTCTCATCTGTGGGGTCGGCGCATGGGTCGGCGCTATCGAAAAGGATTTGCCGGATGTCCAGTGCGGTCATGGCGTAGCCGGCGTCGCGGCTCTCGCACAAAAGCTGTGCTGCGACTGCGGTTACGATGGCCGCGGCGTAGCTGGTTCCCGTGCGCTCGACGATCTTGCCATCGAGGCTCATGGCCTTGACGCCGACCCCGAGTGCCATGAGGCCGTTGGACCTATAAGCGTCGCCCCAGTTGCTCCGGTCGTGAGGCATACCGTTTGTATCCATTGCACCAACGGCGATGACACTGTGCACCGCCGCGGGTACGTGAAGGCATTCACATCCGTCGTTGCCTGCAGCCGCGACGACAAGCACGCCTTTTTTCTCGCACCGGGCCAGTGCATCCTCAAGGTGCCGCCCGGCTTCGGCAGTAGACGCCTTTTGTCCGGCGCTGATGTTGATGATGGCGGCACCCCGTTCGAGGCCGATCGTGATCGCGCGGGCGATATCCATCTGCGAGGCGAACCCGCCTTTGCCCGTATCCCGGCCGAAAAATACCGGCAGGGCAATGCCCCGACAGCCGGGTGCAAGCCCTGTGTAGCTCTCACTGTTGCCAAAGATAAGGCTGCATATCTCGGTGCCATGGGAGTCAGGCGCGTCCCAGTCTGCCGGAATCATCGACATCTCCATGTCGAGGCGGCAACCCTCAAGCGCAGCGATGCTGCGGTCCGGTATGCCGTCGATCACACCGACGATCAGATCGCAACGCGCAAAATCCACCTGGCTGGCAAGGCTGTTCCACATGGCAGGCCCCCATTGCAAAAATATGCTCGTAAAGGATGTATTTATATTGTTTTTGAGTCGTTAAAGTTTATCAAAACGACTAAAAATTGCAAAATATTTCCGCTATTCGCTAAAAATACAACTAATAGATGTTTTGAAGGCAGAAGATGAAACGGGTGCCCGCTCAAAGGTTTACTGCGTCAAAACGCAGCCTGGGGCCCTTATTCTTTCTTTATGCTGCGGGGCAATTCTCGCGCCGAATGTTTATGGAGACAGGGCTAGCATCCGTCAAAACATTGATCCCGGAATATATATTTGAGGAGCGCAAGATGCACCGGAACATGAAAACCATCAGTTTGCTGCTGGGTAGTGTCTTTATCGTGCAAGCCTGTACGACCGACCCCTATACGGGCGAGAAGAAGGTATCCAACACCGCAATCGGTGCCGCGATCGGGGCGGCAGCAGGTGCCGTGGGCGGGGTGATCGTCGGCGGTTCCAACAAGCGCAAGGCGGCGCTGATTGGTGCCGGTATCGGCACGGTTGTGGGCGGCGGTGTCGGCTTCTATATGGACCAGCAGGAGAAAAAACTGCGCCAGCAGCTTCAGGGCACCGGTGTTCAGGTGGTGCGCGACGGTGACAATATCATCCTCAACATGCCGGGCAATATCACCTTCGACACCGACAGCAGCATGGTGAAGGCCGATTTCATGGATGTGCTGCATTCGGTCTCGCTCGTGCTGGACGAATATGAAAAAACCTATGTCGACGTGATGGGGCACACCGACAGCACGGGCTCTGACAGCTACAACATGCAGCTCTCGCAGAACCGCGCACAAGCGGTCGCGAGCGTGCTCACGCAAAAAGGTGTTGAGCCGGTACGGCTGGTGGTGCGCGGCTATGGCGAACAATATCCGATAGCCTCAAATGAGACGCCGTCAGGCCGCGCGCAGAACCGGCGTGTGGAAATCGCGCTGTCGCCTGTGGTGGAATAAAGCCCGCCCAATGGGGCTGGCATGCCTCGCCGATCCTGTTATATGTAGCGAATGTGTTACATGAACGAGGGGGCGGGGCATTCCATGCAGGACTTTCTGACCAGCGGTGACCTTGAAGACGGGGCCATTCTCGGCATCTACGGGGCGGGTGGTTTTGCCCGTGAGGTCATGCCGCATGCGGTCCGGCAATTCCTCGGGCAGGGCGATGCTGGCACGCGCAAGCTGGTTTTCATTGAAACCGAGCCGCGGGCTTCGGTGGTCAATGGCTATCCGGTCGTCTCGGAGGATGCGTTTTTTGCGCTTGAGGCCTCTGCGCGCTATTTCAACGTCGCCATAGCGGAGTCAAAGGCGCGCCAAACAATCGCAGACCGCTGCATGGACCGGGGCGCCGCGCCAATTTCGATCAGGGCCAGCTCAAGCGACTTTCTCGACGCCAATGAGATCGGCGAAGGCAGTTTGTTTTGCGGCAATACCATCGTCACGTCCAACGCGCGTATCGGCCGGTTTTTCCACGCCAATATCTATTCCTATATCGCGCATGACTGTGTGATCGGCGACTTTGTTACCTTTGCGCCCCGGGTGTGCTGCAATGGCAATGTGCATATCGAGGATCATGCCTATATTGGCACAGGCGCTGTGCTCAAGCAGGGCAGCCTCGAGAAACCGCTCCGTATCGGTGCTGGTGCCGTTGTCGGCATGGGGGCCGTGGTGACAAAAGATGTGCCGCCCGGCGCTGTTGTGGTCGGCAATCCGGCGCGTCCGCTTGAGCGCAGGGCTTGAGGCGCGCGGCATAAACCCGCACCAGCTATAACTAACGTTGACCCTCACGCCGAAGTGTGAACAATGTCGGCCATCGCCACAGCTAGTCAGGGGTAATTGTTATGGATATCGGTGTTCCTATCCGGGAACTGGGCAAAGTCGAGTGCCAGGCGCTGATTGACCGTGTGTCGACGCTCGATCCGCAGGTCTGGGATCTGTGCGATCTGAGGCAGAAGCAGTTCGATGTACACCGCCATACCAAATCCATCGTGATGATCTTCGCCGAAGGCTGGCCGGATATCCGCCTCGCACGCTATCCGGGCTGGGATGTGCTGGCGCATCTCGCCATGCCGATCATCGAGAAGATCGTGCGCGCCCACTACAAGCCGGGCGGTGCCATTATCCGCGCCATGGTGGCCAATCTCGTCAAGGGCGGCGTGATCGAGGAACATTATGACGCTGCGCCGTCCTTTGCCGTCGGCCACCGTATCCATGTGCCCTTACAGACCAATGACGATGTTGTTTTCACCATCGACGGCAAACCCTACAAGCTGGACGTCGGCGAGGCATATGAACTCAACAACCTTCTGGACCACGCCGTGGTCAATGAAGGGGATGAGGACCGCTATCACCTGATCTTCGATTATGTACCGCCGCAACAGGGCTTCCAGCAGTAAGGCCGGAAGCGGGCTCTAATGGTCGTGATCGCAGTCCGGGCCGTGAACATGGCCGTGGTCATGGTGATGATGATCGTGATCATGGTGATGATGGTGCCCGTGTGAACAGTTGGGTCCATGCACATGGAAGCCGGACTGTTTGACATATTTCTGCATCTTGCGAATGAGCACGTCGCGTTTCATCTTCGAGAGATGGTCGAGATAGGTACGACCATCGAGATATTCCATCTCGTGCTGCAGTACGGTTGACAACCAGCCATCCGTATCGAGCGACTGTTCGTTGCCGTCCAGGTCCAGATAGCTGACACGCACGGCATCGGGTCGTGTGACCTCGGCAGAAATGCCCGGGAAACTGAGCGATGCCTCTTCCCGTGTGGTGGTCGCATCCGATTTCCAGACAATCTCGGGGTTGATGAAGATCATCGGCTCGCGGCGGCCTTCGGGCTGAAGGTCGAGCACCACGATACGTTTGAGAAGCCCCACCATATTGGCACCCACGCCGATACCGCCGTTCATATACATGATATCCAGCATCTGGGCCGCCAGATCACGGATTTCGTCCGTAACCTCGCTGACCGGCTCGGCTTTTTTCCGGAAGATCGGATTGGGTGCAATAACAAGCTCAAGCTTGGACATGGTTGGCATCTTTCTGGTAAGGGCATGTTAACGACGCGCACATTACGCTTAAACCACCAGCTTGAACAGCCGCCTTTTTGTTGAAGTTCTGACTTCGAAATCCTAAAAGTCGGGTGCGATGTTTCCAGTAGTGGGGTATGGGATGTCTTCATTCCAGAAGAGTGTATCGGGTAAAATCAAACATGGTCTGGCGGGCTACAGGGTCGATGTCCTGTCGGCATCGGATATCGGCGTGCTCGACGATGACGCACGCTGGCTCCTGGGCTATACCGAGGGGCGGGTATTGGCCGGCGACACCTATGCACGCCGTTCGGTGCTGAGGCCCGGCGAAATGAAGCGCATTTTGCCAAATGTCCTGATTCTCGAACCAGAATTCAGCGAGCGTGGCAGGCTTCTTGATTTGCGGGTGCGGCTCATGGGGACGTCGGTTTCCTGGTTTTATGGCGAGGCTGGCGGCAACAGTGTCCGGGGTTTTGACGATGACATGGCCACGCAGCGCGCGCTTGAAACAGCCGCTCTGTGCTGTGGGGCAAAGGAACCGGTGATTGGAATCTCCTTCCGCATCAACCACAGTGTTCCTTATTTTCCCGTCACTGTACTGATGATTCCGCTGGCCGAGAACGGGCACGATATCAGTCACCTTTTTGCCCATGTTGCCATCGGCGCAGAGCAGAAATAGCGATTGTGATCACATTTATCTTGCGCTCAGGCTGCAGTCGTTTCACCCTCCGGTACGGATGTTTCTGACATAAGGGAGAGCGCAGCATGGGCGCACAGGGAATCCTGAACTTTAAAGCCAGCACGCCGGAAATTGACGAAGGCCCGGTTGCCGCGGAAAAATTGCTGTCCGGTACCCCGGTGCAACGCAGCGAAAACCATTTCACATCGGCAGACGGAAAGTTTTTTTCCGGCTTCTGGTCGTCAAGCGTCGGTCGCTGGCGGGTGGACTATACCGGCGAGGAGGAATTTTGCCAGCTTCTCGAGGGCGAAGTCCTGCTTACCGATGAAGAAGGTAACAGCAGCCGATTTGTGGCGGGCGACAATTTCACCATCGCTGAAGGTTTCCGTGGCACCTGGGAAACCGTTCGTGATTGCCGAAAGCTTTATGTGATCGCACTCAAGAGCTAAGTGCTGCCTTGTTGCGGTCCTATTGCCGGGCTAGGCATGGGCTCGGTTCTATGGAATAGTGCGCTCAAGAAACCTGAGCGATTTGGAGAGTGAAGATGAAAAAGACGTTTTTCGCCATAACTTTAGCCGCGCTTGCGCCCTTTGCATCCGTGAGCGCGCAGGACGCTACACCGTCAGCGGCTGGCGCAGAAGTCTATTTCATCAGCCCGGCAGACGGCGAGACCGTCAAAAGTCCCGTGACGGTGCGCTTTGGCCTGAAGGGCATGGGCGTGGCGCCGGCTGGCACCGAAAAAGCCAATACCGGCCACCACCATCTGATTATCGATACCGAGCTTCCGCCGCTTGATGAAAATATCCCCATGGATGAAAACCATGTGCATTTTGGCGGCGGCCAGACCGAGACAACGGTCACGCTCGCGCCCGGCACGCATACCCTTCAGTTGCTTCTGGGCGATATGAACCACATTCCGCATGATCCGGCCGTGGTCTCGAAAAAAATCACCATCACCGTCGTTGAATAACCGGTGATGGTGACTGTTGTCTGATGACAATTTTTAGCGCCGCTTACCGACCGAAGGTGGGCGGCGTTTGCCGTTTAATGCTCACCGGTTGGGTAAGCTTTTCCTGAACCCGGGTGCGGTATTCCGTCAGATAGGTGGCATTTCGGCTGAAGCACAAGCGCTGCTGGTCTTTGGTGCCATGACAGCTCACGTGGCCATTCGGCAGCACAAGGTTGGCCTGGCTCCACTGGCCATGGCTCACGTTGGCACGGTCCTCGAAGCGTTCAAGCTGGGTGTTCAGCCCGGCATATTGTTCAGCATAGTCCGTGTTCAGGTGGTCAATCACCGCGTCTTTTGCGGCCCCGTCCTGCATGTCTGCCAAAATCAATTGGGTTTTTGCAGATGTTTCTGTGGCACAGGCCAGCCACTCATCCGCCGCATAGGCGAACTTCTTGCCGGCACGGGTCAGCAGCTTATGCCCCTCAGGTTGGCGTACGCGGGCAGGCGCTGTTGGAACGGCGCCGCAAAGCTCACCCACACTGGGGATCTTGGAAAGTGCCGTATCAAGGTCACCTGCATAAGCGGGGGCTGCAATTACCGAAACCAGCAGAAGAGAAGAAAGTTTTTTCATCTTGACCACTCCCAATCGTTGTCTACGGAAAGTGTACCTCGCACATTCTTAAGATCAAGCAAAAATAGTTTAAATACACCTTCGCCTAGAAGCCAAATTTCCTGTTGGCCAGGGCGCTTTCAGCCGCTTATGGTGGCGACCGGGCATAATCTTCACGCGAAAGGAAGCGGCATGCCGCATCTTGTCATTGAATATAGCGAACCAGATTTTTCAAACGAATCCGCGGCAAAAATGCTGCATGCTGCCCACGCGGGTGCGGTGGCGTCCGGGCTGTTTGACGTGACGGACATCAAGGTCCGCGCCTATCCTTGTGAACTCTCGCTCCTTGCTGGCAAGGCCGGAAGTTTTATTCACGTCACCGTCCTCCTGCTGTCGGGACGCGACGCCGCAACCCAGAAAAAACTGGCTGAGACTGTGCTTACCCACCTGTCTGACGCCGGCTTTTCACCGGGTTCACTGAGTGTTGATTGCCAGGACATGGACCGGGCAGTCTATAGCAAGATAACCAGATAAGCTTACGAGACCCAAAAGGGGGGACCAATGAAACTTGCACCGTCTGTAGTTACCGCCGCCAGCATGCTGGCGCTTGCCACCTCCGCCAGCGTAGCAAGCGATCACCTTGATCCGCCGACCGAGGTGCAGCGCCTGCACCAGATGGTGGCTGATGTGTCGGCCGACCGGATTGAGACGAATATCCGCAAGCTGGTCTCCTTCGGGACACGACACTCGCTCTCTGACACAAAATCGGAGACACGCGGTATCGGCGCTGCCCGGCGCTGGATCGAGGCGGAGTTCAACCGTATCAACGAGGGCTGTGCCGCCAAACTTGAGGTCTATACCATCTCGGACACCGTCACCGGGCGCCGGGTGCCCGAGCCGACAGAGATTGTCGACGTCATCGCGGTCCAACGCGGCATCCTTGACCCGAGCCGGGTGGTGATCATGTCCGGCGATATCGACAGCCGGGTGTCAGACCCGCTCAATTTCACCGATGACAGCCCCGGTGCCAATGACAATGCGTCCGGCATGGCGGGCACAATCGAGGCTGCCCGCGTGCTGTGCCAGACCAAGTTTCCGGGAACCATCGTCTATGCGGGGCTGTCGGGGGAAGAGCAGGGGCTCTATGGCGGCCGCATCCTTGCTGACCACGCCAAGGCGCAGGGATGGCGCATCATGGGCGTGCTCAACAACGACATGATCGGCAATATTGAAGGTATCAACGGCGTAATCGACAACACAACCGCGCGGGTGTTCTCTGAGGGTACGCGCGACAATGAAACGCCGGAAGAGGCGCGGATCCGCCGCTTCTCGGGTGGCGAGGTCGACAGCCCGAGCCGCAATATCGCCCGGCTCGTGGACCGCCTGGCGGACGATTATATCCCCAATCTCGATGTGATGATGATCTATCGGCTCGACCGGTTCAGCCGCGGCGGCCACCACCGGCCGTTCAACGAAGCGGGTTGGCCTGGCGTCCGCATCATGGAAACCAATGAGAACTATAACCGCCAGCATCAGGACCTCCGCACCGAGGACGGCATCAAATACGGCGATGTGATCGAGGGCGTGAACTTCGACTATGCCCGCAAGCTGACCGCGCTCAATGTTGTGACACTTGCCTCCATGGCAGGCGCACCGCCATTCCCGGCCGACGTGAAGCTTGAGGGGGCAGTGAAGCCCTCAACGACGCTCAGTTGGGATATTCGAGGTGACGAGCGAGAGCGTGCCAACCTCAAGGGCTTCCGCATCTACTGGCGGCTGACCACTGACGCGCAGTGGCGCTGGAGTCACTTTGTACCCGCGGATGCGCGCACGCACACCCTCGAGAATGTTGTCGTGGACAACTATTTCTTCGGTGTGGCGTCTGTGGCTAACGACGGGCTCGAAAGCCCGGTCGTTTTTCCGGGGCCAATGGGAGCCTTCGACAGCGTGAAGTCTGCTGACTAGCACACTCTCCGCAACCGTCGCGGGATCTGTGTTTTTGTTGCACAGATCCTGCACACTTTCTGCACACCTTGGGCCAGATTTCACCGGCATCTGACACAGTTGTGACGTGACCTCTATTGCTGAAATGATATACATCTATTTCACACACAAGAGTGAGGTTTCCCGTGCAAAAACACCTGTTTAGCCTGTTGGTCGGCGTTCTGTGTCTGCTGGGCCTTTCGCGCATGGCGGCGGCCGCCGTACCGCTTGCCGAAGCGACGGCAAGTCATGGCACACTGCGTGTCTATGCTGAACGCCAGGGCCTGAAACCCTCATCTTCTCAATGGCTTGCGGTCGAGATCGAACCTCGTGAGGGCTGGCATTCCTACTGGCAGAACCCGGGCGACAGCGGCGCTGCACCCATCCTGGACTGGCGATTGCCAGAGGGGGTACGGGCGGCCAACCCCTTGTATTCAGTACCGGAATTGATCCCGGTCGGGCCGCTCGCCAACTATGGCTACCATGGCAGCTCCGTGTTGCTGGTTGAGCTTGAGCTGGAGCCCGAATTATCTGGCAAGCCCTTGATTTTAGAGGCGGAATGGCTGATCTGCGAGGTGGAGTGTGTACCACAGTTCGCGACCGTGAGCCTTGATGGCACAGTGGGCAATGGCGAAAAAGTCATTGAAAACGCTGATCTTTTTGCCAAAACGCGCGCCAAGCTGCCGGAGCCGAGCTACTGGGCCTCGACGCTTGAAATCGGACCGGCACAAAGTGTGCTCACGGTTTTCATGGCACCCGGCGACGTACAAGACGTTGAAAGAGCTTACTTTTTTGCCGGGCAGGATGGTGTTCTTGCCTATGCCGCGCCGCAGTCCTGGGCGTGGACGGACGCAGGCCTCAAGCTTTCCCTGACCCGTGAATCTGGCAGCCAGGCACCAGAAAAAGCTAATGGAATCATTGTGTTGGAGAGTTCAGATGGGGCGCGCTCCAGCTTCATGTTGAGCCCCAAGGTCAAGGTTCTTGAGACGCCGACCGCCACGGCTCCCGCCCAGCAGATTTCCTATGCTGCCGCCATGCCGCTCTGGCAGGCGGCTCTGTTTGCGCTCTTTGGTGGGCTGATCCTCAATCTGATGCCCTGTGTGTTCCCGGTGCTCTCGCTCAAGGCATTTTCCTTCCTGTCCGCCAACTATAAAACCGAGGCAAACCGCCGCATGGAGGGCATTGCCTACACCTTCGGCATCTGGGCCAGCTTCATGGTTATCGTCGCGGTCCTCATCGCGCTCAGGGCAGGCGGTGCCGCGATCGGTTGGGGCTTCCAACTGCAGGAACCGCTCTTCGTTGCGCTGATGATGGTGTTGATGACCTTTGTCGCCCTGTCGCTTTCCGGCTTTTTCAACATCAGCCTCGGCGGTGCCGAAGGCGCCGGGCAGGGCCTGGCCTCCCGCGAGGGCGCGCAGGGCGCTTTCTTCAAAGGCGTGCTGGCCGCACTGGTTGCCACGCCTTGTACCGCGCCGCTGATGGCGCCTGCGATCGGCTTTGCGCTCACACAACCACTCATCACCGTCTTCATAGTGTTCAGCCTGCTAGCGCTTGGCCTCGCGCTGCCGTTCCTCGCGCTTTCCTTCATTCCGGCCTTCGCGCGCCTGATGCCGCGGCCCGGTGCCTGGATGGAAAAGATGAAGGAAGCGCTGGCCTTCCCGCTCTACCTGACCGCAGCCTGGCTCCTGTATATTTTTGACCGGCAGGTTGGCGCGGTTGCGACCCTGCTGCTGCTCGGCGGCCTGATTGCCAGTATTTTTGGTATCTGGCTCTGGAAACAGGGTGAGGGCAGGCTGCTGCGTGGTTTTGCCGTCCTGTTTGTGCTGGGCGGCATCGTCTTTATCGCCAGCAAACCCTGGGGCGACCTTACTGAGCAGGCCGCACAGGTGGCAGAGGACAGCGAGCCCTACAGCGACGCGCGCGTTGCTGAACTGGTTGCCGAGGGCAGGCCTGTCTTCGCCTATTTCACCGCTGACTGGTGTATCACCTGCAAGGTGAACGAGCGGGTCGTGCTGGCAACAGATGATATCCAGAAAGCCTTCAGGGACGGCGGTATCACCGTGCTCAAGGGGGACTGGACCAACAGGAATGCGGAGATCGCGGCGGTGCTGGCGCGTTATGGCCGTGCCGGCGTGCCGCTCTACCTCTATTTCCCGGCGGGCACGAGCGACGCCGTGGTGCTGCCGGAAATCTTGACCAAAGGCGCTGTGACAAGCGCACTCAACGGGAGTGAATGACATGAAAACATCTATTTCAAAAATACTTGCTCTGTGTTCTTTGAGTTTTGGTTTAACTTTTACAGTTGCGGCTGAGCCCGTTGTTGGTAAAGAGGCACCCCTGTTCGAAGGTATCACCAGCGGCGGTGAGAGCATCAGCCTTGAAAGCCTCCGCGGCAAGCCTGTGATGCTGGAATGGACCAACCATGATTGCCCTTATGTGCGCAAACACTATGAAAGCGGCAACATGCAGCGCACCCAGGAACGCCTGACAAAAGATGGCGTGACCTGGATTTCCATCATTTCAAGCGCACCCGGCGAGCAAGGTTATGTCAGCGCGGAGCAGGCGAACGCGCTGAGCCAGAACCGCGGCGTCTATGCGGACTATGTGGTGCTTGACCCAGAGGGCACGATCGGTCGCAAATACAACGCCAAAACCACACCGCATATGTTCCTGATCGACGCCGACGGCGTGCTGCAATATATGGGCGCAATTGACGACAAACCTTCCGCGCGAGCCTCCTCGCTTGAAGGCGCAACCAATTACGCGCTCGCGGCATGGCAGTCGCTCAAGGCTGGTGAGCCGATTGAGGAAACCAGCACAAAACCTTACGGCTGCTCGGTTAAATACGCAGAGTAGGGCTGTGCCAAAAAGGGATACATACCCTTAATTTCCCGTATCTTCAGGAAGATAGTGCGAATTAAGGGTGTGTTAAGCCTATTGATTGAGACTGAATGCGCTGTAAGATGCTTTTGTCCGGCTACCCGGATGGGGCTTGAATTCATAACGCGGGGCAAACGCACCTTATGTTTCTAATCATCGGTCTTGTTGTCGTCCTAGTGATGGTGTTTGGCGGCTTTGCCCTTGCGGGCGGAAAGTTCGGCATCATCGTCAAGGCTTTGCCCTTCGAGCTCATGATCATCTTCGGTGGCTCCATCGGTGCATTCATCAGCGCCAACTCCACCGGCGTGATCAAAGGCGCGCTTGGCGGCATTGGCAAGGTGATGAAAGGTCCACACTGGAAGGCGGATGATTTTCGCGACCTGCTGTGTCTGATGTTCCTGCTGTGCAAAACCATCCGCACCAAGGGTGTGGTCGCGATCGAGGCCCACATCGAAAACCCTGAAGAATCCAAGATTTTCCAGCAGTTCCCGCGCATCGTTGAGGACCATCACGTGGTCGAGTTCATTTGCGACTATGTGCGCATGCTGACCATGAACTTCGATGACCCGAACCAGATGGAAGACGCGATGAACGCGGACATCGAAAAACACCACGCGGAAGAACATGAGCCGCAGCATGCGCTGCAAACCATGGCTGATGGCCTGCCGGCAGTGGGTATCGTGGCTGCAGTTCTGGGGATCATCAAGACCATGGCGGCGATTGCTGAACCTGTGGAAGTGCTTGGCGGCATGGTGGGTAGCGCGCTTGTGGGTACCTTCCTTGGTATCTTCCTCTCCTACCTCATGGTGGCGCCGATTGCGGGCCGCCTGAACCAGATTCTCAACGAAGACGGCCAGTTCTTCCACATCATCAAGATTGTGCTGGTGTCGCAGTTGCAGGGCAACCCGCCGCAAATTTCGGTGGAGCTGGGCCGACGGAACGTGCCGTCGCACCTTATGCCGACATTTGTCGAGCTTGAGGAAGCGATTGCCGAGTTGCCGCCAGACATCTGATATTTTTCAAAAAAATCAATGACGTCAGCGCGGCCATGCCTCAAAATGGTCGCGCTTTTCTGTTTCTAGTCAGCACAAATATGCAAAGGGGCGATATCATGCTTGAAAGCAAGAAAATCCGTGTCGGAATTCTGGGTGCCAGTGGCTATACGGGGGCGGACCTCGTACGACTGCTTGTACGCCACCCCAATGTCGAAATTGCGCTGATGACCGCGGAACGCAAGGCAGGTATGCCGATCGGCGACGTGTTTCCGCACCTGATGAACCTTGATCTGCCGGACCTTATCGGTATTGATGAGGTGGAATGGCCAGCGGTCGAGCTGGATGTGGTTTTCTGTGCGCTGCCGCACGCCACAAGCCAGGAAGTCATCAAAGGCCTGCTGCACGCGACGAATCACAGCCTGCTTGACGAAATGATTGTCGAGACAACGGCGGACCTTGCTGCCTCGTTTGAAGGCGAGGTCAAGGTTGTAGATCTCTCGGCAGATTTCCGCCTGCGTGACGTTGACACCTATGCCGCCTGGTATGGCCGTGAACACGGCGCGCCCGAGCTGCAGCCCAAGGCAGTTTACGGCCTGCCGGAGCTGAACCGGGACGCGATCCGCGGTGCGGCGCTTGTGGCTTGTCCGGGCTGCTATCCGACCGCAGCGCTGCTGTCGCTTGTGCCGCTCTTGCGCGGTAAACTGATCAAGGGTGAGGACATCATCATTGATGCCAAGTCTGGCGTGTCGGGCGCGGGCCGGTCCCTGAAGGAACCGAACCTCTTTGTCGAAGTATCTGAGGCGATGCACCCCTACGGGGTTGGTCATCACCGTCACATGCCTGAGATCGAGCAGGAACTGTCGCTTGCGGCGGGCAGCGATGTTTCCATCAGCTTCACGCCGCACCTGGTGCCGATGAACCGGGGTGAGCTTGAGACCATCTATGTGAAGCTTGAAGAGGGCCAGACTGCCGCCAGCCTGAAGGACTATCTGGCCGATTTCTATAGGGATGAGCCCTTTGTATCGGTCCTGCCGGAGAAGGTCATGCCCGCTACTCGCATGGTTCGCGGCTCGAACGGCTGTGTCATCAACGTGTTTGAAGACCGCCTGAAGGGCAGGGCGATTGTTATTGCCGCGATCGATAACCTTGTAAAAGGCTCAAGCGGGCAGGCAATCCAGAACATGAACCTTATGCTGGGCCTGCCGGAAGGCACTGGCATCGAACAGGTTGCCATGTTCCCATGATCGGCGATCGCCACCCCCTATACAAGGAAACACCTCTTGGAGGGCGGCTCACGCCCTTCAAGGGCATGTGGCCGCGCATTGACGAAAGTGCCTATGTCTTCCACGGCGCCCAGGTTGTGGGAGATGTGGAGATTGGCGCGGGCACCAGCATCTGGCACAACTGCGTGCTGCGCGGGGATGTAAACTCCATCCGTATCGGCACCCGTTCCAACATCCAGGACGGTACGGTTATTCATGTCAGTACCCGCACCTTCCCGACCACCATTGGCAACGATGTGCTGGTGGCCCATATGGCGATGCTGCACGGCTGCACGCTCAAGGATAATGCCTTTGTCGGCATGGGCGCGATTGTGATGGACAATACGGTGATCGAGAGTGACGGCATGCTGGCCGCTGGTGCCATGCTGACACCCGGCAAGACCGTTGGCAGTGGTGAGCTGTGGGCCGGATCGCCCGCCAAGTTCATGCGCAAGGTCACGTCGGCAGAACTTGAGAAAAACCGGAGCATGGCAGAGCACTACCGCAGGCTCGCGGACCAGCATCGCCTTGATAGCCTTGGCGAGAGCGTTGACGCTCCTTATCCCTGAAAACTGTTGTCTTTTTGTCGCAACATGCATTCTCCTCCAGTAACGCTATTGCAAAGCATTCGCATTATTAGTAATTGACGCTTCAGATAACACCGGGGCACTCATCGTGCTGCCCCAAAAGGTTCAGAGGAGCGTTTCCATGGTATCACGTCACCACCTTGTCACTTCGGCACTACTGTCGAGTGTTTTTGTTGCCCCTCACGCTGCCGCAGAAGAAGCCGCGCTTGAGGAGGTGCTTGTTTCAGCCACGCGCACGCCGAAGCCGGTCAGCAGCATCCCGAACATGGTCACGGTGATCAGCGCAGAAGACCTTCAGGAGCAACTGACGCTCGCAACCGATACCTCCGGCATTCTCGCGAACCTTGTTCCCGGCTTTTCGCCGAGCCGCCAGAAACTGAGCGGCTTTGGTGAAAGCTTCCGCGGCCGCAGCCCGCTGTATCTGATTGACGGTGTGCCGCAATCGAACCCGCTGCGTGATGGCTCGCGCGACGGCTATACCATTGATATGTCGGTGGTGGAGCGCATCGAGGTAATCCACGGAGCCAACGCAATCCAGGGCCTTGGTGCCACGGGCGGCATCATCAACTTCGTGACCAAAAAGCCTGACGACAGTGGCGACCTCAAGTTCGGCCTTCAGGCCGGTATCACCACGACAGATGATTTTGAAGGCGACGGTTTTGAGTATCGCGGCAGCGTGTATGCCACACAGAAGATTGGCAAGTTGGATTATCTTGCCTCCGTCAGCTACCACAAACGCGGTGTAATGTATGACGGCGAAGGCCGCACCATTGGCGTAGACCAGACGCAGGGTGACCTGGGCGACAGCGAGCAGCGTAACCTTTTTGCCAAGGTCGGGTTCGAACCGACCGAAGACCAGCGCATCCAGTTCTCGATTAACGATTTTGAGCTTTCTGGCGACGGTGACTGGGGCACGATCGCGGGTGACCGCAGCACAGGCACACCGGCCATTGCAGAGCGCGGAACCCTTGAGGGCGAGCCTGCAACCAACGATGTGACCACCATGTCGCTTGACTATAGCAACAAGGCGGTCGCGGGCGGCACACTCACATTGCAGCTCTACTCACAGGATTTCCGCTCGAGCTTCGGTGGCGGCACCTTCGGCAGCTTCCAGGACCCGACCATTGCACCCGTGGGCACACTTTTCGACCAGTCCGAAAACAATTCGGAGAAAATGGGTGCACGCCTGATATGGGACAAACAGAATATTGCCGATAGCGGCGTGAACATGTTCACCGGTGTAGACTATCTGCATGACAAGACCTTCCAGCGCCTGATGTTCACCGACCGCAACTGGGTGCCGGAAACCAAGTTCGAAAATATCGCGCCATTTGTACAGGCAGAGTTCCCTGTGAGCGAGATGATCACCGTCTCCGGTGGGCTGCGGTATGAAAACGCCAAACTGAATGTGGATGATTACCAGACACTTGCCGGCAACCGCAGCGACTTCCAGATCCTTACAGTCGGTGGCGGCAGCCCGTCCTTTGATGACCTCCTGATCAACGCCGGTGTCGTGATTGAGCCGGTTGGGGGCTGGACCCTCTATTCGTCCTACTCTGAAGGTTTCACCATGGCCGACGTTGGCCGGGTGCTGCGCGGTATCTCGGTGCCTGGCGTCTCGGTTGATGATCTTTTCGACCTGAAGCCGATCAAGGCTGACAATATCGAGCTAGGCACCACCTTCACCTCGGGCCGTGTATTTGCACAAGTGAGCGTGTTCCAGTCCAAGTCATCGGAAGGCGCGCGCTATGTGGCTGACGCTGACGGCTTCCTGCGTGTGCAACGGGAGAAGACCCGTATCCGCGGTCTTGAGGCGCTGCTCGAGGTCAATGTGAGCGAAGAGTTCCGTCTGGGCTCCAATCTCGCGCTTCAGAAGGGCCGGGTGGACACCAATGATGACGGCGTGCTTGATGCCGACCTCGATGCGGTAAACATCGGCCCGAACCGCCTCAACGTGTTTGCGGCCTACGGCTATGGTGACTGGTCGGCGCGCGTGCAGCTGTCGCACCTCTTTGACCGCGATTTCACCAACGCAGCAGATGCGCTGGCAGCAGAGTTTGAAGGTTACAGCCTTGTTGATCTCTCGCTCGCATACCGTATGGAGAGCGGCAAACTGCAACTTGGTGTGCAGAACCTCTTCGACAAGCAATATATCACCTACTATTCGCAGGCTGGCACAACACGCGGCGACCGCTATTTTGCCGGTCGCGGCCGGGCCATCACGCTCGCGTACCAGATGGACTTCTGATCAGATAAGGAATGAAAATCATCATGCGCCGCAGCCTGAAACGCCTTCACCAGCTCATCGGGGTCGTGATCGCCCTTTATATGCTGGTGATGGCAGGCACGGGGGCGGCGCTGACCTACAAGGACCCGATTCTCGCGCGCCTGATCCCGGAGGTGGGCGGGCAAGTAAAATCACTTGAACCCGCTGAGCAAGCCGAAGCGCTGGCTCGCATCGAGGACCAGTACGCAGCTCCCGGTGTGCGCTCGGTCAAACTGCCGCGCCCGGGCATGAACGTCTACAAGGTTTACCTCAAGGACAAACAGGAACTGCTCCTGAACGCGGACACACTTGCAGAGGTGCACGATCCCCTTGGTGCCTTCAGCTTTTTTGTCGTGCTTTTTGACATCCATCACAGGCTTGCGGCAGGCGCGACCGGGGAAGAGATTGTCGGCGTTCTCGGTCTTGTTACTATCTTCTCAATTGTCAGCGGCATTTACCTTTGGTGGCCGTGGCGCAAGGGCTACCGACTTCGCAACCTGATCCCGGCCAACGGGCGGGCGAGCGCCTATCGGCTGAGCCACGTCACGCTCGGCGCCACCATTGCGCCGTTTCTTTTGTTGAATACTATCACCGGCGCTTCAATGATCTATTCCACGCCGGTCAGGAACGCGCTCACCGCTGTTTTTGGCGGCGAGAAGACGGCAGTCGCGGTCAGCATTCCGGTCGCGTCTGAGCCGCGAACGGCGCTATTTGACAACAAGGTTTCATACTTCCCGGAGGGTCTCGCGACCATTTACATCCCGCGCCGCACGGAAGAGGGACCCTATAGCCTGCGCCTGCAGATGCCTGCTGAATGGCACCCGAATGGCCGCAGCACCGTCACTATTGACCAGACATCAGGTACTGCCACATTCTACAACGCGCCGGACGCCGCCCTTGGTCACAATATCGCCGACGCGATTTACCCGCTGCACTCAGGAAAAACGGGTGGTTACCTGTGGCAGGCGCTCGTTGCCCTCACAGGGCTCGGTGGCTTCCTGCTCGCCTATGCAGGGCTCAGCGCCTATATCCGCCGCAAACGCAGGCCTGCAGCCCAGCCTGCCATCAAATAATAATGAAAATTTGATGCGCGTGGCATTGATTTTGCCCCCTTGTTTCGATAGCAAGGCATCCCAACTTATTGCCCACCAATGTTTTTTTATCGAACGAGAGGTACCGACCATGAGTTTTGAACTGCCTAAACTCCCCTACGCGCAGGACGCACTCGAGCCGCATATTTCGGCGGAAACCCTGGGCTTCCACCACGGCAAACACCACAATGCCTATGTCACCAACCTGAACGGACTTGTTGAAGGCACCGAGCTTGAAGGCAAAAGCCTCGAGCAGATCATGGTTGCCACGGCTGGCAAGGCTGACAAAGCCGGTATCTTCAACAACGCCGCCCAAGTGTGGAACCACACCTTCTACTGGCACTCCATGGCGCCAAATGGTGGTGGTGAGCCGACCGGTGTGCTCGCCGAGAAAATCACTGCCGACTTCGGTTCCTTCGCAAACTTTGTTGACGCCTTCAAAAAAGCAGGCGCCACGCAGTTCGGCTCCGGCTGGGCATGGCTTGTGCTGAACAAGGACGGCAAACTTGAAGTGACGAAGACGCCGAACGCGGAATGCCCGCTGACGGAGGGCCACACGCCGCTCCTGACCATGGACGTGTGGGAGCACGCCTACTACCTCGATTTCCAGAACCGTCGCCCGGACTATATCGAGACCTTCCTCACCAAGCTGGTGAACTGGGAGTTTGCGGCAGCCAATCTCGCCGCAGCGTAAGGCTTGCAGGCAGCCCGACAGGGCTGAGAGAAGAGCGCCGACAACAGACAAAAGAAAAGGGCCGGAAAACTCCGGCCCTTTTTTGTATTTGAACTCAGCAACAGCCTTACCAGCCAGCGCCACCGTTTTGCCCGCTGACCATGCAATAAAGCATGGGGATCGAGAGCAGGGTATTGGTGCGGCTGAACAGCATGGCCTTGCGCGCGGCTGCAGGTTTCGCGGAGGCCTCGGCCTCGACGATACCAAGAGCAACCTTCTGGTTCGGCCAGATGACAAACCAGACGTTGAACCACATGATGATGGCGAGCCACATGCCGATACCGATCGACCGGAAATTCTCGGACAGGCTGAGCGCGTCAACGATATAGCCGTTCGCAGATGCGAGCCACAGGCCGCTCAGAAGCGTGAACATGGCGCCCCAGCGGAACCACCAAAGGGCCTTCGGCGCGATATGTTTGCCGATAGCCGGCTTCAGCTCGTCCGGGATGGACGGCATGGTCGGAATCTGCACGAAGTTGAAATACCACAGCAGGCCGATCCACATCACACCCGAGAGCACGTGAATGTAACGGGCAAAAAACGCGGGGTCGAACGCGACACCGGCGAAACCTTTAGTCATGACTGCAATCAGAACCACCACCAGCACAAAGCCGGCGATAACGGTATTCTGCAGCGATCCTAGAATTTTATCCATTTCCTAACCTCCCCATTGCGAATGCAATCCCTGTAACGAGACCAAATCTTACCGCTAGGGTCATGTTTTAACAAGCAAAACGAAATTTTTGCACGCCAAGGCTGCCGCAAGGCATTGAATCCGGTTGCTTTTGAAAAGCCAAATCGCCATGTTCCCGCCATGAGCGAGATAACCGACATCACCGAATATTGCCGCACCATGGTCCGGGAAGACGACCCGGAACGCTATTATGTCAGCCTGTTTGCACCGGCGGCAAAACAGCCGCATCTATGGGCGCTGTTTGCATTTAACCAGGAAGTGGCCAAAACCCGGGAAAGCGTGTCCGAACCGATGATCGGGGAAATCCGCCTGCAATGGTGGCGTGAGGCGCTGGAAGGTATCGCGGCTGGCGCACCGCGGGAACATCCTGTTGTGCTCGGGCTCGCCGCCATCCCGACGTTCAATGCCATCGGGCCGCTCCTTGACATAGTGATCGACGGCCGCGCCCAGGACCTGGAGATGGAGACCGAGACCGGCATCCAGACACTTGAGCAATATGCCGATATGGTGGGCGGCGCTTTGCATGAAGCTGCCGCCCGCATCCTCGACGAGACCCTTGATGAAGGTGACGCTGCGCTCGCAAGGGCAAGTGGCAGAGCTTGGGCGATGCTCGGCATCCTGCGCGCACTACCATACCAGATTGCAGATACCAAAGCCTTCTCGGTAACCGGGGCAACCACTCAGGGCCTCACGGGCCTGAGCGCAGAAGAGCTCAATGAGCGACTCAAGCCACTTCTTGATCCGGCAAAGGAGTATGTAGAAAAGCAGTATGGAGCCGCTTCCCGGAAATCTGCTTCGAAAGTGATCAAGCCGGTTCTTGCGGCCAATGCTATCACCGCCCGTCATTTGCGCGCCCTGAAGCGGGCAGGCGGCAGCCCCTTCAGAATGCAGGAATTCGAGGACGGCAACCTGCGCAAGCTGGTCGCACTGCTGGCTCATCATCTATTTTAGAGACGCTTAAAGCCCGCGAAGCCAAAGCTTGCAGGCTTGGGAGCGAAACGCTTGAATGCGTTAGGCTTGGATGTCTACTCGCTCACCAACGCCGGGGCCGGTTGAGGAAGGCTCAACCTCTTTACGCTCAACGGCAGAATCCTCTGCGCTTTTGCGTTCCGTCGCGGCTGACTCAAGCGAACCTGAACGACCAGCCGAAAGAACTTCAGCACTGCTCGCGGTGGATGCACCTTGAATATCCATGTTTTTAACTCCAACCGCGTGTGTTTACCCATGACACACGCTCTCTCAACACGTAAGACTATACACCATATAAGGTGAAAACCAAAGAATTAAAGGGTTCCGGGCCAGGGGAGGGGTTGCATGGTCGGTTACAGGTCGTTTTTTCTGATCGCCAGTACAGCCTTGCTGGCGGCCGGATGCAGTGGCGGACCAGCCAAACATGCGACCGAGGGTGTCGGGCCTGTCTCCGTCGAGGCACGCAACAACCTCGCGGCTGCCAATCCCGAAGGGCTGGTCAGGGTTGGCGAGGGCTTTGAGCGCGCGGGCGATTACGCTGGTGCGATTGCTCTCTATGAACAGGCGCTGGCAGCGGCGCCTGAGCTGCTCTCCGCCCGGATTGCGCTGGCGCGTGTACTTGTGCCGCTCGGGAAGGTGGATGCCGCTGTCGCACAGCTTTCCAACCTGCTTGAAACCCACCCTCAATCGAGCGAAGTGCGCGCTGAACTTGTCGAGGCTCTTATCGCCGGCGGCGCCTATGCTCGCGCGAGCGAAGTGTTCAGCCCGATTGTAACACCGGCAGCCGGGCCCGATATCCTCGACCTCGCCGGCAGGCTCGCATTTGTGGCAGGCGACAAGGATACCGCACGGCAGTATTTTGACGCCAGCCTGCGCCAGAACCCGAACCACGGCGACACCATGAACCACCTTGCGCTTTCTTACGCCATCGAGGGCGAGTTTGAAGCCGCGGTTGCCATCCTCAGGAAGGCCATGGACAACCCACTGGTGCAGCTTCAAGCCCAGCGCAGCCTCGCAGGCATTTACGCTTTGTCTGGTCAGAAGGATGCCGCGCTTCACATCGCCCGCGGCGCCATGACCACCGAGGAGGCCAACAATCTGCGCAGCTTTTTTGAACTGCTGCCGCGGCTGAATGCACAAGAGCAGGCAGAGGCACTGATGTTCGACCGCATCCCCAAAAGCGCAATCGAACGGCTCCAGCGCCCGTGAGGCAAATTGCCCCTTGTCCATAGGCGCACATCGCGCTAACAGTCCCTCGCGTGCAAGTTCAGGATTGGAAAAAGCCGTTGAAACAGTGCCAGAATATGTCTGAAGTCCGGGAAGAGATTGACCGTGTCGACCGCGAGATAGTCCCACTTCTCCTGGAGCGCCTCGAATATATCAAGCAGGCCGGGCACATCAAAGCCGACCGTGGCACGGTGCGTGACGAATGGCGCATTGAGGACGTTGTCTCGAAGGCGAAGGCCGCAGCAGCTTCACAGGACGGTAACACGAGCTATATCGAGGACATTTACCGTCACCTGATCGAGTGGAGCATTGCGCACGAATTTGTTGTGTGGGATGCGGTGAATACCGATACGATCGACTAATTCTGACGCGCCGACTGACATGCTGTGCAGCAGGTGCATGTCGGGTCAATCTCCAGCCGCTTTGGCGTTATTTCTTCCCCGCATCCAAGGCAATAGCCGAATTCACCCGCAGCCAAGCGCTCAAGGGCGGCATCAAGCCGCGTCAGCATCTGCTGACGGCGCAGCGCTATTGCCGAGTTCATCGCCTGGCCCTGTATAGCATCCATCCGCGACAGACGGCCAACCCGGCTTTGATCAAGCTCAACGGCACCGCGCCCATCTCGCGCAGCAGCTTCAAGGTCCTCAAGCTCTTTTTTGAGGCCGTGCAATCGGCCATGCCAATCTATCGCCATGTGCTGACTGTTACAGAAGCCTGCGGCGCTGCCAAGGATAGGCGCACAAATAATTAGGTTTATTTTGGCCTCGTCAGGCGTATAATCTGCAGGAGTGATCCTGCGCTTTCGGGCCGGGAATCGCTTAACCCAGAGGGCTTACCCCCATCGCCCTCTGGGTTTTTATTTGCCTATTCCGCCGCGGCGGTTTTGCCGAGAGCAACCATCTCGTCCACATGGCCGCGCCGGGCATCATGTTCATCTGCGACCGCCATGTCATTGGCCTGCATCGCATCAATATCGATGTTTGCGAAACCAAGGATGCCCATCTGGCCATAGGCGTGGCGGATCTTGTCACCCCAGAGGCCAATATCTTTCACAACCGGCACAATGCGGCTGAACAGATTGGTGCGAAACATCTTCATGCCTTCGCTGTTTTCAAGATATTCGAGGCATTCTTTCATCGGATAACCGAGATTTTCCCAAACTTCCTTGTTCTGGAACCGGTCCCGCATCAGATAACAGGCTTCAATGAGGAATTCCTCCCGCTCGTCACGTTCCGCCTGCATCAGCTCTGGATAAAATTCACGGAGGGCAAGACGTCCAAAGGCCACATGGCGCGCTTCATCCTGCATGACATAGGCGTTCACGGCTGAAGCCAGCGGGTCCTTCCCATGGTCACGGATGTTAGCAAAGGCGGCAAGCGCAAGGCCTTCAATCACCACCTGCATGCCGAGATAGGTCATATCCCAGCGGCCATCCCTCAGTACCTGATCGAGGAGCGTCTTCAGCGGACCCGTGATAGGGTAGGCTAGGCCGATTTTCTCAACCAGCTTCTTGTAGGTTTCCACATGCCGGGCTTCATCCATCACCTGGGTCGCGGCGTAAAACTTTGCCTCTGTGTCCGGTACGTTGGTTACGATCTTGGCGCTGCAGATCAGTGCGCCCTGTTCACCATGCAGGAACTGGGAATTGCTCCAGGCTGCCTGATGACGCAGCGCTTCACCTTGTTCCTTGGCCGACATTTTCATGAAGAAGTCGGCGCCATAAAGCGGGAAATATTCGATCGGGATACCAAGCGGATTATCCGGGTTTAGCTCGTGGCTCCAGTCAATCCGGCTGTCGGTATCCCACTGCATGGTTTTGCCTTTGGAATAAAGGCCGAGCAGGTCTTTCCGGTCGTCCGAATACTGCCAGTCGAACAGTGCCTCAAAATTCTGCGGCACTTCCCAAGCCGCACCGTCAAGCGCGTTCGCATAAAGCGGATCGAGTGCCATGAATTCCCTCCGTTATCACCAGCACAAATATTTAGACGTCACAGTCTATAAAATAAAACCTGAGGCAGCAACTGTGTTGATAAAATTGTCAATAAATCTTCATCGTCGGCAGAAAATAAAATGGCAGCCGCGAAATGCGGCTGCCGAGTTGACCAGGGAGAGAAGGGCTCCGAGGTTGATTTGCTATTGGCCTCAAGCGCTCAGTTTTTGAGAGCCGCGACCAAATTCGGGATAGGCTTCAAGGCCAAGTTCAGCAAGGTCGGAACCGACTTCCTCTTCCTCTTTGGAGAGGCGGACACCAAGCGTGAACTTGAGCGCGTACCAGGCGATGGCGCTGGTCACGAGCACGAAGCCGCCAACCGCCGCGACGCCAAGCGCCTGCACACCAAAGCTTGCATCTGCGTTCGTGAGCGGCACAGCCATAGTGCCCCAGATGCCGCATACAAGGTGTACAGAGATGGCACCCACGACATCGTCGATTTTGAGTTTGTCGATCGCCGGTACAGCGAAGACAACAAGCACGCCACCAACGGCACCGATCAGCACGGCAACAACCGGGGTTGGTGTGTCCGGCCCCGCCGTGATGGAAACGAGGCCGGCGAGGGCACCGTTCAGCACCATGGACAGATCGACTTTCTTGTACACAACCTTGGTCAGGATCATCGCGGCAACCACGCCACCTGCAGCAGCCATGTTGGTGTTGACGAAGATGTTCGAGACAGCAGCAGCGTCAGCCGCCGAACCAAGGGCAAGCTGGGACGCGCCGTTGAAACCGAACCAACCGAGCCACAGGATGAACGTGCCGAGCGTTGCGAGCGGCAGGCTCGAACCCGGCATCGGGCGGGCACGACCGTTGGCATCATATTTCCCGATCCGCGGACCCAGAACGATTGCGCCCATCAGAGCGGCCCAACCGCCGCAGGAGTGCACAATGGTGGAACCGGCGAAATCAACAAAACCGGCTTCAGAAAGCCAGCCACCGCCCCACTGCCAGGCACCCTGGATCGGGTAGATGATTGCGGTCAGCACGACCGTAAACAGCATGAACGGGAAGAGCTTGATGCGCTCCGCGACCGTGCCGGATACGATGGATGCTGCCGTAGCGACAAAGACCATCTGGAAGAAGAAATCAGAGGACGATGCGTAACCGGCATCAAAGCTGGCGCCTTCTTCGGCGAGCGCCGCAGCGTCGTCAACAAACCAAGTGGTGAAAGAGCCGATATAACCGCCATCAACACCGTCATACATCAGCTTGTAACCCACGAGCAGGAACATGATGCTGGCGACAGCATAGAGTGCGACGTTCTTGAGGCAGATCTCGGCCACGTTTTTGGAACGCACGAGGCCCGCTTCAAGCATGGCAAAACCGGCTGCCATCCACATCACGAGGAAACCACCGATCAAGAAGAGCAGGGTATTGAAGATATAGGCCGATTCCGAGGAAACCTCGGCAGAAGCGGGAACCGTCAGCAGGGTCGCGCCAAGGCCGGCGAGTATCAGTTTTTTGGGCATGAATTTATCAACCATGAAAAAGCTCCTTAAAGCGCTGCGGCGTCGGTTTCGCCAGTCCGGATACGGATGACCTGACCGAGGTCGAGCACGAAAATCTTGCCATCGCCGATCTGGCCGGTGTGTGCAGCCTGTTGAATGGCCTCCACCACCTGATCGGACACCGCATCATCCGTTGCGATCTCAAGCTTCACTTTCGGCAGGAAATGCACCTCATATTCGGCGCCGCGATAGATTTCTTTTTGGCCTCTCTGGCGGCCATAACCTTGCACTTCGGTGACGGTCATGCCGTTGATACCGATCTCAGCAAGCGCATCACGGACAGGATCAAGCCGATGCGGCTTAATAATGGCTATGACATATTTCATAATCGCTCCCTATGGCTGTATTTATTCAAACACCATAAGAGCAGCTTCTGTGCCAGATTTTCAGATCCATATATTTCAATGAGTTAGCTACAGGTTCATCAAATGTGGCAAAAGCGTGATGCACAAAAAATAGCACTTGCACAAATTTTAATCACATAGAAAAACTTATCCGAGCGGGGCGAATTACTGGCGAGATCGGGCGGATGCGGCATGATAAATTACACCCATCAAAAAATATCAAGCGAGGACAGCAATGAAGATTTATGGAGACATGCGGTCAGGCAATTGCCTCAAGGTCAAATATGTCTCGGACTATTTGGGCATTCCCTACGACTGGCAGGAAGTGGATGTCATGTCGAGATATACGCGTAGTGCAGAGTTTCTTGCGCTTAATCCGGCAGGTCAGATTCCGTTGGTGCAATTTGCTGACGGGCGGCTGCTCTCGCAGTCAAACGCCATCATGCTCTATCTTGCCCGAGGCAGCGATCTTAGCTTCGATGACCCCTGGCAGACCGCAAAAGTGAACGAATGGCTCTTCTGGGAGCAATATAGCCACGAACCGAGCATTGCCGTTGTGCGCTTCATGCGGGCGCTCAAGAAGGTGCCGGAGGACGAGGTACCCGCTGTTCTGGTTGCGAAGGGAAATGCCGCACTGGACCTGATGGAGACACACCTGCGGGCGCGGGTCTTCTTCGTTGGCGACCGGCTAAGTATCGCAGATGTGGCACTGCTGGCCTATACGCAGTTTGCCGGAGACGGAGGCTTCTCGCTAGAGACCAGGCCGCAAATTACTGCGTGGATTGAGCGTACACGGGCTGCCCTCGGACAGCCCGCCTGATTGGCCGACCTTATTGCTGTTCCGGCTCTGGCACACTCTCGGCTGCCTTGCGTTGATTTTCAACGATGCGGGCAGGCCCGGTTTCAGTGCAACTGCGGTAAAGGACAGAAAAAACTTCCTGTGGTGTCGCGGCCTGTCCTGTCATGATCAGCTGGAACGAAAGAAAGCCTGCGGACGAGCCCAAATGTTCGGCGGCGTCGTCACCAAGCTTTTTCATCGCAGCTTTTACCTGAACGTTACCAACACCTTCTATGGTTTTGTTCATCTTCTGCAGGAGAGCTTCGTCACGACCGCTGATGAGCTCGACGACCTGTTGAAACTTGAGGGGCAGAAGGAAATCAACCGCTGCGGCACCTACGTTTCCATAATACAAGCAGACTTCCTTGTCTTCATTGGCATCAGCACGCAGAACCGCCGATGTTCCAGTGGCGCTCAAAAGTGCTGCCGCAAATAATACAGTCTTTTTCATCTTAATCCTCCACTCGGGTATGCGTTTGAGCATGCCGTTCCCGACCTGAATTTAAGCTGAACACGAATTGCGGCTTTTTGAAAGCGCGAGCCTTGAGAAGGTCGCGAAATCTCACTCGGACCTGGCGTAATCGACGATGGAATCGCGACTTTGGTCCCGCGTATCGACATCGGCCTCGCCATAAAGAAACGGCAGCGTCGCGTAGCGTGTACCCGCCGTCACCGGCGTCGCTTCATGGAGGAGCGAGCAGGAAAATACTACGGCGCCGCCAGTGGGCGCTTTATAGGTCCGCCGCCCGAACTCGGGGAAACGTAGCTCGCCACCCTCAAATTCCTCGGCATTGAGATTGATGGTGACCGCAAAACGGCGGTGCGCAGTGCCTGAAGTGGTATTGTCGCGGTGTGGCTTGAAAAAGCCCTGACTTTCGCTGTCGTAGCAGGCGACGATATACCGCTCGATGCGGGTAGCCTCAAACTGGAAGGCACTTTTGAGTTGGGGTACCAGACGTGTGGCAAGCGATTGGCGGAGGCCTTGCCGAAGCCGTTCGTCTGTGATCTGCACATCCTTGCGACGCTTGAACGTAGGGTCGGTCATGCCCACGGTCTTGCCGTCCTTGGCGCGCATGAAACCGCTCTCTCGCGCATCGCCGGCATTATAATAATCGATCAGCGTGCGGCAAAATGTTGGCGTCAGGACCCGGGGCACCATCAGCACAGGCGCCCATGCCTCGGTGCTTGGTGTCGCGTGCTGGCTCGGGTGCGGCAGTCGAGCCACCTCGTCGATCAGGCGGTCGATATTGTTCATCTCACCGCGTGCATAGACGCGGAGGGTGGGGTCAAGCACAAACCAGCCTGCTTTGAACCGAAATGAATTGTCTTCGCCATTTGGTGCCAGAAGGCCGTAGGAGCGGGCGATATCCCATTTTTCGTCCAGAAACACCCGGGCCCGCGGGAATGCTTGCCCAACAACAGCATCCTGCCAGTCGGCTCGCTTTGTGGTCACACCGAAGATCACACAACGATCATCAGGCCAGCGCCGGAGCTTTTCACCCAAAAGTGCGAGTTTCTCCCGCATGCCCGGCAGGTCGCTGTTGCCGAAAAACACCAGCACAACAAAGTGCCCGGCGAGCGACGAAAAATCAAAAGTTGGATTGATAGGCGCGGGCGCCACGAACCAGGGAGCTGCTTGTCCCCATTCGACACGATTTTGAGCGTTCATTCCGGAGGCCGCCTTCCCTAAATGCGCAAAGCTACCATTTGCACCGTATCACAGCCCCCTAGGCTACTCGTGTGGCGGGCAGGGTGGGATTCGAACCCACGAAGGGCTTGCACCCTTGCCGGTTTTCAAGACCGGTGCATTCAACCGCTCTGCCACCTGCCCGGTGCACACGAACGCTAGGATCAGGCGAGGGTTTTAACGGCAGTTTCCGCGTTCGTCCAGCCCAATTATCGGCAATATAAAACCCGGGCCCAAAAGCCACGTCGATTTCCTTGCCAGATGCCTTGCACCATGCGGTTGGAATTGATAGACAGGTCTATCTTTCCCACAAGATTTCGGGGGTTCATGAGATCCTGTGGGCTATATGTACTGGTTTGAAGCCGAAAATCGGCTGATTAAGACAAGGGGCTGCTGGTGAGCGACAATACACCCATAACGCCGGAAGAGCGGGACATCCAGCCAATTACCATCGAAGAGGAGATGAAGGCGTCCTATCTCGATTACGCGATGAGCGTGATCGTCTCCCGGGCGCTGCCTGACGTACGCGACGGCCTGAAGCCGGTTCACAGGCGTATCCTCTATTCGATGCATGAAAACGGATATGAGTGGAACAAGCCGTTCCGCAAGTCTGCCCGTATCGTCGGGGACGTGATGGGTAAGTACCACCCGCACGGCGACAGCGCGATCTACGATGCCCTCGTGCGTATGGCGCAGGACTTCTCCATGCGCGCGCCGCTTGTTGACGGGCAGGGCAACTTCGGCTCGATGGACGGCGACAATGCGGCGGCCATGCGTTACACCGAAGCCCGGATGGATAAAGTCTCCTCGATGATCCTCGCGGACATCGACAAGGACACCGTGAACTTCCAGGCCAACTATGACGAGAGCGAGCACGAACCTGTTGTGCTGCCCGCGCGCTTCCCGAACCTTCTGGTGAATGGTGGCACCGGTATCGCTGTTGGTATGGCCACCAACATCCCGTCACACAGCCTTGGCGAAGTGATTGACGGCGTTTGTGCAGTTATTGACGACCCGGAAATCGATACCCTTGGCCTGATGCAGCATATCCCGGGCCCGGATTTCCCGACCGGCGGTATCATCCTTGGGGCAGGCGGTATCCGCCAGGCTTATGAGACCGGCAAGGGCTCCATCATCATCCGCAGCCGCAGCCATGTGGAAGAGATCCGCAAGGACCGCTGGGCGATTGTCGTCACCGAAATTCCGTATCAGGTGAACAAGGCCTCGATGATCGAGAAGATCGCCGAATGTGTGCAGACCAAGCGCATTGAAGGCATTTCCGACATCCGTGACGAATCTGACCGCGACGGCGTACGCGTTGTTGTGGAACTCAAGCGCGATGCGGTGGCGGACGTTGTCCTCAACCAGCTTTACCGCTTCACGCCCGTTCAGACGAGCTTCGGTATCAACATGCTGGCGATCAACGGTGGCCGCCCCGAGCAGCTTTCGCTCAAGAAGGTGCTGCAGGCGTTTATCGACTTCCGTGAGGAAGTGATCACCCGCCGCACCAAGTTCGAGCTCAATAAGGCGCGCGACCGTGCGCACATCATGGTTGGCCTTGTAACGGCAGTTGCCAATATCGACGAAGTTGTTGCGACAATCCGCAAGGCGACGTCGCCGGCCGAAGCGCGTGAAGCACTGGCTGCCCGCAAATGGGACGCGGCAGAAATTCTGCCGTACCTTGAGCTTATCAATGAAGCGGGCAACGTGAACGACGACGGCACCTACCAGCTGTCCGAAATCCAGATCAAAGCCATCCTTGACCTGCGCCTGCACCGCCTCACAGCCCTTGGCCGTGACGAGATTGGTGATGAGCTTGAAGTGCTCGCCGCTGCGATCCGCGAGTTCCTCTCGATCCTGCAGTCGCGTGAGAAACTTTATGAAGTACTTCGCGGTGAACTTGATGCCGTTCGGGCCGAGTTTGCCGATGAGCGCCGTACAGAGATCGACGTCAATGCCATCACCGGCTTTGACGACGAGGACCTGATTGCCCGCGAAGACATGGTCGTGACCGTGACCCAGACCGGCTATATCAAACGTGTACCGCTCTCGACTTACCGGGCGCAGCGCCGCGGAGGCAAAGGCCGCTCGGGCATGCAGACGAAGGACGAAGATTTCCTCTCCACCGTCTTTGTGGCAGATACCCACACACCGGTGCTGTTCTTCTCGAACCTCGGCCAGGTCTACAAGATGAAGGTCTGGAAGCTGCCGCTTGGTACACCACAATCCAAAGGCAAGGCGGTTATCAATATGCTGCCGCTCAAGCAGGACGAGACCATTGCGACCATCCTGCCACTGCCGGAAGACGAGGCGAGCTGGGACGAGCTGCAGGTCATGTTTGCGACCGCCTATGGCAACGTACGCCGCAACAAGCTGTCAGACTTCTCGAACGTGATGTCGAACGGCAAGATTGCCATCCGCTTTGCGGACGAAAGCGACAAGCTGATCGGGGTCGGTGTCTGTACCGAGGACGACCATGTGCTGCTGGCCGCCAAGGGTGGCCGGGCCGTCCGCTTCCGGGCAACTGACGTCCGCCTGTTTGCTGGCCGCACCTCGACCGGTGTGCGTGGTATGCGCTTCGGCGAAGGCGACGAGGTTGTGTCGATGCACATCATCAACGGCACGGATGCCAGCACGGAAGAACGCGACGCCTACCTGCGCGCCGCACCGTGGAAATCCTCTGCCGATTCAGATGGCACAGAAGCTGAAACCACGACTGACGCACCGGCGCTTTCACCGGAACGCATGGCAGAAATGGAGGCAGCAGAGCAGTTTATCCTGACTGTCACCAGCAAGGGCTTCGGCAAGCGCACGAGCAGCCATGAATACCGCCTGACCAACCGGGGCGGGCAGGGTATCTGGAACGTGCCGTCCAAGGATCACCTGCGCGAGCAGATTGGTGACGTCGTCGCAGCCTTCCCGATTACGGCGGATGAGCAGGTCATGATGGTCACCGACCACGGCAAACTGATCCGCACGCCGGTGCATGACGTGCGCATTGCCAGCCGCAACACCAAGGGTGTCACGCTCTTCAAAGTGGCGGACGGTGAACAGATCGTCTCCGTCGCCAAACTTCAGGAAACGGAAGAGGACGAGGATGCCGAGGGTGAACTGACGGACATGGAAGCCGTTGACGGCGCTTCTTGCCGTTGAAGGTGAGAGTGCTGCAGAGGCTTCTGAAACAGAAGACTGAGCCACTTTATCAGCCTTAGAAAAACCAAAGGCCCCGCCTGCCAAGCAGCGCGGGGCCTTTTTCTTTGGCGCAGTGCTTAGCTATTCAGGAACATCAGCCCGACGGCACCGAGTGCGAGGATGGTGCCGGAGACCCGGTTGATCATTTGCATGGTACCGCGGGTCTGCAGCAGCCGTTTGGCACCACTGGCCGCCAGTACCCAGCAGCAGTCCAGAAGTGGTGCCAGAATGGCAAAAGTGATCGCCATAATCACAAGCTGGGGCATGGTTGCCAGCTCGGGCGAGACAAACTGCGGAAAAAAGGCGGCAAAAAACAGGATGGCCTTGGGGTTGGTGGCCGCCACAAGGATGGCGGCCCGAAAGGCTTTGGCAGGCGTTCGCGCGGTGGTGCTTATCACGCCCGCGCTACCCCCCGAAGCCTTCAGGAATGACTTTACCGCGAGATAAACCAGATAGGCAGCTCCGGCATAGCGGACCACGAGCAGCACATCGTCCGGGAACAGGCCGACGATGGCGCCAAAGCCAAGCAGATAGACCGCCAGATAGACAACAGCAACGACGGCCGCGCCCAGCACAACGGAAAGGCCATGCCGTGCGCTCTCATTCAGTGTTTCCGCAATCACCAGGCTCACCACGGGCCCTGGGGTCAGCACCAGAACGAATATTGCGCCAATGAAAAGGGCATAAAGCACCGGGTCAACAGCTAAGCTCATGATTATTCCCGCATTCTGGCCAAAACGGCAGTTCGGCCTTGTCTTTTTCTCTATATTCGGGGATGTTGCAGCAAAGTTTGACAGATGCAAACCCTTTCCCATCCGGGAATGGGGGGAGTTTTAGGGGAGATACTGTGGATAGAAAGCGCGTCGGTCTTTACCCCGGCACATTTGATCCGATCACCAATGGTCACCTCGATATCATCAAACGCGGCCTGCGCCTTGTAGACCGCCTGGTGATTGGTGTTGCGACGAACCCGAGCAAAGACCCTCTTTTCACGCTTGAAGAGCGTGTCGCCATGGTGGACCGGGAAGCCCGCCCGCTTGCCGAAGCACGCGGCGTAGACTTCGAAGTCATCCAGTTTGACGAGCTTCTGATGCATTTTGCTGAACGTGTTGGCGCAGATATCATCATCCGCGGCCTTCGCGCGGTGGCTGACTTTGAATATGAATTCCAGATGACGGGCATGAACTATCAGATCAACCCGGCGATCGAGACGGTCTTCCTGATGGCGGACCCCAAGTATCAGACCATCGCGTCGCGCCTTGTGAAGGAAGTCGCACGGTATGACGGCAAGATTTCGAGCTTTGTGCCACCGGAAGTGGCCGAGGCAGTGGTGAAACGGGTTGCGGAACACAAAAAAGCGGCATCCTGAACAGGCTAAGTAAAAATGAAGCGTTTTTTCTTACTTCTACTGACAATGGTGGGTCTAATGAGTGAAAGCACAGCAGCGTTCGAGCTGGACAAGGAAAACACCCTGTATCTTGACCTTGAGGCGGGCAGGGTTGTCATCGCCATGCGCCCCGACGTTGCGCCAAAACATGTCGAGCGCATCAAGGAACTGGCGCGCCAGGGTTTTTATGACGGTGTCATCTTTCACCGCGTGATCGCGGGTTTCATGGCACAGACCGGTGACCCGACCGGCACAGGCATGGGTGGCTCTGGCAAGAACCTTGAGGCCGAGTTCAACAATCTGCCGCATATGCGCGGCACAGTCTCCATGGCTCGCGCCGGTGACCCGAACAGCGCCGACAGTCAGTTTTTCATCTGCTTCGACCGCTCCGCCTTCCTCGATGGCGACTATACGGTATGGGGTCGGGTGATCGGCGGCATGGAATTTGTGGATACCATCGCACTGGGTGAGCCGCCGGCCGAGCCGTCAAAAATCGTCAGGATGCAGGTTGCGGCAGACGTCAAGGAATAGGCTTCTTGCATCAAGAAGCAGGAAAGGGCGCCCTATGGCGCCCTTTTTCTTGTGAAGCGTGGGCGATTTCGGTAAAAGCCCGCCCCATGAATGTAGAGCTTTTCGATTTTGATCTCCCGCGGGAGAATATCGCCCTCAGGCCCGTCAGTCCGAGGGACGCTGCCCGCATGCTTGTGGTTCGCCCCGGTCACGCGCCGGAACACGGCGGCGTGCTTGATCTTGCCGATCATCTGAATGCAGGCGACGTGCTGGTATTCAACGACACTCGCGTGATCCCTGGTCGCCTGACCGGCAAGCGCGGTGAAGCCAAGGTTGAACTGACCCTGCACAAGCGCGAGAGCGACACGGTGTGGCGTGCGTTCGCGCGACCCGCACGCAAATGCCGCCTTGGCGACGAACTGGATTTTGACGGCCTCAAAGCCGAGGTAATCGCAGTTGGCGACGAGGGCGAGCGCACCATCCGTTTTGTCGTTGAACAAAGCGCGATGACACAGGCGCTGGAATCACATGGTGTGATGCCGTTGCCGCCCTATATCGCCAGCCAGCGCGAGGTTGATGAGCAGGACAAGAGCGACTATCAGACCATGTTTGCCCGTACGGACGGCGCTGTGGCCGCGCCAACGGCAGGTTTGCATTTCACGGACCGCATGCTCGCCAAACTGGATGACAAGGGCGTCAAAAGGCTTGGGGTGACCCTCCACGTGGGGGCCGGCACCTTCTTGCCGGTAAAGGCCGAGAACACAGACGATCACAAGATGCACAGCGAATGGGGCGAGATCACGCCTGAAATCGCTGACGCACTCAACGAAGCACGCAGGAACGGCGGCCGCATTGTGGCTGTCGGCACTACGTCACTCAGGCTTCTCGAAAGCGCTGCAGATGATCAGGGCATCATCCATCCGTTCTCTGCGGACACGGACATCTTCATCACACCGGGCTACCGTTTCCGGGCTGTCGATATATTGATGACCAACTTCCATCTGCCGTGTTCGACCCTCTTCATGCTGGTTTCGGCCTTCTCCGGCCTTGAGACCATGCGTGAGGCTTATGACACGGCGATCAGGGAAGGCTACCGCTTCTATTCATATGGCGACAGCAGCCTGCTGTTCCCGGCCAAAGGATAAACCATGAAACCGCGTTTCCAGTTTGACATTCATGCCACCGACGGCGCCGCGCGCACCGGCGTCATCCAGATGAAACGTGGCGAGATCCGCACGCCCGCCTTCATGCCTGTTGGTACAGCCGGTACGGTCAAGGCCATGCTGCCGGAAAGCGTACGCTCAACCGGCGCGGATATCCTCCTTGGCAACACCTATCACCTGATGCTGCGCCCGACGGCTGAGCGGGTGGACCATCTCGGCGGGCTGCACAAATTCATGAACTGGGACCGGCCGATCCTGACCGATTCCGGTGGTTTCCAGGTCATGTCGCTGACCCAGCTCCGCAAGATGAGCGAGGAAGGCGTGACCTTCCAGTCGCATATTGATGGCCGCAAGATCCTGCTTTCACCCGAACGCTCGATGGAAATCCAGCGCTTGCTTGGCTCTGATATCGTGATGTGTTTCGACGAATGCACCCCGTTCCCGGCCACATATGATGAAGCACAGAAGTCGATGGAGCTTTCCATGCGCTGGGCGAAACGCTCACGCGACGGCTTTGACAGCGGTGCAGACCACGCCGCGCGCTCGGCGCTCTTTGGCATCGTGCAGGGCGGTGTGTATGACGACCTGCGCTTCCGTTCAATTGACGCGCTGGAGGAAATCGGCTTTGACGGCTATGCGGTCGGTGGCCTTGCGGTCGGCGAAGGGCAGGAGATGATGTTCAAGGTTCTGGACTTCACCATGCCACGCATGCCGAAAGCGACACCGCGGTACCTGATGGGGGTTGGCAAGCCGGACGATATTGTTGGCGCGGTCGAACGCGGTATCGACATGTTTGATTGTGTCATGCCAACCCGCTCGGGCCGTACCGGGCAGGGCTTCACGTGGGGTGGTGCCATCAACATGAAAAATGCCCGCCACAAGGACGATACACGCCCGATCGTGGAAGGCTGTGCATGCCCGGCCTGTACGAACTACAGCCGCGCCTATGTGCATCACCTGATCAGGGCAGGCGAGATCCTCGGTGCCATGCTGCTGACCTGGCATAACCTCCAGTTCTATCAGGACCTGATGGCAAACCTGCGGGCAGCCATCAGCGAGGGGCGGCTTACCAGCTATGCAGCCAAATTCCGGGCCGACTATGTCTCGGGCGATATAGACCCGATCTAACCTAGCGTTTCCGCACCGGCGTGTAGAATTTCAGTTCCAGCTCTTTTTTGCTGCAACTGGTGCCATCGAGGCTGCCGTCGCGCACGAACTGGGTGATGTCGGTTAACACACAATCACGCTGGCTGTGGATGATGTGGCCAAGCGGCCCATAGGTCTGATGCCGGACAGTGCCACCAAACGCCGCCGCAACCACGTCATGCGGTGTCACCGGGTCAAGACCACCGGACAGCACAAATGTGGGCACTGAGGTCAGGCGTGGTTTTTCGAATGCGGCTGGCGATGGGATTTCCAGGTTGCTGCAGACAAACTTCTGTCGCCATTCAAGGTATTCGACAAAGGGTGCGATATTGGGCAAGCTCACGCGGTCTTCCTCCAGCGCCTTATACCAGCGCTCCAGCGGCAGCTCCGCACAGCGGATCACGTGGTGAAACCCGACATTGAGGCTACCGCCCGGGCGCAATAGCTGGCTGAGCAGCAGGCCGTAGCGCTTCTTGAGGGTTTCATCGTTGTTGGACGCAGCAATATAGGGCATCAGCTCCATGCGCTCGGGCGATCGCATGGCCATGAAGGCTGTGATCAGCAGTTGCTCCCGCGTGGGGCGCGCATAGGCGACAATCTCGCGAGAATACAGGTCCCTGAGCGCAAGCGGCTCTACCATGTCGCGTTCAAAAAGCGCGATCTGCGCCGGAAGGCGTTCGTCCATATGCAGGCGAAGGGCAGGGCAGAGGTATTCATCGCGGCACAGCTCACTCAGCCGTGTCAGCGCTTCCTGGAAGTTTTGGCCGGTATGCCAGAATTTTTCCACCCACGGCGTTTCGGGCGAATCAAGTATGAGGCGGTCAATATGGTCCCCGTCCAGCTTGGCTAGGGCGAGTGCGACCCTTGAGCCATACGATTCGGCCATGACCACCCAGCTTGGCAGATCAAAAAATGTGCGCAGTTCCTGCAGCCGAAGCGCCTGGCTATTTGTCGAAACATCGTGAATGAGCTCAGGGGACAATTTTACCTGTTCCAGGCAGGAACTCAGCCGTCGTTCCTGCAGGTCCCGAGTGTAAAACACGGCATCTTCGGCCTTTCGGCCAATACCCCACTGGGCGTCATCAAGGTCGGTGCGCCGGCAATCGAGCGTCGGAAAGCTGTCTGCAGCGTCCGGCAGCAGTACCGCGCGCCCGAGCCGGTTCGCAAGCAACTGCATATGCTGCACATGCACGTCGGCGCGACCACCAGGGCCGCCAAGCAGATATAAAAGCGGTGGACGGTTCGACGTTCCCTCCGGGCCGGGAATCAAAATCAGTTTGGTGCGCGTATCTGACCAGACACATCGTTTGATATCCGACAGGTTGGCAAAAGCATCGGTTTCGCAGACCGGCAAGGGCAGGGCATCAGGGCTTGTTGCAAAAGCTGTTTTACCAAGATCCGGCGCGCAGCAGATTAACGCGCCAGCCAGCAGCTTCACTATCATTTTCTTCATCACACTTGCCCTCTATGTGCCTGCAAAACTGAGGGAAATCAGCATAGCGAAAATCGACCGTCAGAAAAAATTCATTTTCTTTGACACTTTTGCTTGACGGTCCTGAATGATGGCCCTATGGTCCGCCGCGTTCCCGGGGAAGACCCCGGAAAACCACTGAAAAGTGGGCCCGTAGCTCAGCTGGTAGAGCAACTGACTTTTAATCAGTAGGTCACAGGTTCGAACCCTGTCGGGCTCACCAATTTAAAGAGGCTGGCGCCAAAAGCGCCAGCCTTTTTCATTTCTTCACGCTTCTGCGTGCAGCTTCAATGCACAATTGGATTAGCGCCCTCAAAATGCCTCCTTTCTGGCCTTGTTTTTGGCCCTAGGTACGGCCTAAAGTAGGCCTGTATCTAGTTCCAAGGGAGAGGAGTTTACACCACATGCAGATCGGGCGTGGGTTTTGCCGTATTTTGATGATGTCTGTTGCCATGGGCTGTGCCTCAAACGTCGTCGCGCAGGAAAGTACCGTGACGGAACCCCAGGCGGATACCGCGGCAGAGGTGTCGACCTCGCCAGCGACTGAAGCCGAGGCTTTAGAAAAAGCGGCATTTGCATCGTGGATCGAGGGCGTACGGCAGGAAGCACTCGAGCGCGGCATTGGTGCCACTACCCTTGACCTTGTCCTGCCCCGTATCCAACCGATTGAGCGGGTGATAACCAACGACCGCAACCAGCCGGAAGTAAAACAGCCTTACGCTGCCTACCTGAAGGCGCGTGTGAGCGAGTGGCGCAAGAACAAGGGTGCCCTGATGATGGCAGAGCATTCCGATGCGCTGCAGTCAGCAGCGGAAAAATACGGCGTCCAGCCGCGCTTCATTGCTGCCATCTGGGGTATCGAGACCAACTACGGCACCATTCCGCTGACCTATTCCGTTTTTGACGCTGTTGCGACCCTCGCCTACGACAAACGGCGCGCGGCGCGTTTCCGCCGTGAATTGTTTGCAGCGCTCGAGATTCTCGACAAGGGCTATGCAAACTACGACCTGATGAAAGGCTCCTGGGCGGGCGCCATGGGACAGCCCCAGTTCATGCCCGAAGCCTATCTGCAGTTCGCCGTAGACCACGACGGCGACGGCATGCGCGACATCTGGGAAAGCAAGGTCGATGTCTTTGCCTCGATCGCGCATTACCTGCAGTCCTACGGTTGGGACGAGGGCAAGACATGGGGCCGCAAGGTCAAGCTGCCCAAAGGGGGCGAGAAAAGCCTTCAGGGCGAGCAAGCTGCCGGTCTCGAACCCGCAAAATGGTGCAAGGCATATAAAACCCTTGGCGTCTGGCGTGACCTGCAGGAATGGCAAGCGCTTGGGGTACGGCGTATCACCGGCAAGGACCTGCCGGAACGCTCCATTCCCGCTGCACTGGTTGTGGCGGACGAGGGCGATGATGAGGGTTACCTGGTTTACAGCAACTTCTGCTCGGTGATGCGCTACAATCCGTCGTTCAAATATGCTCTGGCGGTCGGGCTCTTGTCTGACGCCATTGACCAGTAGGAATACGGCAATGCGTTTTTTGCTTATTGTTCTTGTCTTCGCGCTGGCAGCCTGTTCATCAGGCTCGCGCGAGATTGGGCCAAAAGGGCGCATGCCCAAGGACGGCGAACTGCCGGTGGGCGATCAGGGCGTTGCCCGCAAGGTAGGCAATCCTTACAAGGTCGCGGGTGTATGGTATCACCCGAAGGAAGATCCCTATTACGACGAAACCGGCTATGCGTCCTGGTACGGACCGGATTTTCACGGCAAGCGCACCGCGAATGGCGAGCAGTACAATATGAACGCACTGACGGCGGCGCATAAAACGCTACCGCTGCCAACCTTTGTCAAGGTTACCAACCTCGAGAATGGCCGCTCTATCGTGCTTCGTGTCAACGACCGCGGCCCCTTTGTGAAGGACCGCATCATCGACATTTCCCGTCGTGGCGCGCAGTTGCTTGGCTTTGACAAACAGGGCCTGACCAAGGTGCGAGTGCAGGCACTTGACGAAGATGGCAAGGTAGCGAAACCCAAGGGGCGTGATGACCGCGACTATGCAGCGTCTGGCAGGTCAAATACGCCAAATGCTGGCAATATGTCAGGTAGCGGCCATTATGTTCAGGTGGGCGCCTATAGTCAGCGCAAGAATGCGGAAGAACAGATCAGGCGCCTTAAAGCGCGCGGCCATGAAGCAGGGCTAGATCAGGCTCAAAGCAATGGCCGCAGCCTCTGGCGTGTCCGCATCGGCCCGTTCGCCGAGAAGCTGATCGCACAAGAGAAACTTGACCGCGTCATGGCGGACGGCTTTTATGAGGCCCGCATTTTCACCGAATCCGGACGATAATCGAGCAAAATCAAGGGAATACAATGCTGTTCAAGCTGAAAGCCAAACTGACTATCCTTCTCCTCGGCGTGTTCACGCTCGCCATACCGGCGGCGGGCCAGATGGCAACGCCCGCGCGGCACGCTATCCTGCTTGATGCCTCGACCAACAGCATTCTCTTTGAGAAGGATGCGGACGAGCCGTTCCCGCCAGCGTCGATGAGCAAGCTCATGACCGTCTATCTCGCATTTGAGGCCATCAAGAACGGCACCATGCGGCTTGAGGATCAGGTTGTGGTGTCCGATCAGGCGTGGCGTGACTGGAACAACCGCGGTTCTACCATGTTCCTGCGGGCCCGTGACGTTGTGACCGTCGCCGACCTGCTGCGCGGCATCATCGTGCTTTCCGGCAACGATGCCTGTGTTGTTCTCGCCGAGCATATGGCCGGTTCACACGATGTCTTTGTCGAGTGGCTGAACGCGAAGGCCAAGGAACTCGGCATGAACGGCAGCCATTTCGAGAACGCGAACGGCTGGCCCGCTGACGGCCATGTCATGACCGCGCGCGACCTTGCCACGCTTTCGCTGCATCTCGCGACCGATTTCCCGGCTCTCTATCCAATGTTTGCCGAGCGCGAATATCTCTACAAGGATTTTGAGCGCAACAAATATAACAGAAACCCGCTTCTCGGCCGTTTCCCAGGTGCTGACGGCCTCAAGACTGGCCACACCGAAGAAGCCGGTTATGGCCTCGCAGCATCGGCGGAGCGGGATGGTCGCCGCCTCGTGCTGGTGGTCGCTGGTCTGTCGTCGCAAAACGAACGCATGCGTGAAAGCACTCGCCTGATGCAATACGGCTACCGCAACTTCGATCATTACCCGCTGTTCCGTGCAGGTGAGACAGTAGACTATGCCGAGGTCTGGCTTGGGCAGGAAGCAACCGTTCCCATGGTGGTCGGTGAAGATGTCGCCATCACCATGTCCCGCCGCCAGCGCGCACAGATGGAAGTGAAGATCGAATACAACAACCCCGCGCCGGCGCCGATCAAGAAGGGCGACCAGCTCGGTGAGCTTGTCATCGAGATGCCTGATCGCAGCGCGTTCCGTACCCCACTTCTTGCCGGTCAGGACGTTGAGGAAGTTGGCGGTCTGGGGCGGATCGGCGCCGCGTTTGAATATCTGCTTTTTGGTTCCTCGGGCACGAAACTGCCGGAACCGCAGCCGCAATGATGCCAGACGCACGTTTCATTACCTTTGAAGGCGGGGAAGGGGCTGGAAAATCCACCCAGATCCGCCTTCTTGCTTCCTGGCTTGAGGAGCGGGGCATCACGGTACATCTTACCCGGGAGCCGGGTGGCTCGAAGGGCGCGGAGCTTATTCGCGGCCTGCTGCTCAAGGGCGATGTGGACCTGTGGCTGCCGATCAGCGAGGCCTTATTGCTTGCCGCCGCACGCGCAGACCACATTGAACGCACCATCAAGCCTGCGCTGGCGCGCGGCGAATGGGTGCTGTGCGACCGTTTTTACGATTCAAGCATCGCATACCAGGGTGCAGGTGGCGGGCTCGGCATTGCAAGGGTTCGTGATATCCAAAAAATTGCCTTTGGCAACATGCAGCCTGACATGACCGTTATCCTTGACCTGCCGGTAGAGAAGGGGCTTGGCCGTGCGCTCGCACGCGAGGGTGCCAAGTCCGATATGGAGGACCGTTTCGAGCGCATGGACAAATCTTTCCATGAAACCCTGCGCCGCGCTTTTCTTGATATCGCAGCAGAAGAACCTGCGCGCTGTCAGGTGGTCGACGCTGACCATGATATCGAGACCATTCAGGGCAATATTCGCCGTCTCATCTCAGACCGGTTTGACCTCGCATGACCGATGACGCGCCACATTCGCTGTTTCACCCCCGCGCGACCGAGCAACTGTTCGGCCACGAAGCGGCGGAACGCCAGTTCCTTGAAGCTTTCAACGGCGACCGGCTGCACCATGCGTGGCTGATCACGGGACCGAAGGGCATCGGCAAGGCGACACTCGCGTGGCGGATCGCCAAATTCCTCGCGGCCCAGCCCAACGAGGACACCGGCGGTGGCCTTTTTGGCGACGAACTGCCCTCGCACGCAGAAAGCCTCGCGACCGACGCGCAGAACCCGGTGATCCAGCGCGTGATCTCTGGCGGTCACGGCGGTGTTGTGGTCGCTGAGCGCACGGAGAATGAAAAAACCGGCAAGCTGCGCAACGATATCGTGATTGACGATGTGCGCAAGTTGATCAGCTTTTTCTCGCAAACCAGCGCCGAAGGTGGATGGCGCATCGCGATCGTCGATGCGGCGGACGAAATGAACGTCAACGCGGCAAACGCGCTCCTGAAACTCTTGGAAGAGCCGCCTGCCAAATCGATCCTCATCCTTGTAGCGCACTCACCCGGTAAACTGCTGCCCACCATCCGCAGCCGCTGCCGCACGCTCAAGCTGAAGCCGCTCGCTGATGACAGCGTGCGGGCGGTGCTCGCGCTGCACCAGTCATCGCTCTCACCCGATGACCTGACGGCGCTTGCGCGGCTGGCAAACGGCGCACCGGGCAGGGCCATGGAGCTCGCCGCACTTGGTGGCGTCGGGCTTTACCGGCAAATGGCGGGTTTCCTGACCAGCCTGCCGCGGATCGACATTCCAGCGCTGCATACACTGGCGAGCCAGTTGGCTGCCCCCAAGGCGGACCAGGAATATCGGCTTTTTGTCGCCATGCTGCTGGACTGGATTGAGCGTATGGTGCGTCAATCGGCAAGCGGAATGACCTCCGCTGACGTCATGGCGGGCGAATCTGCTGAAATGATGCGCATTTCAGCCCTGAGCGGACTTGATCAGTGGATGGACCTGTGGGAAAAGATGGGCCGTTTGATCGCACGGGCAGACGCAGTCAACCTTGACCGCAAACAGGTAATCGTTCATCTGTTCAGCTCCCTTGGCACGCTTGCCCGCGCCTAAGTCAGTACAGAGAAAATCGAGAAAGCAATTATGACCGGCCGTCCGAGCTATTATGTCACGACCCCCATCTATTATGTGAACGACAAGCCGCATATCGGCCACGCCTATACCACACTGGCGTGTGACGTTCTGGCGCGCTTCAAGCGTCTTGATGGTTTTGATGTGATGTTCCTCACCGGTACGGACGAACACGGCCAGAAGATCGAGCGCTCCGCCGAGAAGGCCGGGGTTGATCCGCAGGCGTTCTGCGATCAGGTTTCGCTCAAGTTCAAGGAACTGACCGAAGCGATGAACTTCTCTAACGACCAGTTCATCCGTACAACGGAAGAACGGCACAAGAAATCGGTCCAGCACCTGTGGAAAGTGCTGCAGGAAAAGGGCTTCATCTATGAAGACCGTTATTCTGGCTGGTATTCGGTGCGCGACGAAGCTTTCTATGCTGAAAGCGAACTGGTTGAGGGGCAGGGTGGCGAAAAGCTCGCCCCCACCGGCGCACCGGTCGAATGGGTCGAAGAGCCGAGCTATTTCTTCAAGCTCTCCGCGTTCGAGGACAAACTGCTTGAGCTTTATGACAACAACCCGGACTTCGTCATGCCGAAAAGCCGCCTCAACGAGGTGCGCAGCTTTGTCAAAGGCGGGCTCGAGGATCTCTCTGTCTCCCGCACCACCTTCAGTTGGGGGGTGCAGGTGCCGGATGCGCCCGGGCATATCATGTATGTCTGGATTGATGCGCTTGCCAACTATCTGACCGCGGTAGGATACCCGGACACGGCAGCGCCCGACTATCAGAAATTCTGGCCCGCGAATGTGCATATTGTGGGCAAAGATATCCTGCGTTTCCATGCGGTTTACTGGCCTGCTTTCCTGATGGCCGCCGACCTGCCGCTGCCGAAACGGGTGTTTGCGCACGGCTGGTGGACCAATGAGGGACAGAAAATCTCCAAGTCGCTCGGTAACGTGATCGACCCGTTTGAGCTCATCGAGGAATATGGCCTTGATGCCACACGTTTCTTCCTGCTGCGCGAAGTGCCCTTTGGTAACGACGGTGATTTCTCCCGCCGCTCCTTTGTGCTGCGCTGCAACGCTGACCTGTCGAACGGTCTCGGCAACCTGAGCCAGCGCACCTTGTCGATGATCCACAAAAACTGTGATGAAAAGCTACCCACACCTGGAATTTTTACAAGTGATGACAATGAATTGCTTGGCAATATTGAGAAAGCACTTGAGGAAGTGCGTGGCTATATGGACAATCAGGCCTTCCACTTGGCGCTCGATGTCATCTGGACGCAGGCAAGTGCGGCGGACAGCTATATTTCCGTACAGGAACCCTGGAAGCTCAGGAAAACCGACCCCGAGCGCATGAACACCGTGCTTTATGTGCTCGCGGAAGCTATTCGCCAGATCGCGATCCTCGCGCAGCCGATCATGCCGCAGTCGACGGATAAACTCCTGTCGCAGATTGGTGTTACCGAACGCGGTTTTGACCAGCTTGGAGCGGCAGGACGCCTCAAGCCAGGCACTGCAATTCCGAAGCCCGAGGGTGTGTTCCCGCGCTTTGAACTGCCGGAAGAAGGCGGCAACTGATGCCGGACTTCGGGTACATCGTCGATAGCCATTGCCACCTCAACTACAAGGGCCTGCGCGAAGACGAAGCCGGTGTGGTCGAACGGGCCCGTGCGGCCGGTGTCGGTTGTATGCTGGCGATCAACACCAAACTCAAGGAATTCGACGAAGTTCGTGTCATCGCCGAGAAATACGACGATGTGTTCGGCACCGTCGGTATTCACCCGCACGAAGCGGAAAACGAGCCTGATGTTGCGGTTGCAGAGATTTTGAAACGCGCGGCGCACCCCAAGATTGTCGGCATCGGTGAAACCGGCCTTGATTATTATTACGACAATGCCCCGCGCGACATGCAGCAGGTCAACTTCCGCGCCCACATTGCAGCCGCGCGCGAAACCGGCCTGCCGGTGATTGTGCACACGCGCGACGCGGATGATGACTGTATCGACATCCTCACTGAAGAGATGGCGAAGGGCGCGTTCAAGGGCGTGATCCACTGTTTCACAGCAAGCCAGCGCCTTGCCGACGCCTGCCTTGAGATGGGGCTTTATATCTCCATCTCCGGCATCGTGACTTTCAAGAGTGCGCGAGACCTGCAGGAAACCGTGAAAACCCTGCCGATGGACCGCCTGCTCGTGGAAACAGATTCACCCTTCCTCGCGCCAGTACCGCATCGCGGCCGCACGTGCGAGCCAGCCTTTGTGATGAACACTGCAGAGTTTGTCGCGGAACTCAAGGGCGTGAGCTTTGCCGAGCTGCAGGAAACCACGACCGCCAATTTCTTCCGCCTGTTCGACAAAATCACCCCGCCCGTGAAAGACCTGGCAGCATGAAGCTGACGATCCTTGGCTGCGGCACATCGGGCGGTGTACCAAAGGTGCCGGAGTTTTGGGGTGCCTGCGACCCTATGAACCCGAAAAACCGCCGCCGCCGCGCGAGCGTGCTTGTTGAAGGGCAGGGCAGCACCATCCTCTTTGACACCACACCGGACCTGCGCGAGCAGATGATTGCGGCCCGTGTAAAAAAACTCGACGCCGTTTTTTATACCCACGACCACGCCGACCATACCCATGGGATCGACGATCTACGCGGCTTTTACCAGACCAGTGGTAACCGCGTGGATATTTATGCCGATACGCAGACGCTCGGCATTCTCAAACAGCGGTTCGACTATATTTTCCGCAGCCAGAACAATTATGCCGCTATCTGCCGTGCGCATACCCTGAATGGGCCGGTCAAGGTCGGCGATCTCAAGGTCATCCCGTTCGAGCAGGGACATGGTGACGGCATCAGCCTCGGCTACCGGGTCGGGGATTTCGCCTATTCGACCGACCTGAACATGCTGCCGGAATCAGCGTTTGACACACTTGCAGGTGTGAAAATCTGGGTTGTTGACGCCCTCAGGTACCAACCACACCCAACCCATTCACACCTTGCGCAAACACTGGAATGGATCGAACGCGTCAAGCCAGAGCGCGCCATATTGACCCATATGACATGGGATATGGACTATGAAACCCTCAAGCGTGAGTTGCCGGCGGGCGTTGAACCCGCCTATGACGGCATGGAAGTCACGCTAGCGTGAAGCCCTGAAGGCGATAATCCGGCTTGGCGCAACCGTCCGTATCCCTTATGTTTTATGGACAAGAGGAGATGAGGCAATGAACCGCGACCCGTGGCGCATTCCGGACAGCGACAGCCCGCACAGGTATGAAGCGACACCGTCGCCTCAACCTTCACGCTGGGTGCGCCTCTTCGTCTTTGTCGCCGGCATGGCCATGTTGCTGTTTGGCCTGTCGCTGGCGTTCCCCGTGGACATGTCGGTCGACCCATATCTCGTGCGCGGGCTGATCATCATCCTCATCTTCGGCGGTGCCGCCGCTTTCTGGAGCCGGTCAAGCATAACGCGTATCGCCAAGATCGCTGGGCTTTGGGCCCTTATCATCAGTGCAATTGCCGTCTTCTACCTCTACCGCTCCGACCTCGGCACCCGGGTCATGAGCGCGCTTGACCCGAGCGGCGTGACGGTCACAAGCGAAGGCATGCTGCTGCACCGCGCACAGGACGGCCATTTCTGGCTGCGCGCCGACGTGAACGGCGTGCCAGTGCGTTTCATGATCGATACCGGTGCATCAAACGTGGTGCTGAGCCCGGAGGACGCCCGCAGGGTTGGCCTCAATACCGGCCTTCTGGATTTCAGCGGTATTGCCACAACAGCAAACGGCAACGTGCGGTTTGCCCGTGCCACGGTCTCACAGATCAGCCTGGGCGAGGCAGTCTTTTATGATGTGCCGGTCACCGTGAACGGCGCGGACATGCAGGGATCGCTCCTCGGCATGACGGTCCTTCGCAACTTCGGCAGCATCGAGTTCCGCGGTGACATGCTGATCCTCAGGGAATGAACCTTTAGGGCTTGAAGGTGCCGGGTAGGCGCCTATATTTTCTAAACTAAATCATTTCAAAAATATAACCGCATACATTCAGGGCAGCATCCATGGCAGACACAGGGGCCGCGCAGCAGGGCGCTCAAAAAAAAGACAATCACTGGCAAACCGTCAAAAGCTTGCTGCCTTACCTCTGGGCGCCGGGACGGCCCGACCTCAAGATGCGTGTCATCGGCGCCTTACTGCTGCTTGTTCTGGCCAAGCTCCTCGGCGTCTATGTTCCTTTTCTGTTCAAGGATGCGGTTGACGCGCTTACGGGCGGCGGGCAGGGCGTGGATACCGCCACCCTGGCCCTTGCCGTGCCAGCAGGCCTTATTCTTGGGTACGGGACCGCGCGGGTGCTGAGCCAGCTCTTTGGCGAGCTTCGTGATGCGGTGTTCGTCAAGGTCGGCCAGCACGCGCTCCGGCGGATTGCGCTGTCCACCTTCCGCCACCTGCACGCGCTGTCGCTCAAGTTCCACCTTGAGCGCCGCACCGGCGGACTCAGCCGCATCATCGAGCGTGGCACCAAAGGCATCGACTTCCTTTTGCGCTTCATGCTTTTCAATATCCTGCCGACACTTCTGGAAATTGTCCTGATCTCCAGCATTTTCTGGCTCAAGTTCGGCTTTCTCTATGCGCTCATCACCTTTATCTGCCTCGCGAGTTATATCTATTTCACCGTTGCGGTGACGGACTGGCGGCTCAAGTTCCGCCGCGAGATGAACGAGCAGGACACCAAGGCCAACACCAAGGCGATCGACAGTCTCCTGAACTTCGAGACGGTGAAATATTTCACCAACGAGGAGCATGAGGCACGCCGTTTCGACAAGGCACTGGCAGCTTACGAAAGTGCCTCGGTACGCAGTCAGCTCTCGCTCACGCTGCTGAACGTCGGGCAAGGGCTGATCATCTCGCTCGGGCTCGTGGTTGTGCTGTTCATGGCCGGGCAGGGTGTGGTTGATGGGCGTTTCACCATCGGTGAGTTTGTGCTCGTCAACTCCCTGCTGATCCAGATCTATATGCCGCTCAATTTCCTTGGTTTTGTCTACCGCGAGATCAAACAGTCGCTCGTCGACATGGAAAAAATGTTTGACATTATTGCGACCAAATCCGAGGTCAGCGACGCAGACGATGCGGCGGAGTTGAGGGTATCGGGCGGGACCATCGCCTTTAAAGATGTGAAGTTCCGCTATCACCAGGACCGGCCAATCCTCAAGGGCATCTCGTTTGAGGTGCCAAGCGGCACGACAACGGCGATTGTCGGTGCGAGCGGCGCCGGCAAATCAACCATCTCGCGTATCCTTTTCCGCTTTTATGACATCGCTGCAGGCAAGATCACCATCGATGGGCAGGATATCGGCACAGTCAGCCAGAAATCGCTAAGGCAGAATATCGGCGTCGTGCCGCAGGACACAGTGCTCT
>Ga0189282_100156_pt1 | contig 80046 bp, 77 predicted proteins | sample N26C3minimetaG_FD_130328 | JGI IMG/M metagenome (GOLD analysis project Ga0189282, IMG submission 130328) | Marine microbial communities from the Costa Rica Dome - N26 C3 mini metaG | ecosystem: Environmental > Aquatic > Marine > Oceanic > Photic zone | place: Costa Rica: the Eastern Pacific... | reverse complement strand
TCAAACTCTTTCAAGACCCTGGCAATCTTCTCTGGCGAAAACTTACTCTTTCTCATAATCGACTGTTTAAAATTAATCCTATTCCTCTACTTTTAAACAGTTCGGTTTTAAGGGAAGCTTACACGCATTTTCGCACGCTAGGTATTGCTATTACTGAATTTTGGACGGGATATAAACAAGTTGTGTTTAATAAAACAGAATATGAGTAAGTTATCATTCAAGAAAGCAGCAATTAAGATATTAGAAGCAGCTGAGGAGCCTCTTTCAGCAAAGGAGATTACTCAGATTGCCTTGAATGAAGAATTGATAGAAACTTCAGGAGCAACACCTGAGGCAACAATGGCAGCACAGTTATATACCGATACTGGTAAGTTTAAAAAAGTGGGTAGGGGTCTTTTTGCTCTTGTTAAACAAACAGAATCAGCTAAGTCACCACTTCTAGCAATTCAGAAGCAAAATAGCCTTGTAAAACAAAAACTGATTGAAAAAATTCAAGAAATGGACCCATTTCAATTTGAGTTTTTAGTGGCAGAGCTTTTAAGAAAAATTGGATATGAGAACGTTGAAGTGACCAAGCGGAGCGGTGATAAAGGAATTGATGTACTGGGTAATTTAACGGTAGGAGGTCTTACAAATGTCAAAACAGTTATTCAAGTAAAGAGGTATAAAACTGGAAATAATATTTCGGGTAAATACATAACTCAATTAAGGGGAAGCGCGGAAGTTGATCAGAGAGGACTGATAATAACAACCTCTAATTTTACAAGAGATGCAATCAATGAATCAAAAGCAACAAATAAAATGCCAGTGGCTTTGGTTAATGGTCAAAAATTAATCGATTTATTATTTAAATATAAGGTTGGCGTTAAAGAGGATATTGTCAGTGTTTTTTCAATCGATTCCGAACTTTTTGAAAACGAATTAAATGATTCAACATACATGGGAAGTGAAAATAAAATTCGCTCAATATGGCCTCTCCCAGGAGGTGTTGATTCTTATATTGAGACTCTTAATCAACTTTTAGATCGAATTTTTGAAAAGACAACTACAAGGGAAGACATGGTCGATTGGTTTGTAAAATCATTTGATAATGTTTCTTCTAGAAAAACAGCAAATGGGTATTTAAGTGTGCCCAAAAACATGGGGCTCATAGACTTTCGAGATGGAATTTGTATTCTGACAACTGCAGGTTTACATTATCGGGATGAAAAGAATCTAGAGTTTTTGTTTAAAACCATTTCAACTAATATTCTTGCTTTCGAAGAGGTTCACCAGTTTCTACTAAGTGGAAAAGAACCAAAAGCTGACCAGGATGTGTTGGAGTACGTAAATGAAAATTTTGATGTGAATTGGAGTACGTTGGCTCAAGTTAATTTTAGACTGCTTTGGTTGATTAACCTTAGGAAAGTTGAAAAAACAGATGAAGGATATATAGGAGTATAGCTATGTACAACAAGCTGTTCATGCGTATTCTGAGGGAAGCACGATACACAGAACGATTGGTATAATAAAATGAAATGGGTTTTAAAGTATCTAAAGATACTCCAGCAATGGAGAGGGAACTAATTTATCTCTTGGTTGACCTTTGTGTCAAGTGGGGATTCTGCCTTCCTCCTGATAGTTTTAAGCAAATTTCAAAAAAGGACTATTACAACGACAAAGACTTTGCAAATGACGTAGTTGAAGCTGAAGGGGTGGATGGTTATTCTAGTTGGGTGAACAAGATAGCTGAAAGGTTTAGAGAAAGATTTGGTACAAACGAAATTGACTCTTCGACCTTTGTAGACAGGGCAAGAGGAGTAAAAGAAAATTGGTGAATCAAAAAGACAATGGACGGTTACGATTTTTTTAAAACCACAATGCCCCAAACCAGAAAGGCAGACTTCTATTTGGGATGTTTAGATAGTTCTGTCTTTATCGATTTAAACTTGGATAACAACAATCAAGTCTATCTTCAAAGAATTTCATTTGACGGATATGGTTGTTGCGAAGTAAAAAATTCAAAGACTCTTAATTACATAGACTCATTAAAATTCGTGCAGGAAATGAGTAAAGAAACGATTGACCAGAAGACAATTGAACAACTTGTTAAAAGGGTAATAGGAATCAATTCAGAACTTATATGGACTGATGCTTTGGAAGAATATTACCTAATAGAAAATCCATAGCTAACATGGTGTATAGTACATACCTTATGAGATACGCACCCTGCACAAACCCTTGAACGTCATAAATTTCAACTATTATATCTTCAGTTCTAAATCTTTTGGAATTATTACCAAAATTCATAATCTAAAATCCCTCTCTTAGGGCTCCGCCCGGTCTTACTTCTCACCTCTCAAATCTCTCCCCAAAAGAAAAACCCCAAGCACCCACCGGCACCTGAGGTTTTCAAATCGTATCTAAAATTCTTAGGGCTTTAATCCCTTGGAACTATCCACATCATTCCAAGTCTTTAAACCCTTCTAAAAGGGCTCCGCCCGTTCTAATGTCTATCGTCTAAAGTCTAGCTCCCCAGACCTCACTTCACGAAAGGAGGCTTACTAACTCTCGCCTTCAACTGCTTATTTCGCACCTCGATAAAGACCTCGGTATCAGCTGCATCATAAGGCTTGTTGAGATAACCTAAGCCAATCGCTTGATCCAGGCTTGGAGATTGGGTACCAGAGGTAACCACGCCAATCACTTCACCTTCAGCATTGAGGATGCGGTAATCTTTACGAGGAATTCCGCGGTCTTCCATAGTAAAGCCGGTTAAGCGACGACTTAATCCTGCTTCTTTCTGAGCTAGCAGAGCTTCTGAGTTGATGAAGTCTTTGCTAAACTTGGTGATCCAGCCTAGGCCTGCTTCCAGGGGAGAGGTACTGTCGTCAATATCGTTACCATAGAGGCAGAAACCTTTTTCCATGCGTAGGGTATCGCGGGCACCTAGGCCAATGGGCTTGATGTCGAAATCTGCTCCCGCTTTGAAAATGGCATTCCAAACCTGCAGAGCATTTTCGTTTTTCACATAGATCTCAAAACCGCCGGCTCCGGTATAACCTGTAGCGGAGATAATCGCCTCAGCGCCGTCTATTTTACCCATTTCGAAGGTATAGTAGGTCATGGCCGCTAAATCGGTTTCGGTTAAGGATTGCAGGGCTTTGGCCGCATTAGGACCTTGTACGGCGAATAAAGACCAATCATCGCTCTGGTTGTCCATTTTCACTCCTTCCGGACGATAGGAGTCTAACCAAGCATAGTCCTTATCAATATTGGAGGCATTTACCACTAATAGGTATTCACCTTCAGCTATGCAGTATACCAAAAGGTCATCAACAATACCGCCTTTATCGTTAGGCATGCAGCTGTACTGAATCTTTCCGGGACTTAATTTGGATACATCATTGCTGGTTGTCTTTTGCAGGAAATCCAATGCTGCCGGGCCACTAACAAAAAATTCACCCATATGGCTCACATCAAATACGCCTACTTTTTCGCGCACATGAAGATGCTCTACCTTGAGGCCTTCGTATTGAACAGGCATGTGAAAACCAGCAAAATCAACCATTTTGCCACCCAGGTCCTGATGAACCTGATCTAAAACTAATTTTTTCATGAGAGGTGTTTTAGGCTTGCGCCAATGATTATCCGTGAATGTGCTCTTTGGTGCCAAAGTCTTTCATGACTTCAGCTTCGAAGCTTAGCAGCTCGTCCCACATTTGATCTACATTTTCGCGTTCACCAAATTGGCGTGCGAATTTGAGAAACATGGTATAATGATTCGCCTCGCTTACCATTAAATCGCGGTAGAATTCTGCTAATTCCTGGTCTTCGATATGATCCGAAAGCACTTTAAAACGTTCGCAACTGCGGGCTTCAATTAAAGCGGCAATGAGCAGGCGATGTACTAAGCGTAAGTCGCGATCTGGGGTTTTGGGAAAGAACTGACTGATCCGCGCTACATATTCATCTTTGCGCTCCCGACCTAAAACCAAGCCGCGCTCGCGAATGCGTTTGTGGACCATTTCAAAATGACTCATCTCTTCCTGTGCTAAGGCCGCCATGGCATCTACCAAATCGCTGTGCTCCGGATAGGTAATCAGGAGGGAGATGGCATAAGAGGCGGCTTTCTGCTCACAAAAAGCGTGGTCGGTTAAGATTTCTTCAATGTTCTTTTCGGCGATATTCGCCCACCGGGGATCGGTAGGTAATTTTAGTCGTAAAATGCTCATGGCTTTAATACTTCCGTCAATTGCTCGGCAAAATTAACCATTTGCTTGGTCTCACTCACGGTTGTATGCCTTTCTTTGGCAAATATCAGCAGAGCCCTTCCATTGCATTCGATATGGTATTGTTTATGGCTTTCGAGAAAGGGGATTAAGGGCCCTTCAAAGAAATTCCGAATCGACTTTTCATCTTCCCCCTTGAGCTTAAAACGCTTGGAGAAATCCGGATGCCTTTCAAAATTGATATCCTTGAAGCCCGCCAAATGTGCTACTCGATCTAAGAGTCGTTCCTGATCCAAAACAAAAGGCGCCGTTTCCGAAGGCAGTGGTAAATAAACCATGCTGGCATGTCGCAGGGCATTGCCGTAGAAATCGGTGTCCTCATAGTGGATATCGGCCCAAAGCCAATTTTGATTGCTGCATTCAATCCGATTGCGCAGCAGGTGCAGGTATTTATCCTGGAAGTATTCAAAACCTTTGAAACGCCCATCATCCTCCACTTCTGAATATTGAAAACGGAAATTATGCTCAGAAGCATAGAGGCGCAACATTTTCTGTCGGCGAGTAAGCTTACCCCTTTTGGAGCTGCCTTTTTTCAGGGGTCGACGCGTGGCCAGAGGGTGGGAGGAGAGCTGACCTAAATCATCCAGCCCCATGGTTTCCAGGCTTCCACCCGCTGCTTCAAAGCGATGACGATATTGTTGCACATGTTCCAGTACCGAATGGTCCACATATTCTGCCAGACTAAAATCCAGGATAAGCTCAGACTGAGGGTCCACCGTATCCATTTGCTTCTTCAGGCGAATGAAATTGAGGAAGTTGGACATGGTTTTTACACTCAAATGGTATTTGTGTTCCTGTTCTTCGAAGAGTAGAACATTAGGCCTGAAAAGGCTGCGCAGGTAGTAGCTACGTTTTTTTAAGCTGAAGAGCTGATACACCAAAGTGACAAGCATGCCACTGAGGATGCCAATAATCAGATTACTCGCCAGGGTAGCGAGATAGGTGAAAATGAAAAGCAGGAGTTCATCCCGACCTAATTCGGCCATAGCCCGGAATTGCGAAGGCGCGGTTAGTTTATAACCGGTATGCACTAAAATAGCGGCCAGTACCGCCAGTGGGATATGCTCTAATTGAATGCTGAATAATGCCAGGAAAAGCACCAAGAATAATCCATGAAAGAGATTAGACCAGGCAGAACTAGCGCCATTGTTCAAGTTTACCGAGGAGCGCGCGATTACCGCTACCACATTCAGACCGCCAATTAGGCTGGAGCCGATGGTGGCAATACCCAAGGCCCGTAGATCTTTATTGGCATTGGAGCGTCTTTGCTCAGGATCCAGCTTGTCGATGGCTTTAATACTAAGCAATGATTCTACCGCGGCAATAAAAGCCAGGCTTAAGCTGATGGTCCAGAAACTGCCAGTTCCTATAGCCTTAAAAGAAGGGAAGGTGAAGGCATCTAATATTTCTGGTGGCAAGCTGATTAAATGGCTATCCGGCAATTGAGGCCAATGGGCAAAATGAGGGGAGAGGTAGCTGTAGCCGATGCCCAGCGCCAAAACCCACATGGGACCCGGAATTTTTTGAAAAGGCCAAAAGCGAATTTTGGGCAGTATAAAGAGCAGAGCTAAACTTACTAATCCCAAAGACCAGGCGGCCAGGGGGGCGTTGCCATTTCGAATTAGGTAAATGCTATTTCCTATTTCGGCCAAGAGGCCAAAAGCAGAGCTAGATTGCGGGTCTACTCCTAATAAAACATGCAATTGCCGACTAAGGATAATAAGACCGATGGCAGCAAGCATTCCTCGAATGGCAGCGGCAGGGAATAGTTCGGCTAATACCCCAAAACGAAAAAGCCCCATGAGCAGAATAAAGATCCCCGACATCAATATGGCACCCAGGAGTAGGGAATAACCCAAGGCCGGATTTCCCTGACCGAGGACTCCTACTGCATAGAGACTTAATACCACCAAGCCATTTCCCGGACCGGCAATAATCAGTCGGGAGCTCCCTAATAAGGAAAAGAGAAGGGCACCGGCAACAGTTGCCAATATTCCTGCCATGGGAGGAACTCCGCTGGCTAGGGCTAAACCAAATGCGAGGGGTAGAGCGACTAATGAAACAATTAGGCCCGACTGAATATTTTGGGGGATGTTCTTAGTATCCCTAAGCATTCAAGGGCTTTGGATCGCTGCTATGCACGATTAATAAATCACTGGGAAGCTCAGATAGGATGTATTCCAAATCATGGGTAAACACCCGGTCCATAAAGCCGAGTTTGGTATCCGGTGAATTCAAGACTAATAATTCTGCACCACTGCTTTGGGTAAAATGGCCAATGCTGTATCCAGGTTTACCGAAGATCACCTGATTTTCGATTTCCAGATTATGGGGATTTTCTTCTTTCAGGGCCAGCTTAATGCGGTGCTGTTCCCGTTCTTCAATAATATGGCGCCAGCGATTGCAGCGGGCTTGTTCTTGATCATCGGCGGCCCGACTGGTCTTTTTATCGGGAGCAATTTCTTCTACAATGTGCAGAAGCTTGGTTCCCAGGGCATCGGCCACTTCCAGAGTTTTGTGAATAGTATCGCGGGTTTTAGGATGCTTGGCACCGCTAACCACAATATGCCGATAGGCTTTAGGGAAGCGCATAGGCTGAGTAAGCAGCATAATACTGCAATTGGATTTCCGCACTAATTGTCGGGCTACCGAGCCCATATAATAGCGCAATAATCCTTCTCGGGGCAAGGCTCCTACCATTAGCAAATCGGCCTTTTGCTCTTCACATACTTTGAGGATGCTGTCTGATATACCACCTTCCAGCCAGAGGAATTGATGCGGGACCTGCACTTCGACAATGCTTTGCATTTGGCTTTCAATTTCTTCGCGACTGGCGGTTTTACCATCTCCTACATGCACGAAGATAATTTCGTTTGCGAGGTGTTCGCAAAGGCGCGCCGCTTCTTTTACATTGGCAATTAAACTAGGGCTCAGGCCAATGCCCATGACCATTTTGTTGAAAGGTTTCAAGACAGAAAATTCAATTTGCATAAAGGTACGAAGTGAAAGGGAAGGGGCTCTATACTTCCCATAAAAAGGGAGGTACCATCGCTCTGTTTATATTTACTGAATGAGGGCTCTATTTAAAAGTTTTCTACTTAGAAAATGAAAAGGAATCTGCGGGTATTCTCCCCGTGGCCTATGCCGTTCTATTGAAAAATGAGACAGAGTTTAAATTGGCTTTTGATTCGCTTTCTGAAAACCAAATTTGGAATTTGAGGAGGGTTTGGTGAAAGTATCTAAATACACTTTACAGTATAAGAAGAGATTGAAAATAAGCTAATTAAGCCATGATAATTCCATGTTGCTTTGGGGTCTTCGCTGAAATTATCTTACTCAAATTCAAAATAGTTCTTTTCAATAGAAATATCAAAGGTGACTCCTGAACCTTCCTCCGGTTTAATTGAGTCCATACGATTGTAAACTTCCTCTCTCTTTTCTCTATAAATGCTTCTAGCTACAATTGGGAGCTTTCTTAATTTCAGGATTTGATCAAAGCTCTGAGGTTCAGTAGATTCAATGCTTGCTACCTTGAAAGATAGTTCTTTAGTTGAATCGGTGACAAAGATGATTGCACCAGGTAAACCATGTAATTTCCAAGGACCGTAGCTGGTTTTAACACTTGGATCATACCAAGCAAAATACTTTCGCCCGCGAAAACTACCCGCTGCATACTTACATGAATAACCTTCAATCATTCTCGTTGAATCAATTAAACTCCATTTTATTGGACTTTGCTTTTCGGCAATTAATATCCCATGTGGGTTAATAGATCTTAAGAAACCAAGCTCGTAAATAGAATCCCTTGTTCTATCAAACCTTATATACCGTCTGGTTGTATCGTGAATAATTGTTTCTTCCTGTTCTGCACTTTGATTTAGGTCCTTCTCTTTAAACACATAAATAGAACCAAGATCATTGGTGTATAAGGTTGAGGAAAAGCCTTTCCCCGCACAAAAACTGCAAAACCAGTCGTACTTGATTTTAAATGACCGTGAATGGGTTTGAGTATTTGAAGATGGAGCGGAAAATAGAGTCAAATAGAGTAGGACCGTTGTTAAGCTTAGTTTCATAATGATAAGATTAAGTTAGTAATTCAAAACAAATATGGTCATAATATTATGACCGTATTTGGAAAATAACTCCTACAGATCCCCTGCCAGTTCCTTGGCTTGATCAATTAATTCGCCGAGTAATTGTACCGCTTTTGCCTTGACTTCGTCGCAATCACCAGAAACAGTGCCCGAAACTGAAATAATTCCAATGGAGACGGTTATAGTTACCTTGCATTGTAGTGCATCATCATCTAAATCAACTTTCATTGAGATTTTGATGTCTTCTTGAATGGGATTGGAAACCTCATTTAGATCACTGGTAACATCTTGATTAATTGTGAGGTATGAAAGTTTAGCTAACTCTGCTGGACTCGCAAAACTAGATGAGAAAGCTAAAAGCACAAGGCTGGTTGTTAAAATCAACTTTTTCATGAATTATATTATTAAGTAAATTAAATGCTTACTCTTTCGATTTTCAGCAACCTCGATAAATCAATAGGCCTTTAGATTTAATATTTTAATTGATAATATAAATTATCATAAAAGATAACGAGTTTGTATGTGATTTCTTTCGTGATTTTTAATGAATATATCTTTAATATTGATGCGTGTATAACTCGAATATTCACCAAATGAATACATAAAATAATAAACAAGTTAAGCTTACTGGATAAGCATAATTATTATTCTTTTACAGAATAATAATTCAAAAGAATATAATTGTGCTATTTTGTGTGATGAATCGAAAACTAAAGCCTCATGCATTTATGCGGGCCCTAGATTCTCTTTTTTTTAGAAAGAAGAGATTGAGAACAGTGGTAAGAAGTATTGTATAAGTGATTGTTATAAATAACGATTTGCTATTATTTAGTAGGATTATTCTATGATCCTAGTGCCGCTGACATTTTGGAGTACACGACCAAAAAGTCCTTCTGCTCTTTGCTATCGCAGCAGCTTTTTTTTAGGCCTAACGAATCTCCAGTAGGCAGGATTAATACATGATTCTAATGCCGCTAACATTATAATGGCTTTCACCTCCACCTTTTATTAAATTTTTGGTGGTCACAAAGTCTCTGCCGTAATCAAGTCAATCAGATTCATGGTATGCTCAAAACCATCAAAGGTCAATTGCATATGCATCTTGAAATAATCTGCCAGTCCATGTCTTTTTGCGACTAACTCTTCCACCTTCACCTTGTCTGAGAAGGCCCATATATGCTCGTGCTTAAATTCGGTGTCTTCAGTAAAATAGTGGACAGCGTCCCTTCTCATTTTATTAACTTCTGAAAACTGGTTGTTCTTGAAATCCTTTAGCCAGGAGTAATTGTCATTATGAAAATCTGAGGGAATATTATCAATCACTTTACCAAAATAGACCTGATTGGGCGCGAATAATTTTGGGAAATAAGCATTTAAAAGATCGCCAATCCTATCCCAAAAATTATAAATTTTCTCACACATGATATTGGCAAACATGCTATACCTCAAGGCAGCAAGATTCTGGAAATTTGGATATACAATTTTCCCACCATGGAAATAACTATCTTTTATAGGGTTATTGAGAAACGGCCTATAGAGATACATGTTCGCTAAGAAGTACATAATCTCATCCGAACAAAAAGTTAAATCATCAAAGTTTTTAAAGAAATTAAAGTTTTCCCTGTATGCTAAGCTTCCTTTATGAGTAGTCTCGTTATACCAAGCGACTGCCTGCTTTCCTTTAATTTCATACTCTCTATTTAGTCCTTTAAAACATGCAAGACCATGCTCCTCGTATATTTTCATGATTTCAGATTGAAAATCAAGTATGACTTTATTCATGGTGTTATGGGTTTTAGTATTTTGAAATTTGGTGAGGTGGACTTAAATGGCTTTTGAACTATACAAGTGCTTTTGAAACCCAATAAAGACTTCCCGTTTGACCTTTACAGATCCTAACTGATTTTTGGCGTTAGCAATCGCGTTGTACTTTAATTCTAACAAATCAGGAAGTTTAGAATCATCCAGTTCATTAACTCCTTCTTTAATGTATTGCTCAAGGACGAAATTTAAAAACTCTTGTCGTTTAGGATTGTAGTCATTCAGCATAACCTTCGCTCTTGATGCACATTCTAATCTTGGAACCAAATCTTTATGATATGCAACGTAACTTAACACGTCAAAAAGGTCACTGTCTTCCCCGTGTATAAGGTGTCTCAAATCTTCCAATTGGGAATTTGAATATCCTTTTTTGCTTAACTCCGTCAATAGCTTCTTCCGAGTACTTGGTAGACTCCAAATTTTCAATAGATCACTTTCGCTTTCGAAGAACTCTGGTAAATCGCCAAATAGCTGCTTAATAAATTCTGCTGATGAAATTGGTTTTCCTGAAGGACTCCAAAAAGACGTTTTAATCATGGAGTCAAATTCACTATCCGCTCCAAAATCTTTATACAGCAGATCGTCCATGTTTTTAAAGGTCTGTTCGAAATTCATTTTCAAATATTCACATCTTGGGACTGAGATTTAAATAAAAAACCAATAGAGCCAACTGTCACAATCTAAATAAGTTATAAGGCTAATTTTTTAAGTGTCTAAATTCCAATTCTATATTCAAGCTGGATGCAACCAAAACGTTAACTAAATACATGTCATCATTAGTCATTAAGAAAAATTGATCCCCCTTTTTAACCTCTATTATTTGTGAATCGAAAGACTTCTTATCATGAGATACTCCAGTTGCTCCTTTAAACTCAATGGGGGATGTGAGAATTCCCTTTTCTGCTATTACAAGAACAGTTCCATTAAAAATTGATTTCGGAGAACCATAAGACAGTTGTAATCTGAAAGTGGTAGATTCTTTTTGACCTTTTTCCGGTTGACGGGTAGCTTCTAATGAATTAATTCTACTGAGTAAGGAGTCCGAATAAACAATTAACCTATCAATGCTATCATTAAAAGCCGCTTCTTGGCCCTTTAAAGACTTAATTTTCGCTAGTTGCTCATCATTAGTCTTTTTAAGGGAGTTTATGTCGTAATCTGTTTTTACCAGGATCACTTGACTGCCTAAGTAAAAAGAGGCCCCCAACAAGGCAATTGAGCCACCGATTAAACTCCAGAACTGGGCAAATGGGAGATTATTAATTAATCGAAATAGCTTCGAAACACTAATATTGTCGAGCTGAATATTGTTCTTAGCTAATCTTTGTAATTCAGCAGCTTGACGTTCAATTGTATGATTTTTGGACTCTGTATCGGCAAGAAACTCATCTTTCTCAGCAAGCAGAGCGTTGAAGGAGGGAACTAATTCATTCCATTTATCAAGTAACTCAGAGTATTTTGATTGGTAACTTTCCTCTTTTATAAGATTTTGCTCCTCATTTATTCTACCATATTCCTCGATCTGCTCGATATAAGATTCAATTAGTTGATGAGCTTGTATCTTTCCTTCTCGAAGGGTCTGTGCTTGCTCCTCCCGAATGTAACTATGAAAATCAATCCTATTTACTTGAGCCCATTTAAGATCCCCTGGAGGAAAAATTTCCTTGAGGTCATTTTCGGTTTTGTTTTTCCAAACCTGAGGTTGAAAGTCATGGCTGCTTAGGTCACCAATTCTCTTTCTTAAGATAGAGACAGCCTTTTCCTTTGGAATCTTTAAGTTCATTAACGAAGTTGATGTGAATAGTCAGGATAGAATAAACATAAGGTTTTGATAGAATTCCTCCGAACTTTTTATCTACTAATATCAATAAATATTAAAGACGATTGCATATCAATGCTTGACTAGATATCGATATTTACTCTAATTGGGCAAAAATCTTACCGAAAAGAGCACGATTCAAATTTTAAGAGCTAATTATGAATTAAGTCAGTTCCCTGCGCTTGAGGTAAGTTTTCTTATTTCATCCAACTATAATTAATCAATCCCTTTTTAATGCAAATTGAGTGCAAACAAAAAAAGGAGCTACAAGATTAAACTTGTAACTCCTTCTTTTTCAAGTCGGGGCGGCAGGATTATTTCATGATCCTAGTGCTGCTAACATTTTGAAGTCTACGACCAAAAAGTTTCTGCTGATCTCTTCGTTCACAGCAGCCTTTTTTATGCCAATCCTATCTCCAGTAGGCAGGATTACTTCATGATCCTAGTGCCGCTAACATTTTGAAGTCTACGACCAAAAAGTCCTGTTGCTCTTTGCAATCGCAACAGCTTTTTTTTAGGCCCAACGAATCTCCATTAGGCAGGATTATTACATGATCCTAATGCCACTAACATATTAGTGTTTACGACCAAAAAGTCCTGTTACTCTTTGCAATCGCAGCAGCTTTTTTTATGCTCATCGAATCTCTATTAAGCAGGATTATTTCATGATCCTAATGCCACTAACATATTAGTGTTTACGACCAAAAAGTCCTGTTGCTCTTTGCAATCGCAACAGCTTTTTTTATGCCCACCAAGCCTCAGTCAAGCAAGCTTGCTTCGGTGGTGGGCATAAAAAAAGTCCTGATGAATTCTCATCAGGACTTTTTGGTCGGGGCGGCAGGATTCGAACCTGCGACCTCCTGCTCCCAAAGCAGGCGCGATAACCGGGCTACGCTACGCCCCGTGGCGGTGAGAGCGGGATTCGAACCCGCGGTACGGTTGCCCGTACGGCAGTTTAGCAAACTACTGGTTTCAGCCACTCACCCATCTCACCGGGTTAGTTCTAAAAGAACGAGGAAGCTCTTGGTCTAAGTACTTCCGTTATTGGGGCTGCAAATTTAAACAGACTTTGATTCTACGCAATAGTAAATCGAAAAAAATGGAGAAAAAGAGCCTACAGACTTTAGATGATAGAGTTTAGATTTTAGAATCTCCGTCTTTGAAATTAAGTTTAAGATGATGAGCCTTGTGAAGCGATTCTACCTTTGGAAATATTAAGCCTTGATTCTTTGCGACTTAAGTTGTGGAAGAAAGTATTTAATGAAGAAATCAATCCTTGCTTTCCGCTTAACTTTGCTTTATGGCTCACGATCATCATCATCATCATGCACCGGAAGGAAATCTGCGCATGGCTTTTTTCCTTAATCTCTTTTTTACCATCATTGAGATTATCGGGGGTTTAGCCGTTAATAGCGTGGCCATTGTTTCGGATGCCATTCATGATTTAGGAGACAGCCTTTCCCTCGGCACCGCCTGGTATTTGCAACGCAAGTCTAAGCAACAGGCCGATAAGCAGTTTTCTTTTGGCTATGCTCGCTTTTCCTTATTAGGAGCCTTACTTAATAGTGTAGTGCTGATAATAGGCTCCGTCTTCGTGATTAAGGAGGCTGTAGAAAGACTGATTCAGCCCGAAGCCTCGGATGCCAATGGAATGCTTTACCTCGCCATTTTGGGCATTGCCGTGAATGGCTATGCGGCCTGGAAAATGACCAGCGGTAAAAGCCTCAATGAAAAAGTGATTTCCTGGCATTTAATGGAAGATGTTTTGGGCTGGGCCGCGGTACTCATCGTGGCGATTGTCCTCCAATTCAAGCAAATCGATTATTTGGATCCGGCCCTCTCTCTGGCTATTACCCTCTATATTCTATACGGAGTTTTTAAGCGCCTCAAAGAAACCCTCTTTCTCTTTTTACAAGGGGTACCAGCCGAATTTGATCTTAAGAAATTGGAAGCCGAGCTCCTAGCCGTAAAAGGAGTGGAGGCCCTGCATCATACCCATATTTGGTCCTTAGAAGGGGAGCACCACGTGTTTAGCAGTCATGTTCGCCTCAAAGGCATTCAAGACCTGGCCCAAATGGAGCAAGTAAAACTGGATTTGAAAAAACAATTAGCGACCTATCATTTTAATCATATCACCCTCGAACTGGAAACCGAAGGGCAGGAATGCAGCATGAAATGAGGGGCAATTACCTGCATATTGAGCCAGGCTTTGGTTGGTTCATCGGTAATTTGGAGCAAAACCACTGGCATCAACATTATGCCCTGCAACTAAGCTTTGCCCTGGATGAGTCTCTGAAGATTGAAATCGAAAATGGTATCCAGACTTCGAACAAGGCCATCCTACTGTCGCCTCAGCTTAAACACCGTATCCTTTCTCAGGGACAACATTTGCATCTGCTTTTTAATCCCGCGCATCCCATTGGGCATTTTTGGTCAACTTTGGCCCAGTCACCATTAACTGAAGTTGAGCATAAGGCCATAGAGCTTATCATCCAGTGCGTAGAGAAGATGGAGGATGGCTCACTTCAATCGGAGGACCTAAACAGACTCATTCGTTCCTATACTTGCTTTTGTGAAGACGCCTTGCATAAAGGAGATCTGCGCATAAATCAGGCTTTAGACTATCTTGAAAAAAAACGGGAACGTATTGTCTCATTGGAGGAAATTGCGGAGCAAGTACATTTATCTCCCAGTCGGTTTTTACATCTATTTAAAATTCAAACTGGAATCAGCTATCGTCGTGCCCAAAACTGGAATCGCTTACAGCTGGCTTTCGAGTCGGGAATGCAGGGTAACTTAACCGAAATGGCTCATGCCGCGGGCTTTAGCGATAGTGCCCATTTTAGTCGAAGCTTTAAAGAAAACTTTGGCTTTAGTCCCAAAGAGGTTCTGAAGAATAGCCACTTTATTCAAGTTTAGGAAAGGCCGTCAACGGAGCTTTGTCCTAAAGAAAAAAAGATGGAAGATTATCTGGCTCCAAGCCCCCTTTTAGATTTTAAGCATCCCACTATTCAAGATTTGATTCGGACTAGAGCATGGATGCAACTGGAAACCTACGATCGCATTGGCGCGATTTACGATTTTGTGCGCAATGAGATTGCCTTCGGCTATAATCGTGAAGATGCTATTCCCGCATCGGAGGTATTGCAAGATGGCTATGGCCAATGCAATACTAAATCAAGCTTGTTTATGGCCTTGCTCAGAGCCTGTGCAATACCTTGTCGTTTGCATGGCTTTACCATAGCCAAGGCCTTGCAAAAGGGTGCGATTTTCGGAATTTGGTATCGACTGGCCCCGGCATCCATTCTTCATACTTGGGTAGAGGTTTATCATGATGGTCGTTGGTTAAAACTGGAAGGCTTCATATTGGATGATTCCTATTTGAAATCCTTGCAAAAACAATTTGCTAATTGTGAAGGTCGCTTTTGCGGATACGGAGTTTATACCAATGACTTTGCCAATCCTCCCGTGCACTGGAAAGGAGCAGATACCTTTATTCAGCGAGAGGGCATCAATCAAGATTTTGGATTATTCGCTACTCCGAATGCCTTTTACAAGGATCATGAGCAGGAGCTAAATCCTATCAAAAAGTTCCTCTACCAGAATTTCATTCGCTATAGACTAAATCGAAGAGTAGATAAGATCCGCTCAAAAACATAGAAGGCATCCCTGCATTTTTCGGACCTTTGTCTAATGCCGGAATTAGTGATCAAGAATATGGTTTGCCAACGCTGTGTTATGGCGGTGGAAGATCTGTTGAAGGAAATGCAGATTGAGGATTTTAATGTGGATTTAGGCTTCGTGCTTTTGTCACAGGATTTAAATGAAATCCAAAAAGCAGAATTAAAGGAGAAATTAGAAACACAGGGATTTGAGCTTTTGGATGATCACCGCAAGGTTCTGATTGAACAAATAAAAGTCCAGCTGCGCGATTGGGTTTATTACCAGGCAGATAATCGACCTCAGACCAATTTGTCGGTACACCTGGCCGATCATTTCCATAAAGACTATTCCTCATTAAGCAGGGTTTTCTCTAGTGTAGAAGGGCAAACCATTGAGCGCTACCTCGCCAAATTAAAAATGGAGAGGGCAAAGGAATTATTGGTGTACAATGAATTGGACCTTGGGGATATAGCCCATGCTCTGGATTATAGCAATGCCTCCTATTTATCGGCTCAGTTTAAAAAGGAAACGGGTATGACCCCCACTGAGTTTCGGCGTAACTTCTCGCATTTGCGCAAGCCCTTGGACGCGATCTAGCAAAATTCCATAAGGATCCATCAAAATACCATTCGTCATTGGATGGTCGCCTTTAGATCTTTGTAGTCGAAAATTAAGCTTATGGCTACAATAGAAAATAAGGCAATTGAAGACACTTTCTTAGTGCAAGGTATGAGCTGTGCTGCCTGCGCTACCAGTGTCGAATCTATATTACAACATACCGATGGCGTTGCAGAAGCAGAGGTGAATTTTGCTGCGCATACTGTTAAAGTGAAATACGCCGAAAACTTAGCCCCTCAAGTTTTAAAAGAGGCTTTGCAAAGTATTGGCTACGACCTCGACCTGGAAGCTAAAGATCGCGAGCAAGACCTGAAGCGTAAGGAGCAGCAAGAACGACGTTACAAACAATTAAAGAAACAAACTTTAGGCTCTGCTCTTTTAAGCTTACCGGTTTTTGTGATCGGGATGTTCTTTGGCGATTGGAGCTGGGGTCCCTGGATTTCAGCCCTATTGTCGCTCCCCGTGCTCTTTATTTTCGGTGGGCATTTTTACCGCAATGCCTGGAAACAACTAAAGCATGGCTTGGCCACTATGGATACCCTGGTAGCCCTAAGTACCGGTATCGCTTATACCTTTAGCTTATTCAATACTTTTTACCCCGAATTTTGGATTTCTCGCGGTCTGGAAGCGCATGTGTATTTCGAAGCGGCGGTGGTGATTATCACCTTCGTTAGTTTGGGTAAAACCCTGGAAGAGCGGGCTAAAAGCAGTACTTCTCAGGCTCTGGAGAAACTTCTTAACCTTCAGGCCAAGCAAGTGATTCGCCTTAGAGATGGCGAAGAGGAGGAAGTAGAAATTGAAGACTTACAAGCAGGAGATCTGGTGCGGGTAAAAGCCGGGCAGAGTATTCCTGTAGATGGTATTATGCATCAAGGTTCTGCTTCGATTGATGAAAGTATGCTTTCCGGCGAATCCATTCCCATTAGTAAGGAAGAGGGCGATAAACTCTATGCCGGCACCTTAGCCCAAAAGGGAAGCTTTGTATTAAAAGTCGACCAAATTGGGGAGGATACCGTTTTGGCCCAAATTATTCGCTTAGTCAAAGAAGCCCAAAGCAGTAAAGCACCAGTTCAGGATTTAGTGAATAAAATTGCTGGAATTTTCGTGCCGGTAGTAATCGGCATTGCTATCCTCACTTTTGGAGTTTGGATGATTTGGGGTGGGGAGGAAGCCTTTGCTCGTGCTCTATATACGGCCATCGCGGTTCTGGTGATTGCCTGTCCATGTGCCTTGGGCTTAGCCACGCCTACCGCCATTATGGTAGGGGTTGGCAAGGGCGCCGAGAATAATATCCTAGTGCGTAATGCCGAGAGTTTGGAAAGAGCCCGTGAAGTGGATCTTTTACTTCTGGATAAAACTGGTACCCTTACCCGAGGTAAACCCGAAGTTTTGGAAGCCGAATGGAAATTGGATGTGAAGGATTATGCTCCGGTTTTATTAGCCTTGCAGCAACAGTCAGAACATCCATTAGCAACAGCCTTGGTGCGTCATCTAAGAACCCAGGGATACAAAGCCACGGAGCAACAGAACTTTGAAGCTGTAGAAGGGAGGGGAGTGAAAATCTCTATACTCAGCGGTGAGGAATATGCCAGTGGAAATGCACAATTCCTGGCGGATTGGAATTTAAGCCCAGCGCAAGACCTATCGGCGAAAGCCCAAAAATGGGCCCAACAAGGAGCCACTGTATTGTACTTCTTTAAGCGTGAGCAGATAATCGCTCAGTTTGCTATTGGGGATCAATTGAAAGAAGGTTCGGCCGAAGCCGTGCAAACTTTACAAAAAGACGGATTGGAGCTTATGATTATTAGTGGTGATAATGCCCAAACTACCGCTTATTGGGCGGAGGAATTGGGAATCTCGAATTTCAGAGCGGAGGTGCTTCCTCAGGATAAAGGCTCCATAGTGCGCGATTTACAGGCTCAGGGCCGAAAGGTGGCAATGGTAGGAGATGGCATAAACGACTCTGAAGCTTTGGCACAGGCCGACCTGGGTATTGCCATGGGGCATGGTTCTGATATTGCGATGGAAGTGGCTCCCATGACTTTAATGAGCTCCGACTTGCGTTTAATTCCTAAAGCCTTTCATCTTTCTAAACTTACCCTTCAGGGCATTCATCAGAATCTCTTTTGGGCCTTCATTTACAACCTCATAGGTATCCCCATTGCGGCGGGAATCCTGTATCCCTTTACGGGCTTTTTACTAGACCCAATGATCGCTGGTGCAGCCATGGCCTTTAGCTCCGTGTCGGTGGTACTGAATAGCTTGAGGTTGAGGGGAAGAGATTTGTGAGGGAGAGTCTAGAATATAGAGCGCTGCGCTGTTGGAGTATAGAGCGCTGTGCTGTTAGAGTATAGATCGCTGTGCTGTTAGAGTATAGATCGCTACGCTGTTAGAGTATAGATAGAATAATGGAGTCTAGGCGAAGCTTATCCCATTAGGTAAATTAAGTAGCCTTGTTTATAGATTACCGTTCATCGAAGAAAAGCGACGGTTTATCGAATTATCCCGAGACAAAGTTTAGGCTTCAGGCAATTGATTACTTTTAAGCAGAACTGTATAAGGGAAAATGCTTCGCAACATTTTAATTTTCATTGCCTTAGTCTTACTTCAATCTTGTTCCAAGGAAGAAATACAAGTTAAGGGCAGCCTTCATTTTAAAGAGAAAACCTATGAATTAGCCAAGCATAGGGTCAATTATCGATATGCAGTCAATAGCATTTATAGCTCTGGATATTTGTACGAGCTTTTCTTATATACCAAGGGCTTGAATCCAGTTTATTCGGCGAATGGTACTGAATTTAAATTGGCGGGGAGCGGAAGCGTATTTCGATTTAGGATCTTGGCTCCGAGTAAGATGAAGCTTGATAAGGCTCGTTATATGTCCGACTGGCTTGACGATAAGCCCAGTGAGGCCGAAGAGTATTTCCTTTATGATGTAGATGTAGAAGAATATGTAGATGGTAAATTCAAAATCAGACATTTTGCCTATTATCAAGGATGGTTGGATCTAAATGTTAATTCAGAAATCAGCTTAGAAACGGATTCGATATGGGCCCTAAATCAAGAAAGTGGCCTAAGAGAAAGTTTTATGAGTCTCAGGTATAATTCGGCCTTTGAGGGAATTAATGATTTGAGTTTCCCATGAAAAGAATCACCCTAGTTCTATTCTGTTTATGGGCAATGAATTCCATCGCTCAGGAGTATCGCTATTATCCGGAAGATATTATTGTCGTTCCTCATTGGGACATTGGAATGACTCATTCGTATTTCCAGAATTTCATTTTTAGAACTGCAAACGACTTTGTTTTTGAAGTCAATGGTTCTAATGGCGATGTGTATAAAAGCCAGCCTCATGTGTATCCCATAGAAGGTTCCGGCCATGTTCGCAGGGGGAAATTGCAGGGAGAACTCGTTCTAAAGCATACTGATTCCTATCGAGGCTATCCTTCTATTCGACTATCGAGTAATTATGTGGAATATGCTCCCAATTTATTGATAGAGCAAATCACCGGTTCAGGATTTTTGGGTCTTGTGTTTTTTAATCCAGAAACCGGTTTGCAAAATGAATTTCCACAAGACCTGTATGCGAAGTCTCTGGTGGCTTTGAGCCAAGCACCTTTTGTGGTGGACCAGAAAATCTATGTTTTAGCCGGAGATTGCGATGTGTACAGTCCATCAGGAAATTATCGCGACTATAATTTCCTCGATCGAGATAGTCTTTATTTAATGCGCTTTGATTTTGGGAAAGCAGATTTCGTAAAGGAGCACTCCTTCAATCTGAAGGGATTAAATGGAAAGGAGTTTCAGCGCTGTATGGGAGAGTTTGACTTTGATCCGCAGCGCGGGATAATGCGTTTTCAGCAAGCTGATACCTTATATTTATTTGAAGTAGGGCGGCCAAATCCAACCCAAGTTTATAAGCCTCCCTTTTACAGGAACTGGCATTTAGAGTACCTGGCCGACACAAATTATTTTGTAGGGCGAACTCTATTTTCTGCCGACCATAATAGGAGCTATGGTGAGTACTTAATGCGAACGTCTTTTGATTCTACTTATCAGGAATTTCGGGATTCGGTAGCCTACTATTATCCCAGCCCAAACTTGAGATCAGACAGTTTGCAATACAAATATGATGTAATCGGAATAACTGAGGAGCGGGTGTATTTGTCGAGACAAAAGGCTTTTTATGATGAAGTAGGAACTTTTTATGACAATACTTTAGTCTGCACCAATTGGCAAGGGAAGAAACTCTGGTCCAGAGATATGCTTAGTCGAGATTACCGAGGTCATCTTGAAGAGGTTTTCGAGCTTAATGATACTCTTTTTGTATTAGGTCGAATAAAGTTCCCCAGTCCTCATAAGCCTGATTATTTTGTGGGCCCATCCATTTCATTTATCCGTAGATTAACTAAGGACGGAAAGCTAATCGATTGGCAGCAAGTAGATCCGGATATTCAGGTCTATCCTAATCCATTTCAAGTGGACTTTTTCATTGAATTGGATGGCTTACGTTCCATTCAATTGTTTAATCAGACTGGACTTTTAATTCGCGAAGAAAAAGTCTTACCTGGAGATTATAAATACCAATGCTTCTGGCCAGACCTGGACATCGGCTTGTATATTTTAAGGGTAGAAGATAAGGATGGAAATTACTTTCAAAGAAAGTTGTTGAAGAGGTGAGTTGGTGGTTGGTAGTTGGTAGCTGGAAATGTAATTTCTCACATCTCACATCTCACATCTCACATCTCACATCTCACATCTCACATCTCACATCTATACTCTAAACTCTAGATTCTAGACTCTACCCAATAATCTTCTTAATCACCCGCAGCTTATGGGTATGCCCGCGCTCTTCGGCATTGAAGATGCCACTTTGATCGAGGCGATCGAGGCGAACTTTACCGCTGGCATGGAGGATGTAATTATCCTGAAGGATGATACCCACATGCACAATTCGACCCTCATTATTATCGAAGAAGGCTAAGTCGCCGGGTTCTGATTCTTCAATGAAACTTAGGGTTTCACCTAGTTCCGCTTGTTGCCAGGCATCGCGGGGAATGCTGTGTCCCGCTAAGCGATAGACCATTTGGGTAAAACCTGAACAGTCGATTCCAGCTGGGGTTCTGCCACCCCATAGATAGGGAGCATTGAGATAAAGGAAAGCCGTTTCAATTAATTGTTCGCGGCTCTGTTTTTTAGAAAGGGTAGGCCCATTGTAATGAAATACTTCATCGGCCAAAGTGAAATTATGCTCGGCATCGAGGCCAGGCAAATAAGAACCCAAAAAGATGGGGAAGAAGCTCCCCCCATCTTTTCGGGATACTAATTCTATAAGGTCGGAGGCAATAAAGATTGGAGTCTTCTTTTGCGCTTCGGCCTGGGCATCATCCATAAAGCTCGCTTGCTTCCTGTCGATCCATCCTTCATAGCGATCGTGGTGCAAACGAATGCGAATCCACTTTTTACGCTGTTCCAGAACATCGTAGGTTTCCCCAAAGATCAATTGATTGACCATCTCCGCAGCATCGGAGGGATCCGATCGCATGGGAATAGCGCTAAGCTTGGAAATGCCTTTAACCATGGATTTAGGCCATGTTTTCGATTACCATTGCAGAAGCTCCACCGCCACCATTGCAAATACCGGCAGCACCGTATTTACCTTGGTTTTGCTTCAATACGCTGATCAAGCTAACAATGATACGGGCTCCGGAAGCTCCCAGTGGGTGACCCATAGAAACGGCACCACCGTTTACATTGGTTTTAGCCGCATCAATATCCAATAACTGCATATTGGCCAAACCTACTACTGAGAAGGCTTCATTTAATTCGAAAGCATCTACCTGATCTTTGTTGATTCCGGCTTTGGCCAAAGCTTTAGGTAAGGCCTTAGCAGGAGCAGTAGTAAACCATTCTGGTTCGTGAGCTGCATCCGCATAAGCGTTGATCTTAGCGATAGGGGTCAAGCCTAAGCTTGCCGCTTTTTCGGCCGACATGATTACTAAAGCTGCTGCGCCATCATTTAAGTTAGAGGCATTAGCGGCAGTTACAGTACCTTCTTTGTCGAAAACCGGACGTAGGGTTGGAACCTTAGCGTGATTTACTTTGAATACGTCTTCGTCTCTGTCCACGATAATGGGATCGCCCTTACGTTGAGGTACAGAAACCGGAATAACCTCCTCGGCAAATTTTCCATTTTCCCAGGAAGCGGCACTACGACGATAGCTTTCCAATGCAAATTCATCTTGCTGCTCACGGCTAAAGTTCATGTCTTTAGCGCAAAGCTCGGCACAGTTACCCATATGCGTTTGATTGTAAACATCGATCAAACCATCACGTAATAAGCCGTCCTTAGCTTTAATATCGCCCAATTTTACACCATTACGACCTTCGAGGTAATGAGGAACATTGCTCATGCTTTCCATACCACCGGCAACGATAACATCGGCGTCACCAGCTTTAATAGATTGAGCAGCCATCATAATGGCTTTCATGCCTGAGGAGCAAACTTTGTTAACAGTAGTACAAGGAACCTCATTGGAAATTCCCGCACCTAAAGCTGCCTGACGAGCTGGAGCCTGACCAACATTGGCTTGCAAAACATTACCCATTAATACTTCCTGAACTTCAGAGGCATTGAGCTTAATTTTGTCCAAAGCACCTTTAATGGCAATGGAGCCTAATTGGGTGGCAGAAAGGGAAGAGAGACTGCCCATAAATCCACCAATGGGGGTACGAACCGCGGATACGATTACTACTTCTTTCATGAGAGGTTATTATTAGAAGGGTTACAGAAAATACCGCCTTCCGTTTGGAATGTGATCTGAAATTTGAAAAACGACTCGTGGTCCGAGATCATGCGGTATTCTAAGATTTATCTTTACTTAGCAACGTGGGCGAAATTACACAAAATAAGCCGTTCAATTAGACCAATCGCTATGCGAAAGCTCCTACTGATCATTCAGAACTATCAAACCCAGATTTCTACAGCCTTACTTTTTCTGGGAGCGATGATTATTGTGGTTTACCTCAGTCCACGCGAGGTCAAATTTAAGTACGAATTTCAGAAGGCTAAGCCTTGGCAACATGAGAATTTACTAGCTCCCTTCGACTTTGCCATTCAGAAGAGTACTACCGAAATAGCAAAGGAGAAAAGTGATTTAGCGGAGCAGAAAACCCTCTTTTTAAAATTTCAGGAAGAAGCAGAAGGTTTAGCCCTGGCCAAGTACGAAGGAGAGTTTGAACCGGCTTGGGAGCAAGCTTTAAAAGCCGGTCGCTTTAGTTTTATTTTAGAGGAGGGTGATACCAGCTTTTGGCATGATAATATGCTGGAAGCCGGCAAGAGCACTTTAATTACCGTTTTTAAAAAAGGGGTACTTCAACCTTTGGAGGATGAACCTTTAGCCCAGTCCTATGGCGAAGTTTTACTCTTAAGAGGGCAGGTGACCGAGCATGTAGAGTGGGAGCAGTTTTACAGTATTAATGAGGCTGATCATGCGGTTCGTGAACGTTTAAAAGATCGCTATCCCGCAGCAGTGAGTAGCTTTTTAGCGGCCCGAGTGGCCTCCAGCTTGCGGTACAATATCATTTTCGATAAGGAAACTACCGAGAAGTATTTGGAGAACCAAATGAATACCATTCTCCCTACTCGAGGTATGGTAGAAGAAGGGGAGTTGATTATTGCCAAAGGAAATCTGGTTGACCAGGATCGTTTTAACAAGCTGAAATCCTTGCAAGAAGTTTATGAGGGTAGCCTTAGTGGCGATGATTCCTATTTCGGATTGCTTTCCGGGCAGATTCTATTAGCGGGTATCCTGTTTTTTGCGCTCTTCGCCTATTTGCGTCAATTCGAGCGTTTGGTATTGGAAGATATCTCGAGGCTCACCTTTATTTTACTCAATATCCTGATCATGGTCTTGGCGGCCTACTTCATTGGTCGCTTTCAAGAAGAATATATTTTCCTGGTGCCCTTTGCCATTTTACCCATGGTAATGCGCTCCTTTTTCGATATACGACTGGCCTTGTTTGTGCATACGGTAACCATTCTGATTATTGGATTTCAAGTACCGAACAGTTTTCAGTTTGTCTTTCTGCAATTCATTGCCGGAGTCTTTTCGGTACTCTTGGTAAACAATCTGTATAAGCGACGGGATCTCTTTATTACGGCAGCTAAGATTACTGGCGTGTATGCCATATCCTATTTCAGTTTGGCCATTTTACAGGAGGGATCAATTTGGGAGATTAATTATCGAGTTTTCACCTTTTTCATGGTGAATGGTCTGCTAACCCTGGTTTCCTTTCCCTTGATATATTTTCAGGAACGCCTCTTTGGTTTGGTATCCGAGATTTCATTATTGGAGCTCAGTGACACCAATAATCCCCTCTTACGGGAGTTAGCAGAAACCGCACCCGGAACTTTTCAACATGTTTTGCAAGTAGCGAATCTTACTGAGAATGCCTGTTTGGCCATTGGTGGTAATGCCCTTTTAGCGCGAACCGGAGCTCTGTATCATGATATTGGCAAGATGCAAAGTCCAATGTATTTCATTGAAAACCAAAGTACCGGTATCAATCCACATGATGAATTGAGTTTTGAAGAAAGTGCGGAGATTATCATCGGCCATGTATCAGCAGGGATTACCATGGCTAAGCAACATCGTTTGCCGGATATCTTAATCGACTTTATTCGTACACACCACGGCACTTCTACGGTGATGTATTTCTATCGCCAGTATATTAAAGACTTTCCGTCTGATGAAAAGGCCCTGGATAAATTCACTTATCCCGGACCTAAGCCCTTTAGTAAGGAAACTGCGGTACTGATGATGGCGGATACCGTAGAAGCGGCCTCTCGCAGTATAAGCAATCCGGATCATGATAAGATTGATCAATTGGTAGAGCGCTTAATCGACAGTCAAATTCAAAGCGGGCAATTCGAGAATGCCCCTATTACCTTGAGGGAGATTCGAACGGTGAAAAAGATATTCAAGAAAATGCTCATGAATATCTATCATGTGCGCATCAAGTACCCTGATTAGGGAGCGAAGACTTCCAATACCGGTAAGGCTTTGCGGTTAAAATCGAAAAGGGCTTGATTTTCCCAGGGAGAGGCATTTTCACCTTGCGGGCCTTTCCAGGCAATGAGTTCACCTCCCCAATAACAAAAGCCCCGACCTCTGTCCTGAGCTTCGATTTGAGCACGAATTTCAGCTAGAAACTGCTTTTGACCAGCTGGACTGGCGGGGATAGTATCAATCAATTGTTCCGGTAGTCCTACAATATTATTCGTCCAATCATTCCAATCCAGGGTAAAGGGGTAGGCCGTTTCAGCAATCATAATCCCTTGCTTTAAGTTGGCATCTAGATTATTGAAAACATTAGTTAGGTCAAAGAAGGATTTCCCATGCCAGATGGGGTAATAGGAAAGCCCGATTAGATCGAAGTCTAAATCCTTTAAATCCAGAAAAAAAACCGGAGCTACGGTTGGACCAGCGCAATGAAGCATAATTTCACTTTCCGGGCTATGTCTTCGAACGGCAGCTGAGGCTGTGTCGATTAATGCGCGAAGCTGCGGTAATTGCTCCCATCGTGAGCCAAAAGGCATGAGCAAGCCTGGATTGATTTCATTCCCGATTTGAATAATTTCTGGCTGAATTTGTGCACTGATTCGAGCGAAATACTGATAGAGGCTATCTTGAAGTTCGGCAAAGCTCAGATTAGACCAGCGGGCCGGAATCTCTTGATTCGAAGGATCTGCCCAATGGTCAGTGCAATGCACGCTAAGCCAAACTTTAAGACCGCGATTGTGCAGTACCTGAGCAAAACTATCGACTTCTGAAAAGCTGGAATGAGCTCCCACCGGATCTACCCATAGTCGTAATCGGACTGTATTTATTCCTGCATCTTGAAGAATATCCAAGAATTCACCCTCTTCGCCATCCGCTTTAAAGAAACTAAGATTGGCCGCACTTATTTCTGGCCAGGAAGAAAGATCCGCGGCGCGATAAAAGTCCGCTTGATTTTCTTCGGGAACTTTTGCTGTACCCTGACCTTCATTTTTGCTGCAGCCGATTAGTATGAGGCTTACAAGAAGGAAATAAAAAAAGCCTCCCCGAAGGAAGGCTTTGTGTTTAGTCAATATCGGAATCATCATCCATTTCAGATTCCTCATTTTCATAGTTTTCATCATCATCGTTTTCTACTTCCACTTCCTGGTCGAAGCTCACCTTCCCAAAAATGGTTTCGAAGTCGGCCCCCACGGAATAATCGTCTCCGTGCTCGGCTACTTCAAATCGCTCCTGGTAATACTTGGTGTAGCGCTTTATGAAGTCTTCGCTATCGGTAATCACCAATAGGGTATCTCTTTTATCACTAGCCAGAAGTCCTAAGCTAAGGTCCATGCGCTCCCAGAGGTAGCGATTAGGCATTAGGGGGATTTTGGCAATAAAACGATGGTCGGTTTTAATTAGGCTACGTTTAGGTTTTAGCTCGAGACATTTCATGTTTACGTTCGGATTCTAAGGTTTAGTGTTTCTGATAGCGCCAATATTGGCTTTCGCCCTGGCGGTTTTTCATTTCTAAAAGGATATGCGCTTCTTCCTCCATATTATATAAGGTAAAGCTGTACAATTTCAATTTATGCTCTTTCAAGAAATTGCTTAGTAAATCGAAGTCAATCGCTTTAAAGGGAGCATCCAGATGTTCAAATTTATTGGTCTGAATCTGAATATTAGTTCCCTTGCTGCAATCACAATTAAGAAGCTCTTTCTTGGTGTCGTACTTCAGCTTTAAACTTCCTTTCTCTCCAGAATCTTCGCTGCTGCATTGAAAACTGTAATAGGCCTTCGCCTTGGCATACTGACTTTCCCATTGTGCGGAACTAAGTTCGATTAATACCGGCTCCGAGCTAAAAGTAAAGAGGCCAATAAGGCTTAACATAAGACTGGTAAGCATAATTGTAGATTTATAAGGGTACCCAAGTTAGACTTTTTCCTTAAATCTTCACGACTTTAAACTCCTGGCCATTCACCTTAAGAATGTAATTACCAGCGGGAAAGCGCTCCATGCTGATTTTTAATTCGGCTAGATGCTCGTACTTCTCCTGAATACGAGTTCGGCCTGCTGGAGTTATCAATTCGATTTGCCAGTCGATAGGACCGCTTTCAGATATTAAAGTTAAACTGTCTTGAACCGGATTGGGAAACAATCGAATATTCTTGTCTTCGGCATTTACCACCTGCAAGGCCAGGCTTTCATCACTATTGGCCAAAACATAATCCCCGCTCATCAAAGGGTTTAAGATAAAGCTTCCAATGCGCGAATTAGGGCTGCTGGCTTGCTTTTGCTGATGAGGGTATAAGTTCCATTGTTGGACTCCTTTCGGGCGATAAAGCACCACTAAGCTGTCGTTTCCATTTTGTAATAAATCCTGATCCATACCCCGAGTGCTGCCATCAAATCGCAATTCTCCTTTAAGGGTGCTTTGCTGGAAATAGAGATTCTGAACCGTGAAATAATGCCTTTGACCTAAGCGGAAATCAAAGGGATTAGCAGAATCTTTTTCGGCTGCCACCAGATGCTGCATCACAATTACAGAACCCGTATCCACAAAGTTTTCGGTGCTCACCGTCATTCCACCATAGCTGGCCGTTTGGCTGCCCGCCTGATCAAAATGTAAGTGATCCCTGCCGGTTGCCGTTAATAAAGATCCGCTGTGGGAGGCTATTACGGCAATGGGTTTAAAAGGAATAAGAATTCCACCATGCTGACTTTCCTTACCAGAGTGAATTAGCCTTTGGGTAAAACGGGTTCCATCTGCCTTGAAGAAGGTGATGTCTACCGGCACCTGATTGAAGTAGTTAGGAGCAGCATAGGTCCTTTGCTTTAAGCTGAGGTCCACTCTTTGCGTTAAATCTTGATAAGACCAATCCTCAACACTAAACTGCGGATAGCCAGCTTCGAATACCCAGTCTTGCCAGAATTCCTGCAAGTCAGTATTTCCGCTAATGCGTATCATTTCATCACGAAATTCTACGCTGTTTAAATTGCCATAGGCATGGTCGACAAAGAGCTGTTGCAAGGAATTGAAGAATACGCTGTCCCCTAAATAATGGCGCATATTATGTCCTACCATGGCGCCTTTTTGATAGACATGATAGCCATATACAAACTCATGAGGCATTCCATAAAGTGAACGGTGCATATTACCATCGCGGCTGGCGGCATTGAGGAGTACATTCCAGGCATTTTCGCGCACGATGTCGAGGTATTCATTACGACCATAGACCTGCTCGGTATAAAGATGGGAGCTGAACTCCGCCATGCCTTCGTTGATCCACATATCATCGGCTGTTTCGCAAGTAATGAGGTTTCCGAACCAATGATGCGCTAATTCATGGGCCATGATATCCTCGCCGTTAAGGTTGCCATTTATCAAATTGATGGGATAGGAAATGCTGGTGGCATGTTCCATGGCGCCAATGGTAGTAGCAGCATAGCCAACCCGTGGCCATTGGTAAGGACCAAAATAGTGTTCGTAGGCGTGGAGGGTAGGTTTTAAGTTTATGAAGGAGGCTTTCAAATTACTTGTGTCTGCTGCTTTGGCCGCTAATAGGATGTCTAAAGTTCCATTGGCTGCGGCCACTGTATCGCTTAAAAACTGATAATTAGCTAGGGCAAAACTGATGAGGTAGGTAGGAATAGGCTTGTCTAAGCGAGCAGAGCTTAGAATACTATCTCCTTGGGTGTTACGAGTGATTTGATCACCACTTAATAAAGGACGCATAGGTGCCTTGCTAAGGAGGTTTAAGCTGTAGGTAGATTTCTCTACGAAATTATCATAGCAGGGGAACCAGGCTCGGCCATAGGTATGTGGATTGGATCCGAAGCCTACTCCTAAATTATAATAATAACCTTGAGCGGCATGAAAGCCACCCCAATTTAAAGGGTCGCCCTGAGGATAGCCACTGTAATAGATCCATACCGAAGTAGTGTCTCCCAGGTTAAGTGCATTGCTGAAATCGATTTGCAGTAGGGAATCATTATAGCTGTAGCTGCCAGAAAGGCCCGGAAATTTTACGGAATCAACTTGAAGTTTCCAGAGGTCGAGATTAAGCCGACTGACATTGGCTAGGCGTGGCGTAACTTGAATTCGGGCTTCGGCTTTAAATTCTTGTTGGGCAATACCATAGAGATCCAGAAAGAGGTCATAATCCAAAATGTCAAAGGTGTCGCTCTTCGCATTGTTATTGATATTGGGAGTAGAAAGAGCCTGAACGTTTTGCTTGCTGTCCATACAATTGTATTGGGCCTGCAATAAAAATGGACCCAAGAGAAAAACGATATACCGAAGCTTTCGCATAATGTAAAATTTGAAGCCCGAAGATAAGAAGCTAATCGAGCACCCTAGCGACTCCGTTCAATATTTATAATTTAGGACGCGCTAAGCCTGAAGCCCATTATGAGCAAACGCAATATTCTTTCTTTTATCCCTGCTTTACTCATTATACTCTTGCCCCTGAGCTTGGTTTTAATGCAGGATGATTTAGCCCTGGACCCAGCCTTGCATCCTCGCATGTTTTTACTAGGTATCTTCCTCTTATGTATTATCGGCCTTAGCTATCCCAAGGCAAATTGGCTAAATGCCTTAAAATCCATTCCAGCACTTTTCTTCCTGGGCTTTCTACTGATTGAAACCCTTTCCTGGTTGGGTCATGGTGCCGGAGCAGAAGCCGCGGTTCCCTTGATTAAAGATGCAGGCTTTTTCCTTCTATTTATTGCGGTTTCAAGTCTGGATTGGGATGCCCCTAAAAGAAGTTATTTGGCCTGGTCGACTCTTATTTCATTGCTCTTAGTAATTGGAATTACAGTTGATAAAAACATTCTTCCCAATTGGACCACTGCGCTAAAAGAATTCCCTTTCACCGAACTGCGGGGACCTATGGCGCATCATAATTTATTGGCTTCGTCCTTAGTACTCCTACTTCCTTTTAGTTTACTGTCCAAAAACCGAGAAGGGAAAAACCCTTGGCCAGCGCGAATTCTGGGGATACTGGTGGCGGCTTGTACCTTGGCATTAATCTATTTCACACGTTCCCGATCGGCTTTATTGGGGGCTATGGCTGGAGTGGCCGTAATTAGCTTGACTTATATATTTCGTAAGTGGATTCCAAAATTCAGTTATGCCAAGCTTAGTCTTGGGATCCTGCTGCTCTTACTGATAGTCCCGATATTCCTGGTGCAGTACAAAGTGATTTTGGCTAAAACAGGAGAGGGTAAGGCGCTGCAAAGTCGGATGATTGAAACCAGCGGCACCGAGAAGAGTTTTACTACCGGGGAGCGCCTGCAAATGTGGGATTATAGCTTAGCCATGATTCAAGATCAGGGCCTATTTGGGGTGGGGCCCGGGAACTGGAGAATAGATTTTCCTATGTATGGTTCGGAGGTATATCGTGCTCGGCAAGGCATCGTGCAATTCCAAAGACCTCATAATGACTATCTCTGGATATGGGCCGAGACCGGACCCTTTGGGCTTCTTTTATATCTCGCTTTTGTACTGGCCTTAATTCAACAAGCCTTTCGGCAGATGCGTACTGGCGATTCCAATTGGAGTCCCCATCTCTTATTGGCTGTGCTCATCGGCTTTTTAGTGGTATCCCTTTTTAGCTTCCCTCGTGAGCGCATTTTTCATCAATCCTTATTTATGATGGCCGCCGGTCTTTTGAATTCTGCAGGAATGAGTTCTGAAGCTCGAAGTCAAAGCAAACTTTGGCAAGTCTTGCTCTTTTCAATCTTAATGCTAATGGCAGCTCTCTTCACCTACACCGGTTACGAGCGCTGGAAAGGGGAGAAGGTAAGCCGGAAGATGATTGTGGCCCATGGTCAAGCTAATTGGCCCGCATTGATTCAGTTAAAGGAAGAAACCGATCCCCTACTTTTTTACCAGATTAGTCCGGTTGGGATGCCGATGGAGTTTTATAGTGGACTGGCTTATCTCAATCAACAGAAATATGCCCAAGCCCTGGAAGAGTATACAATTGCACGGCAGCTACATCCTAATAATTTACAGGTGACCAATAACCTAGCTAATACCTTCACCCTGCTGGGAGAAGCGGATAGCGCCTTGGTTTATTATCGCAAAGCGATCGAGATTTCCCCCTATTACAAAGAGGGTATTTTAAATTTGGCCTCGAGTTATTTTAATAATTCTCAATCGGCGAATGCCTATACTATCCTTAGGGAAAAGGCGGCGGAGTTTGATGAGGATCGAGGGATATATGAAACTTATGTACTTACCATTATTAAGAATTGGGCGGCGGAAGAAGGAAAGGATCTAAGTACCTTGGATGATAAGGAGTTGATTCGACTGCATTATATCCTAGCTTATGATCTTAGACAAGAGCTTGCTTTGGAATATTTCGCCAGCCAAGCAGTAAGTCATTAGATGCACAGGATTAGGCATCCAATCTGTTAAAGAAAGCTGGAAGTCCTTCTATTTCAAAGAAATCCTTTAAATTTCGGGTCTAACTCTGAAATTTCCCTGTATGCCTAAAACACTACTTCTCTTTGTTGTTTGTTTATTTGGTGGCTCCCTCATGGCGCAGTCTTCCAGTATTCAGCCGAATACCGGTAGCCAAGGACAAACTTTGCCCATCATAATATCGGGTCAAAATACCCAGTATCAATCCGGATCTGCAACGGTGCAATTACAGTACAGTCAAGGTTCCTTTACTATTAGTCAAGGCAGCATTACTGGTTTTTCCAATATTCAGGTAAGCAGCCCAACGCAAATTACCGGAACCCTGGTGGTTCCTCCTAATGCGCCTTCGGGTAGCTATAATTTATTTGTGATGGCCGGCAGTAGCACTGTGACTTTCGATCCATCGGCTTTCACCGTACAGCCCCCCGCTAGCAATTTCATTCAAGTGCAACCCAATGGTGTAAAGCCAGGGAATACCTTAAATGGGATGACGGTTTCTGTGCCTGCAGGTTCCTTTAAAAATGCCATGACTGGAATTCAAAAAGTATGGCTCAGTAAAGGCAATTTGGTGCTTGAGAACTTTAGCAATATCGCGGTACAAAATGCGAGTACTTTCACCGCTGATTTTAGTGCTCCATCTAATGTGCCTCAGGGTATGTATGATATGAATGTCTTTGAAAACAGCGGAGCCATGCACGTGACTGTTGCTGCTTTTGAGATTTCGGATAATGTGAGTTTGCTAGAGCGTCCGCTTTTCAACTTCAGTTATTTCCCTAATCCGGCTCAAGACTACTTAAAGGTATCCTATGCTGAAGCAGGTGCACAAACCAGCTTTGAGATCTTAGACCTTAATGGTCGCCTAATTCATTCTTACACTGTGGAAGGTGCGGAAGGTGAAATGACCTTCTCCATCAGTGACCTGGCCAAAGGCATGTATTTATTGCGTGTGCAAGAAGCCGGTACTGTTCTCACTGTTAAGAAATGGCAGAAGAACTAGCTGAGCTTTAGTAGTAGAAAATTAAGGACCGTCTCGAATTTCTATTTGGGACGGTTTTTTTTTGGAAGAAACTTGAGGTTTCTTCAGTATTTAGTAGATAGAAATTAGATCGGTCGCAAGCTCCCTGTTGGATTGTTTTACGACTTCGGTAATTGATTTATCCTTTCAAGCAAAGCTGCCAATAGGGCCTTGGTGAAATTCCTGCTTACGACTAAGTCGATGTTTAGAGATTTCTCTGCCTTACAATTTCATAGAGAACTGCACCGGCAGCTACCGATACATTGAGTGAACCTACCTTTCCTAGCATGGGTAATTTCACCACTTCATCCGATGCTTTTAAACGTTCGGGAGCTACACCCTTATCTTCGGATCCCATAATTAAGGCCAGGGGACCGGTGAGATCGGTATCGTAGGATAGTTGATTGGTTTTCTCGCTGCAGGATACTACCCGAATGCCACTCATTTGCAGCCAGGTAACCGTTTCATTGAGGTTGCTTTCCTTGCAAACCGGTAGGTGATTGAGGGCACCCGCCGAGGCTTTCATCGCATCCATATTAAAGGCAGCAGAATTGCGCATGGTGGTTACCAAAGCATGGGCGCCCACGGCATCTGCAGTACGAGCAATAGCCCCTAAATTCCGTACATCACTCACACGATCCAGAATAACAATCAGCGGATCTTCACCTTTTTCCCAGGTAGCTTGAACTACTTCTTTTAGGTCTACACTTTGTACCACACTAATTGTGGCGATTACCCCCTGATGATTTTTGCGGGTAAACTTATCGAGACGGGTTTTAGGAACCACCGTATAAGGTAGTTTATGTTCCTTAATCACGCCCCACAATTCCTTGAAGAGCGCCCCTTGTAAGTTTTTCTGAATGTATATTTTATCGAGTTCCTTTCCTGCTTCAATGGCTTCGAGCAGGGGCCTAATACCACATAGGAGATCGGCTTCGGTATTGGAGTTGGTCATAGTCATCTTGTTCGCGACGAATATCTTTCGAGTTGTAGATATGGCCTCGGCGCCAGGCCTCAATTGCTTGCCCCCAGCCATAACGGTATTGATTGGATCTTTCCATCGAATAGTCGTTATCGCTAAAAGGATTATCTAAATGCAAGAAATTGAAATAATAGGAGAGGGAAGAGTTTTCATTGCCATACACCCAAGCCTCACCGGTAGAGGAGCGATACACCGCATTGGGCGGACCATAGATAATGTAAACAATGCCACGGTCTGTTTTCCATCCCTCTAAATAGGAGCTAAAATGCCGATTGGCTTCTTCCACTCTTTGGTAATAAGCCGCTACCAAAGATTTGGCTCTCTCTGAGCTACCACCTTTGCGAATCCAAAAATCATCGATCCACTTTTTTAAAGCTTCAGGCTGATTCATTAAAGCTTGCATCTCAGAATATTCCTTCTGCGTAGTAAGGTAGCGCAAGGGTTCTGCCATTTGCTGATGATTTCCCACCAGCGGAAAACCGGTATAGAAATATTGCACGGTAAAGCCTTGCCACTGACTGGTATCCAAGCGGAAATGGTAAAAGCCCGGCTCTTTGAAACTCAATAAATGATTAGCCGGAACCAGAAAAGTAGTGTCGGGTTTAATATCGAAGGACTCCTCCTGATTGCTGGAATAGGGAGGCAGGGCTAAGGGGAATTCTCGACGATAATGACTCACATAAATCTCCTTATTTTCTAATAAGCAATGACGGATTTTAAAAGGTAAACCTGCCGGGATGTGGTTCTTAAAGAGTAAACGATCATTGCTGTCTAAGAGCTCGAAATAGCTTGGAGAATTGTAATTAGTATTGTTAATCCAAAGGAAATTAGCCTGACTGCTGCCGCGGTTGAGGTCATAGACCTTAAGGTAGAGCATGGCCTTTTCCAGATCATCTGGCATGTGCAAATTAAACTGACCTTCTAAAATTTCATTCTTCACCTTGGGAACTCGGTGATTGATATGCACCCAACCACTGTCTAATAGAGTAGAACTTTCGATGGAAGGGAGGAGGCGGTACTCAATTTTTATTCGGGCCTCATAATCCGATTCGTCGGTGGGACGAGAAAAGAGGAAGTTGTCGGTTTGCACCTGATAGTGAACTTCAAAGAGTGTATCACTAATAGGATGAATGTTGAACTTAGGGCGTAAGCCTACTTCTTGTTTATTATAGAGGTAAGAAAGATTATTGGTTTGCAAGCCTTCTGGGCCCCGGCATTGCCAGAGTCCCATAAATAATAAAGCAAACACAAATCTTTTATACATGGTAGCAAAGTTAAGTATTAAGCCTTAGGCTTAGAAACGGTTTACATAGGCCAGGTGAATTTTTCCTGCTCTGAAATCATAGCTATCCGAATTACTCTGACCTACTGCCAGGAATAACGAGAAAATTCCTCCTTTCGTTTGAAAGTTCAGACCTAAGCCAATGCCGCTGTGTCGATCCCATAAACCTCGTTTCTGTGCCTGTCTTTCGGCAAAACCCAAATCGGCGAAAGCACTAAGGTAATCGTAAGAGCCTAACATATAGCGCAGCTCGGAACGAAGAATGCCATAGGCCGGGCTAAAAAAGGTCCATTCATTAAAACCTCTTAAACTTCGCAATCCTCCCAATCGAAAGACTTCATTGTCCTGTAAATTTTGTCCGCTTAGTCCGGCACTTTGAATTTCCTGATGCCACACCCAACGCTTAAAAGGCGCGAAATATTGAAAATTGGATTGCCAGGCGAATTGCCGACTTTCCTGACCTTCACTTTGCCTTTGGCCGCTGCCCAGGCTTAATTCCAAAGCATAGCCCTTGCGCGCTACAATAGCATCGTTTCGTCGGTCAATATCAAAGCCCAGGTTAAAACGAAGGGTTTGCACCGATTTGATTAGACGACTGTCATCCGATATTCCCAAAGGTTCGGAACTAAAATAGGTAAGGCCTAAGCTAAAATGGGCTGCTTGAGCTAGTCGATAGGGGAGATTCAGGTTCAATTCCTGGCGTACAAAACTGCTGTCTTGCCTAAAGATTTCAATTTGAGCCGCTAATCCTAGGGGGCTATTAAAGAGATAAGGGTATCGAAAACCCAATTCAAATTCCTGAGCCTGGGCTCCCGGACTTTGCCAGCGTAGTTCAATTACTTCTCCACGATTAAAGAGATTGAGCAGTTTTAATTGAAAATCACCGGTTAATTGCGTGTTTCCTTCATCATCTGTATTGAGGCCTAAAACCCCATTAATGAGATTGGAACTGCGTTTTTTTAAGTATAAATAAAGTCGTGCTTTATTAGGGAAAAAGGCGACCGCCGGGGCTCTCTCCATTTGAAGGTAGGCCGTTCGACCAATATAATCCTGCAGGTTTTGCAGGTAGAGGTCACTGTAAGGGCTGGCTTCCTGCCAGTTTATTTCTTGATAAAGTAAGGGTAGATGGATATCATCATAGCCTAAAACAACAATGGAATCGAACTGAATAATGGGCCCAGGATCTAGTTGCAGACGCGCGTTTAAATGATCGTCGATGACCTGATAATCCATCAGCCGAAAGGCGGCGAAAGGATAACCCATATTAGACTGTAGCCTTAATCTTTGGCTCAGAATAATCCGAAAATTAGAATCGTTTAAAGCCAGGGCATCGGGATGTTTATAGTCCAAATTATCTTTTCCATTTAGGATTTTTAATTCACCAATTTCCAGCTTGTTGCCACTGTAGAGACTATCGCCCTTCCAGTAGTGCAACCAAAATCCCGCTTCTTGAATTTTCCAAAGTAATTGTGCGGAGCTGAGACTGTCTTGCAGGATTTGTTCTAACTCACGCGTCCAACTGGCTTTGGGGCTAATAATAGTATAGTCTTGGGCTTTTAAACCCAGGCTTAGCATCAAGACCAGAAATATGCTTAGATGTCGACCTGCCATTGAATAGCCTTAAAACCTTGTTTTTCGAGATAATGATTGGCTTGCGAAAAGGGTTTGCTGCCAAAAAAGCCTCGGTGGGCCGATAAGGGTGAGGGATGAACGCCCTCTAGAATGAAATGTTTTTCGGCGGGAATGAATTTTTTCTTGCCTTGTGCATATTTACCCCAGAGGATAAAAACAATCGAATTTTGACTAGTGGCCAGGTATTCAATTAGTGCATTGGTAAAGGTCTCCCAGCCCCATTTAAGGTGCGCACCGGCCTTGCCGTCTTCCACGCTTAAACTGGCGTTCAGCAATAATACCCCTTGCTTTGCCCAGGGACTCAGATTACCACTAAAGGGAGCGGGAATATTTAGATCTGCTTGCAATTCTTTAAAGATATTTCTCAAGGAAGGAGGGAAGGCCATGCCAGTGGGAACCGAGAAAGCTAAACCATGCGCTTGCCCCGGGCCATGATAAGGGTCTTGACCTAAAATAACCACCTTGCAATCTTCCATCGGGAAAAATTCGAGAGCTTTAAACCATAAATGGGCCGGAGGATAAACTGGTATAGTAGAATTAATGCTATTAATTTTTCGCAAGAGATCCTGGAAATAATCCTTTTCAAATTCAGCCTCCAAAAAAGGTCGCCAGGAAGGATGTACCTGTTGGAGAAGGTCCTGATAGAATACCACAATCGGCATTTTTGAGTTAACAATAGAGGAACTGTGGTTAGCTATATTTGGCTAACTTTGTTGCAATCTATCTTAATTACTCTTTAATCAAAAGAATTATGAAAAAAGTATTGGTAGCAGTGATCTTAGTAGCGGGGGCTTTAGCGGTAACTTCCTGTGGTGGAGCTGAAAAGTGTCCTGCTTATACTGCAGTACCAGAGGCTGGGGAGGTGAATGTCTAAGGATGAATATCCGGACTTTAACAGACCCCACTCAGTTTGAAGAGATAGATCAGGTTTCTGAGCAGGAATTTGCCATCATCTTTAAGCATTCTACTCGCTGTGTAATCAGTGCAATGGCATGGGATCGTTTGCAACGCGACTGGGATGAACATCTTTCTGATTTACCGGTTTATTTTTTAGATTTGATTAAGTATCGGACAACTTCCGATGCAGTGTCTCGTCACTATGGCGTGGATCACGAATCGCCTCAGTTGATTTTAGTTAGGGAAGGCCGAGTTCAATACCAAACCTCCCATAATGGAATTAACGTTAAGGATATAAAAGAACTCGTAAATGGCTAAGATCAGAATCCTGACATTCATGCTCCTATTCGCTTTGTCGGCACAGGCACAGCTGGATACGGATGCAGATTTCAAGCGTCAGGTTTACGATCGCGCCTATACCGGAGGAATTAATTTTCACAGCAGAGGATACGGCCTAAATGGTCGCTACCTCAAGTTTTTGGATGGCTATAATGCTGCCGGTCTCGAAATTGACCTGGTGAAGCTTAGACATCCAAAAGAGACTATTTCATCGGAAGACATTTTTAATAATTACCGCGGTTTTGTGAAAGGCCGTATTAATTCATTTTACAGTGTTAGAGTAGGCTATATTCATGAGCATACTCTCTTTGATAAAACTGATCAGGGATCGGTGTCCATTTCTTCAATTTTCAGTGGTGGCCTGTCTTTGGGCCTCCTAAAGCCAATCTATTTAAGTGTGGATGAGTTTGGTCCGGATGGTGAATACTATACCAGTATTATTCGCTACACCGGAGAGACTAATCCGGCTAATATTAATGGTGAGGCAAATTTTTTAACCGGAATTGAGGAAACCAAATTAAAACCTGGCGTCTATCTTAAAGGTGGGATAAGTTTTGACTACCAATTACTGGATGATAAAATCACCAGTGTAGAGGCCGGAGTTATCTATGATTACTTCTTTACGGAGGTGCCCATCTTCTTTGAGGAAGATCGGGATATCAATTGGAGCGGTTTTTTCCAGTTGTACATTACAGTAAACTTTGGTTATAAACTGAACTAAGAAAATGAGTGAAGTTTTAGAAGCTAAATCTCCTGTTCGGGAGAAAGGTGCTATTAGCACGGGTAAGCCTAAATGGTTGCGCGTGAAATTGCCCACCGGACAGAATTATAAAAAGGTACGCGGTCTGGTACAGAACTATGATTTGCATACCATTTGCGAAAGCGGAAACTGCCCGAATATGGGCGAATGTTGGGGAGAAGGTACGGCCACCTTTATGATTTTAGGTAATGTTTGTACTCGGAGCTGTGGTTTTTGTGCTGTAGCTACCGGTCGTCCGGATACCGTAGATTGGGATGAGCCCGAAAGAGTGGCGCGTTCAGTAAAATTGATGAAGGTTAAGCATTGTGTGCTTACTTCAGTAGATCGTGATGATTTGCGAGATGGCGGTTCCATCATCTGGAAGGAGACCGTTCAAGCGGTTCGCCGGATGAGCCCTGGTACAACGATGGAAACTTTGATTCCCGACTTTAAAGGGGAATGGCATAATATCGATCGCATTGTGGAAGCAGCACCCGAAATTGTGTCTCATAATATGGAAACCGTACGTCGCTTAACCCGTCAGGTACGTATTCAGGCTCAGTACGATCGCAGCTTGGCAGTACTCCGATATTTGAAAGATCAAGGCTTGCCACGCACTAAATCAGGTATTATGCTAGGTTTGGGCGAAAAAGAAGAAGAAGTTATACAGTCCTTAAAAGACTTAAGAGAGGCCAAGGTAGATATCGTTACGCTTGGTCAATATTTGCAACCTACTCCAAAGCATCTCCCTGTACAAGAGTTTGTTAGACCGGAGCAGTTTGAGAAGTACAAAGAAATTGGCCTGGATATGGGCTTCCGTTATGTTGAAAGTGGACCCTTGGTTCGATCTTCTTATCATGCGGAAAGACATATGTTTTAAGCCAAGGTTAAGTATTTAGAAATTATATTTGTCGCACAGCATAAATCAAACGGAAAACGAATGAAAAGAGGATTACTTTTCTCCATCGGTGGCTTAATGCTAGCTGGAGCTTATATCTGGATGAGCCCCGCCGAAAAGAATTATTACGAGCCTCGCGAACAGAGCCTGAATGAAGCCAGTGCTCAAGGTTACGCGGAGTATATGAGCAGGATCAGAAGAAACCCTGTTACCGGTAAAGTTGAAGAAGCAGATGTAATTGCCGCACGCGAACAATTGCAGCGTATGGCCAAGAACTCTTCTTCCAGCCTTAGCCTGCAGTGGACTGAGATGGGACCCAATGATATGGGTGGTCGTACTCGTTCGCTCCTTTTTGATAAAGACAATCCCAGTAAAATGTGGGCCGGTTCTGTAACCGGAGGTATTTTCCATAGCCCTAATGGCGGTCGTAGCTGGATTCCAGTAGATGATCAAATGGAAAACCTGGTAGTTACCGATTTAGCTCAAGGAGCTGATGGTGCTATTTATGCCAGTACTGGAGAGAATTCTTACTTGTTCGTAAATACCTTGGATGGTGCCGGTATTTTTAAATCTACCGACGGTGGCTTAACCTTTAGTCAATTGGCCAGCACCGATCCTTCGCAAAACCCAAATGAGGGTTGGACCGAAGTAGGTAAAATCGCATGCGACCCTACTAATGCCAATCGCATTTATGCCGCCAGCTCCGACGGTTTAAAAATCTCCAATGATGGAGGTACCAGCTGGACTACTGAAATCAGTTCAGGAACCGGGCAAGACATTGTTGTAACAAAGTCTGGTGCTGTTTGGGCTAAAGTGGGACAAAGAATCTGGAAGTCTACCGATGGTAGCGCCGGAAGTTTCAACGAAATTACCCAGGCAGGTGGTAATACTGCTACCAGCATTGGTCGTACTACCGACCGTATGAAGATTGCAGTTAGCCCTTCCGATGAAAACTATGTATATGTATTGGTAACTACCGGTCGTGTTTTCGATCGTGTGTATCAATCTACTGATGGCGGTACTACCTGGTCTGTTATTGGATCCCGTTCAGCTTTATTGAGTATGGTTGATCAATCACCTTTTGCTGTGATGATTGGTGTGGATCCTAAAGATAAGGAGCGCATTATCGTTGGTGGTTTAACCATGTGGGAATGGTCTAAGGATAATGGTTGGTTCCAAATTGCCAGTCAAAACTCAGGCTCTACAAATTTTTATGTTCACGTAGACTTACACGAGATCCAATGGCATCCTACCGATAGCAATACTATTTATGTTGGTAATGATGGTGGTATTTTCAAATCTACTAACGACGGCTTTAGCTGGACTGAAGAGAACAAAGGTTATGCAACCATTCAGTTCTATAAAATGGCAGTTGGCTTCGATGGCGTAATCACCGGTGGAACTCAGGATAACGGTACTATTAAAATTGATCCAAACTCTACCTTACCTAAAGGTGGCGAGCGTACCATCGGTATTACTCAACCTGATGGATCCGTATTTGATGGTGATGGTGGTTATACCGCTATTTCTCACTTGGATCAGGAAGTGCGTTTTAAAGCCCGTCAGTACGGTCAAATTGGTCGTTCTATTAACTCAGGTGATGAGTACTCTTATTTCTACAATAGTAAAATGGCCGGACGTTACAATGCCTTCAGCTTTGCTTTTGCAGATTTCGTAACTCCTTACTTATTATGGGAGAAATTAGAAGATCGCAACAGTATTGATTCTATCGCATTTGTTGCTGATACCATAAAAATGAGCTACGGTTTCGGAAACGGAAACCCACGCTACTCCAGCCAGTTTACCAAGCCTCAAAGCTCAACTAAGTTTGTTCCTGAGTCTTTTGTGGTGAAGGCCGGGTCTCAAGTAGTTACTTCCGATGCCAGTGGTACTCTAAGTGGAGACGGTACTGGTACTTTCGATGCCGTAACAGGACAATATACAGTTGAATTTAATATTGGTACTTCTTTAGAAATTCGTGCCAGTGTGGCTACTATGTATGATCCAGGTGCGATCATCATCATTCCTAGTGAGACGGGGGATATTCCTATCACTGAAACTATTCCAAACGGTTTGAACCCCAGCGATACCTTTATGGTACAAGATCCGGTTCAATCTATGTTTGCAGTGGGATTAACTGCTTATACCAATGCTAGTGAGCCTGGTAACTTAGGCGGTGGTGTTTGGTTAACTCGCGATGTATTGAGCAACCGTACTCAAATCCCAGAATGGTGGCACATCGGAGCCTTAGCGAATGGTGAAACTCCTTCTTGTATGGCATTCAGCCATGATGGCGACGCTTTATTTGTAGGTACTAACTTCGGTCGAGTAGTTCGTTATTCGAACCTAACCAATGCACGCACTGAGGAAACTGCAGATATTGACATCAACTATTTGGTAAACCCTCCAGCACCTAGTAATGCTGTAGTAAACGATCGGGTGATTTTCAGTCAGCCTAATCGTTCAATCACCAGTATTGTAATTGATACTGAAGACCCAGATCGTTTAATTATTACTTGCGGTAACTACGGAACTAACTTGAATCACGTATTCTATACCGAGAATGCTCGCTCAGCTTCTTTGAGTACCTCAGGATTCGTAGCTAAGGATGGTAACTTACCTCCTATGCCTGTTATGGATGCCGTGATCAACTATAATGATGCAAGTGGTGGTCAAGTAATCTTAGGAACTGACCTGGGAGTATTCACTACCGATGATATCACCGCAAGCAACGTGAACTGGACCGCTGAGAATAATGGTTTAGCCAATGTTCAGGTATTCGATCTTTTACAAACTCGTACTATTCGTTACGACCTTGTGAGCAATACTGATTTCGAAGGAGCGATCTACGCTGCTACGCATGGTCGTGGTATTTTCCGTACCGGTTCTACTTCTGATTATGTAAGTATCGAAGAGCCTAAGCAAGTAGAGGTAGAAGCGATTGAGAAATTGGAGTTATTCCCTAACCCTGCTCAAAACAATGTAAATGTTGTTCTGAATCTTGAGAATCGCAGCGATGTGAAAATCAATGTTCGCGATATGAGCGGTAAATTGGTGAAAGCTGTTTCTTATAATAATCTGCCTGGCGGAACTGAAAAAGTAAGCTTCTCAGTTCAAAGCCTTAAAAACGGTAATTATGTAATTAGCGTAATCAAAGGCCAAGAGGTTAAAACTGGAAAACTGGTGATTGTTCACTAAGCTTTCTGATTAGATATTTCAAAGCCGCCTTGGTTCTACTGAGGCGGCTTTTTTGTTTTGCCAATGGCGCTAATGTTGAAATCTATTTTCGCATTCCGACCGTATTTTTCTGGCTACCTTCGCGGTCTCACCACTCAACAATTTTCCCTATGGTTCGAATAGCTATTAATGGATTCGGACGCATCGGACGCAGTTTAATGCGGGTTCTGGTGCATGAACCTCAGATTGAGGTTGTGGCAATAAATGATTTGGCTTCGGCTGAGAATTTGGCCCATCTCCTTAAATACGATACTACTCACCGACTTTTCCCGGAGGATATTCAACTGAATGGAGAAGTGCTAACCGTTGGTAAGCATAAAATTCTACTTTCCCATGAATCTCAGGTCTCCAATTTGAACTGGAAAGATTTGGATCTGGACTTGATCATTGAATCTACCGGCAAGTATAAAACCAGTACCCATCTGGAAGATCATTTAAAGCTGGCAGCTAAAGTAATTTTAAGTGCCCCTCCCCAAGATGATATGAAGATGATTGTAATGGGGATTAACGAAGAAAGCATCCAGGCTGAGGATCGCTTACTTTCGAATGCTTCTTGCACCACCAATAGTGCGGCACCTTTAATTCAAGTGGTTGAAGAGCTATGTGGTATTCAACATGCTTTTATCACCACCGTACACAGCTATACTACCGATCAACAATTACAAGACGGTCCGCATAAAGATTTTAGGAGAGGTAGAGCCGCTGCTGAGTCCATTGTGCCTACCACTACCGGAGCAGCGAAGGCCATAACCCGCATTTTCCCGCATTTACAAGGCCTTATCGGTGGTGCGGGTATTCGTGTGCCAGTTCCGGATGGAAGTTTAACTGATATCACCTTTACCGTAAAAAAAACCGCCTCGGTGGAGGCGGTTCACAATGCATTTAAAGCGGCCTCCGAAGGGAGACTTAAAAACTATTTGGGCTATACCAACGAACCGATAGTTTCTCGGGACGTAATTGGCAGTACCTATTCCTCTTGGTATGATGAGGAGCTTACCACCGCCTTAGGCCCAATGTTAAAAGTCGTAGGCTGGTACGATAACGAAATGGGTTATTCGCACCGCCTGCGTGATTTAATACTCTACTTAAAGGATCGCTTCTAATAAAGCTGGTAATTCAGCTGGGTTTACCTCCTTCTTAATGATGTTCCCTTCGCGGTCTACTAAAACAGTGTAAGGGATGCTTTGGATAGCGTAAGTCTGACCGGCAGAGCTGTTCCAGCCTTGAAGGTCACTCACGTGGTTATCCCATACTAAACCGTCTTGTTGAATTGCGGCTTGCCAGTCTTGAGCAGGACTTTGTTGATTGGGTAATCCGTCGAAAGACACACTTAAAATAGTGAAGCCACGATCTTTAAACTGCTCGTATACCCGAACCAATTGAGGATTAGTCATGCGGCAAGGACGACACCAGGCAGCCCAAAAATCAACTAACACCACTTTTCCACGTAAATCGGAAAGGCTTAAGATGGTACCATCGGCTTTGGGTAAAGAAATCTCAGGAGCAGGTCCTCCAACGGCGATCGCATCCTGTCGAGCTTTCATAGCTTGCGTAGCAGCCATTTGTTCGCGCATTTGTTCCAATTGAGCATGGAAGGTTGTAGCATGTGCATTGTTAGGATAGGCGGCTTGCAGAGCGGAATCCACGCGGTTAAAGTACTCGCTGTGATCTTGAGCCCGTACAAAAGAATTATTGTAAATATTCAATTGGAAAATGAAGAGGTTGGCGATATTGGCTGGATCTTCATCAATTAAGCCCAAGTATTTAGCACTTCCGGCATCAATAATGTCTTCGAAGTCTTTTTGAGTACGACGAACAATTTCCTGGCTATTGGCACTATCCTGATACTGTTGACGCATCATGGATAAACTATCTACCTGATCGATATAAGCCTGGAAGGATGTATTAATCACCTGTAAACGCTCACTTTCCTTATTACCTTTTAAGTTGTATCCGCGGTTTACCTCTTGAACCATTGGTTCCAATTCAACCAGAATTTGTTCCGTTCCTTTGCTAAAGAAGGGAATGCGCATGCCATCATCGGTACTAATCAAATAGAAGTTGGCGCTGTCTACCGCAAAGGTGAGTTCGAAATTCCCATCCTCAGAATTTAAGGTGTCAACAGCAATAGGATCGCTGGTTGCGGGGAGCTCTTCAATAATAATTTGCTTAACCCCGGGGGCGCTAATGCGTAAATCGGTTTTGCCTTCTTCCGTTTGAGAACAGGCACTTAATAAGGTGATGAACAGACTTAGACTAACTAGTTTTTTCATGTTTATTTTTCTAAAGATTCTTGTACCAATTTGCTGGCTAATTTTGGATCGGCTTTGCCACGAGAGAGCTTCATTACTTCTCCCATGAATAAGCCGGTAAGGCCTTTTTTTCCGGCTTTGTATTCGGCAACCTTGTCTGGGTATTTGGCTAAAGCCGCATCCACCCAGCCTTGAAGCTCATCGGTATTGGATTCCTGAATTAAGTTTTTCTCTTCCGCTAATTGCCCCGCTGTTTTTTCGGGCTCTGCTAATAAGGCTTTGAATAATTCACCGGTAGCAGCGGTATTACTCACTTTGCCCTCATCTACCAAGGCAATTAATTGAGCAATTTGCTCTGCTTTAAGCGGGAAGTCACTGATGTGAGCCGCTTTTTCATTCAACCAGGATTTAATGCTGCCCATAATCCAGTTGGCGGCCGACTTATAATTGTCGGTATGCTCAATGATTTGCTCGTAAAACAGAGCAATTTCTTTGCTATCCGTAAGTAAGGATGCATCATATTCGCTTAAGCCATGTTCACGATACTTGGCAAAAAGCTCTTTGGGAAGGGGAGGCATTTGCTCCTTCATTCCGCTTACATATTCTTCACTAACAATTACCGGTTGTAAGTCGGGTTCATTAAAATAGCGGTAATCATGCGCATCTTCCTTATCCCGCAGTAATTGGGTTTTAGCACGTGCTGCATCATAGGTGAAGGTTTGCTGGGTAACCTTACCTCCGGATTCGATTAAGGCAATATGGCGATGTACCTCATAGTCGATGGCTTTCTGCACATTCCGGAAAGAGTTCATGTTTTTCACCTCTACGCGAGTACCGAATTTTTCAGCGCCCACTTTACGCACGGAGATATTTACGTCGCAACGCAAACTACCTTCTTCCATATTACCATCACTAATGTCGAGGTATCGTACTAAACGCTGCATTTCAGTGAGGTACTGGTAGGCTTCTTCACCAGAGCGGAAATCGGGTTCGGTAACAATTTCAAGCAATGGAACCCCGGCCCGGTTTAGGTCAATCAAAGTATTGAAAGGGTCAATATCATGCGAGCTCTTACCCGAATCCTCTTCCATGTGGATACGCGTAAGGTTAATGCGCTTGGGATTGCCATTATCATCTTTAACCTCAATAAAGCCACCATTACAAATTGGAGTTTTATCCTGAGTAATCTGATAGCCTTTGGGGAGGTCAGCGTAGAAATAGTTTTTACGGGCAAATTCATTCACTTCACGAATTTGCGCACCCACTGCCAAACCTAATTTAACCGCGGCTTTCAAAGCCCCCTCATTAAACATGGGCAAAGTTCCCGGATGTCCGAGGGTAATCGGACTGGTTTGGGTATTGGGAGAAGCCCCGTATTCGGTAGGATCCGAAGAGTAGGCTTTACTCCGCGTATTAAGCTGAACGTGGATTTCGATACCGATAACCGGTTCGTATTGGGCCCTTAAATCGGCCGATACTTCATTTTTTGCCATGGGTGCAAAGATGCGAAATGAATTTGGCTCTGAAGAAAGGGAAGATCAGGAAAATAGGGACTCCAGGTCACTTAAAAGCAAGCTTTGGTCTGCAACACTGAAAATGGGTTCTACCGGAAGGCTGTATAAGGGATATTCAGGTTCAATGCCTGCCAATAATGGACCTAGTTTCACCCGATCTTTATCGGTGCATAAGAGGGCGGCCTTGGCTTTTTTGGCTTCCGCCAGATGCGTCTTCAGCTCGGTTTCCGTAAAAGCATGATGATCGCGGTAGGAATTGTTTTTCAGGATAGGATATTCCTTTTCCAAATAGTCGATCATTGCTTTAGTATCGGCAATTCCGGTAATCAAATGCAATGCTTTCCCTGGTTCCAATTCATTTCCAAATTGATCACGAATCTTGCCGTATTTCAATTCACTGAATAATACCTGGGCTTGTGTATAGCGCGCTGTGGCCTGCACATAACTTTGCTTTAAAGCGGCATTTAAGTTCGTCGGGCATTTGGTGAAGATGACAAAATCCGCTCTTTCTGCCCCCTTTCGAGATTCACGTAAATAGCCAGCCGGCACCACATAGTCATTAAAGAAAGGTTGATCAAAGCGGCTGAGCATTATATAGCGATGAGCTTTTACATAGCGATGTTGAAAGGCATCATCAAGCAGGATGAGTTTTGATCCGGCGGCTTCAGCGGCGCGTACTCCGGCTTTGCGCTTTTCCGATACCCAAACACGTACCGGAAACTTTTGGGCTATTTGCAGGGCTTCATCACCAAAGTCCTCGGCTCTTCCATTGGGCTGTACTTCCAACAGGCCTTTAGACTTGCGTCCATAGCCTCTGGAGACTACCGCTTTGGGTTCTGCGCTAAGCTGCTGGATTAAAAATTCAGTAAATGGAGTTTTACCAGTTCCCCCCATGCTTAAATTGCCAATGGCGATAGTGGGCACCTTGCTTTGGTAGCTTTCCAATCTACCCTCATCAAAGGCTCTGTTACGAGCTGTGGTAATTAGATCGTAAAGCATTCCAAAGGGGCGCAATAGTATTTTCAGGGCTGGATTCAAGCTTTATTCATTAAGATCATTTCCCAATCTTTGGGATGATACCATTCCATATTTTGCTCTCTGCGAAACCAGGTTATTTGTCGTTTGGCATAACGCCGACTGTTCTTTCGAATTTCATCCAGAGCAAATTCTAAATCGTAAGCTCCTTCAAAGTAGGGGAAGAGCTCTTTATAACCTACGGTTTGTAGGGCATTGAGTTCTTTAAAATCAATCAGGGGACGGGCTTCTTCCAACAATCCTTCAGAGACCATTAAGCCTACCCGGCGATTGATACGATCGTAAAGCTCACTTCTATCGAGTTCTAAACCAATTTTGCGCACCGTATAGGGTAATTGCTTCTTCGCCTGATTGCGAAAGGAACTGTAGGGCTTACCGCTACTGCGAATCACTTCCAAAGCTCGAATCAAACGCTGGGGATTTTGAATATCCATTTGTGCAAAGTAGTCAGGGTCGCTGCCACGCAGTTCTTGCTGCAGGCTCTCTATGCCTTTATCATCCAATTCTGTTTGGAGTTCTTCGCGGATTCCGGCTGCTACTTCGGGCATTTCATCAAAGCCTTCAATTAAGGCTTTTAGATAGAGCCCGCTTCCACCTACCAAAATAAGGGTATCGTATTGCTGGTGTAGTTCGGCAATGCGTATGGCGGCATCTTCCGCGAAAGCGGCCGCATTAAACTCATCCTTTACACTACGGTCCAGGATGAAATGATGCTTAACTCGCTGGCGTTCTTCCTCGTTGGGCGCTGCCGTACCAATGGGAATTTCACGGTAAAACTGTCGGGAGTCGAAGGAGAGAATCTCGGTTCCAAGGGCTTCAGCTAAATTTATTGCCACCGAAGTTTTTCCCACGGCTGTAGGTCCAGCAATACACCAGATCGATTTCTTAGAGTGCTGCGCCACAGTGCTGACAGTATTTGGCTTGCATAGGGAGGCCCTCTGCATTACAATTGGAACAGCTTTTACTACTGCTGGATTCTTCCTTGCTTTGGCTGCGAGTGATTTCTGAAGTAACAATCCCTGTGGGTACGGCAATCACACCATAGCCCATAATCATAATCACTGAGGCAATGAATTGCCCAAGGGGAGTAGCAGGACTAATATCGCCATAGCCCACCGTGGTGAGGGTTACGATGCACCAATAGATACTAACGGGAATACTCTTAAAGCCATTTTCAGGACCTTCAACCAGGTACATCACCGTGCCCATGATAAAGTTGATGCAGATCACCGCAATGAGGAAAACCGCAATTTTATGTCGTGATGCCCGCAAGGCGGTTCCCAATACATTGGCTTCACCAATAAAGCGCACCATTTTCAACACTCGGAATACCCGTAATAATCGCAAACTGCGAATTACAATGAAATACTGGGCACCTCCTAAAACCATAGCTAAATAGGAGGGTAGGGTAGAAACCAAATCGATAATGCCATAAAAGCTCCAGACATAGGTGATGGGGCGTTTAACGATGGCCAATCGAACCAAATACTCAATAGAAAAGAGAACGGTGAAAAACCATTCCAGCATCACAAATTGCTCCTGATACTGGGCCCGGAGTTTCGGGACGCTTTCCAGCATAATTACCAGCAAACTGCTTAAAATGGCGATTAAGAGGAGTACATCGAATCGTCGACCCGCGGGAGTGTCCGATTCGAAAATAATGTGATACCATTTCTTTCTCCAGTCTTTTTCTGCGGGTTCCAGCATTAAAGGTCTCTTTTGCGGATCAAGAAATAGGAACTAAACAAAAATACCAAACTGTAAGCCAGAGAAACCCACCACATATGCCAGTTTAAGCTGGGAGCTTCTCGTTGACCAAAGAAATCGAGAATACGACTTATGGGTTCCGGTACCAGACTCCGAGAGGGGCGAGTAGGTAGGTAATCAAAAAGGGCCTCACCAGGTTCGCTGAGCCAATAGCCTAAAAACTGTTCTACTACATAGTAGTACATAATGAGAATTACAATGGTAATCACACTCTTTTTAGTCAGGAAACCCAGGAATAAGGCCATACAAAGGATAAAAAAGGTCTCCATGAAATAGCCGATCAGGAAACTGCTTTCGGCCCAAAGGTTCGCTTCGGCCATATCGTTATTGGCATAAGCTAAAACCACAATGGTAATTCCTACAACTATTGTACTGAGTACAGAGAAGAGGACCAGGGTAAAAACCTTGGATAGGAAAAACTGACCTACCGAAAGGCCATCGATAATATTTTGACGATAGGTACGGTACTCAAATTCGGAGCTCACGAAGAAGAGCAGCAAGAAAGCCGGAATAAACTTGAAGAAACTGGCCCAGAAGGTGGCGTTTTGCCAGATCAAGGGCAAACGATAAAACCCTGCTTCTTCGAAAGTTCGAGGGAGTAGCATCATGGCCATGCCGGCATCGGCAGCATCCTCAGCTTTGGGCCCGCCACCAGGAAGTGGAATTTTGCCAAAGGTCCATAGTAAGACCGATAATAATACCAGGAAAAGACCCATGCCCCACCAGAAAAAACGGTGGGTGCGCAGCTTATACCATTCAATTGCAATGAGACGCATCATGAGTCGATCAGTTTTAAAAATCCTTCTTCTAAGCCCGCTTGCTTAATCTCCAGGTGATTGAGGAAAACCTGGCGCTCGGCTAGCCATTGATTGAGCTCTTCCGCTTTCAATTCGGGATCAATTTCCAAATCGAAGAAATGCCCATCTCTATGTATGTTTTGAATTTGTGGATGCTGGCTTAATAGCGCTTCTAATTGAGAATCGTCATTGGCTTTAATGCGCAATAAAGCGGCATCTCCTGATAATTCAGAAGCCAGGCCTTCGAAGCGTAATACTCCATTTTGCAATACCACTACATGTTCGCATACCTTTTCTACCTCGGCCAAAATGTGACTGGCCATGAGCACGGTAATTCCACGGGCAGCAATATCCATAATAAGCTGTCGAACTTCAGCAATACCTCTGGGATCTAATCCATTGGTAGGCTCATCTAAAACCAAAACTTCAGGATTGCCTAAAAGGGCCGAAGCAATAGCCAGGCGTTGTTTCATGCCCAGGGAATAGGTCTTGAACTTATCATCTGCTCGATCTAGGAGCTTAACCTGTTCCAGTACTTCCTCAATATTGGGCTCCTTGATTTGCTTCACCTTTGCGGCCAGAGTCAAATTTTGACGGGCCGTCATGTAAGGGTAGAAATTAGGCGTTTCCAATAGAGCACCAATATGTTTCTTGGCTTCTTGAGGAGATAAATTATTGAACCAAGAAAAGGAGCCGGAGAGCGGTTGAATCACTCCCAGTATCATTCCCAAGGTGGTAGTTTTTCCGCTGCCATTGGGACCAAGAATCCCAAAAACACTGCCCTTGGGGACCGCGAAACTAACTTCGTTCACCGCTTTAATGCGGCCATAATGTTTGCTGAGCTTTTCGAGCTTTAAGACGGTATCCAAATTTAGACGGGCTTAAAAATGAGCGGAAAATTTCGTAAATTTAAAAACATCATAAACATAAAAGAGGGGCTATGGGAAACAATACCAATCCGATTAAACGCATTGATAAAGAGTTGATCGACAATCTGCGCTTTCCAGCGCAGGAAGTATTATCCCGAGCAGAAGATTTAAACGAACGAAAGTTGGTATTGCATCGCGCAACCAGCTTAGGAAATTTACAAAAGCATAAAGTTTTAATCCGCTTTGAGGATGAGGATGGGCTTAAAGAGGTGTATACCACCATTTGGGCCATCACTGATAATAAAGTGCTACTAAAAGCCGGATGTTTAATTCCCGTACATCGTATACACTCGGTAGAGATCAGCTACTCTTGATAGTCGTCAAAATCGTTAAATTCATCGAGGTCCAGGTCCAGATCACCAAAAAGATCATTAGACCCTTGGGCCTCGGGTCTTTTTGGGGCTTCCTCTGGTCGCATTCCCTGAATTAATACCACCTTACTGCGTTCGGTTTCCGGGCCTTCAGCAGAGAGCACTTCCAGGAAGAAGGTCCACATCTCCAAAAAGTCATACACATAAAGCAATCGATCTCCCTCTTCGCCTAATACATGCTGTACCTGCAAGTCTTTCATGCTGGTTTGGCGCTCATCAAAAGGCATCAAGGGGATTTCATGTCCTTGCTCCCAGTCTTCATTGCTATGGTAGAAACTAGCCATTTCACCCGGGCTAAGTTGAAAGCTTTGCAGAATGGCTAAATGCAGTTGATCTAAATTGAGGTCTGCGGGTACGAGAAGGTCACGTAATACATCTTCTTCCTCCCAGTCGAGGACCACTCGTATTTTAATGCTCATGATCTAATTTTGGTTCCAGGCCCATAGAACGGGCTTTATCGTATAAAAAGCGTAAGGCTTGTTCGCGATCGTTTTCGATTTCTCCGTCTAAGATAGCATCCTTAACCGCGCTTTTCAAGTTTCCAATTTCCGGACCGGGCTTTAAATCAAAGATTTGCATGATTTCCATGCCATCCACCGGAGGTTGAAACTGACGCAAACGGTCCTTTTCTTCCACTTCGATTAACTTATCGCGTACCTCTTGATATTTAGCCAGATAGCGCTTTTTCTTCTTTTCATTGCGAGTGGTTAAATCCGACTCACAAAGAATCATCAATTCATCAATATCTTCTCCGGCATCAAATAAAAGCCGGCGGGCTGCAGAGTCGGTTGCCTGTTCCTCCGCCACTGCCTGGGGGCGAGAACTTAGCAATACCATTTTCTGCACGTATTTCATGGGCTCACCGAGGGGCAATTTTAAACGACGGAAGATCTTCCTCACCATTTTAGAACCTACAAACTCATGACTATGGAAGGTCCAGCCGGTGCCCTTCACAAATTTCTTGGTAGGTGGTTTGCCAATATCATGAAAGAGGGCCGCGTAGCGCAACCAAAGGTTTTCACTGCGAGCAGCCACATTATCCACGACAATGGCGGTATGGTAAAAATTGTCTTTATGACTTTGTCCTTCCAGTTCTTCAACTCCGGCAAGGTCTACAACTTCGGGGAGGAAATGCTGCAGTAATCCGGTGCGATAAAGGAGGATTAAGCCTTTGGAAGGCTTGGGAGAGGCCATAATTTTATGGAGTTCGTCTACGATGCGCTCCATGCTGATGATCTCCAATCGCTGATTTTGGCTGCGAATCGCTTGCAAACACTCATCGGTAATGGTGAAGTCTAATTGGGTGGCAAAGCGAATGGCGCGCATCATCCGCAAGGGATCATCGCTAAAGGTGATTTCGGGATCTAAGGGAGTACGGATGATACCCTCATTCAAATCTTGAATGCCCCCAAAGGGATCGAGGAGTTCACCGTAATTTTCTTTATTCAGGCTGAGCGCCAGGGCATTGATGGTGAAATCACGACGTTTTTGATCGTCCTCGCGTGTGCCATCCTCCACAATGGGCTTGCGGCTGTCGCGCTGATAGGATTCACGTCGCGCACCTACAAATTCCAATTCCAGGTCTTCCTTGCTCAGCTTAATTTGAGCGGTACCAAAGTTTTTGAAAACATTCACCTTTCGGCCCCCGAGCCGCTTAGCTACTTCCTTGGCCAGTTCAATCCCAGAACCTACGACAACTACATCAATATCTTTGGGTTCTTTCCGCTGCAAGAGTAAATCACGAACATAGCCGCCTATCACATAGGCTTCTACACCCAGATGGTCTGCTGCTTCGCCCAGAGTGCGAAATATAGGATGATCCAGTACTTTTTGCATGGGCTTAGGCCGGGATTACTTTTTCGGATAAAATACCGAGTACAATGAAGAGAATCAAACAAAAATAGATTCCCACATGACTGCGCTTGATCTTTTGCTTTAATTCCAAGAGCTCTCCCTTTTCATCCTCTTCAATAGGAACGGCATAGAGCATGGGGAAGAGCAGAAAAGCCTCGGCGCGAAGGTTACGCTCCTTAATATCTTTCCAATCAAAAAATAAAAAGCTCTTTAGCGTGCCCGCTTTTTTACCGGCTTTAATTTGCAAATACTGCATTTGCAAGGCCATCTTTCGGTGAAACAAAAACAGTAGCCCAAAAATTACCAGGGCAGTGATGCTAAAAAATACTACGGACATGCGCTGAAATGTGCTGCAAAAATAGGGCTTTATTCAAGCTTAAGAAACTGAAACTTCCTGATAATGTTTCAGGGTTTTGGCTGTCATTTTGGAGGGGATAAAATCCTGCAGAATTTCCCTGGCACCCTTTGTTAATCGGGAGGCTAAAGCAGGGTCATCTAAAACTTGTAAAACTCCTTGAGCCAGAGCGGTGGCATCCTTTACCTTGCATAGGATTCCGCTTTTTTGATTCTTAAGCATTTCCGGGATACCTCCGGCATTTGTGGCTACTACCGGAGTACCGCTGGCAAAGGCATCTAATACCGAAGTTCCTAATCCTTCCATTTCAGAGCTAAAGAGGAAACAATCCAAATCAGCTAATACTTCAGGAACATCTTCACGAAATCCCAAAAACGTCAATTGATCCTCTAATCCCAACTTCTGCTGATAGGCTTTTAGTTCCGCTTCTAATTCGCCAGTCCCGGCAAGGAAGAAATGTATATCCTCGCGCTCAGCTAATAATATTTTAGCGGTATCCATAAAAGTGAATAGATCTTTATGGCCAGTTAGAGCAGCCACATTTCCGATCCATTTTTGTTTTGCGAATTGGGGGAATTCGGCCCGAAGTTTTCCTTTTTTTACGCCTTCAAAGCGGGAGGGTTCAATGGCGCTGTGTACAGTAAATATGCGATTGGGCTCTTTAAGGCTCTTCTTGAGTATATCTGCAATAGCTTCACTTACACAGAGGTAGCGCGAAACAGAAGGATGATTGTATTTAAAGGCACTCATCCTGGATTGAGCCACCGGGAAATCTACCCGTCGGGATACCACCAAAGGACAAGAAGCAGAGAAAAAATGCTGGGCATATACCGCAAAACCATGGGCATGGGCATCATGAGCATGCCATAGTCCTATTTTGTTTTGCTTGTGATAGCGACTTAAGCGTGCGGAAAAGCGCAGATCAATGGAACTGGCTTTGGGCAAGGCTAATACCGGGAACTTATTCTCTAAGGCCCAATGGTGAAGAGGAGCATTGGCAATACAAGCAATATGCTGCTCTATACCCAATTTTTGCAGTTCCAGGCAGAGGTAGGCTATTTGTTGTTCGCCTCCACGCCAGGACCTTGCGGTTGATATATGTAATATAGGAGCCTGCATTAAGACCTCTGCAATTTCATGAGCTTCCGATACTTAAGATAGGTTGCATGGGCACTCCAGCGCGCAATCATCCAGCCTTCTTTACCGTCTAAAAAACCTAGGCGGAATACATAAGCTCTTATGAATTTTAAAAAAGGGGAGAAGAGCAATTTGAAATAACTGGAGCGTTTGCCATTTTCAAAAGCGGCCTTGGAGGATATATCGGTGAACTTTCGAATTTGGGCGATATGCTCATCAAAAGTGTAAATACTGTAATGGAGGAGATGTCCCGGTAAATCCTGAATTGTAGATTCCTTTTCCATGATAAAGGTATCATGTGGGTTTTGCCCGCCCCAAGCGCCTTTGCGACTGTCCCAGAGGCGTAATTTCCGATCGGGATACCAAAGCCCGTGACGAATCCATTTACCGCAATAATTGGTTAGGCGATTTAAACGATAACCGTCGGCCGTCCAATTTTCTTTGATGGCTAAAATAGCCGCTTCCAAGTCAGGGTCCAGGGCTTCATCCGCATCCAGCGAAAGTACATGGGGATATTTCGCTTGGGAAATGGCCCAATTCTTTTGTTGAATATGCCCTTCAAATGCATGAGTTACAAAGCGAGCTTCAGCAGCTTTAACCAGTTCTTCGGTACGATCCGAACTAAAGGAATCTACCACCACAATATCATCAGCCACCTTCTGCAAAGAAGCCAGGCAACGAGCAATGTTCTTTTCCTCGTTGTAGGTAATAATGACCGCCGAAATTTTAATCATGTCCTGCAAGTTCGTGGTAGGTGTCCATCCATTGACGGGCAATTACCTGATCTTTAAACTGGGCTACAAAATTACGGTTCTGCTTAATGGATTTTTGGCGTAGGTTTTCATCTTCCCAGAATTTACGAATGGCAGTCCCTAATTGCTCGGGTGTATTTTCTTTTACCAATAGCGTTCCAGGGCCAGCTACTTCCTTTAAAGCAGAATTAGCACTGCTGATTAAAGCAGTATTGCAGGCCATGGCTTCGACCAATGGAATGCCAAATCCTTCAAAATTGGAGGGATAAGCCATAAAGGTGGCCTTTTGATAGAGTCCGGCTAATTCAGCATTGGGCCCCACTTTAATAGGGCGAATGAGCTTTTTTTCTTCCGCAGAAAGGCTATTGTAAAAGTTGACCCAATATTTTTTACGTCGGCCCACTAGCACCAGGGGGATATTCTCTGCCAGGCAAGCTTGAGCCAGAGCAACTGGGTTTTTACGGGGTTCCAATGTTCCCACGAAGAGACCAAAGCGCTCGGGTAATGCCTCCCTTTTTATAAGGGCTTCTCCTAAGTCTTGATGATCTTCCCAAAATTCAGGTGCACAACCTTGACCAATTACTTTAATCTTATCCGGACTAATGCCTAAAAGCTTAATAAGGTCTTCTCGGGTTTGATGACTAATGGCTACAACCAAATCGGCTCTTTGGCATGCCGCGAGGGCCTTGCGTTTATAGATCTTACGATCGATGGCTTTATATAGTTCGGGGTAGCGCAGGAAAATCAGATCATGAATACTCACGATGGATTTTATGCCCAGTCGGGATAATCCCTGAGGCAATTCAGCCGAAAGGCCATGAAAAATTTCTACGCCTTCTCTTTGGGCTTGTTTGCTGATAAATCGTCGGCGCCAAAGTTGAGCGTAAAGCTTCGATTTTAAGGCCGGTAATTGTTCAATCACATTGCTGGGCGCAAGAAAGCTTACGCTACCGGGCCAGGGATTGTACAGTCGAAATTCAGAATCGGGATAATCTGCAGCAAGGGCACGAATTAAGTTGCGACCATAGTTTCCCAGGCCACTGTGATTGTGGTAAATGCGCTTTGCTTCGTATCCGATGATCATTCTGAAATACTATGCCACTGTCCCTTTTGATAGGTAGCCAGGGCCTTGCCTTTAAAGGTATAATCTGCAAAGGGATAGTTTGCCGCTTTGCTTCTTTTACGATGGTCCTTCCAGTTCCATTCCATTTCTGGATCGAAAAGGGTGAGGTCCATGGCACTGCCTTCGGCAATACTACTATCACTTTGGTAATTGATGACTTCGCGGTTTTCGCGGCTTAAGCACCGTACTATTTTTTCCAAGCCCAGTTCAGTTCCGAGCTCCGTGTTTAGAAGGGCAAAACTGGCTTCCAGGCTGGCGGCACCAAACTGAGCCAGATCAAATTCGCAGCGCTTTTCTTCGATGGTGCGAGGGCGGTGGTCGCTGGCAATGCCTTTCAAAGTGCCATCTTTCAAGGCAGTAATTAAGGCCTGGCGATCTTCCTCGGAACGTAGCGGTGGGTATAGTTTAAGATTACTATCGTATTGATCCAAAGCTTCATCGGTCCAAACCAGATTGAAGAGGTTTACATCCCCACTAACTTTAAGTCCTTTGGCTTGCGCCTGACGAATTAAATCAACTCCCATTTTACTGCTTACTCCTTGAAAGTGAATGGCGCTGCCAGTATATTCTGCTAAGGAGATATCACGTGCCATAGTAAGGCTTTCTGCTAATTCGGGAATGCCTTTTAAACCCAACCAAGTGCTTTTGCTTCCTTCATGCATTTGCCCACCGGCAGTCATGGCGGTGTCGTAGGATAATACTTGCAAAGCCCCAGGCAGCTCACGATGGTAAAGTAGAGCCAGACGCATTAAGGCCGCATTGCTTACTGCTTTGGTACCGTGACTAAAAGCCAGGGCACCAGCCTCGCGCATATCGTACATTTCGCTGAGTTCTTCCCCTTTGAGACCTTTACTGAAGGCCGCAATGGGTAAAAACTCTACCGGACTGTTTCGGGAATGGGAGCGTAGGTATTCTACTGCCGATTTAGTGTCAACCACCGGATCGGTTTGCGGGGATAGTGCTACCGCGGTAAAACCTCCCCATTGGGCTGCGGCTGCACCGCTTTGCAGGGTTTCTCGGTCTTCATTACCGGGATCATTAAAGTTGGCTCTAAGCTCTACCCATCCCGGACTTAAGTGTAAATTCTTTCCTTCGATTAATTGGGCCCCTTCTGCTTGAAGATTGCTCCCCAGGGTGGCAATTTTCCCCTCTTTTAAAAGTACATCCAGTACTTCCTGATGGTGGGGTGAAGAAGGATCAAGGATCCTTACATTTTTAAGGAGGTAGTTGGCTTGGTTCATCTTCGGCCGGACTTTAAGAATAACATTTCGAGGAATAGAAATAATAAGGTGAGCATCAGGAACCAGGGCCAAAGGGCGGTACTTTCCATTAGGATGCTGGCTTTGAGCTGGGCTTGTTCCTGGGTGGAGGAAGGATCAATGATTTGCGCTTCAGGCTTAAATAGTTCATTTAGCTTGAGGTCGGCATTTTGCATTAAGCTTTCGCGTGGATCCAGGTTTACTGAGAAGTAGGCAATGTTTTGCTGGTTTCTTTTTACAGGATAATTTCCGGCTTTCAATTTTTGAGAGCCCAGCCGCAATTCATAGTGATCATTTTGATAGCGCTGGTAGGGAATAAGCTCGCCATCAGGAACCACAATTTTTAAAGCTTCTTCCATTTGAAGAGCCTCCACAATTTGGTAATCCTTGCTATTACCAGCTTGTACATAGGCTTTGGCTTTGCCACCGGCATAAAAAGAAGCATTGGCTAAAAGTGGAATTAAAATGGGATGCGCAGCTAAATTGCTTTGCTCTGGATTAATGCTACTTAAGGCATAAAACACTTGTCCATTGGCTAGAGGCTTGCGGGCGATTAATGGTCGATCCTTTGCAAAACTCAAGAGACTGATGGAACTTCTATCCAAGCTTTGAATTCGAGATTTTGAATAGGGAAGGAGGGGAGCTTTTCGGTTTTCAACAAAGGTGTTTTCCAGGTAGGGATCCACTTGATTGAGTTCCTGTGCCATCAGGCTATCCACAATCCACCTTCCTTCTACCTCAATGCCAAAACTTTGCAATTGCTGTTGATACATTTGGGCATCTGAGCCAGGGAAAAACCAAATATTCTTGCCTTTTTGCAAATGCTCTTCCAGTCTTTGCTTCAAGCTTTCGCTGATAGATTGATTGCTTTCTAGAATGATAAGTCGAGAATCCGCCAGATAATCGTAATCCAGATCCTGGCTGCTACTCTTTTTAAACTCAAAATATGGATCGCGGAAAATACTTAAAGGCAGCGCGGTCTCCCCTTGTTCTGAAAGATAGTACACCTTTTGCTTAGCCAGGGTTTGAAAGCTGAAATAGAACTGATTATCAAAATTAGGTTCGCCCTTAGAAATACTAATTCGACCACGATATGTACCTGCTTTCTGAGGAATAAAGCTAATGGGGAAGGCCGTGCTTTGTTGGGCAATTAAATCTACCACCCGTGCATTTTGCAAGGTGTCATTCAACCAAAACTCCAGGCTTACTCCACTCAGGTCTTCCTGGGAATAATTATGCAAGAATACTTCCATATCCTGCACTAAGCCGGGTACAAAAACCGGTGCTTTAAAAGCCAAGGAATCGATCGCAGCATTATTGGCGCCCACATCGCTGCTTAAGGCTAATAGTTTTATTTCTTCATTATCGGTACTTTCCAGAGCCTCGGAACCTAGTATTCCGGCTTGGAAATCACTTAATAAGTGAATCTGATGCTTCGCTTCAGGATTTTGAGAGCTGAGGTTGCGAATGCGATTCAGAACTTCCTCCAAACTGCGAAACTCGGAACTGTAATCCAATTGCTCGGCTAAATCCTTGGCTTCAGAAGCCGGATAATAGCGTTGATACTTGCTGTCAAAATCATTGCTCAGCACTTGAACCTCGATGTCTTCGCCTAAAGAACCTAGGAATTGCGAAGCAAAAAGTCGCGCTTGATTTAAAAGCGGTCCCTGACTCCCATCCCTTTTCATGCTCAAAGAATTATCCACAAAGAGGTGCAGATATTGCTTTTTAAGCTCACCGGTATTTTGGCTGCTATCGAAATAAGGAAGGGTAAAGGCAGTGACCAATGCGGCTAAAGCTAATCCCCGCAAAAGTAGGATCAGCCAATGTCGCAGACGTTTAACCGATTTGCGTTCTTCTTCTAATTGCTTTAAAAAGCGGGTGTTAGAAAAGAAAACGGTTTTTGGTCTTCGTAAATTGAAGAGGTGGATGAGCAGTGGTATGCTCAGGGCGAAGAGAGCCCAAAAGAATTGAGGAAAGCCAAAATTCATCAAAGCACAAAAGTAGTGGATTGGAGAGAATAGCCGAGCACGAAAACTAATTTTCGCTCAACAGAATTTCATCCAAGAAATCTGAGATGGCCTTTTCGGTTCCCGGAACGTCCTTAGATTTAATCGGTGAGCCTAATACATGGTTACCTACTTTATCCAGTTTTACCAATCTCTTTTGATTTTCTGCCGTGCCTAAAAGATCGTGCATCCATTCAATTTTTTCAACGGATACCACCGGATCTTGCTCCGCATCGGATTTGTAATAGCAAAGGTTTAATACCGGTTGCTTCACCTTGGCGAAGGTTTCGGGTATCAGGGTGCTTTCCAGGAGGTTCTCTAATTCAACCAAAGCATGCACAGTGTAGAGCGTATCCCAGTATAGGGCATGACCGGCAGAATCGGACACTACTCGGCGCTGATCCCCTAAAACCAAATGGGCGATTTGCTCTCCCCAAGGATCATCTAATAAGAGGGCATTGGGGTCTTTTACCCGAATATTGGGGGATAGATTAATAAGGGCTTTTACTTTCTCAGGAAATTCGGCAGCCAGATTAAGGGCATAGCTACAGCCTGTACTGGTGCCCATAATGAGGACTTTCTGTCCCAGCTTTTCAGCTAAGGCCAGATATTCTTTGGCATCTTCCCAGGCACCAATTGCAGTATATTCTCCTAGCTGCTCATTTCGGTAACCATGTCCGGCTAAGCGAGCTAAAAGCAAATTGGCACCCAGCTTTTGTGCGATGTGCTGATGCAGTGGGGCTCCCTCACCCTGACTGGCAGAGAAGCCATGTAAATAGAGAACTACCCATTCGGTCTGGCGAATACTATCGGCCCAAATGATTCGCGCCTCATTGTCTTTTCGCAATACAAAAGCGGCTTCACGGACCGCTAAATAATGGTCGAGTTCGTTTAAGGATTCTTCAATTTCAGGAAAGGAGGGGTCGAGGCTAATCGCTTCGGGACGGGGGCCGGCAAAGTAAAATGCCGTTAGTAATCCTAGGATTAGGATACTGATGAGGAAGCCTTTTTTCATTTTAACAATTTACAATCTACCAGGATGTAATTGAAATCTTCCACATCAGTTTTATTAAGTTTTAAAGTGCCCACAAAATTGAGGTAATCATCGGTTTCTAAGCGTGGTGGTTTATCTGCGAAATGCAGGCTCATCACACTTTCCGGGCCGGCTCCACCACAGAAAAAACAAGCGCTGAAGGGATAGGCAGATAAAGCGTATTTACCTCCATCCACATCCAAGGGTATTACATAACCTTTAATCAAGACCTTCTTTCCGTTCAAATTTTCAACTTCATCGCTGAAATCAGGCACTAAATACCAGGCTTCGAAGTCTTCGAAGTATTGATCGATGAACTCCACCTTGGCCAATAATTTCCAATCAATGACCTTGGCTTCATCTTGAGCCATCAGGCTCCAGCCACTTAATAAGAATACAAGGATTATTAGCTTTTTCATTATCCGGAGATTTCGGCATTTTCAAGGGTAAAAAAGAGACCCGAACCATTGCGGTTAAGTTTTAGGGTTCCTTTTATCGGAAGGTATTTATCGGTGGCAAATCGCCCGGGATCGGCGGTGAATTTTAATTCGATAACCGTTTCCGGTCCGGCATTACCACAGAAGAAACAGGAGCTAAAAGGATTTTTACTGAGCGCATAGGTATTGGCTTCTACGTCTACCGGGATTAGGTAGCCGGCAATGATAACTTCCTGTCCTTCAAATTGATCTTCCAGTATTTTTGGGAACTGAGGCGTATAAAGTCCGGTAGACGGATCCTGACTGTAATTGGTCATGGCCAGAACCGGCCAGGCTAAATTTTTTTGAGCCAGAACATTAAATCCAAAAAAGAGGCTAAGCGCCAAAAAAAGATACTTAGGCATGTGCCAGAGTTTTAATAATGTTGATGCGATAAGCATGCCAGGCTGGTAATACGGATGCGATAATTACCACGCCAATTAAGGCCAGCAGGGTGTAAATACTGTTCCAATTGAATAGGACTTCAGAAGTCGATAATTGATAGGCCGGGCTTACTAAGGTGCCAATAAATTGGAAGGCAATAATATTGAGGATAAGGGCTATAAAATAGGAGATCAATCCAATGATCAGTCCTTTTACCAGGATGAATTTCAGAATACGAGAGGGCGGACTGCCAATGGCCCGAAGGAAGGCAAACTGGGGTTCATCATCCTTAAGTCCTTGGAATAAGGCCAGGAACACCGATAGTGCAGCGATACCAATGAGTAGGTAGGCTAAAATATTGAGGAATTGCACAAAGGAATCAGCCAGGCTAAACAAGCGATTTACCTCAATAGCGGGCAAGGCTGCTTGCATGGGTGTTTTCTCATTAACCATGCGTGGTAACATGATATTGGCCATGGGGCTTTTAAAGCGAATTAAGGCGGCGGTAATTTCCTTGGGTCCATCGGTATGTTCGTGCACATCCCATAATGAGGCAGTGGGGCATAGGATCAGTTCATCCAGTACCGTACCACTAGGCTGATAAATACCTACCACTTTAAAGGGGTGATGGTGATGCTCTTCAGCTTCCTGATTAAGGCCATGAGAGCCTTCGAAGGTATCTCCCACTTGTAATCCGGTAGCTTCCGCTACTGCTGATCCTAAAACTACCTCCATGGATTTCTGAAAACCGCGCCCATCCGCTAATTGCATGGCATACCAATGGGCATAATTGCTATCGGTACCCACAATGCGCCAGGAACGGAAGTTATCGCCATAAGACAGAGGTACGGCTGCTTCGATTAAGGGGTGCTTTATTAATTTCTTGTACTCATCTAAGGGAATGTTTCCGGTAGGCGGATCTATATGATAAACGCTGCTCAGGATAATTTGCAGGGGACTGCCTTTGGCTCCGACCACCATATCAATTCCCTTGATATTATTACGGAAGGAGTCCTCAAAACTGTTTCGGCTATTGAGTAATAAGAGGATTAATCCCGTACTTATAGCCAAGAGGATAACACTCAGGCTATGATGCAAGCTTCGGTACCGAATGCTTTTCCAGGCCGCTTTCCATTGATTCATAGCGAATAACTTTTAGGGATTCGGTCCTTAAGCCTTTGATCATGGGTAACCACTAATAAGGCACTTTCAAAATTTTCTACTACTGATAGTAAGAGCTCACCCACTTTGGAGGCATTACGATCATCAAGAGCCGAGCTGGGTTCATCGGCTAAGATTAAAGCAGGTTTTTGCAGAAGGGAGCGAGCAATGGAAGCTCTTTGCTGTTCACCCAGGCTGCAGTCAGCGGGTTTCTTGGTTTTAAGATGACTGATCTGTAATTGCTCAAAAAGGTGATTTATCCAATCCTGATCAGCTTTGGCACCCTGATAGCGTGCACTGAGTTGAAGGTTCTCCTCTAAACTGAGATAGGGTAAAAAGAAAGGACGCTGAAATACTAAACCAATATGCTGGGCTCGAAATTTTTCTTTTTCCCTTTCGCCCATGCTTTTTAGGTCTGTACCCTTAATGCTTACCGAACCGCTTTGCGCATTTAAAAGTCCGGCCAATAAATGCAAAAGGGTGGATTTACCACTACCGGAAGGACCCAGTAATAGTGCGGCTTCCCCCTTATTGATCCCGATGTCAGGAAAACTAAAGGTCTCCGTTGTAGGGTAGGAGTACTTTAGTTCGGAACTTTGTAGAATCATAAAGGCAAATTTAGCTAAGAAATAGGGTCATGAGAACATTAGTCATCGGCGCAAGCCCCAAACCGGAACGCTATTCAAATCGAGCATTGCTCATGTTGCATGAGCATGGTTTTGAGACAGAAGCTCTAGGTCTACGCGAAAGTACTTATGCTTTTGGAAGTATCGATGCCGGATTTCCAAAATATGAGGATATCGATACGGTAAGCTTGTACGTAGGCCCTAAAAATCAAGCGGTCTATTATGACTATATCCTGGCTTTAAAACCACGCAGGGTGATCTTCAATCCGGGAACAGAGAATCCTGAATTTTATGAAAAACTGGAAGCGGCGGGGATTGAATATGAACAAGCCTGTACTTTGGTATTGTTGAGTACGGGGCAGTATGACTCTTAGTTAGAAGTAAATCCAGCGCTAAGCTCATTTTCAAATTCAAGAATCATGTCTTCTGGGGCGGGACCAAGCTCTTGAAGGTCAAAATGCCATTCTTCCTCAATTAGCATTTCGCAATCACCAGGGTTGTCAACGTATAGTGCCAATTGATGATGCTTATTATTAGTGCTAATCCATCTAAGATGTGCTTCAGTGCGGGAACAACCGCTGTACTGAAATTGAATAAACAAACAGCCATTGAATTGCTTCAGGTCTTGAATAGTTACCAATCGTAGAGTACTATCAGAAAAATCACTGGCCTTTTCTAATTCAGTGCAAAAAATGGCTGTGCTTTTTGGGATCCTGTACTTTTTTAGGTCTTTCACCTGAATGCCAGATTGCATTTTACTTGCAGGGGGAGTAGCCTTTTCTTGAGCAACTGTTTTTTTTGAACCGCAAGCACTCAGAAATAAGATACCGATTAGGACCAAAGAAGAAAAGCCTCGCATAAAATGAAATTTTAGAAGGCTTCGAAGTTAAAAGAATAAAGGGGATGCAGTGACCTTAGGAAAGCAGTTTCTGGCGCAGTAGGAACTCCAATTGCTCATTGGCTCTTTCGAGCTGATCGATAAGGTCTCGGTTTTCTCTTCTCAGACGAAATACTTCATGAGCCGACAAAATAGTGGCTTTCAAATCGTCATAATGCCAGGGCTTATTAAGGTAGCGATAAACTTGTCCTCGGTTAATCGCATCAATTACCGCATTGATGTCAGAATAGCCGGTGATCAAAATCCGCATGGGCTCAGGATTGATCTTCTGTACTTCTACCAAAAATTCAATCCCAGTCATATTTGGCATTCTTTGGTCGGTGAGAATAATATTGAGCTCTTCTCTTTTAAAAATCTCTAGACCTTCTGCCCCTGATTCTGCGGTAAATAAGGTGAAATCTCGACGAAAATTAGCTTTAAAAGCCTGTAAGTTGTGGGCTTCATCGTCGACATACAAGATTTTCACATTTTCGTTCATCTCTAAATCAAAAATCTAAGGTAAAAGTAAGGTAAATTTCAATACTATGCCGTAATTTGGCTGATAGATTTCAGGGTGTCCTACACATGGAAAATGCAATAAAATCCAAGCTAAAAAACTCATCTTCAGCAGGTTTAAATGCGAATAAAAATACATTTATTCCATTTATTTACGACATGTCTAAGGAAGATGATAGAACGAAATTAGAAGTATTTCTAGATAAAAATAATTCACAATTAAATGTTTATAACTCCATTGAAAATCAGATTTTGGAGTTGTATAAAATTGACAATCCGAAGCTTAAGCCGGACCCTAATTCGCTTAAAAATTACTGGTCTGAATGGTGTGCCCAGCAAGACCCTGACTACTACGGGGTGTGGGTTTTTTACCCATGGAGCAATTCGCTGGTTCATTTAGTGCCCGAAGCGGATTTTATTCGCTTAAGGACTTCGAGGAATCAATATAAGATTCATCCCGAGGAGCAAGATTCTTTGATGAATAAGAAAGTTGGCGTGATAGGCCTCTCGGTAGGTCAGTCGGTAGCGCTCACCTTAAGTATGGAGCGGGTTTACGGAACTTTACGGATTGCGGATTTCGATCATCTGGACTTAAGTAATCTCAATCGAATTCGTGCCGGAGTAGCCGAATTGGGTTTGCCTAAAACCACCATAGTGGCTCGGGAAATAGCCGAAATTGACCCCTTTTTAAAAGTGGAAGTCTTTGAGGAGGGTATTACTGAAGATAATCTTGATGAATTTTTAGGAGAAGGAGAGGATCAATTAGACCTATTAATAGAAGAATGCGATTCCCTGGCCATTAAAATAAAAGCAAGGGTTAAAGCCAGAGAAAAGGAGATTCCCGTAATCATGGATACCAGTGACCGTGGTATGATGGATATCGAACGTTTTGATCTGGAGCCTGATCGCGCTTTAATGCATGGGATGGTTTCGGAAGAAGGCGCTAAATCGATCGATCAATGGACTGCCAAAGAGCGTTTGGCGCTGGTAATGGATATGGTTGGTGCGCAGAATATTTCTTCTCGATTAAAAGCCTCCTTACTCGAGGTAGAGGAGTCTTTAACCACCTGGCCTCAGTTGGCCTCTTCAGTGAGTATGGGTGGTGCGCTCAGCACTATTGTTAGTCGCAATATTCTATTGGGAAAGCCTGTTCAGTCGGGCCGATTCTATTTGGATGCCGATGAGATGTACCTCGAGCCCCAAAAAGAAGAAAGTGCGAGCTTACTTAGCAGCAGTCCTGAGGAATTAAGCTTTGATTATTGTTCGCAATTACTGGAACGGAGCGGAGTGGAAGCTTCTGCTGATGCTGTGGCGCTTACTGCCGAGGAGGTAAAGGACCTCGTTGAAAATGCTTGTTTGGCACCCACGGGTGGAAACGTTCAGCCCTGGAAATGGATTTGGAAAGATTCCATGCTAGCTCTTTGTCATGATAAACACTTTTCGGTGAGCTTTTTAGATTACCGTCATAGAGGTAGTTATATAGGTTTGGGGGCTGCCATGGAGAACTTGGAGCAAAGAGCCTTAGCCATGGGCTATCAGGCCCAGGAACTATATCGAATGGACACCTTTGGTGCAGATCTGGTTGCCGTATACTCCTTTAGTAAGATATTAAGTCCCCAAGCGCCTTTTCAAGAATTTGGTGATCGCCTGGATATTCGGATGACCAATCGCTTAAAAGCCCCAGAATATAAGGTAATCCCCGAAGCGGTAAAATCTGAAATAGGTTTGGCTTTAGCGGATAGCTCCTTTGCCATGAATTGGCTGGAGGATCGCGATAAAATTGAAGAGCTGGCCGAAATTATTGGTAAAGTTGAACGTCAAAGGATATTAGATCCTTGGGGTCATCGCGACTTTATTCATGAAGCACGTTGGACCAAAGAGCAGGCTGAAGAAAGTAGGAATGGTGTGGATTTGCGCACCTTGGAGCTGTCAGAAGCTGATAAAGTAGGTTTTAAGCTCATTCAGGATGCAGAGGCCATGGCTAATTTAAGGGAATGGGATAAAGGCACCGCCTTAATAAAAATGAGCACGGATGCCATGAAAAATTGCTCAGCTTTAGCCATTTTACATAGTCCTAAGCATGATGCAGCTACTGTTTTAGAAGGAGGAAAATGGGTAGAAAGAATATGGTTGTACTTGAATGACCAGGGAATATCCTACCAGCCTGTTTCGCCAGCTACCTTTATGTTTGCACGCCTTTCCGGCGATGATATCAGTACCAGTCCTTATCTTAGAGAAAAATTAAAAGAGCTTAGGAAAGCTTATTTAGACCTTTTAGGTCTAGGGGAAGACGTAAATGATTTATTCCTTTGTAGACTTTTTTACGCCAAGGAGCCTTCGATTAAATCAATGCGCAAACCTATCACTGAAGTGTTTAAAAATTTAATGGAAAACCGTGCTTAGACTTAGAGCATTTAAGGCAGTGGACGATCCCGAAAGCTGTCAGAAATTTTTAAAAGGCCATGGTGACATCCTGAGCAGTATTGGGGTTAATAAAGTAACCTCCAATAAAGCCACTTGGGTTGAGAATCCGGGTACCTATGTACTTGTGGTCGAAGACCCTGATAGTTTGGAGGTATTAGGAGGCGCTCGTGTAGATACCTCTTATGGTAATAGCAAACTTCCCATAGCTTCGGCTACGGGATATATGGATCCAAGTATTCATGATCATATTGCCGATGCCGCTACCGAAGGAACCGGTGAGATTTGTGGTCTTTGGAACTCTCGTAAAGTGGCTGGATTGGGTTTTGGAAGCTTATTCTTAACCCGTGCTGCAGTGGCTATTACCACTCAAATTAATGTGAAGTCTTTATTTGCACTATGTGCACCCTACACCATTGCTACAGCAGAGAGTTTTGGTTATAAGGTGATGCATGAGGTGGGCAATGACGGTACTTTTTACTATCCCAAACTGGATCTTTTGGCCACAGCCATGAAATTACCCGATACCTCAATATTGGATGGGGCCTCAGAATTGGAGCTCGATCGGGTAGGGTCCTTGCGTCAGGAACCTAATCAAAGATTTGAAGAACAATCACGCCGCCGTATGGTGGATGTACAGTATCAATTGGATTTAAAGCACTAGGAACTTGAAAAGGATTTTTCTTATCAACCTTTTGATCCTCTTGAGCTGGACTGCACATGCTCAATTGAGTATTGCAACTTTCAGTGACGGGAAAACTCATTCTGAGTCGGAGATTATTGGTTTAGATTATATCACGGAGAAAAAAGGGGTAGCCAATTTTGACAACGGCAGTGTTGCTTATGTGAAGTTGATCGTAGATGCAGAGTACGCTAATGAAGATCGGCGTATTTTTCTGTCCTATGCTTTATTGGATACTATCCGTTTTTATCGTCGAGAGGCGGATGGTCTGCATTTAATTCTGGAAACGGGGCAGGCCTATGATTTTAATACCAGAGCTTACGAGTCTTCGGATTTTGTGTTTCCTATTAAAGATGGGGCACAAGAGTATTACTTCGAAATTTACAGCCACAAGCCAGTAGTATTACCCTTTCAATTAGTGGAAAGGGAGTCCTTGTCAGCCACCTTAAGTAATAACGATTTTTTCTTTGGGACTTATGTGGGGCTGATCGCGGTGATGTTTTTGTATAACCTGGTGATCTTTTTTCTTACCCGAGATCGCAGTTACCTCTTTTACATCCTATACCTCCTCACTTTAGGCTTGGCTCAAGCAGCATTGTTTGGGTATACAGATCGTTTTTTATTCCAGGGTTTTCCGGCTTTTAACCGAATCTTTGCCGTTCTGTCCGGGGCCCTGGTAGCTATCGCCTCGATATTCTTCATCAACAATTTCTTGCGCCTTAAGACTAAAGCTCCCTTCTTTAGGAAGCTGCTCTTTTCGGTAGTTCCTTTAGATGTAGTGGCCATTATTTTATTGTTGATGGGCTATGAGTCCTTCTCCTATAAAATGGTGAATATGGTTTCTCTCGTGGGATCCATTATTGCCATTGTGGCGGCGGTGAAATTGGCTCAATCAGGATTTAAACCGGCTAATTTCTTCTTATTAGCCTGGTCGGTATTCCTCACTTCGGTGGTGATATTCGCTCTAAAAGACTTTGATATTATTCCTTATAACCCGGTATTCCGTCGTTCGATGCTCTTCGGATCCAGCGTTGAAGTCGTACTCCTCTCGGTCGCATTAGCAGATCGAATAAACCAATTGCGAAGGGAGAAAGAATACTCCCAGGCCCGCGCTCTGGAAATGGCTCGTGAAAACGAGAGAATTATTAAAGAGCAAAATATAGAGCTGGAGAAAAGGGTAGAGGCTCGCACTATGGAATTGCAAGAAGCCAATGAGGAACTTCAAGTTACATTGGATAACCTGAAAGAAACCCAAACTCAGCTGGTTGATGCAGAGAAAATGGCATCACTGGGTCAGTTGACCGCTGGTATTGCGCATGAGATTAATAATCCGATCAACTTTATTACTTCCAATATCAAACCTTTGAAACTGGATTTGGATGAGGTGTATACCATTGTAGACCGTTTTTCTCAATTGCCGGAGGATTGCAAACCAGAGGAATTGAAACAGGCCAAAGCAAGCTTGCAAGAGTTTGATTACGATTTCTTGAAAGAGGAAATTGAATCGCTGGTTAGTGGTATTTCCGACGGAGCAGTGCGTACTTCCGAAATCGTACTGGGGCTGCGGAACTTCTCAAGATTGGATGAGGATGTAGTGAAAAAGGCTAATCTCAATGAAGGTTTGGATAGCACTATGATCCTGCTAAGGAATAAAACGAAAGACCTTATAGAGGTAGTGAGGGACTATGATGATAACCTGATGGACATTGATTGTTTCCCGGGTAAATTGAATCAGGCCTTCATGAATATCCTGAACAATGGAATATATGCGGTAAATGCCAAGCGTTATGAGGAGGGGGAAGAGCCTACCTTAACCTTGAAAACCCGTATGGTAGATTCCGAAATGGTAGCTGTGCACTTAATTGATAATGGTATCGGTATGAGTGAAGAAACCAAGAAAAAGTTATACGAGCCTTTCTTTACCACAAAAGAGGTGGGAGAAGGAACCGGGCTTGGTATGAGTATTGTGTTTAAAATTATTGATAAACATGGTGGGCGAATAGAAGTAAATAGCGAACTTGGCAAAGGCACTGAATTTATCTTATTTTTACCCATTCGTCAGCCAAACGAATTTGCATGACACCCAGAAATTCGACTAAATTGATTCGGGTCCTGTACCTGGATGACGAGGATAATAACCTTCGATCTTTTAAAGCTGCTTTTCGCAGGGACTATGAAGTGTATACCGCTAACAATACGGAAGACGCTTTTAGTATTCTGAAAACGCATAAACCCCAGGTTATTTTCTCGGATCAAAGAATGCCCGTTACCAGTGGGGTAGAATTCTTTAATGCCGTACGCCAAGTATTCCCGGATCCCGTAAGAATATTGATTACCGGCTTTACTGATGTTAATGATATCATCGATGCCATTAACAAAGGGCATGTATATCGCTACATTACCAAGCCTTGGAGTGAGGCGGAGATCAAAGTGGCCATTGAAAATGCCTACGATCTCTATCATACCCGTAAGCAGTTGCGCACTAAGATTGAGGATCTGGAGAAAACCAATAATGAACTCAATCGCTTTGTTTACAGTGTTTCCCATGATTTAAGAGCCCCTATAGCCAGTGTCTTAGGCCTGGTGAAAGTGGCGCATCTGGATGTTAAGGAGGAACAAGCCGTAAGTCTGTTTAATAAGGTGGACCAAAGTGTTCACAAGCTAGATTTACTGGTAAATAATATTATCGATTACTACAAGAACTCTAAGGCTGCCGAGGAGTTTGTGGAAGTAGATATTGAAAACCTGGTAGATGATGTTCTCAATCATCTGCATTCAGGAGAGAGTCGTGAGAATGTACACATTCAGAAAAGTGTAAATCAAAATGCCCGTTTCTTTGGCGATTATTTCCGGATTCGAATTGTATTAAGTCACTTGATTGCCAATGCAATTAAGTTTAAGAAACCTGATCAAGATCGTGCTCGGGTGGATCTCAAATTTGCCATTGATGCCGAGGAAATTCATATTCGGGTGAAGGACCATGGTGTTGGAATTCTCCATGAACATGTAGAGCAAATCTTTAAGATGTTCTTCCGTGGAAAAGATCAAATGGCTGGTTCCGGATTGGGACTGTATATCGTAAAAGAGGCTTTGGCTAAAATGGGCGGTTCAATAGACGTGACATCCAGTCCCGGAGAGGGTGCGGAGTTTCACATCTGCATTCCTAATGTAAGCAAAGACTCCGATGAGTGAGTTCCAGGTGGAATATTGCTTACTGATTGACGATAATGTGGTGGATCGTTTTGTACACCGCAGACTCATACAACACCATAAAATTGCCCGCGAAATAGTTGAAATCGACAGTGGTAAAGAAGCCCTGGAGTTTTTAAATGATGCCCTGGAAGGCAAAAAACCCATGCCCGATTTAATCTTGCTGGACTTAATGATGCCAGAAATGGATGGCTTTCAATTCTTAAAGCATTATGAAATGTGGGTTCAGCGCTCTAAAGTGCGTCCCTATCTCTTCATGGTAAGTTCTACTGAGGATGATCGTGATTTAAAAAGGGCCCGCGAAAACCGTCATATTATCCGATTACTTCGCAAGCCCTTAATTCCTTCCTTACTCCGCGAAGGGATCGATCAGAACTCTGATTTAAAGTGAAATTGAATCTTATCGAACTTCTCCCTTGCCATACTTAGGCTGAAAGAGGAATCCGCTAAGAACACCAAACGATCGAATTTATCGCGAGCTAAATAGCGGTATTTCAATTTGCTGAATTCTTCCAGTTGACCTTCGTCGGAACTTTCAATCCAACAAGCTTTATAAGCTGGGTAGTTCTCATAACTACATTTGGCCCCGTACTCGTGCTCCAACCGGTATTGGATAACTTCATACTGCAGGGCTCCAACGGTACCAATAATCTTACGGTTATTGCTCTCTAGGGTAAAGAGCTGTGCAACCCCTTCATCCATTAATTGATCAATTCCCTTATTCAATTGCTTGGCCTTCATAGGATCAACATTATTGATAAAGCGGAAGTGTTCCGGAGAAAAGCTGGGGATTCCTTTAAACTCTAAATCAGGACCTTCACTTACACTATCACCAATACGGAAGTTACCGGTATCGTGTAAACCGATAATATCACCTGGGAAAGCCTGATCTACCACCGATTTGCGCGAAGCCATAAAGGCAGTAGGGTTACTGAATTTCATACTCTTGCCTAAACGAGTATGCTTGTAGTTCTTATTGCGCTCAAAGGTGCCGGAAACGATTTTCATAAAGGCCAAGCGGTCTCGGTGCTTGGGATCCATGTTGGCGTGAATCTTAAACACAAAACCACTGAAGAAGTCCTCATCCGGTTTCACCAATACCCCATTGGCATCTTTCGGCTGGGGCGGGGGAGCGATTTCAACAAAGCAATCTAGTAATTCTTGAACCCCAAAGTTATTCAAGGCACTACCGAAGAATACAGGAGATAGATTTCCGGCCAGATAGGAGTCGCGATCAAAATCATCATATACCCCTTGCAGGAGACCAAGTTCCTCAACCAAGGTTTCGGCAGCTTCATCACCCACCATTTCTGCCATTTTGGGGTCTTCGATATTCTCGATCTCAATGCTGTTGGCAATCTTTTGCTTATTAACCTCCGTGTAAAGCTTTAATTGCTTTTCCCAGAGGTTGTATACACCCTGAAAACGCTGTCCCATACCAATAGGCCAACTGAGTGGACAAATATTCAAGCCTAATTTGGATTCGATTTCATCCAGAAGATCAAAGGCATCCTTACCCTCACGATCCAGCTTATTAATGAAAACGATAATAGGGGTATTCCGCATCCGACAAACTTCAACCAGTTTTTCGGTTTGAGTTTCTACCCCTTTGGCCACGTCTATCACCACAATAACACTATCCACCGCAGTAAGGGTGCGATAAGTGTCTTCGGCAAAATCCTGGTGACCAGGCGTATCGAGAATATTGATTTTCTTCGACTTATAATCGAATCCCATCACCGAGGTGGCAACGGAGATTCCTCTTTGCCGCTCGATCTCCATAAAGTCGGAGGTGGCGGTTTTCTTAATCTTATTACTCTTAACCGCACCGGCTTCCTGAATGGCTCCACCAAATAGCAGGAGTTTTTCCGTAAGGGTCGTTTTACCCGCATCCGGGTGGGAAATAATACCGAAAGTTCGGCGCTTGGCAATCTCTTGTTTTAGGCTACTCATAGTCGCCGCAAAAGTAGCCAATCCCGACTTTAAAAAAAGTGTCTATTTTTGTGCAACTTTATTCATCTAAAAGCTAAACAAATAGCTTGGGATAGGGTTTCTTTGGTAATAAACTATACATGGAATCTAAGTATTCGATAAAAGATCTGGAAAAGCTTTCAGGAATTAAGGCGCATACTCTGCGTGCCTGGGAACAGCGTTATCAGCTAATTGAGCCCAAGCGCACCGATACCAATATCCGATACTATATAGATGAGCATCTCAAGAAGATCCTCAATATTGCTGTATTGGTAAAGAGCGGTATGCGAATTAGCAAAGTAGCGGAGCTAGGTCCGGAAGAGCTCAGAGCCGCCGTAATTGATGCAGGACGTTACCAGGGAAATTATGAAAGTCAGATTAATGCTTTCAAGATCGCTATGCTGGAATACGATGAGTATCTCTTCGACAGCATATTTAATAAGTGTCTCATTCAATTTGGGACGGAAGAAACGCTTTCCCGGATCATGGGGAAGTTTATTCAGGAAGTAGGGCTACTGTGGCAGGCCGGTGCCATTAGCGTTAGTAATGAGCATTTTATTAGCAATCTGGTGAAGCAGAAGCTCTTTGCGATTATTGATCAAACCATCATTCCCCAAAAATCCGAGAAGCGAAAGAGCTATGTGCTGTATTTACCTGCGGATGAGTTGCATGAATTAGGCTTGCTCTACCTGTATTATTACTTAAAGAAACTTGGTAATCGCGTTATCTATCTGGGGCAATCTGTACCCATAGAGTATTTGAAAGAAGTTGCGGAAAAGACTAAGGTGGATCAATTCATTTCCATATTCACCACCAACCCTCATTTTGAAGAAATCGACGTTTATTTTCAGAAAATCGGGGAAATGTTCAACAAAGACAACTATCGATTCTTCCTTACCGGGATGCAATTCCATAATTATGAAATGCAAGACATTCCAGCACAGGTGGAGATAGCACCTGATATTGAGTCTTTAAAGAAAACCTTTATACGTTAATCGACGTATATTATATCTCAGAGTTATAACATCGACTAAATCAGTCTTTTAAGTTTTTGTTTAATCAAAACAGTGTTAAGGTTAAACAAAATTCTTGTGAAACCGAAGTGATTTGTTTAAGTTTGGGGTGTTATAAGTTGAACAAACTAAAAATCAGCATGCATGTCTCAGGCAGAATTCAGTTCTATGATTATTGGTCACCAAGATTTCTTACGTCAACTGGCCTTAAAACTGACCAAGAGCAATAATGACAGTGATGATCTGATGCAAGAAACCTTGTTCAAGGCGCTTAAGAACCGCGAGAAGTTTCAAGAAGGCACCAATATCAAAGGATGGTTGTATACCATTATGAAGAATACCTTCATTAATGCCTACCGCAAGCGCAAAAATCAGAACACATTTATTGATGAAACTGAAAACAAATATTTCATCAATATGCGCGAAACTGAGAAATCAGTGAGCACAGACAGTATTGTAGATCATAAGTATGTAATGAAGCAGGTAAACTCTATCGACAAGACTTATCTGGAAACCTTTATGATGTATTACAATGGTTATAAGTACGAGGAGATTTCAGAAATCCTCGATATTCCATTAGGTACGGTTAAGAGTCGCATTTTCTTAGCACGACGCAAAATGATGGATAAACTCAAAGATTACCGTTAATCTAAAAGCACATGGGCCAAACGGCAATTGTAGTCGGAGCCGGATTTGCAGGATTATCGGCTGCAAGCTCCCTCGCACAGAAGGGTTTTCAAGTGAAAATCCTGGAGAAAAACGAGCAGGCTGGGGGAAGAGCCCGGGCCTTTAAGCACGAAGGTTTTCATTTTGATATGGGGCCCAGTTGGTACTGGATGCCCGATGTTTTTGAAGCCTACTTTCAAACTTTTGGTAAAAAGGTATCCGACTACTACACCTTAGATCGATTGGATCCCAGTTATCGGGTTTATTTCGGTAGTAAGGACTTTGTTGATCTTCCGGCCGGAACCGAAGCGGTAATTCAACTCTTCGAAAAAATTGAAAAGGGAAGTGGAGCGAAACTGAAAAAATTCATTCAGGACTCGGCTTATAAATATGAGGTTGGCATTAATGATTTGGTCTATAAGCCGGGTCGCTCTCTACTCGAATTTGCAGATTGGCGCATTGCCAGAGGTCTCATTCAATTAGACCTTTTAAAGAGTATGCGTCGCTATGTACAGGCGCATTTTAAAAACCCTCGCCTTCAGCAAATTATGGAGTTTCCCATTTTATTTCTGGGTGCTACTCCTCAAAATACGCCCGCTCTTTATTCATTGATGAATTATGCAGATATCGATGGTGGAACCTGGTTTCCGCGCGGAGGCATGTATGAGATTGTGAAGGCTATGTTGGCCGTGGCGGAAGAGCAAGGTGTAGAGATCCTCACTGATCAGGAAGTGATTTCAGCAAAATTTGATGGTGATCGAATAATAGGTCTACAAACCAATCAAGCCTATTTTGAGGCGGATGTGATTTTGAATGCAGCGGATTACCATCACTTCGAACAGAGAATTCTTCCCGAGGAATTCCGTCAGTACAGTCCTAAATATTGGGATAGCCGTGCTATGGCTCCTTCCAGTTTACTCTTTTATTTGGCAGTAGATAAAAAGGTTCCAGGCCTTTTGCATCATACCTTATTTTTTGATGAGGATTTTGATCAGCATGCCCGCGAAATCTACGAAACTCCGCAGTGGCCCTCTAAACCGCTCTTTTATGTTTCGGCTACTTCTAAAACTGATCCGGCGGCAGCTCCCGAAGGACAGGAAAACCTATTCTTATTAATGCCCTTAGCTCCAGGCTTGCAAGATGATCCGGAGCAAAGAGAAAAATACTATCACCTCATGATGGATCGATTGGAAGCGCATATTGGTGCTGAGATACGACCTCATGTTCATTTCAAACGGTCTTATGCCATGCAGGACTTTAAAAACGATTACCACGCTTTTAAAGGCAATGCCTATGGATTGGCCAATACCTTAAGTCAAACCGCAATCCTCAAACCTTCTCTCAAGAGTAAAAAAGTAGCTAATCTCTACTATGCCGGGCAGCTAACCACGCCTGGACCCGGAGTTCCTCCATCCCTGATATCAGGCTTGGTAGCGGCTGCTGAAATTGAAAAAGACACCTTAAAAAGCCGGAGGCATGAAAGCATTGTTTGATCGAATTTCCTATCGCACCTCTGCGATGGTGACCAAGAAGTACAGTACTTCTTTTTCTTTAGGTATTTTGTTTTTGGATCGCAGCCTGCATCAGCACATATATGCGATTTATGGTTTCGTGCGCTTTGCGGATGAAATCGTGGATACCTTCCATGATTACGATAAGAAAGCCCTATTGGATGACTTTAAAGTACAATGCCATAAAGCCATTGATCAAGGTATAAGCTTGAATCCTATTCTCAATTCCTTTCAACATACTGTTAATCGTTTTAATATTGATCGAGAGCTGATTGATACCTTCCTGAAGTCGATGGAAATGGATCTCGACTTAAGCAAGGTGCAATCGGAAGAGGAGTATGAAGAATACATTCTAGGAAGTGCCGAGGTAGTTGGATTAATGTGCTTAAAGGTATTCTGTTACGGCGATCAAGAACAATACGATCGCTTGCGCTGGAACGCTATGAAATTAGGTTCGGCTTTTCAGAAGATCAATTTCCTGCGCGACCTTAATGCCGATTATCAACAATTGGGAAGGGTATATTTCCCCGGCGTGAATATGCAGGTTTTTGATGATCAGGTAAAGCGTGAAATTGAGGAAGACATTGAAAAGGATTTCAAAGCTGGTTATGAAGGAATAATAGCCTTGCCCAAGCAGGCACGATTTGGTGTTTATGTAGCCTATATGTACTACTATCGCTTATTCCTGAAAATCAAGGCCACGCCAAGCAATACGATATTAAATCAAAGGGTACGCATCCCCAACCACAATAAATATCGTTTATTAGTAAGCTCGTATCTTAAACACAGTTTTAACATCTTATAGTCAATGGCAGAAGAAGTTATCCTAGTCGATGCTCAGGATCAAGAGCTCGGACTGATGGAGAAAATGGAAGCCCACCGCAAAGGACTATTGCATCGTGCCTTTTCCGTTTTTGTCCTTAATGCAAAAGGTGAACTTATGTTGCAACAACGTGCAGCAGAGAAGTACCATTCCGGAACCCTCTGGACCAACACTTGTTGCTCGCATCCCCGTAAAGGAGAATCCGCAGAAGAAGCAGCGCATCGACGCTTAATGGAGGAAATGGGATTTGATTGCCCTATTGAAAAAGTATTGGAGTTTACCTATCGTGCCGATTTGGATAAAGGCATGATTGAACATGAATACGATCATCTCTTTATCGGACACTTTGATGGCGAACCCCAAATTAATCCCGCAGAAGTAATGAGCTGGAAATGGGTTTCTATCGAAGAATTATCCCATTACATTGAATCACATCCAGAGAATTATACTGCCTGGTTCAAGATTATCTGGAAACAATTTGAAGCGCACGTAAATCAGCTCTCGTGAAGGTTACGGTAAGTCGAAAGGCGCATTTTAATGCGGCTCATCGCTTGCACCGATCAGATTGGAGCGATGTAAAGAATGAAGCCATTTTTGGGAAGTGTAGTAATCCTGAGTATCACGGTCATAATTACGAATTGATTGTAAGTGTACGTGGTGAGGTAGATCCCGAAACAGGTTATGTGATTGATTTAAAGGTGCTGAAGGATTTAATTCGCAGCAAGGTAGAGGAACGTTTTGATCATAAAAACCTCAATACCCAGGTAGCGGAGTTTAAGTACCTGAATCCCAGTGCCGAAAATATTGCGGTAGTGATTTACAATTTACTTCGTCCCGAATTAGAGGCGCGCTACCATTTAAAAATTACTCTCTATGAAACTCCGCGAAACTTCGTTGAATATGAAGGCTAATGGCCAGTTGCGACGGGATTTGGAGCAAAACGCGGATGAAATCTTACATAAGGTAGAATCCATTGGAGACGCTCATCTTATGAGTGATTTGGAGACCCCTTTACGCAAGGATGCATTTGTGCTCAGCCCGGAAGAAAAGGTAAATCGCATTGAAGAAAAGTTTGCTGATATCCTGCAAATATTAGGCTTGGATCTCAGTGATGATAGCTTAAGTGGCACTCCCAGAAGGGTAGCCAAAATGTATGTGAATGAGATTTTCCAGGGCTTATTGCCAGAAAACAAACCACAGGCTAAGCTCTTTGATAATAAGTACCGCTACGGTCAAATGTTATTGGAAAAGAACATCACCGTGCATTCTTACTGTGAGCATCATTTAGTGCCTATAATCGGGAAGGCTCATGTGGCTTATATCTCATCAGGTAAAGTAATTGGCTTGAGCAAGATCAATCGCTTGGTGCGTTATTTCTCTAAGCGACCCCAAGTGCAAGAACGTCTGACAGAACAAATTGGAGCCGAATTAAAGAATGCTCTTCAAACGGAGGATGTAGCGGTATACATTGATGCTGAGCATATGTGTGTGGCTACGCGGGGCGTAGAAGATGCTTCTTCGAATACCATTACGGTGCATTATTCCGGAAAGTTTAAAGAGGAGGTTTATCGTAACGAATTTTTGAAAATGATATCGTAGAATGGCTAAGAATTACTTGATTGTTGGAGGAGGAAGTGGCATTGGAAAAGTAATTGCAGAGCGGCTGGCCGCCGAAGGAAATCAGGTATGGGCTTTCAGTCGTTCTATTGAAGAAGCAGATAGTCGGTCGGGGATTATATGCAGACATTTTGATGTGCTTAAAGATGAGAGTTTACCCGAAATAGAGGAGGCTATTGATGGCTTGGTTTATTGTCCGGGTTCCATTCAATTAAAACCTTTCGAGCGGATTGCCTTAGATGATTTTCGGGCCGATTTGGAAATTAATTATTTAGGGGCTGTAAAGGTATTACAACAAGCTATGCCCTTATTGAAGAAGAGCAATTCAGCTTCGGTGGTTTTATTCTCTACCATCGCCGTTCAAAATGGTTTGCCTTTTCATAGTTCTATTTCGGGAGCGAAAGGGGCAGTTGAAGGCTTAAGCCGAAGTTTGGCAGCAGAATATGCCCCTAAAGTTCGTTTTAATGCCATAGCTCCATCATTAACCGATACGCCATTGGCGCAAGCTTTATTATCCAATGATCGCAAGCGAGAAGCTAATGCTGAAAGGCATCCTTTAAAACGTGTTGGTCAGCCTGAGGATTTGGCCGAAATGGCCCTTTTCCTTTTAAGTGAAAAATCGAGCTGGATAAGCGGTCAAGTTCTGAAAGTGGATGGAGGAATGTCAGCTATTCGCTAATGGCAGGAGAAGGCTTACATTTCAAGAGTGTTGATTTTGAGGCCTGGGAATCCCGTTATCGGGCAAATTTCTTTAATAGCCTGGGAGGGTATAAAAGCTTTAATCTGCTGATTAGCCGCAATTCGGAGGGGGTACTCAATGCGGCTCCTTTCTTTTCGGTGCAGCATATTGGTTCCAACCCTCCATTACTGAGTTTGATATTTCGTCCCCATACAGTGGAACGCCATAGTTTGGAGAATTTCCGCGCTTCGGGTTTGGCGACCATCAATGCAGTTTCGGCCGAAATTTTGGATCAGGCGCATCAGGCGGCAGCCAAATATCCACGCGAGGTATCGGAATTAGAGGCGGTAGGATTAAATGCCGATCAAAGAGATTTCCCTATTCCTTTTCTTAAAGAAAGTCATTTGGGGATGGGCGTGCAATGGGTTTCTGAACAAAAGATTC